>Ga0207708_10003224_pt1 | contig 12016 bp, 9 predicted proteins | sample KBSK5101metaG_FD_184340 | JGI IMG/M metagenome (GOLD analysis project Ga0207708, IMG submission 184340) | Corn, switchgrass and miscanthus rhizosphere microbial communities from Kellogg Biological Station, Michigan, USA - KBS K5-10-1 metaG... | ecosystem: Host-associated > Plants > Roots >...
GGCTTGATGCCGCGGACCGTCAGGCGCGGCTCGCCGATCGTTCGATTCGTCGCCGGGTACAGCGACTCGATCTTGCGGCCCACCATTGACGCGATGAGGCCGTCGTGGTCGAAGTCGCTCATCGGCTGGCTCGTGACCAAGCCCCCGTCGCGCAGGACCGTGACGCGATCGCCGATCTCGAACATCTCCTCGAGGTGATGGGTCACGTACATGATCGCGTGGCCCTCGTCGCGGAGCTGATGGATGCGGGCGAGCAGCGCCTTGGTCTCGCTCTCGGACAGCGCCGTCGTCGGCTCGTCGAAGATCAGCACCCGCGGCGACGCGCCGAGGACCTTCGCGATCTCGACGAGCTGCTGGGTCGCGAGCGACAGCGTCGCGACCTCGGTGCCCGGGTCCAGCCAGTCCAGCCCGACCCGCTCGAGCATCGCCTTCGCCTGACGGTGCAGCTCGCCCGGGCGGGTGATCCCGCGCCGCGCCGGCAGCTTGCCCATCAGCAGGTTCTCCTCCACCGACAGGTCGGGCAGGAGGCTGAGCTCCTGGTAGACGACGCCGATGCCGGCGTCGCGGGCCTCGGACGGGCTCGGCGTGGCGAGATCCCGCCCTTCGACGACGTACTCGCCCTGGTCCCGTTTGATCGCGCCGGTCAGGATCTTGATCAGCGTGCTCTTGCCGGCGCCGTTCTCGCCGGCGAGGCACATGACCTCGCCGGCGCGCAGCTCGAGCGTGACGCCGTCGAGCGCCTGGATCGGCCCGTACGCCTTCGAGGCGCCCCGCAGCGACACGACGGGCTCGGTCTCGGGGCGCGTCTGCGTCCCGGTGTCGACGGTGGCGCTCATCCCGACGCCTTCGCCGTCGGCGGGTTGAGCAGCAGCTTGATCTCGGGCTTGTCCATGTTCGTCTTGTCCGCGAGCACGGCGCCCGGATCGAGGTTGAGCGGCGGGATGCCGCCCGCGCTGGCCGCCGCGGCCTCGACGACGCCCTGATAGCCGAAGAAGTTCGGGTTCTGGACGATCAGGGAGTCGATCGAGCCGTCACGCAGCGCGGCGTTCTCGGCCGGATCGGTGTCGAAGGCGACGACCGGGATCCGGTCGGCGGCCTTGTTGTCCTTGATCGCACGCGACGCGCCGTCACCGGAGGTGTTGTTCGCGGCGAAGATGCCGGCCAGGTTCGGGTTCGCCGTGATCGCGTCGTTGACCTGGCTGGCGGCCGTGTTGATGTCGTTGTTGCTGTAGCGGACGGGGCCGACCTTGGCCTGCGGGCACCCGGCCTTCATGCCCTGCCGGAAGCCCTTCTCGCGGTCGGTCAGTACCTGCACGCCGGCGACCGAGGACTCGACCATCACCTGACCGGACTCCTTGCCCTCGGCCTTGAGCAGCTGGCACATCCGCTGGCCGCCCTGCTCGGCGGCCTTGACGTTGTCGGTCCCGATGAACCCCGACGTCTTCGCGCTCACGATCGTGTCGGCGGTGATGACCTTGATGCCCGCCTTCTGGGCGCGCTTGATCGCGTCGTTGAGCGCCGAGGACGAGTTCGGCGTCAGCAGGATCGCGTCGACGCCGCGGGAGATGGAGTTCTCCACGAGCTGCACCTGCTGGGCGACGTCGGTCTCCGACGTCGGGCCGAACAGGCCGACCCTGGCCCCGATGTCGCGGCCGGCCTTCTGCGCCCCCGCGAGCAGGTACTGCCAGAACTCGGAATCGGACGCCTTGATGATGACGTCGACCTTCTTGCCGGCGACGGCGCCACCGTTGCCGCCACCGCCGCCGCTCGACGAGTCGCCTGACGCTCTACCGGCGATCGCGCCGACGACCAGCGCCATGAGCACGACGGCCGCCACGAGCGACAGCGAGAACTTGATGCGGGTCTTGGTCATGTCCCCTCCTCCTGGTTCAGCGTGTTCGACGGTGCGCGCCGACCCGCCGGCCGGCTGTCACGGTGTGGTGACATCGATCTCTCTCCTCACCTGCTCCGGCTCGACGAGCCGGATCTCGGGCGGCGTGATCGCCCCCGGTTGTTGGATGACTGCGGCGGCGACGGCGTTGCCGAGGGCCGCGGCGGACTCGGCGGGCTCGTTCGCCAGCCGGGCCGCCAGGTAGCCGCCGGCGAACGCGTCGCCGGCTGCAGTGGTGTCGAGGACGCGGTCGACGCGCCGCGCCGGCACGTGGCGCACGCCGCCGCCCGCGCTGACGTACGCGCCCTCGGGCCCGTCGCGCAGGACGACCTCGCCGGCCCCGAGCGCCTCGAGGCGCGCGATGCTCGCTTCGACAGGCGTCCGTCCGTGGAGCTGCTCCTCGTCCTCGCGGCTCGCCAGGACGATGTCGGCGACGGCGCAGATCTGGGCCATCGCCGCGCCGGCCTCGTGGGCGGAGGCCCACCCGGACGGGCGATAGTTCGTGTCGAAGCTCACCCGCGCTCCGGCGCGGCGCAGCTCGGCCAGCCGCCCGACGAGCGCTTCGCGCGCGGTCGGAGAGACGAGCTGCATCGTGATGCCGGAGAGGTGCACGAGATCGGCGTCGAGGTCGGCGCACCACGCGTCGTCGGCGAAGAGCGCCCGTGCCGCCGACTCGCGGCGCCAATACGTGAAGCTCCGCTCGCCGTCGGGGGCGGTGCGCACCGCGTAGAGGCCGGGGATGTGGTCCGGCACGATCAGCGACCGGTCGAGGACGCCGTCCGCCAGCCACGCCGCGCGCATCGCCGCGCTGAAGTCGTCGGTCCCGACGCCCGTGAGGTAGCCCACGTCGGCGTCGAGTGCGAGCTCCCGGGCGACGCGCGCGACGTAGACCGCGGTGTTGTACGTGTCGCCGGCGAACCCGAGGCGCAGCGTCCCGGGGTCGAGGTGGGTCAGCTCGACCATGCACTCGCCGACGCACAGCACGCGGACGGTCATGACAGCGCCTCCCGCACGCGCAGGGCGATGTCGCCCGGCGCCGTGAGGTCGCCGCCGACGCCGACGGCGACGGCGCCGGCGTCCAGCCATGCGTCGACCTCGTCGAGCGGGATGCCGCCCGTCGGCATGATCCGCGCCCCGGGCGCGACGGCGAGCAGCGACCTGAGATACGGCACACCGCCGACGTGGGCCGGGAAGAGCTTCGCGATGCCGCGCGTCGCGGCGTCGAGCACCTCGGTCGGGGTGAGGCCGCCCTCGAGGAACGGGACGGCCGCGGAGGCGAGGACCGGGCGCGCGTCCGGGACGAGCCGGGGGCTGACGCAGAAGTCGGCGCCCGCGGCGACGGCGCGCCGCGCGTCGTCGGCCGAGAGCACGGTCCCGACCCCGACGCAGACGCCCCGCTGCTCGGCGTGCATGGCCTCGAGCACAGCGGGCCAGCCGGGGATCGTCGTCGTCAGCTCGATCACGTCGAGCCCCGCCGCGAGCAGGCGGTCGACGAGGCCGCGCGCCGCGTCGGCGGCGCCGACCCGGACGACAGGCACGATGCGCGCGGCCCGCAGCCGCTCCTCGAGCGCCTGGCCGGTCACAGCCCGAGCCCCCGGGCCACGACGTCGAGCGCGTCGAGGAAGAAGTAGTCGCCCCACATCACGGACTCGTCGACGCCGAGCGCCTTGGCCTCGTGGTAGCTGCCGTGCTTGAGCACGCCCTCCCAGGCCGGGTCGTCCGCGGCCAGGAAGTCGTCGTCGCACAGGCGCACGAGGATCCGCAGGGCGTAGTCGCCGTAGCGGCGCGCGCGCGTCGGCTCGTCGGGCAGCAGGCAGGCGAGCTGCCAGAGTCCGCCGGCGGCGATCGCGGCGGCCGAGCTCTCGTAGGGCCGAACCGGGTCGGGCTCCTCCCAGTCGTTGGGCGGCACGAGCCGGTCGCCGGTGCGCTCGATGTAGAAGTCGGCGCACTGGATCGCGGTCTGCAGGAACTCGAGCTCGCCGGAGTAGCGGTAGGCGGTGCCGAAGCCCTGGATCGCCCAGCCCTGGCCGCGCGCCCACGAGCTGTCGTCGCGCCAGCCCTGCTGGGTCGTCTGGCGCAGGAACGTGCCGGTCTCGAGGTCGAAGATGCCCTCGTGTGATGCGCTGCCGTCGCCGCGGATGAGGTGGCGCCGGGTCGTGCGGCAGTGCTCGTGGGCGATCCGGGCGAGGTCGGGATCCCCGGTCCGCGCCGCGGCGTGGAAGATGATCCCGACGTTGGCCATGATGTCGATGAACAGGCTGTCGGGGGCGAGGAAGGACCGCAGGTAGCGGCCGCGCTCGTTGAATCGCAGCGCGAGCGTGCGGCCGGCGTGGGCGACGACGTCGTCCTTGGCCGGGTCGCCCGTGGCGTCGTGCCAGCGCCGCCACGTCGACCAGAACAGGAAGCCGAGGTCGTGCACGCCGCGGTCGTCCTTGCGCGGCTCGTTCAGCCGGCTGTAGTGCTCGGCGCGCTCGCGGAACCACGGGTCGCCGGTGTGCTCGGCCAGCAGCCACAGCTGGCCGCCGAGGAAGCCCTCGCACCAGTTCGTCCACGCCTCGGCGTCGACCGCCCAGCGGCCGTCCACGGTGTAGAGGGGGAACCGGTCGGGGTGGCGCTCCACCAGCGCGCGCACCTTGTCTGCGGCGGTCGCCCAGCCTCGGGCGACCGCGGCGGGAAGCTGCGGCGGGACGGTGACGCCGGCGGGCGCCACGAGGGACCGCGGGGCGTGGAGGATCGTGGCGGTCATGACGCCACCTCGGCGCCGGTCCACGGAGCGCGCCAGCCGGAGTGGATCTGGACGGTCTTCGTCTCGGTGAAGGCGGGGATGGCCTGGCGGCCCAGCTCGCGGCCGACGCCGCTCGCCCCCACGCCGCCGAACGGCAGCTCCGGGTAGCCCTCGAGCCACGAGTTGACCCAGATCGTCCCGGCGCGGATCGCCCGCGAGGCGCGCAACGCCTTGTCGACGTCGCGCGTCCAGATGCCGGCCGACAGGCCGAACGGCGTGCCGTTGGCGAGGGCGACGGCCTCGTCGAGGTCGTCGAACGTGAGGACCGACACGACGGGGCCGAAGATCTCCTGCTGCGCGATCGCCATCTGCGGCGCGACCTCGGTGAAGACCGTCGGTGCGTAGAAGCGGCCGGCGGGCATCGGCAGGCGCTCGCCGCCGGCGAGCAGGCGGGCGCCGTCGCTCGTCCCCGAGGCGACCAGCGTCTCGATCGTCCGGAGCTGCTCGTCGCTGGCGATGGCGCCGACGCGGGTGGCCGGGTCGAGCGGATCGCCGACGCGGATGCGGGCGGCGCGCTCGGTGATCTGCGCGGCGACCTCGCCCGCCACGGTTGCCTCGACCAGCAGCCGGCTGCCGGCGTTACAGCACTCGCCCTGGTTGAACAGCGCGCCGTACACGGCGCCGTCGATCGCGGCGTCGAGGTCGGCGTCGGCGCAGATGATCTGGGGGTTCTTGCCGCCGAGCTCGAGCTCGGTGCGCTTGAGCTGCTCGCCCGCCACAGCGGCGATCCGGCGCCCGACGGCGGTCGAGCCGGTGAACGAGACCATGTCGACGCCCGGGTGCGACACGAGCGCGGCCCCGGCCTCCCCCGCGCCCGTGACCACGTTCGCGGCGCCGGGCGGCAGCCCCGCCTCGCGCAGCAGGCCGCCGAGGTGCACGGTCGTGCCCGAGGTCAGCTCGCTCGGCTTGATCGCCGCGGTGCACCCGACGGCCAGCGCGAACGGAAGCTTCTGGCTGACGATCAGCAGCGGGAAGTTCCAGGGCGTGATCATCGCCACCACGCCGACCGGCTCGTGCAGGACGAGCCCGAGGACGTCGGCGCCGAGCGCGCTGTGCGCGTCGCCGTAGGCGTGGCGGGCCAGCGTGGCGGCGTACTCCCACAGCTCGGCGGTCGCCTCGACCTCGCCGTGGGCCTGGGTGATCGGCTTGCCGCTCTCGAGCGTCTCGATCCGCGCCAGCTCCTCGGCGTCGCGACGCACGAGCTCGGCGACGCGGAGCAGGACCCGGGCGCGCTCGACGCCCGACATCCGCGGCCACGGCCCCTCGTCGAAGGCGCGGCGCGCGGCGCCGACCGCTCGGTCGACGTCGGCCGCGCGTGCCTGCGGATAGCTCGCGACGACGACGTCGTGGGCCGGGCTCGTGCGCGAGAAGCGGTTCCCGTCGAGGGCCTCGACGTCGTTGCCGTCGACGAGCATCAGCCGTTCGGCGGGTGATTCGAGTGTCGTCATGTGTCTGGTTCCCCTGGTGGTGGCGGGCGGTGTTCAGTGGCCCTGGAAGGCGGCCGGGCGGCGCGCGCGGAAGGCGGCGACGCCCTCGGCGAGATCGGTCGTCGTGGCGGTCAGCGCGCCGGCGAGCGGCTCGAGGACGCGGCTCGGCGCGCCGTCGGCGGCGGCGTCGATGAGCTGCTTGGCGACCTGGACCGCGACCGGGGCGCCGGCGAGCAGCGCCGCCGTGAGGTCGTCGACGGCGGCGTCGAGCTCGGCCGCGGGCGCGCAGCGGCTCGCGAGCCCCCAGGCGAGCGCCGTGCGGCCGTCGATGACGGTGCGGGCGAGCACGATGTCCTTGGCGCGCGCCCGGCCGACGACCTCGACGAGGCGTTCGGTGCCGCCCCAGCCGGGGACGGTGCCGAGGCCGGCTTCGGGCAGCCCGACGCGCGCCTCGTCGGCGATGACGCGGAAGTCGGCGGCGAGCGCCAGCTCGAGGCCGCCGCCGAACGCGTTGCCGTGCAGCACCGCGATCACGGGCTGCGGAAGCGCGGCGAGCCGGTCGAAGACGGTGTGACCGAGCACGATCCACGACCGCCACATGTCGACGGCGCCGAGCGCGGCAAAGCGGTCGATGTCCGCCCCGGCGCAGAAGGCGCGCTCGCCGGCGCCGCGGATGATCACGACGCGTGTCTCGCGATCCTCGCCGAGGGCGACGAGGTGCGCGTCGAGCGCCCGCAGCATCTCCGGGGTCAGCGCGTTGCGCTTGGCCGCACGGTCGAGCGTCAGCGTCGCGACGTGCTCGTCGCGGTCCAAGCGCACGGCGCCCGTCGCAGAGATCGCCGTGACGGTCATCCGGCCGTCCCCACGGCCGTCGCGCCGAGCCGCAGGCCCATCGGCGCGGGGTCGAACAGGCGGGCGTCCATCGGCGCGACGTCGGGCGCGACCAGCAGCGGGAACTCCGCCCGGTCGAGGACGTCGCGCTGGAGATCGACGCCCGGGGCCACCTCGACCACGGTCATGCCGTCGGCGCGCAGCTCGAGGACGCAGCGCTCGGTCACGTACTGGACCTGCTGGCCCTGCGCGCGCGCCCGCCGGCCGGAGAAGGTGACTTCGTTGACGCGCTTGACGAGCTTGGGCAGGCGGCCGTCGCTGCGGATGACCAGGCCGCCGTCTTCGACGACGATGTCGCGGCGGCCGGCGGTGAAGTTGCCGCTGAACGTGAGTGCACGCGCCCGCGAGGTGATGTCGGCGAACCCGCCGACCCCAGCCGTGACGTGCCGGCGGTGCGGCAGCGCGTGGACGTTGACGCTGCCCTCCTCGTCGATCTCGAGGAACGACAGCATCGCCCGGTCGAACCCCGCGCCCTGCAGAAGCGTGAACTGGTCGGCGCTCTGCATGAGCGCCTGCGGGTTCATGGCGCAGCCGAAGGCGAAGTCGGTGAGCGGCACGCCGCCAACCGCGCCCTGCTCGATCACCCAGGTGACCTCCTCGTCGAGCCCCTCCTCGACGAGGATCCGCGGCACGAGCGCGGAGATCCCGAACCCCAGGTTGACGATCTCCCCCGGCTGGATCTCGTGCGCTGCGCGCCGGGCGATCACCTTCTCCACGGACCACGCCGTCGGCTCGAGCGTCCCCATCGGGCGGCGGATCTCGCCGCTGAGGGCCGGGTCGTACTCGGTGTCGGTGGTCTGCAGCTGGTGCGCGTCGACCACGACCGCGTCGACGAGGATCCCCGGTACCCGGACGTGGTGGGGATTGAGGCTGCCGCCGGCGGCGAGCCGCCGCACCTGGGCGATGACCGTCCCGCCGTTGTTGTGCGTCGCGTAGGCCTGGTCGAGGGCACCCAGCGCCGAGCCCTCGTCCTCGTAGGTGAGGTTGCCCCACTCGTCGGCGGTGCTCGCCCGGATGATCGCGACGTCCGGACGCAGCGCGGGATAGAAGAGCCATTCGGCGCCACCGAAGTCCTCGACGCGCACGACGTCGGTGTCGGTGCGCGCGTTCATCCGCCCGCCGCAGTGGCGCGGGTCGACGAACGTGTCGAGGCCGACGTGGGTGAAGACGCCCGGCTGCCCCGCGGCCCCCGCGCGGTGCATCTGGTACATGACGCCCGACGGGAGGTTGTAGGCCTCGACCTCGTTCGCCTCGATCGCCTGCCAGATCAGCGGCGGCTCCATCGAGGACGGGCCGCTCGGGTAGGAGCCGGCGAGAACCCGGCGCAGCAGGCCGGGCTGGACGAGGTGGTCGATGCCCTTGATGCCGGACATGTCGCCCGCCGCGATCGGGTGGATCGTCGTCATCCGGGCGGGCGAGCCGGTGGCGGCGAAGCGCTCGCCGATCCCGCGCAGCACGGTGTCGGGGCAGCCGAGGCCCGAGGACGAGCTGACCGTCACGACGGCGTCGTCGGGAATCAGTGCGCCGGCCTCGGTCGGCGAGATGACAGCAACCTTCTTCACGTGGTCTCTCCTCGGTGCGATCCAGCAGCTTGCTAGATCGATCTACTAGAACGATCTTATGCACGTTCGGAAGAGCGTGTCAAGCGACGGGTTCAACATGCAACGCGCCGGGCCGGCGACGACCCGCGGCAGCCGCGGCGTGGCTCAGGCGGCCTGGGAGCGGCGCAGCGTGGTGCTCGACCCGCGGACCGAGAGCGCCGGCGGGAGGATGACCCTGCGGGGGTCGATGTCGGGCGTCGCGATGCGCTCCAGCAGGAGCCGCGACGCCTCGTTGCCGACGCGATCCGGGAACGTGGCGACCGACGTCAGCGACGGATGCGTGAGCGACGCCTCGGGGATGTCGTCGAAGCCGCCGACGGCGACGTCTCGCCCGGGGTCGATGCCGGCGGCGCGCAGCCCGGCGAAGATGCCGAGGGCGACGTTGTCGCTGTAGGCCGCGATCGCCTCGGGGAGGGGCCCGGCCTCGAGCAGCGCCTGCACCGCGGCGATCCCACCGCCGCGCTCGGCGCTCGTCACGATCGACAGCTTGGCGTCGAGCTTCACGCCATGACGGGCGAGGCCCGCTCGAACACCCCGCAGGCGATCGCTGCGCGCCGTCGAGCGCGGGCCGCCGAGAAACGCCACGCGGCCATAGCCCTCGGCCGCGAAATGCTCGCCCAGAAGGCGGCCGGCCTTGACGTTGTCGACCCCGACGTAGTCGGACTCATGGTTGACGACGGGCCTGGCGAGGAGCACGTGCGGCATCCGCGGGAGGACGACCCGCTGATGCAGATCGGCGGCGGTCGTGTCCTTGGACGGCAGCAACACGACCCCGTCGACGCGGTTCTCGACCATGACCTCGAGCAAGCGGGCCTCGCGCTCGCGGTCGTCGTGGCTGTAGCCCTGCAGCAGCGCGTAGCCGAGATCATGCAGCACGACCTCGAGCGCCATCGCGAGCTCGGCGAAGTACGGGTTGCGCACGTCGGTGACCACGAGGCCGACGGTCATCGAGCGCTGGGTGCGCATGTTCGCGGCGCGCCGGTCGTAGACGTAGCCGAGGCGCTCCATCGCCTCGTGCACGCGGCGGCGCGTCTCGTCGGACACCCGCGGCTCATCGCGGAGAACGAGCGACACCGTCGCCCGCGAGACGCCGGTGGCGGCCGCGACGTCGTTGATGGTCACGCGCTTGGAGATGGCCCAGCTCCCCTTCCAGCCGCGTCGTGGCGCGGATCGCTGTATCGATCTACTAGCCGCGCAAGCCTAGCGCAGGCCGCCGACGACAGATCTCGGCGCCGGCGGCTTGACAGCGACTCCGGAGCCGTCTACGGTGCCCGCCTGTTGCTAGATCGTTCTACTAGATCGGTCCAGCACGTTCTGAGAGAGACCGCTGGAGGAGAGAGAGCACGTGACCGAGAGCCGCTACACGCACATCGTCGTGGGCGCCGGCGCCGCCGGCTGTGTCGTCGCGAACCGGCTGAGCGCCGACCCCGCCGCCCGGGTCCTGCTGCTCGAGGCGGGCGGCCCGGACCGCTCGCCGCTGATTCACATGCCGGCCGGCTTCACCAAGCTCACGAGCCCGTCGGTGAACTGGGGCTTCTCGACCGTCCCGCAGGCACAGCTCGACAACCGCGAGATGCACTACCCGCAGGGCCGGACGCTAGGCGGCAGCACCTCGATCAACGCGATGATCTACATCCGCGGCCACCGGCTCGACTACGACGAATGGGAGTCACTCGGCAACGAGGGCTGGGGCTATGACGGCGTGCTGCCGTACTTCCGTCGCATGGAGAACCACGAGCGCATCGTGGACGAGTACCACGGCAGCGGCGGGCCGATGAACGTCGCCGAGCAGGTGCAACACAACGCGCTCAGCAAGGCCTTCGTCCGCGCCGGGCAGGAGGCCGGGCTCACCTACAACGCCGACTTCAACGGCGCCGTGCAGGACGGCATCGGCTTCTACGACGTCACGCAGCGCAACGTGCGCCGCGAGAGCGCGGCGACCGCATACCTCAAGCCGATCCGCAAACGGCCCAACCTCACCGTGGTCACGAACGCCACCGCGTCTCGCGTGCTCGTCTCCGGCGGCCGCGCCGTGGGCCTCGCTTACCTCCACGGCGACCACGAGCACATCGCGCACGCCGACGGCGAGGTCGTGCTAGATCCGCGACTACATCCGCCGCTGGGCCAAGACCGACTACCACCCCGCCGGCTCGTGCAAGATGGGCCACGACGACATGGCCGTCGTCGACACCCAGCTCCGCGTCCGCGGGCTCGACGGCCTGCGCGTGATCGACGCCTCGGTCATGCCGACGCTGATCAGCGGCAACACCCAGGCCCCGTCCGTCATGATCGGCGAGAAGGGCGCCGCCATGATGCTCGGGGAACCGGTGACCGCGGCGACGCGGCGAGCACACGCCGTCTAGCCCGACAACGCACGACATGGCGCCGGCCGCTCGCCTCAAGCGCGAGCGGTCGGCCATCGATGCTGCGCAGACGGGGCCGCGTCGCTCGCCGCCTCATCCGCTGGGCCGGGGCGCTGTCTCCCGGCGGGAGGGCCTGGAGCCAGAAAGTGTGCCCGCACGACCGTTTGCTTTCGCCAGCGTCGCGTATCCCACCCGCACGTGGCGGGCGCGCGGTGGGCTGCCAGCGAGCAGAGTTCGGCGTTCGCCAGATTTCCCGGCCGGCAGGAACGCGCGTTTGCGGGTGCTCGGGCGGCCGCGGGCGCGCCTCGTTGCTCGACCTCGACGAGCCGCACGGGTCGTAGGTACCGCGCCGCCCGCGGGGCACCTGGATCCGACTGGTGGCGGCAGTGCGCCGAAGCCGCGCGACACCGCCCGGTACCGCCATGCCTCCGAACGCGCACGCGACCGACCCGCTCACGCGTCGAGTGCAGGCGCCCATGGATTGCCTTCGAACGACAGGAGTCCGACCCTCGACCGCCGGGACCTTCAGCCCGAGCGATCCGAGCTCAGGCGTGGGATCGCTGCAGATTTCACGCGGTCTCGACGCGGCTCCTATGCGTTGTCGCCCGATCGCTCCCGTGTCACGCGCGCGCGGCCGGCCGCAAGCACGCTTGCTGTTCTGATTCGCGGGTCGGCGACGTCCGGCGGGTCCCGACAGGTCGACCGAGCCGTGGTCAACCGCGCTGACGGCGGCGGTGATCGTGTTGTCGAACGCGAACGTCGGGCGTAGTTGACGTTGAACGATCTCCAGCAGTCGGCGTTACGAAGCGCCCGGCGGTGCGAGACCTAGGTTAGGAATCTGTTCCGGCACGCAGACGTTTGTGAAGCGCTCGAATTGGAATTGTCCGTTGGCGAAGTGAAAGTGCTCCGTAAAGTCACAGACGAAGGCGGGAACCCCGCAGCCGTCGTTGAAGACTAGGTGCGTCTCGGACAGGGCATGGTCCTCCTGAAAGCTCTGGTCGGGCGGTATCAGGGTGTGCGAGTGAAATGTCCCGGAATCTTCGATTGCGCATCCGGAC
>Ga0207708_10003225_pt1 | contig 12013 bp, 15 predicted proteins | sample KBSK5101metaG_FD_184340 | JGI IMG/M metagenome (GOLD analysis project Ga0207708, IMG submission 184340) | Corn, switchgrass and miscanthus rhizosphere microbial communities from Kellogg Biological Station, Michigan, USA - KBS K5-10-1 metaG... | ecosystem: Host-associated > Plants > Roots >...
TGACCGATCGGCACTTTGGCACCAATTTCTTCAATGCAGCGGGCGGCGGCGATCCGGTGATGTTCCAGCACATTTTCTGGTTCTTTGGCCACCCCGAGGTCTACATCATGATTCTGCCGGCGTTCGGCATCGTGTCGCAGGTGATACCGGCGTTCGCGCGCAAGCCGCTGTTCGGCTATGCGTCGATGGTCTACGCGACGTCGTCGATCGCGATCCTGAGCTTCATCGTGTGGGCACACCACATGTTCACCACCGGCATGCCGGCGGCGGGGCAGCTCTTTTTTATGTTTGCGACCATGCTGATCGCGGTGCCCACCGGGGTCAAAGTCTTCAACTGGATCGCGACGATGTGGAAGGGCTCGATGACATTCGAGACGCCGATGCTCTTCGCAGTCGGTTTCATTTTCGTGTTCTCGATGGGCGGCTTTACCGGGCTCATTCTCGCCATCACGCCGGTCGACATCCAGCTGCAGGACACCTATTACGTAGTCGCGCATTTCCACTACGTGCTGGTCGCCGGCTCGCTGTTCGCCATATTCGCCGGCACCTATTTCTGGCTGCCGAAGTGGACCGGCCACATGTACGACGAGACGCTCGGTAAATGGCATTTCTGGCTGTCGATGATTTTCTTCAATCTTACGTTCTTCCCGATGCACTTCCTGGGCCTGGCCGGCATGCCGCGGCGGATTCCCGATTACGCGATGCAGTTTGCCGACTTCAACATGATCTCGTCGATCGGCGCGTTCGGCTTTGGCCTGTCGCAGCTCCTGTTCGTGTTGGGCGTCGTGAAATGCGCGCGGGGTGCCGGCGAAAAAGCGCCGGACAAGCCGTGGGAAGGCGCGGATACGCTCGAATGGACGTTGAGCTCGCCGCCGCCGTATCACAGTTTCGAGACGCCGCCGGTCGTCAAGTAATGAGTACTGCGATGGCGCAGGAACACCCGGGGAAATACCGGACAGCCCTGATCCTGGCTGCCATCGCGGCCTTGTTTTTCCTCGCCGTTATCGTGCGGCACTGGCTATGGTGACCCAGACTCAAACGCAGTCGAACCTGCTGACGATGAAGAAGCTCACCATCGTCGCCGCGGCCATGTTCGGGTTTGGCTTCGCGCTGATTCCGTTCTATCAGAAAATCTGTGAAGTCACGGGGGTCAACAACGTGCTGAAGGCCGACGCGGTCGCCAACACGCAGGTCGACGCCGCCCGTCTGGTGCGCATCGAGCTCGACTCCAACCTGAGCGGCAAGCTGCCGTGGACCTTCCGTGCGCTGCAGCCGAGCGTGGAAGTGCATCCCGGCGAATTGACGACCGTGGTGTATGAAATACGCAATACATCCGATCGCGCGGTCACCGGCCAGGCGATTCCGAGCTACGGCCCACAACTGGCCGTGCGCTATTTCAAGAAGCTCGAATGCTTCTGCTTTACACAGCAGACGCTGCAGCCCGGCGAAGCGCGGCAGATGCCCGTCGTGTTCGTGATCGAGCAGGGACTGCCCGGTGACGTCAACACGATTACGTTGTCGTATTCGTTTTTCGAAATCGAAGGCACGGCCAAGAAAGCCAGCTGATGGACATGGCGCAAGCGCAGAAACCCCCGGGCGCCACACCGCTGCAGGTGATCAAGGCGGTATTCTGGTCGTTTCTCGGCATCCGCCGCCGCGCGGAATACGAGAAGGACGCGGTAACGCTGAAGCCCGCGCAGGTCATCATCGCGGGCATCATCGGCGCGATCGTGCTGGTATTGAGTCTTGTCACGCTGGTGCATTTCATCATCAGCTAATTACCGACAATCGGCGGGAAATTGAAATTTAAAGCTACGAGGGAGACAGCACCATGATGAACCAATCAGCGCGTTACTTCATTCCGGACCCGTCGCGGTGGCCGATTTTCGGCTCGCTGGCGTTGCTGTGCATGGCGTTCGGCGCCGCGCTATGGATGAACGAGGCGACGTGGGGCAAGTTCCTGCTGATATTCGGCGTGTGCACGCTCTTCTACATGATGTTCGGCTGGTTCGGCACGGTCGCCCACGAAAGCGAAGGCGGCAGCTACAACAAGCAGGTCGACACGTCGTTCCGCTGGGGCATGAGCTGGTTCATTTTTTCCGAGGTCATGTTCTTCGCGGCTTTCTTCGGTGCGCTGTTCTACATGCGCGTGCTGTCGGTGCCATGGCTGGGCGACCTGGAGCACAAGTTGATCTGGCCGGACTTCGTCGCGCAATGGCCGACCGCCGGTCCGGGCCTGGCCGATAAATTCACGCCGATGGCGGCGTGGGGCGTGCCCGCGCTCAATACGCTGATACTGTTGACCTCCGGCGTGACAGTGACGATCGCGCATTGGGGGCTGCTCAAAAACAATCGCACGCAGCTGATCATCGGTCTTTTCCTGACCATTGCGTTGGGCATGACGTTTCTGGGCCTGCAGGCGTACGAATATCATGAGGCCTATACGGATTTGAACCTCAAGCTCACGACCGGCGCGTACGGCTCGACGTTTTTCATGCTGACCGGCTTTCACGGATTTCACGTAACGGTCGGCACGCTGATGCTTATCGTGATACTCGGCCGCTGCATTGCCGGCCATTTCACCGCGGAGCACCATTTCGGTTTCGAAGGCGTCGCCTGGTACTGGCACTTCGTCGACGTCGTGTGGCTGCTGCTGTTTGTGCTCGTGTACTGGCTCTAAGACCGGCGCGCATCGGACAAGAGGGGGAGGTTCCCGCGAAGGGAATCAGCGCCGCACCGATGGTGCGGCGTTTTTTTTCTAGAGCTTCGAGTCGATGAAGCCGAAATGATAAGCGAGCATCAGCAGCGTGAACAGAGTGATCGAAAACACGACGCGCCAGGTCAGCGCCTTGGCGGTGCGTGTCGAAGTGCCTTTATCCTTGACGAGGAAAAACAGCGCCGAGCCCAGGCTGGCCAGGATCAGGACGATGAATATCCAGACGATGATTTTCAATTGGGGCCTCGCTCGCGGCGAGTGTAGCCCAGCGCGCGCGCACTGACCAGCGATGGCTCGTTACCGGTTCCGCGCCTCTTTATGGCCGACGCTGGCGGCGCTCGCCGGCGTCGTCGCAACCCTGGCGCTCGGCAACTGGCAGCTCGGTCGCGGGCACGAAAAAGCGGTGCTCGCGCAGCGCATCGACACGGCCAGCCACGATGCGCCGATCGGCTTGACGGGGGCCCAAGTCAACGCCGACGACGTGGTATGGCGGCGCGTGGAGGCGAGCGGGCGCTTCGAGCCGAAGTACGCGGTGCTGATCGACAACCGCATCGTGCGCGGGGCCGTCGGCTACTACGTCGTAATGCCGCTCAAGATCGAAGGCAGCGAGCGCTACGTGCTCGTCAATCGTGGCTGGGTCGCGGGCACCGGTTCGCGCGGCACTCTGCCGCAGATTGCGACGCCTGCGCAGACGGTGCGGATTACGGGTCTCGCGACGGCGCCGAGCAAGCGCTACCTCGAGCTCTCGACCAAAACGGTCGAAGGCAACGTGTGGCAAAACCTGACGCTCGAGCGCTATCGCGCGACGGTGCCCATCGCGCTCCAACCTGTAGTGATCCAGCAGGAAAGCAAGCTTGATGACGGACTCGTACGCGAATGGAGCGCGCCGGATCTCGGCATCGACAAGCACTATGCGTACGCGTTCCAGTGGTTCGTGATGGCTGCCGCGATAGTGATCATTTACATTGCGTGCAATGTCCGAAAACGCGCCTAAGAACCGCCGGAGCTTGTGGCTGATCGGCGCGCTGTGCGTGGCGCCCGTCATCGCCTCGTACCTCGCTTATTACTTCCTGCCGCCGGCCGGTCATACGAATTACGGCGAGCTCGTGAAGGCGCCGCCATTGCCCGCTGCGCGCCTGCAACTTATCGATGGCACCGTCTTCGACACGAACGCATTGCGCGGCAAGTGGATACTGCTGATGGTGGATTCGGCGCAGTGCCCTGAGGCTTGCCAGCGCAAGCTCTTCACGTTGCGCCAGTTGCGGCTTACGCAGGGCCGGGAGATGGAGCGCATCGAACGGGCCTGGCTGATCAGCGATGAAGGTGCGGTCGCGCCACAGCTTGCCGACGATTTTCGCGGTACCCGGCTGCTGCGCGCCGGCGGGAGCGGATTGCTGGCGGCGCTGCCCGCCGCGCGCCCGGTGACCGAATACATTTACGTGATCGACCCGCTCGGCAACGTGGTGCTGCGTTACGCGCCGGACGCGGAGCCGGGCAGAATGATCAAAGACCTCACGCGCCTGCTCAAGACTTCGAGGATAGGTTGATGTACCGGAAATTGATATTCGTCGCGGCGGGCCTCACGTTCCTGGTCGTCGTAGTCGGCGCCTATGTGCGCCTGCAGGATGCGGGACTCGGCTGTCCCGACTGGCCCGGTTGTTACGGCCATCTCGTCGGCGTGCCGCAAAGCACTGAAGAAATTGCGCGCGCCGAGCAGGGATTTCCGCAGCGGCCGGTCGAGGGCCATAAAGCGTGGAAGGAAATGTTTCACCGCTACATCGCCGGCGCGCTGGGCGTGCTGCTGCTCGCGATCATGCTCGAGGCGTGGCGCCGCCGGCGCGCGCTCGATCAATCGCCGTGGCTCGCGACCGGGATAGTCGCGCTGGTGGGCGCGCAGGCAACGCTTGGCATGTGGACGGTGACGATGTTGTTGAAACCGGTCATCGTGACGCTGCACCTGTTGGGCGGCATGACGACGCTCGCGCTCATGTGCTGGCTTGCGCTGCGTCAGCTCGCTTGGTCGCCTGCGCCGTCCGGCGTACGGCATTTGCGGCCGTGGGCCGTGCTCGGGCTGGCGATTCTGCTCTGCCAGATTGCGCTCGGCGGCTGGGTATCGACGAATTACGCCGCGCTCGTCTGCCGCGATTTTCCGACCTGCCATGGCGCATGGCTGCCGGACATGGATTTCGCGCACGGCTTTCATCTGTTGCGCGAACTGGGCATGACCGCGGCCGGCGCGCCGTTGTCGCTCGATGCACTGACGGCCATCCACTGGACCCATCGCGTCGGCGCCGTGGTGATCTTGCTCTATCTGGGTGCGTTCGCGGTCGCGCTGACGCGCACTGCCGGCGTCGCGCGCCTGGGCGCAGCATTGGCGGTCCTGCTCGTGCTTCAGGTGAGCCTCGGCGCCGCCAATGTGGTGCTGACTTTGCCGCTGCCGGTCGCGGTTGCGCACAACGCCGTCGCGGCCGCTTTGTTGGTCATGATGGTAATGATAAACTTCGCCCTTTCCCGCACCGGCCGCACCTCTCGATGACAACCCTCGCCTGGCAGCACACCTCGTCGCGCTTTGCGCAATTCCTTGCGCTGACCAAGCCGCGCGTGGTATCGCTGATCGTGTTCTGCGCGGTGATCGGCATGTTTCTGGCGGTGCCGTTCGGGGTGCTCGATCTGCGCTTTGCGGCGGTCGCGCTGGCCGCGACCATCGGCATCGCGCTGGTGGCCGGCGCCGCCGCGGCAATCAATTGCCTGGTCGAGCAGAAAATCGACGCGCTGATGGCGCGCACCCGCGGCCGGCCATTGCCGCGCGGCGAATTGACGCCGCTGCAAACGCTCGTATTCGCCTTGGTCGTCGGCGGCAGCGGACTCGCGCTGCTGTATTTCAAGGTCAACGAGTTGACGATGTGGCTGACATTGGCGACGTTCGTCGGCTATGCGATCGTGTACACGGTAATACTCAAGCCGATGACCCCGCAAAACATCGTGATCGGCGGCGCGTCGGGCGCAATGCCACCGGTGCTGGGCTGGGCGGCAGTGACGGGCGACGTTCCGTTCCAGGCGCTCTTGCTGTTTCTGATCATTTTTGCGTGGACGCCGCCGCATTTCTGGGCGCTCGCTCTCTATCGGAAGCTCGAGTACGCAAAGGCCGGCGTGCCCATGCTGCCGGTAACCCACGGCGACAAGTTCACGCGCCTGCACGTGCTGCTCTACACCGTGATCCTCGTGGCGGTCACGCTGCTGCCGTACGCGACGCACATGAGCGGGCTCATTTATGTAGCCGCTGCGCTCGCTTTGGGTGGCGTGTTTCTTTACTACGCGTTCAGGATATTCCGCGACTACAGCGACCGGCTCGCGCAAACGACGTTCCGCTACTCGATCCTGTATCTGACGCTGCTCTTTGCGGCGTTGCTGCTCGATCACTACTGCACTTTCTAGCCGGCATGAAACGCCTCGCGGCGGCGGCTCTCATGGTGCTGGCAACGGCGCTCGCCGGCTGCAGTGCCCCTTCAGCATTCGAGCTCACCGATATCACGGGGGCCGACTTCGGGCGGGACATCCGTCTGACCGATCACACCGGCAAGGCGCGCACGCTCGCGGAATTCAAAGGCAAGGTCGTGGTGGTTTTTTTCGGCTACACACACTGTCCCGACGTGTGCCCGGTTACGCTCGCCGAAATGGCGACGGTCGCCAGAGAACTCGGCAAGGATGCGCAGCGCATGCAGGTGCTGTTCATTACGGTGGACCCTGCGCGCGACACGCCGGAGGTGCTCGCGAAATACGTGCCGGCGTTCGATCCGTCTTTCCTCGGGCTCTACGGCGACGCCGACGCGACGCTGCGCACGGCCAAGGAGTTCAAGGTGTATTTCAACAAGCAGCCGCCCTCAGCGGGCAGCTATAGCGTGGATCACTCGGCGGGAACTTACATCTACGATCCGGCGGGGCGCCTGCGCCTGTTTGCAAGCTACGGGCAGGGCGCCCCGAAACTGCTGCACGACATCCGGCTGCTGCTGCAGACGCCCTGACGGCGCCCGTGCGGATCAGGCGTGCGCGCCTGCCGCTGCGCTCATGTGGCTGCGCATTTTCTGCATCGCCTTCACTTCGATCTGCCGGATGCGCTCGGCGGACACGCCAAACTCCGCGGCCAGATCGTGCAGCGTGGCCTGATCTTTCTCCTTGAGCCAGCGCGTTTCGATAATGCGGCGGCTGCGCGGATCGAGACTTGCCAGAGCGCTGGTCAGCCCTTCACTGCGCTGCTGCTCTTCCTGCGCGTGCTCGAGCACGCGGCCCGGTTCGGTGTTCGCATCCGCCAGATAGGCGATCGGCGCGTAGCTTTCCTCGCCGTCGTCATTCAGCGGTTCGAGCGCAACGTCCTGGCCGCCCAGGCGCGTTTCCATTTCGACGACTTCCGCGGGCTTGACGCCCAGCGTGGCCGCCATCGCCTTGACTTCATCATGGCTCAGCGTGTTCAGGCCCGATTTCATGCTGCGCAAGTTGAAGAACAGCTTGCGCTGGGCTTTGGTGGTCGCGATCTTGACCAGGCGCCAGTTGCGCAGGATGAACTCATGCATTTCGGCGCGGATCCAATGCACCGCGAACGAAACCAGCCGCACGCCGCGCTCCGGGTCGAAACGCTTGACCGCTTTCATCAGGCCGATGTTGCCTTCCTGGATAAGGTCGGCCTGCTGCAATCCATAGCCGAGATAACCGCGCGCGACGGATACGACGACGCGCAGGTGCGACACGATCAGTTGGCGCGCCGCATCCAGATCCTCATGGTCGCGCAGGCGGCGGGCCAATTCGGTCTCCTCCTGCTGCGACAGGATGGGAAAGCGATTGACCGTCTGAATGTAGCTATCGAGACTGCCGGTCGCTGAAGGTATGGGCAGAGCAAAACTCGTCATGGCTAACTCCCTTTCCGAAGAATTTTAGCACTCGGGATATATGAGTGCCAATCAGCCGAAAAGTTCCGCTGGCGTGGGTGCCTAGGGCCAATAAAAACCCTGTTGCTACAGTAGGTTGCGTCTATGGTTCGATCACTCTGAGATGCCTGCCAACGGACAGCCAGGCGCCGAACCAGCCCAGGGCCAGGGGTAGGGCTAATAGAACGGCGCTGTCGAGCGGAGTCAGCTGCCGCAACTGGAAAAGCGACGCGTAGACGTGCGATAGCTCGCCGAGATTACGGTTCACGAGCCATACCGCGCCGGTCACGATGAGCCAGGCGACTACCCCGCCGGCCGCTCCCTGCAGCGCGCCATAGTATAGAAACGGCCGCCGGATGAACGCGTCGGTCGCACCGATCAGCTTGACGACTTCGACCTCCTCGCGCTGGGTCAACACCTGCAATCGGATGGTGTTGAAAGTGACCGCAATCAGCGCCACCGCGAGCAACCCGCCGAGGATCAACACGAGGGCGCGGCCGAAGCGCAATGTCGCATCGAGCCGGCGCGCCCATGCCGCATCGAGCTGTGCATGCACCACGCGCGGCCATTGGGCGATTTCCTCGCGCAACGACTCGAGCGCTTGCGGCGTATTGTCCCTGGCGCTGACGATGAACGCGTCCGGCAGCGGATTTTGCGGCAGGTTGTCGATGACATCCGCGAGCCCGCTCGACTGCTTCAACTCCTGCAGCGCTTGGTCGCGCGGGACGAAACGGTAACGCTGCACGCGCGCGTTCTGCTTCAGGCGCGTCTCGATCAACGCGATTTCGGCGCGGCTCGCGTCAAGCGCTAAGAACGCACTGATCTGCGGCTCTGCGGCGAGATGGCCGGACGCAGCCTGCAGATTGTCGATCAGCACATACAGGCCGACCGGCAGGCTCAGCGCAATGCCGATGACGAGGATATTGAACAAACTGCCGAGCGGCGTGCGGGCCAGCCTGACAAACGTCGCGGCAAAGCAGCGTGCGTGCTGGGCAGCCCATGCTTTCATGAGGCTTGCGCCATGGCGCCATTACGCAGCGCGATCACCCGTGGATTCAGGCGCGCGAGCAGCGCCTGATCGTGCGTCGCGACGATCACGGTAACGCCGACCTGATTGAACGAGCGAAATAGCTCGCCGATATCGTTCGCATAATCGGCGTCGAGGTTGCCGGTCGGCTCGTCGGCGAGCAGGATGGAGGGCCGGTGCACGATCGCGCGCGCGATGCACAATCGCTGCTGTTCGCCGCCCGAAAGCGTGATCGGCAGCGCTTTTTCATATTTGAGCAGCCCGACTTTGTCGAGGGCGGCGCGTACGCGCCGGCCGGCGTCTTTGGCGCCGTAGCCGGCGATGTCGAGTGGCAGCGCGACGTTGTCGAATACCGAGCGGTCGAAGAGCAGCTTGTGGTCCTGAAAAATAAGGCCGAACTTGCGGCGCAGGAACGGCACGGCGCGCGCCTGCAGGCTACCGACGTTTTGGCCGTTGACGATGATGCTGCCCGCCGTCGGCCGCTCGATCGCGACCAGCAGCTTGAGCAAAGTCGTCTTGCCGGCGCCCGAATGGCCGGTGATGAACGCGAGCTCGCCCGAGTCGATATTGAAGCCTACGTCGTGCAGCGCCTCGCGGCCGCCTGGATAGCGCTTGGAGACGTGGCTGAGGGAAATCACAAGATCGGGGATTGAGGATCGAGGATTGAGGGCATGGGCAAGTAACGCCCCAATCCACCATCCTCATTCCTCAATCCTATCTCAGTCCAGCAGGGCATCGACGAACTCCTCGGCGGAGAACGGCTGCAAATCATCGACCGCCTCGCCGACGCCGATGAAGCGCACCGGAATCTTATATGCGCGCGCGATGGCCGCGATGACGCCGCCTTTGGCGGTGCCGTCGAGCTTGGTCAGCACCAGCCCGGTCACGCCCAGCGCATCGTCGAACGTTTTGACCTGGTTCAATGCGTTCTGGCCGGTGTTCGCGTCGAGCACGAGCAGGATCTCATGCGGCGCGCCGGGCACCGCTTTGGCGATCACGCGTTTTACCTTGGCGATTTCCTCCATCAGGTGCAGCTGCGTCGGCAGGCGCCCGGCGGTGTCGCACAGCACGATGTCGATGGCGCGCGCTTTCGCGGCGTTGATCGCATCGAAGATCACCGCGGCGGCATCGCCCGATTGTTGCGCGATTACGGCCACGTTGTTGCGCTCGCCCCACACCTGCAGCTGTTCGCGCGCCGCCGCGCGAAAAGTGTCGCCCGCGGCGAGCAGAATGGATTTGCCCCGTTGCTGATAATACTTGGCGATCTTGCCGATCGAAGTCGTTTTGCCCGCGCCGTTGACGCCGGCCAGCATGATAATGAACGGCTGAGGGCTGTCGAACACGAGCGGCACGGCTATCGGCTTCAAGAGCCGCAGCAGCGCATCGCGCAGCGCGCCTTTGAGCTCCTGACGCTCGCGCAACCCCTCGCGCCGCACCGTGGCGCGTAAATCGCCGATCAATTGTTCGGTCGCGGACACGCCGACGTCAGCAAGCAGCAGCGTGGTTTCAAGCTCGTCGAAAAATGCCTCGTCGATCGGCCCGCCGGCGAACAGGTCTTTGAGATCGGTATTGAGGACTTTGCGCGTGCGCGCGAGGCCTTCTTTGAGGCGCGCAGTCCAGCCCGCGCCCGATTTTTGGCCTGATTTAAGGAAACTAAGCATGGGTAATGCAGTCAGAGGTGGCGTAGGCGATATAAAACGCGCGCGCGCCCGCCACATGAGCGCAACCGCGGTAATTCACTTAAAATTCTAGCCGGAAAGCGCAGGCCGGGCTACCCATCTTCCCACTTTCGAGATCCCGTATGTTAACCGTTACCTTTCGCCGTGCGCGCGCGTGCCTTGGCATGTTGGCCGCGACCTGCCTGTTCGCCGCCGGCGTCTGCGCGCAAACGCAATCGCTGACCACCGAGCATCGCCTCGCCAACGGCCTGCGCGTGATCGTGAAGGAAGATCACCGCGCGCCGACCGTCGTGTCGATGATCTGGTACAAGGCGGGCAGCATGGACGAGGTCAACGGCGGCACCGGGGTCGCGCACGTGCTCGAGCACATGATGTTCAAAGGCACGAAAAAAGTTCCGAACGGTGAATTTTCCAAGCGCATCGCGGCTGCGGGCGGGCGCGACAATGCATTCACGTCGCGCGATGCCACCGGCTATCATCAGCAGCTGCAAAAGTCGCGCCTGCCGCTCGCGTTCGAGCTCGAATCCGATCGCATGGCGAATCTCGTGCTGTCGGCGGAAGAGTTCGCCAAGGAGATCAAAGTCGTAATGGAGGAACGCCGGCTGCGCACCGACGATCGCGCCAATTCGCTGGTGTTCGAGCAGTTGATGGCGACCGCGTTCGTGGCGCACCCGTACCGCACGCCGACAGTGGGCTGGATGAGCGATCTCGTGAGCATGAACTGGCACGATGCACGCGATTGGTACGACCGCTGGTACGCGCCCAACAATGCGATCATCGTGGTGGCGGGCGACGTCGTGCCGCAGGAAGTATTCGCACTTGCCGAAAAATATTTCGGCGCGATCAAGCCCAAGGCGCTGCCGGAGCGAAAGCCGCAGGACGAGCCGCCGCAGCGCGGCATCCGGCGCATCGACGTCAAGGCGCCGGCCGAGCAGCCGTCTATCGTCATGGGCTATCGCGCGCCGGTGTTGCGCGACGTCGAGAACGACTGGGAGCCTTACGCGCTGGAAATGCTGGCGGGCGTGCTGGACGGCCACGCGGCCGCGCGCCTGAACAGCGCGCTCGTGCGCACGGAAAAAATCGCGAATGCGGTGGGCGCCGGGTACGACAGCACGCAACGCGGTCCCGGCATGTTCATCGTGAACGGCATCCCCAGCGCCGGCAAGAGCGTCGCCGAGCTCGAGCAGGGGTTGCGGCGCGAGATCGCCAAAATCGTCGCGGACGGCATTACCGACGAAGAACTGAAGCGGGTCAAGGCGCAGGTCGTCTCGTCCCAGGTGTTTCAGCGCGACTCGATTTATTACCAGGCAATGATCATCGGCTCGCTCGAAATTGCCGGCTATCCGCACAGCGCGATGGACCGCATGATCGACAAGCTGCGCGAAGTCACGCCCGCCCAAGTGCAGGCGGTGGCGAAAAAATACCTGGTCGACGAAAGTCTCACCATCGCCGTGCTTGACCCGCAGCCGCTCGACGGCGCAAAAGCCGCGGCGCCGGCCGGAGTGCGCCATGCGCAATAAATTGAGCCGCTGGTGGTGCGCGCTGCTCCTGTGCCTGATCGCCGCACCGGCTTGGGCGCTATTGCCGATCCAGCATTGGCAGACGAAGCAGGGCGCACGCGTGTACTTCGTCGAGGCGCGCAACCTGCCGATGTTCGATGTGAGCGTCGATT
>Ga0207708_10003226_pt1 | contig 12010 bp, 10 predicted proteins | sample KBSK5101metaG_FD_184340 | JGI IMG/M metagenome (GOLD analysis project Ga0207708, IMG submission 184340) | Corn, switchgrass and miscanthus rhizosphere microbial communities from Kellogg Biological Station, Michigan, USA - KBS K5-10-1 metaG... | ecosystem: Host-associated > Plants > Roots >...
GCCCCGAGGAGCTCTCGGGCGGCGAGCAGCAGCGCGTCTCGATCGCGCGGGCGATGGTGAACCACCCGCCGCTCCTCGTCTGCGACGAGCCGACCGGGAACCTCGACCCCGACACGTCGGTCGGGATCATGCAGCTCCTGTACCGGATCAGCCGCACCGGCACGACCATCCTCATGGTCACGCACGACCGCGAGATGGTGGACAAGATGCGTAAGCGCGTCATCGCGCTCGAGTCGGGCAAGCTCGTTCGCGACGAACGGCGCGGGGGGTATGCGGAGGAGTGACGAAGCTGCGCACCCTCTTCGCGGAAGCGCTCCGCTCGATCGGCGCGAACGTGTCGACGACGTTTGCGTCGGCGCTCTCCGTCCTCATCGGGATGTTCCTCATCGGCGTCTTCATCGGGCTCGGCACGTGGCTCGTCTCGTGGTCGGACGACAAGAAGCGCGAGCTCGCCGTCCACGTCTTCATCGCCGACGCTGCGACGACGAAGCAGGTCGACGCGCTCCGCGTCAAGCTCGAGTCCGACACGCGCGTGAAGCCGGGCGGCATCACGTTCTGCTCGAAGGAGTGCGCGCTCAGGATCATGCGCAAGCGCAATCCCGACCTGACCGCGAACCTCGCCTCGAATCCGCTGCCCGCGTCGTTCGACGTCGTGCCTGTCCGCGGTGAGGAGACGGAGGCGATCGCGCTCTCCGTCCAGAAGGCGAAGCTCCCCGCTGTCGACACCGTGCGCTACGGCAAGGAGGTGTCGCAGCGCATCCTCCAGATCGCGCGCGGAATCCAGGTGGTCTTCGGGATCATCGTGATCATCCTCCTCGCCGCGTCGACGGTGCTGATCGCGAACACGATCCGCCTGTCGATCTTCGCGCGGCGCCGCGAGATCGAGGTGATGAAGCTCGTCGGCGCGTCGAACTGGTACGTCCGCGGGCCTTTCATGCTCGAGGGAGTCCTTACCGGGTTGGCCGGCTCGCTCGCCGCAGTGTTCCTGCTCTTCCTCGGTCGCGAGGTCGCGGTCCCGCAGATCCTCGGCCACATTCAGGATGATCCCGACGTGCGGGCGATGGCGTTCACATGGACGGCGACGATCCTCGTCGCCGGGGGTCTCGCCATCGGCGCACTGGGTTCGGGGTTGACGCTGCGCCGCTTCCTCAGGGTCTGATCCCAACATGAGGAGTCGTCGGCCTCCACGCGGCCGCCACAAGCGGCCGAGTCGCTCCGAGCGGGCACGCGCCCGGCCGGCTCACGCAGTCAAGTCGGCGGAGAAGCGCGTCACGATCTCGCTTCCGCAACGCTCGACGGCGCCCCTGCGCGTCGTCGCTCACCTCGGTCCGACGAACTCCGGGAAGACGCATGCAGCCCTGCAGGAACTGGCCGAGAAGCGTTCGGGCGTGTACGCCGGGCCGCTGCGGATGCTCGCGCAGGAGGCACATCGGCGGCTGGGCGAGTGGATCGGAGCCGAGCACGTCGGCCTCGTCACCGGCGAGGAGCGGATCAACGAGCACGCATCGGTGATCTGCTCGACGGTCGAGATGGCGCCGCAGCGGGGCGAGCTGCTCGTCCTCGACGAGGTGCAGTGGGCGGATGACACGGAGCGCGGCTCTGCGTGGACACGTCTGCTCCTCGCGGGCGAGTACCGCGAGATCCTCCTCCTCGGGGCGCTCGACGCGCTCCCGCTCGTCGATCGGGCGTTCCCTGGGCACGAGCTCAAGCTCTTCGAGCGCAAGCTCCCGCTCGAGTTCGTCGGTGAGCGCATGCTCCGATCGTTGACGACCGGCACGGTCGTCGTCGCCTTCAGCAGGCGTGCCGTGCTCGCGCTGGCCGGCGAGGTGAATCGCCTCCATCCCGGCCGCGTCGCCGTGCTCTACGGCGCGATGCCACTGTCCTCACGCCGCGAGGAGATCGACCGCTTCCTCGCCGGTTCGGCCGACGTCTGCGTCGCCACGGACGTTCTCGGGCACGGCGTGAACCTCCCCTGCGAGACGCTCCTGTTCGCCGAAACGACGAAGTTCGACGGCGAGGAGCGCCGCGACCTGCTGCCGTGGGAGCTTGCGCAGATCGCCGGCCGGGCCGGCCGCTTCGGTCTCGTGGAGCGTGGGCACGTGGGCGTGCTTGCGGGCCTCGGCTGGGGATCGGCGGATCCCGAGCTCGTCGAGGACGCGCTCGAACCGCACGTTCCGCTTCCCGGAGGCCATCTCGGCTACCGCGCGGTCGACGAGGCCCGCATCCGCCCGCAGCTCTCCGATCTCGGAGTGGAGGATCCCCTCGAGCTCGACGCCGCACTTGTTGCCTGGCACCGGGTCGCCCTCAGGGAATGGGCATACGAGAGCTGGCTCGCCGTGGAGTCCCTGGAGCCGCTTCGGCTCAGGCTCCAGGCGGTTCAGCGGCGGCTCGGTGATCGCGGACGGCGGTTGTCGCTGACGGACACCTGGAAGCTCGTCAGCGCGCCCGTCGACGAGGACAACCTCGAGTTGCTCGCGACGCTTGCGCTCGCCATCGCTGGCGATCGGATCGCGCGGCCACAGCTGAACTTCCTGCTCGACACCGCCCGGCTCCGCAACGCGCCGCTCGAGGACGCGGAGCAAGCGGGCCGCGAGGCGAGCATCCTGCGTTGGTTCGCGCTCCAGTACCCCGGTGTCGGGGGCGTGACCATCGAGCGAGCCTCTGCGCTCGAAGAGGCGGCCGCGCAGCGGGTCGTCGCGCGGCTCCGGGTCGAGGTGGCGTCGCCGACGATCGGTCGCTGCCGCTCGTGCGGCCGCTCGTGCGCTCCGTGGTTCCCGCTGTGCGACCGTTGCGCCGGAATCACGGCGCGCGCGTGATATGAACTCGAACGTGACCGCCGCCGAGCTCCGCGCGATTCCGCTGTTCGAGGGTGCCAGCGACGCCACGCTGCAGCGTCTGGCGACCGGGTGCGGCGAGCTCGTCTCGAGCGCCGGCCAGATCATCGCGATGGAGGGAGATCGTGGATCGGGGATGTTCGTGATCCTCGAAGGCACGGCGAACGTCGAGTGGCGCGGCGGCACCGTCGACCTCCCGGCCGGAACCTTCTTCGGAGAGCTCACGCTCCTCGCACCGGGCGGCAGACGGAATGCTCGGGTCCGGGCGGCGACGGACATGCGCTCTCTCGCGATTCCGCGGGACGTCGCGCTCGAGGTGATCGAGTCGGAGCCGTCGGTCGCACTCGCGATGCTCCGCGAGGTCGCCCGCCGCTTCGCGTCCGCTCTTCCGGACGACGACTAGTCCGACGTCTCTGCGGACGGGTGCAGGAACGGCACGACGCCGTCCCATCCCGAGGCGAGCACGGAGACGACTGACACCGGCGTGAGGACGCGAGCCTCGCCGTTCGGTCTGGGCGCGCGATCGACGTAGCCCGCCGGCGTCCAGCGGAGAAGCCCTGCTCCCGCGACGACCCAGGATGCATCGCCCCGCAGGACGAACGCACCGTCGGGCAACGTCGAGTAGGGCGCCTCGTGCGTTCGCCGCGAGCGGTCCTGCAGCAGTCGCTCGCGGTCCAGCTGGAGGTCGATCGCGTCGGCGCCTCGCTGGCCAGGGTGAAGCGCGCGCCAGAGCTCACCGAACCGCACGTAGTCCTCGTGCCGGCAGAGCCCACAGGGGCGATGGCCCGCGGCAAATGCCGTCGCCTCGTCGAGGAAGAAGAGCTGCGTGAACCTTCCGGGCTGCAGCAGCGGGCCGCGCTGCCAGCCGCGGAACTCGAGGCGGCACGAGATCCAGCGCTTCACGCCGTAGCGGCGTCGGATGCGTCCGGCGTCGTCGTGCAGGCAGCCGCGGTTCCCGTAGACGAGGCCGCGCGCGGGGTGGGCGACGAGCCCACCCAGCGGCGTCACCCGGTTCTGGAGCGGCACCCCGGGACGGTATCCAGACCGGCTCCATACACTCGTCGGATGGCCGATCGAGATGGCACGAAGCTCATTGCGGAGAACCGCCGCGCGCGGCGCGACTACGAGCTGGTCGAGCGTGTCGAGGCCGGCATCGTGCTCACCGGCAGCGAGGTCAAGTCGGTCCGCGGCGGCCACGTCCAACTCGCGCAGGCATACGCGGACATCCGCGAGGGCGAGGCATGGCTCGTCGGCGCCTCGATCTCGGAGTACGCACAGGCCGGCGGCCACGGGCACCAGACCGACCGTGACCGCAAGCTCCTGCTCCACCGCGGCGAGATCGACTCGCTGTACGGGAAGGTACGCGAGAAGGGGCTGACGCTCGTCCCCACGCGCATGTACTTCAAGGACGGCCGCGTGAAGGTCGAGATCGCCCTCGCGCGTGGGCGCGAGCGCGTCGACAAACGCCGCGTCGTCGCCGCGCGGGATGCCCAGCGGGATATCGAGCGGGCGCTGAAGCGGCGCCGCTAGCCGGCTCTACGCCTGCCGCGACGCCGACAGCTCTTCCAGCTCCTGCTTGTCGATCAGGTCGCCTGGGATGACGGCGATCCGGCTGCGAGTGCGTGCGCTGAGCGTCGCTGTCCGCGTGCCGCCCTCGAGCAGCGCCTTCTCGCCGACGATCGCGCCGGGGCCGATCTCCGCAACCTCCTCGCCGTCGATCACGACATTGAGGATGCCGTCGAGCACGAGATAGAGCTCGTCCCCCTCCGCGCCCTGCTCGACGAGCGTGTCGTCGGGGTTCAGCATCCTCCGCTCGGGAATCATCTTGCCCGACATCAGCTCGCGCGAGATCTCGCGCTCGAGGGCGCTCTCGGCGGCGGCGACGAATGCTTCGGACTCCTCGTCTCCCCACGGCGTTCGCTCGCCGTGCGCCTGTCGGTACCAGGTCTTGAAGTCGATTGTCCCCGACTTCGAGGCGAGGTTCCCCTCGTGGTCGTAGACCCAGTGCCTCGGGAACGTGCTCGCGCCGACGAGCTCGTGCTCGGAGGAGCCGTCGGTGCGAATCGTGAGCGCCAGCGTCGTCCAGGCCGTCGCCGAGTGGATGCGGACGAACGGACGCCCCGTCACAACGCGCGGGGCCGGAAAACCCGCGCGCCCGCCGACGGTCTGGACGAACCGCACACTGTCCTCGCTGACTTCCGGATCGTGGCGGATGACCTCGAAAGCGACGCCGGGAATCGTGATGTCCGTGATGCCGAGGTTGAAGGTCGTCGAGCCGACGAGCCCCGTGCCTTCGTACGTGTGACCGACGATCTTCCCGTCCTCGACCTCGATGGATGCACTGAGCTGATTGGCCTCGCGGTAGCGGTTCTCGGACCGCAGGCGCTCGAGGTCACCCTCCTGAAGATGATCGGGCGGTGGCTCGTCGTACTTCGCGACGCCGAGCTCGAACGGCAGCTTCGGCATGCCTTCGATGGCATCCGACGGGATCCAGGAGATCGCGGTGACTGATGACTCGATGCGCATGGCCCATTCCCCTCTGTCGATGTCTCCACGCTAGAGCATCCGGAAAGGCTTGGCTAGCGCACGAGCCGCCGCCGTACTACGCTCGGGGCACTTCGACGGGGAAAGGAGAGCCGATGCGACGAGTCGCGCTCACCGCGAATGGCGTACGCCACGAGGTCGAGATCGAGCCGCGTGAGCTTCTCGTTTTCGTGCTCCGCGAACGACTCGGGCTGACCGGAACCGTCGTCGGCTGTGACACCTCGTCGTGTGGGTCGTGCACGGTGCTCGTGAACGGCGAGTCCGTGAAGTCCTGCACGATGCTCGGCGTCCAGGCCGACGGCATGGAGATCACGACGATCGAGGGGCTGGCACAGAACGGGGAGCTCCATGCGGTCCAGCAGGCGTTCCACGATCACCACGCGCTCCAGTGCGGCTACTGCACCCCGGGCATGGTGTTGGCTGCGGTGAGCCTCATCCAGAGCGGCGCCGCGACCGACGAGGCCGCGATCCGCGAGGGCCTCGAGGGCAACCTCTGCCGCTGCACCGGGTATCACAACATCGTTCGCGCCGTCTCCGCTGCGGCGGGCGTGGCGTCATGACGGCGGTGGAGTCACCGTCCGGCGTGGTCGGCACTTCCGTCAAGCGCAAGGAGGACGCCGCGCTACTCCGAGGGCGGACGCGGTGGGTCGACAACCTGTCACTGCCGGGCATGGTCTACATGGCCGTCGTCCGCAGCCCATACCCGCACGCGCGGATCAAGAGCATCGACTTCGACGGCGCTCGCACGGCGGAGGGCTTCGTGGCGGCGTTCACCGGCGCGGACCTCGCCGACGACTGGGCGGGAGGCCTTCCCTGCGCCTGGCCCGTCACCGAAGACATCAAGATGCCGCCGCACTTTCCGCTCGCGGTCGGCGAGGCGCGCTACCAGGGGGATCCGGTAGCCGTCGTCGTCGCCGAGAGCCGCGCGCTGGCGAAGGACGCGGCGGAGCTCGTCGAGGTCGACTACGAGCCGCTTCCTTCGATCTTCGACGTCGAGAAGGCACTCGACCACGGAGCCCCGCTGGTGCATTCCGACCTCGGCACGAACGAGTGCTACGTCTGGAAGCTCGACGCGGGCGAGGCTCAAGCGGCGATCGACACCGCGGACGTCGTGGTCACGCAGCGCTACTACCAGCCGAGGCTCATCCCGAACGCGATGGAACCGCGCGGAGTCCTCGCGCAGTTCGGGCCCACCGGCGACGTGACGCTCTGGTCCGCCACGCAGACCCCGCACATCCAACGCTTCGTCATGCAGCTCGTGTTCGGGATCGCCGAGTCGAAGATCCGTGTGATCGCTCCTGATGTCGGAGGCGGGTTCGGCTCGAAGATCCAGGTGTACGCCGAAGGGCCGCTCGCGATCGCGTTGGCGCGACGCCTCGGCCGGCCCGTGAAGTGGACCGAGGAGCGAGCCGAGAACTACGTCGGCACGATCCACGGCCGCGACGTCGTCCACGAGCTCACGTTCGCGGCGACGCGGGACGGGAAGATCACTGCGGTCAAGTCGGAGGCCTGGTGCGCGATGGGCGCGTACCTCGAGCTGGTGACGCCCGGCATACCGATCCTCGGGGCATGGTTGTACTCAGGTCCATACGAGATCCCGAACTACAGCGTCACGTTCACGGGCGTCTTCACACACACGACCCCGACCGACGCATACCGCGGTGCCGGTAGGCCGGAGGCGACCTACGTGATCGAGCGGACGATCGACGCACTTGCGCGCAAGCTGGAGATGGACCCGCTCGAGCTGCGGCGACGGAACTTCGTGTCCGAGTTCCCGCACACGATGGCGTCGGGGCTCACGATCGACTCGGGCGACTACCACGCGTCGCTCGAGCGCCTGCTCGAGCTCCTCGACCTCGACGCCATTCGCGCCGATCAGGCAGACCGGCGCTCGAACGGCGACGTGAAGCAGATCGGAGTGGGCTTCTCGACCTACAACGAGATGTGCGGCCTTGCTCCGTCGCGCATCCTCGGGGCGATCCGGTACGCGGTTGGGGGCTGGGACTCGGCGACGATCCGGTTCCAGCCGCTCGGGTCCGTCCAGGTCGTCGTCGGCACGTCGCCGCACGGCCAGAGCCACGAGACGACGTTCGCCCAGGTCGTGGCCGACGAGCTCGGTGTGAGCGTCGACGACGTCGAGGTGCTCCACGGCGACACGGCCGTGTCCCAGCTCGGCATGGACACGTACGGCAGCCGGTCGTTGACGGTCGGCGGCATCGCGCTGTTCAACGCGGGCCAGAAGATCATCGACAAGGCCCGTCGGATCGTCGCGCACCAGCTCGAAGTGTCGGAGGACGACCTCGACTTCGACAGCGGCACGTTCAGCGTGAAGGGCTCGCCCGACCGGAACATGACGATCCAGGACGCGGCGTTCGCGGCCCACGCGGCGCACAACCTCCCCGACGGCATGGAGCCGGGGCTCGAGGAGACGGCGACGTACGACCCCGCCAACTTCTCGTGGCCCGGCGGGGCTCACGCGGCAGTCGTGGAGGTCGACACGGAGACGGGCGATACACGACTCGTCCGGTACGTCGCCGTCGACGATGTCGGCAGTCCGATCAACCCGCAGATCATCGACGGGCAGGTGCACGGCGGAGTCACGCAGGGTGTCGCCGCCGCGCTCTACGAGGAGGGCGCGTACGACGACGAGGCCAACCTCCTGCCGACGACGATGGCGACGTACCTCATCCCGTCCGCCGCGGAGATGCCGTCGTACGAGACCGACCGTACCGAGACGAGGGCGGACAACCCGCTCGGCGTGAAGGGCGTCGGGGAGACTGGGACGATCGCGGCCGCCCCCGCGGTCATCAACGCGGTCGTCGATGCCCTGTCGCACCTCGGGGTCACCGATATCGGGATGCCGGCGACGCCGGAGCGAGTCTGGAAGGCGATCGAGGAGGTGAGGTCGTGATCCCCGCCCCGTTCGAGTACGTCGTCGCCGAGGCTGCCGACCATGCCATCGAGTTGCTCGGCAAGCGGGAGGAGGCGAAGCTGCTCGCGGGCGGTCATTCGCTGATCCCGGCGATGAAGCTGCGCCTCGCGCGACCCGCGCTGCTGGTGGACGTCGGGCGGATCGCGGATCTCTCGTACGTGCGGGAGGAGTCCGACTTCGTCGAGATCGGGGCGCTCACGCGGCACAAGGACGTCGCCGCGTCGTCCGTGCTCGAGCAGCACTGCCCGATCGTGTCTTCGACCGCGGGCCGGGTCGGCGACCCGCAGGTACGGCACCGCGGGACGATCGGCGGATCACTCGCGCACGGCGATCCGGCGTCGGACCTGCCGAGTGTGATGCTTGCCGTCGGAGCGAACCTCGTCGCTCGTGGGCCGCACGGCGAACGCGTGATCCCGGCAGGTGAGTTCTTCACCGGCGTCTTCGAGACCGCGCTCGCACCCGACGAGATGCTCGTGCAGGTCCGCGTGCCGAAGCTGGGCTCGGCCGGCTGGTCGTACACGAAGATGGCCCGCCGTGCCCAGGACTGGGCGACGGTCGCGGTTGCGGCGGTCGTCCACGGCAACGGCTCGATCGATCGTGCGTCGGTCGCCCTGACGAACATGGGCGGGACGACGCTGCACGCGCGCAAGACGGAGGAGGCGCTCGTCGGCGGCGCCTCGATCGACGACGCCGCTGCCCTCGCCGCCGAGGGGACGGATCCACCGTCCGACCACGCGGCGAGCTCCGACTTCAGACGTCACCTGGCGCGGGTCCTCACTCGACGCGCGCTCGAAGAGGCGAGGACTCACTAGAGAGGAGAGTCGGCTAGTGAGGGGCCGGAGCGATCCGGCCCCTCAGGCAATCAGCCGGCTAACGGATGTAGACGCGCTCGGGCGTCGAGACCTGCTCGAGCACGGTGCGCAGCACGTCGTCCGCGCTGCCATCGCCGCTGAGGATCAGGCGGTGTCGGAGCACGTACGGCGCCATCTCGCGCACATCGTCGAGGGTCACCTCGTCGCGTCCGGCGAGCCGCGCGTTCGCGCGCGCCGCGCTCGCGAGATGGATCACGCCGCGTGAGCTCACGCCGAGCTCGACGCCGGGCAGATCGCGGCTCGCACGGGCGATCGCCACCATGTACCGGCCGACCTCCTCGGGAAGCTCCGTCGAGTCGAGCTCGTCGCGTGCCTTGTCGAGGCCGACGACGCCGAGGAGAGGCCGTACCTCGCCGAGCATGTCGGGCGCGATGCCCTTGTGCGGCAGGTCGAGCATCTCGTACTCGCTCTGCGCATCCGCGTAGTCGAGCTCGATCTTGAAGAGGAACCGGTCGAGCTGCGACTCGGGAAGCTCGAACACGTCGCGGTGCTCGTACGGGTTCTGCGTCGCGATCACGAGGAACGGATCGGGGAGCCGATGCTGCTTGCCCTCGACCGTCACCTGCCGCTCCTGCATCGCCTCGAGCAGGGCGGCCTGCGTGCGCGGAGGCGTACGGTTGATCTCGTCCGCGAGGAGCACGTTCGTGAAGACCGAGCCGGGGAAGAAGATCTGCTCGCCGGCACGAATCGCGTTGACGCCCGTCAACTCGGCCGGAGTCGTGTCCGGCGTGAACTGGATGCGCTTGAACGACGCCCCGAGCATGTGGGCGGTCGCGCGCGCGAGGAGCGTCTTCGCGCTGCCGGGCGGGCCCTCGAGCAGGACGTGCCCTCGGGCGAGTGCGGCGACGAGCAACAGTTCGACTGCCCGCTCCTGTCCGATGACGACCTTCCGGATCTCGGCCTTGGCGCGCTCGCGCAGGTCAGTGAGGTTGTCGTAGGGGGCCTCTACCAGCAGTGCCACGATGCATTCCTCCCCGTTCGGCGGTGATCGGCCGCCATCGTAGCGCGGGCCGAACGAGGCTCCCAATCGGCTCCCAGCCGTGGCCTCCCTCTGACTATCCGTGCCCCTTCCGGGGCAGTCAAGTCCCTCGAACGGGGGGTCATCGCGGCCCGGCGATCGAAATCCCGCGCTTGCGGATCCCGATCTTGCGTCAGGAAACGGGCGAGATGGGCGGCGGCGCCGCTGTAGGCCCGGTGGGCGCGCTCGACATCGCGTCGAGGAGGACGGTGTCGACGCTCGTGCCCTCGGTCACCGCGATGCGGTGGCGGAGCACGAACGGGGCCATCTCGCGGACATCCTCGATCGTCGCCGTGTCCCGTCCGTTGAGGCGGGCATTGGCCTTGACCGCGTTCACGAGGTGGATCATCGCGCGGGAGCTGACGCCGAGCTCGACGCCGGGCAGCTCGCGCGTCTTGCGTCCGACGGAGACGATGTAGCGACCGATCGAATCGGGGACGTGCGTGTGCTCGAGCTCCTGTCGTGCCTTGTCGAGACCCACGACGCCGAGAAGCGGTCGCACCTCGCCGAGCATGTCCGGTGCGATCCCCTTGTGGGGGAGGTTGAGCATCGCGAGCTCGGACTCCGCATCCGCGTACTCGAGGTCGATCTTGAAGAGGAAACGATCGAGCTGACCTTCGGGGAGCGGGAAGACACCCTCGTGCTCGAACGGGTTCTGCGTCGCGATCACGAGGAAGGGGTCGGGAAGCTTGTGCGCCTTGCCGTCGACCGTGACCTGGCGCTCGCCCATCGGCTCGAACAGGGCGGCCTGCGTGCGGGGCGGCGTACGGTTGATCTCGTCGGCGAGGAGGACGTTCGTGAAGACGGCGCCGGGCATGAAGAGGTGCTCGCCTGCACGGATGACGTTCTGACCGTTGAGCTCGGTCGGAGTGGTGTCCGGCGTGAACTGGATGCGCTTGAACGAGGCCCCGAGCATGTGGGCGATCGCGCGTGCAATGAGCGTCTTCGCGCTGCCGGGCGGCCCCTCGAGGAGGACGTGGCCGTGCGCGACGGCCGCGATGAGCATGAGCTCGACCGTTCGATCCTGGCCGATGACGACCTTAGAAACCTCCGCCTTCGCCCGCTCGCGCAGGTCCGCGAAGTCGTCGTACTTCTCCTCCATCATCAGCGCCACTGCGTGTCCTTTCGCCTCGCTGTCCCAGGGTCGGCCCAGTTCCCTCTGTTGTCGCCGCAGGTGGGCCGACACGCTTATCGGCAGCTATCCTCGAATCCTGAACACACATACGGGGGCGACCAGGTCTCGACGTGGTCGGTTCTCCGGCAGAGCTGCGAGCCGAGGTCGCCGGTTGGCCTCGTAAATCAACCGGCACCAAAGCAAGTGCGAACAAGAACGAACTCGCACTCGCCGCCTAGTCGAAGCTAGGTAAGGCGACGTCGACCCGGGTTGGGCCCGAGGCCCGGGACTCGGCGCCAACTTTCGGGCTCGGCACCAAGGGAGAGCCAATCGCCTGAGGTGTGACGACGCAGGATGGCTGGCCCGTCGGTTGGTCGTCCGTGAACCGGCCGGCGGGTGAGATCAAGCACGGACTACGCTCGTAGACGCTCTGTTCGGTGCGACCGCGGACGCGGGTTCGATTCCCGCCGCCTCCACTACTCCATTTGCAGGGATTTCCGATCGGGCGGGGGCATGATTCACAAACCGGGCTTCCTTCCTCCGAATCGCCCTCCAGCACGAGGCGCATCGTCTCTGTCAGCTGGTCGATGTCCCAGTCGGCGTCGATGTCGCCCGTGCTCGATCGAGGCGTGCCCGGGGAGCTTCTGAGCCGCTTTGAGGTTTCCGGTCGCGTCGAGGACGCGCTGACCGGCGGTT
>Ga0207708_10003228_pt1 | contig 12008 bp, 8 predicted proteins | sample KBSK5101metaG_FD_184340 | JGI IMG/M metagenome (GOLD analysis project Ga0207708, IMG submission 184340) | Corn, switchgrass and miscanthus rhizosphere microbial communities from Kellogg Biological Station, Michigan, USA - KBS K5-10-1 metaG... | ecosystem: Host-associated > Plants > Roots >...
CGGCGCAGTTCGAGGCCGGACTAGAGAGCCGCGCGCCGGCTGCCGGCGGCATGTTGACGGATTACAGGCCAGCCTAGAACCTGACGAATCCCTATCTCACGCCTGAGACTTCACGGCTCTCCGCGCCTATCTTCACGCCCATGCATGCCCTCTCTTTGCTCCTTCTCGCGGCTGCCCTCGCGCCCGCGGCCGCCCCCAACTCGCGGTCGGGCGTGACCTCCGGGGCCGTGACGGCCGCCACCTTCGACCGGCCGCTGTCCTTCGAGGCCAATCTCGGGCAGGCCGCTCCCGAAGTGAGATACCTCGCCCGCGCCGGCGGCTACACGCTGCAGCTCCAACCCGCGGCCGTCATCGTCGGCCTGCAGTCGCCCGGGCCGCAGGCCAGGGGCGCCACCGTCCGCATGAGGTTCCTCGGCGGCGGCTCCGCACCGGACATGCAAGGGATCGAGGAGCGGGCGGGCCGGGCCAACTACCTGATCGGCGGCGATCCCCGCCGCTGGCAGACCGGCGTGCCCCTCTACGGAAAGGTGAGGTCCAACGAGGTCTACCCCGGCATCGACGTCCTCTTCTACGGGCGCGGACGGCACGTCGAATTCGACCTCGTGGTCCGTCCCGGTGGCGATCCGAAGCGGGTCCAGATGGCCTTCGAGGGCGCCGCCGTCGAAGGGCCGGACGCGAGCGGAGCGCTCACCCTGCGCACCGCGGCGGGGGAGCTCGAGCTCGGCGCCCCCATCGCCTACCAGCTCGATGGAGAATCGCGGCGGCCGGTGCGCGGCGCCTATCACGTCGATCGGCGCGGCACGGTGCGCGTCGAGCTCGAGCGCTACGACCGGGCCCGGCCGCTCGTGGTCGACCCCGTTCTCACCGCTTCGCGCTTCCTGGGCGGCGGCACCCAGGACCCGAACGTACCGCCGGACGAAGAGCGCGCCAATGGCATCGCCCTCGACTCCGCCGGCAACGTCTACGTGGCGGGATCGACTTCGGTCGACAACTTCCCGACCTTTCCCTCTGTCCATTGCGGCCTTCACGGCTCCATCTGCGCGTACCAGCGTGACAACCGCGGGCAGAAGGACGCCTTCGTGACGAAGTTCAATGCCGCGGGCGACCTCGTCTATTCCACCTACATCGGCGGGTCCGCCGATGACCTGGCCCACGGCCTGGCGGTGGATGCGGGCGGTCAGGCCTACATGACGGGAGAGACGAGGTCGGTGGACTTTCCCACCACCAGCGGGGCCTATCAGCGGGACGGGGGCCTCGGCATGGGCGCGCTCTGCGTGGACTGCGGTCCTCTGGGGGGCCCGATTCCCCCCCCTCGGACCGCGTTCGTCACGAAACTCAACGCCGCGGGCACGGCCCTGGTCTATTCGTCGTATCTCGGCGGCAGCCGGGACGACGTGGCGCGGGCGATCGCGGTCGACGACGCGGGCCGCGCCCATGTGACGGGCGAGACGCGCTCCCACGACTTTCCGGTCACGTTCGGCGCCGCGCAAGTGGCCTTGACGCCCTGCGAGGGCGACACGCCTTGTGCCGACGCGTTCGTGGCCGCTCTGGACCCGGCCGGCTCCGCCCTCGCCTACTCCACGTACCTCGGCGGCGCGGGCGACGACCAGGCCCGCGCCATCGCCGTCGACGCCGGCGGGAACGCGTACGTCACGGGGAAGACGGCTTCTTCGGACTTCCCGACGCGCGGCGGGTGCAACCCCATTCTGGGCGGCCCGCTGCAGCAGTGCTTCGATCCGCTGCAGGACCAGCGGAAGGGAGCCTCGGATGCGTTCGTGACCAAGGTCCGGCCCTCGGGCGCTCTGGCCTGGTCCACCTACCTCGGTGGCGGGGTCGAGGTCTCCGATGGAGAGGCGGGCAACGCGATCGCCGTGCGCACGCTGACCCGACGGGACGGCAGCACGGACACCGAAGCGTACGTCGCGGGCGAGACCACGGCCGCCGATTTCCCGGTGGCGAACGCCTTCCAGAACGTGCACGCGGGAGGCTCGAACGATGCGTTCGTCGCCCGTCTCAGCTCGGCGGGGTCGGCGCTGATCTATTCGACGTTCCTGGGCGGGGCCGCCGAGACCTATCCATATCCGAACGAGGCGGCCACGGGCATCGCCGTCGGTGCGGACGGGAGTGCGTACGTGGTCGGGTGGACGACCTCGGTCAACTGCTCCTCTCCGCTCGTCGCCGCCTTTCCCGTGGTACGGCCGGCCGCCGCCGGCGGGTGCCCCTCGTCGGACAACCGCGAAGATGCCTTCGTGGCCAAGCTTGCTCCCGCGGGGGGTCTGCAGTTCTCGACCCTGCTCGGAGGCGCGTACGCGGACCGCGCGCACGCGGTCGCGCTCGATTCCGCGGGCGCGGTCTACGTGGCCGGCGAGACGGAATCGACCACGGGCAACCCTCCCTACGCTTTCCCGACGGTGCCGCAGGCCTCGAGCGGCCTCGGCCGGAGCGACGGTTTCGTGAGCAGGCTCGTGGAAGCGACGCCGGGATCGGCACTGCTGTCGATCGTCCAGCAGGCCACTCCCGACCCTTCCCCGGAAGGCGCCGACTTCACCTACGACGTCGTCATCAAGAACGAGAGCGGCACGGAAGAGGCTTCGAACGTCGCCGTCGTGCACACCCTGTCGAGCGAAGTCGAGCTGCGATCGCTGGCAACCACGGCCGGCGAGTGTAGGGTGACCGCGGCCAAGAAGGTCATCTGCAACTTCGGCGCGCTGTCGCCTCTTTCGCAAGTAGACGTGTCCATCGTGGTGCGACCGAACAAGAAGGCTCAGTAAAGGAAAGATGCCATGAAGAGCCTGATCCGGATCCTCGTGCTGGCCGCCGCCGCCGGCCTCGCCTTCGGCGCTTCCGTCTATCGTGCGGAGCCCGTGCTGGCCCATCCGAGCTTCCTGTGCCAGTTCCGGGTGCGCTACCCCCAGGCGAACGGCTCGAAGCTGACGGACCCGCCGACGCCGCTCTCTTGCCCGGCTCCCGACAGCCACCCCGACTGCACGCTCATGTGCCACCGCACGGGGCGGGGGACGCAAACGAACCTCTCGATCTACGGACTCCAGTTCCGCGACCGTCTCCGGCAGCTCCTGCCGGAGGGACAGAGCATCCAGGCCGCAACCCCCGACCAGATCGACCTCGCCCTGCGCGCGCTCGAAGGGCATGTCGCGGGCGGCACGCTCTTGATCGATCCCGTCGGGGCGACGGACTCCGACGGCGACGGGGTGAGCAACATCGTCGAGATCAAGAAGTCGCAGACGTTCCCCGGCGACCCGAACGACCGGCCCCGCGCGGGCGACACCGTCACGAGCTCGGCGGTGGTGCTGGCCGATTCTGTCCCCGCCATGCTCGGCCCGTTCCCGATCACGACCACGATCGATTCCGAGCCGCCGGTGACGACGGCGTCCGCCAGCGCCAGCGGTTGGACCAAAGCGTCCAAGGTGACGATCGCACTCTCGACCGTCGACCCGGGACGGGGGGCGGGTGTCAAGGAGATCGCGCTGCGCCTCAGCGGCGCCCAGACCGGTATGGGCGTGATCGCCGGCCACGCCGGCACCGTCGAGGTGGTCGCCGAAGGCGTGACCACGGTGACGTACTTCGCGACGGATGCGTTCGGCAACGTGGAGGCACCGAAGAGCCTCGAGGTCCGCATCGATCGCAGCCCGCCCTTGCTCAGCGGGCTACCCGCCGCCGGCTGCACGTTGTGGCCCGCCGACCACCGCCTGGTCGACGTCGCCTCGGTCTCGGCGCAGGACGCGCTCTCGGGCGTGGCCCGCGGATCGTTCCAGGTCACGGCCCAGAGCAATGAGGCCGAATACGGCCTGGGTCTCGGCGACATCGCCCCAGACGTCGTGATCGGCGGGGGAGTCGTCCGGTTACGGGCGGAGCGGTCCGACCGAGGTCCCGGCCGTCTGTACGTGATCAGCGCATTCGCCCGCGACGTGGCCGGCAACGAATCGATGGGCACGGCCACGTGCGTCGTGCCTCACGACCGCGTGGGGAGATGAGCCGGTATTGACCGCGCCTCATTGCTGCGGAAGGAACCATGCCAGCAACTCGGAGGCGGGGTCGATCCTGTCTCCGCAGTGGCCTGCCTGATCCCGGCGCGGTGAAGCCGCGCGCGTCAACGCATCGCGAACGCGACGAGCGCGTCGCCGAGCGGCTCTTCGGAAATCTTCGGGTGACCGCCGGCGGCGATGACAACGAACTGTTTGCCACCAGGCGTCAGCTGATACGTCATCGGCGTCGCGTGGCCGGCCGCGGGCAGCGCGCCCTTCCACACTTCGCGCCCTGTCTCGACGTCGAATGCGCGCAGGAACGGATCGACGGTGCCCCCGATGAAGACGAGGCCGCCGGCGGTGACGATCGGTCCGCCGAGGCTGATCGATCCGAGGGGCACATCCGCGTTTGCGCCGCCGAAGCCTTTCATCGATCCGAGCGGCACCTGCCACTTGATCGCACCGGCTTCGAGATCGACCGCGGTCAGCAGACCCCACGGCGCGCGATTGCAGGGTAGACGCGATGGTCCCTGGATGAATCGTCGGAACATGCCGTAGGGCGCACCGGCCTGCGTCGCGTAGTCGCCGTCCTCGGTCCGCTGGCTGCGGTCCGCGAACTCGGCGCGCGGGATCAGCCGCACCTTCGCCGGCAGGACGTTGGCGTTGACAATGAGAAGGTGATGCGGCGGGTCGAACGCCGATCCGCTCCAGTTCATGCCGCCGAGATTGCCCGGCATCACGAGCGTACCGCGGACGCTGGGCGGCGTGAAGACGCCGTCGTTGCGCAGATCGCGGATCGCCGTGGCGCACGCGTCGCGATCGGGACCCCACAGATCGTCAGCCGTCATGCGCTGCGGTACGACCGGCGGAAGCTTCGTCGGAATCGGCTGCGTCGGCGACGCAGATTCGCCGGGCACGTCGCTCGCGGGGACGGGCCGTTCTTCGACATCAAACACCGGCTGGCCGGTTTCACGATCGAGGACGTAGAGGAATCCGGTCTTGTTGCCCTGCACGACCACGGGGATGGAGCGTCCGTCATGGACGATCGTCGCCAGCAGCGGCGGCGACGCGCTGTCGTAATCCCACAAGTCGTGATGCACGAGCTGAAAGCCCCATGCGAGCTCGCCGGTCTGCGCGCGCAGCGCGACGATGGAGTTCGCCCACTTGTTGTCGCCGGGGCGGAGGCCGCCGTAGTAGTCGGGGCTCGCGTTGCCGGTGGGCACGAAGACGAGATGACGCTCGGGATCGACCGCCATCACGGACCACGCGTTCGCGGCTCCGGACTGCGCGGCGACATCCGGCGGCAGCGGATCCCAGGACCACTTCAGTGCGCCCGTCCGCGCATCGAACGCGCGGACGACGCCGGAGGTGAGCTTCGTGCGCGCGTTGTCGTTGATGCTGGAGCCGACGACGACGAGCCCGTCGATCACGGCCGGCGGCGACGTCATGTGATACCAGCCGGCCTGATACCCGGGTACGTGCCGCAGGTTGAGTTGTCCCTTGGATCCGAAGTCCGCGCATGGCGATCCCGTTGCCGCGTCGAGCGCGACGAGCCGTGCGTCAAGCGTCGCCTCGAACAGTCGCCGGCGGCACGGCTGTCCGGCGCGGCGCGCGGGATCGAGCCAGATGGCGACGCCGCGGTTGATCAGGCCGTCTCCGTAGTCGCCCTGCAGTTCGACGAGCGGATCGTAGGTCCACCGCTCGCGTCCCGTTTCCGGATCGAGCGCGATCACGCGGTTGAAGCCGGTGGTCAGATACAGCGTCCCGTCGACGACGAGCGGCGTCGTCTCGAAGCCGCCGCGCTGCATGCCGCGCGAACCGTCGGAGATGTCGCCGGTGTGATAGGTCCACGCGACGGCGAGCCGTTCGACGTTTGCGCGAGTGATCTGGGTCAGCGACGAATACCGCATGCCGCCGGCGTCGTGACCGTAGAACGGCCAATCGCCGGGTGGCGTGGGCGGCGTGGATTGAGCGAGGAAAGCGGCCGCGACGGCGGCAACGGCGAGAGCTCGAACCGTCACCGCGCCATCTTACGACGCTGCGGCATGACGTTCGAGCAGGATTCTGCTTGACGAATCGTCGGCCCTTCGTCTACCTTGATACCTCGAAGGTTGATGCAATCGAAGGTAGCGCGGTGCGGCGGCTCCTGAACCTCCTGACGAAAAGACGGCAGGGGCTCGAACGGGACCTCGAGCGCGAGCTGCGCGATCACCTCGAGCGGCGGGTCGCGGATTTGCGACAGGCGGGCCTGGGCGAACATGACGCGCGGAGGCAGGCCGCCATCGAGCTCGGGGGCGTCGAGCAGGTCCAGGAAGACGTGCGGGAGACCTGGACCTGGCGCTGGCTCGAGGACGCGGTCCGAGACGCCCGCTACGCCGCGCGCAGCCTCGCGCGGAGCCCGGGATTCACGATCACCGCCGTCGCGTCGCTGGCCATCGGCATCGGGGCCAGCGCGGCGATCTTCTCGCTCCTGGACCAGGTGCTCCTCCGCCTCCTGCCCGTGCGGGAGCCGGAGCGGCTCGTCCTCGTCGACTGGAAGGGCAACGCGCTCGCGCACGCGCGGGGCAGTGGTGCCGGCGTCAACCTGATGTCGTATCCGATCTGCCGCGACCTGCAAAGACAAGACCGGTTCTTCGACGGCGTGCTCTGCCGCCATCCGACGGAGGTGAACCTGGCCGTCGCGGCGGGGCAGACGCCGGAGCTGGTCGGGGCCGAGATCGTATCCGGCTCGTATTTCCCGGTGCTCGGGGTCAGCCCGGGGCTCGGCCGCCTCATTAATGAAGATGACGATGGCCAGCCGGGCGCGCATCCCGTGGTCGTGCTCTCGCACGCGTATTGGCTCCAGGCCCTCGGCGGCGCGCCGGACGTGGTGGGGCGCCGGGTGCTGGTCAACAACTTCCCCATGACGGTGGTCGGCGTCGCTTCCGCCACGTTCCGCGGCATCGACATCGGCGACGTCCCGGCGGTCTGGATCCCGGCCGCGATGAAGAAGCAGGCCACGCCGGAGTGGGACAAGCTGCTCGACCGCCGCACGAGCTGGATGCAGGTGATCGGCCGGCTGCGGCCCGGCGTCACCGCGGAGTACGCCCAGGCGGGGCTGCAGCCCTGGTTCAAGTCGATGCTCGACGAGGACACGCGGCGCGAGGGCTTCCCGCTCGTGACCGCGCAGCAACGCGCGGAGTTCCTGGCCTCGACGCTCGTGGTGACGCCCGCCGCCCACGGCCACTCGCTGCTGCGCCAGGACCTGGGCCGGCCGCTTCAGGTGCTGATGGCGGCGACGCTGCTGCTGCTCCTGCTCGCGTCGCTCAACGTGGCCAGCCTGTTCCTGGCCCGCGGGGCCGCGCGCGGCCGCGAGATCCGGACACGCCTGGCCCTGGGCGCGTCGCGCCGGCGGATCGCGTCCTTGCTGCTGGCGGACAGCGTGTGGATCGCCGCCGGCGGGGGAGCGCTCGGCCTGCTCGTGGCGCCGATGGTCTCGCGCGGGCTCCTGTCGTTCCTGCCTTCGGGCGCGGCCGGCACGGACCTGTCGTCGCGGGTGGACGGGCGCGTGTTCGCGTTCGCTTTGCTCATGACGGTGGCCACGGGTGTGCTGTGCGGGATCGCGCCCGCGTGGCGGGCCGGCCGCGTGCCCCTGATGTCCTGGCTTCGGGATCGCACGGGAGCGGGGGCCGGGGGCGTGCGCTTGCGGAAGGCGCTGGTCGTGGGACAGATGGCCTTCACGCTGGTGCTGCTCGTGGGCGCGGGGCTGTTCGTCCAGACGCTTCTTCGCCTGGTCGGGCAGGGACCCGGCTTCGCGACGTCCGGCAGGGTGGCCTTCCGCATCAACCCGCGGCGCGCCGGGGCCTCCGATGAAGAATCCAGCCGGACGATGCGGCGCGTGCTGGCCGAGCTGCGCTCGCTCCCCGAGGTGGAGAGCGTCGGGCTGGCGGGCGTGGACCTGCTGAACAGCGGTTCGTGGAACGACTCCATGACGATCGAGGCGGACAAGCGGATTGTGACCGATCGGGCCGTGCATCTCGAACCCATCAGTCCGGGCCTCTTCACGACGCTGGGGACGCGGGTGATCGCGGGCCGCGACTTCGACGAGCGGGACGCGCTCCCGCCGGTCGGGGAGCGGTGGCGCTCCGTCATCGTGAACGAGCGCTTCGCTCGACGGTATTTCGGGGACGCGAGCCCGCTCGGCCGCCGCGTCGGTCTGGGTGATCGACAGGACACACGGACGAACCTCGAGATCGTGGGCGTGGTCCGGGACTTCTCGTACCGGGACCTGCGCGAGCAGACCGAGCAGGCCTTCGTGCCGTACTTCGAGGGGGACTGGACCGCGGGGACGTTCTACCTCCGCGTGCGGGGGACTCCGCAGGCGGCGTTCGCCTCGATTCGGGCGGCCGTCGGCCGCGTGGATCCGACGGTGCCGTTGCTGTCGCCGCGTACGTTGGATGAGCAGGTCGATCGCTCTTTGACGACCGAGCGCATGATGGCCACGCTGTCGGGAGGATTCGCGGCGGTCGCGCTGCTCTTGTCGGTGGTCGGCCTGTACGGCGTAATGGCGTTCGTGGTCACCAGCCGCACGCCGGAGATCGGGATCCGTATGGCGCTGGGGGCGACGCGCCGGGCGGCCGTGTGGCTGATGGTCGCGGATGCGGTCGCAATGATCGCAGCGGGTACCGCGATCGCGCTGCCCCTGGTGTGGGGCCTCAGTCGTCTCGTCGAGGCGCAGCTCTTCGGAGTGCACGCGCTCGACGCGCCGACGATCGCGGTCGCGAGCCTCGTGCTGGCTCTCGTCGCGCTGGCCGCGGCCATGTGGCCCGCCTGGCGCGCGGCGTCGGTCAACCCGACGGAGGCGCTTCGGTTCGAGTGAGGGCTGTCCGGACCTGCCCTGGCCGCTCTTGCCGTTAGCCTTCGCGTCGCAGCCTCGACCGCCGTTCCTCCTCGGCTGCGACTCCTGACGAGCTCCGCGAGCCCGTTTGCCCGCGGGGAGTACACTGGAGCGCCGATGGTGAGAGGAAAGAAGAGGCGCGCGTCCCCGGCGAAGGTCCCCGAGGGCGAGCGAGGCAACGGAGTCTTGATCGAGGAGATGCGCGCGCAGAATCGCGCCACCATCGAGGCGGTCGAGGCAACTCGGGTGTCTCTCGAGGTCAAGATCGACGCCCTCGCCCGGGAGACGGGAGGCCGTCTGACCGTCCTGGAGGCCGCCGTTCGTCAGAACAGCACGGACATCCGGAAGAACAGCACGGACATCCGGAAGAACAGCGAAGACATTCGGAAGAACAGCGAAGACATTCGCGTCCTGGCCGAGCGCGTGGAGACACTCGGCCCTCTCGATCAGCGCGTGTCGACGCTCGAGCGGCGTGTTCTGGGCGAGTCCTGACGTCCAGTCGAAGCCCGGCGTGTCCGACGTGGCGATGAGGATCTAGCCGAACCGCAAGCCCGTGGAGCGCGAGTCACGCGCGCTCGAATTTCTGGGTCGTGTCTCCGGGGACACGTTTTCGTTCCGGAACGAAAAGGCGACAATCGGCGGCATCGTGCAGGCCGTCTACCTCAAGGACCCACGTACGCCTGATTGGGGAATCGGGCTGGTGCTTCGCGAGAGTCGCGAGGCGTGGGACGTCTTCTTCGAGTCCGGCCGCCGCCGGTCGGTCCCCAAGGCTACGTCCGGCGTGGAGATCGTGGACCTGTCCTCGCCGAGCGCGCTGCTGAGCGCGGCGGCCGCGATCCCGATCCGTCGATGGGCGAGGGCGCACCACAACGTCTACGTCGTGGAGCTGGACCCGAAGGCCGCGGAGGATCCCGAGTTCGCCGCCGCGAATCCCGAGATGATCCCTGGTGGCCTATGCCTCTACGTCGGGCTCACCGGGCTGTCGCCGGAGAAGCGCTTCCGCAACCATCGGCGCGGCCACAAGGCGGCTCGGATCGTCCGGCGCCACGGCCGGCGGCTGCTGCCGGCGTATTACCGGCAGTACAACCCGGTGCCGTTCGAGGTCGGCCGCGTCCTGGAACCGTGGCTGGCCGCGCGCCTGCGCGAGCGGCGCTTCGGGGTGTGGCAGAACTAGTGACGGGCCGGCTCAATCATTGTCATCGTGGCCGGCCCGCTCGATCGAGATCGTGCCCACGAAGCAGAATGCACCCGCCCCTGCCGGCGGCGCCGGGCAATTGACCTGCGCGGGGCGGAGTCGCTCCAGGATCGCGCTCCCCGCCACGTCGACGTCGAGAAAGACGAGATGCGGCCGCCAGGCGGTGAGCGCGTCAGCCGCTTCCGCCACCGTGCGCGCGGTGCGCGTGTACCAGCGGCTGGCTTCGCTTTGATCCGACCACGCTCGCGTGTCTGCACGTGTCCGCGTGGACGGGGGATGGGGCCGGGCTGATCCGCGAGGTGGCGGATCAGATGGACGTGGGGAGGCCCTCGATCGCCTAGTTGAAGGTGATCCCGAACGTGGCGCATCGCGCGCCGTCGGACTCGGCGTACATATCCTGATGATGGCGTCCCCGGCCGGTGATCGCCGGGTTCCAGGGGTTCGAACTCTGGATCTCGACCATCCCCGGATTGCTGAAGACCCAACGCGGCTCGCGGTACGTGTGCTCGCCGTTGGCGTCCTTCGTCGTGGCGTCGAGGTGGACCTTGCAGCCCACGCCAGTCTCGCTGGCGTGATGGCTGCCGGGGACGATCTCTCCGTTGCATTCGACGAAGTACACGCTGCAGGCCACCCGCGCCGTGGGCTTGCGATTCTTCTCGGGGTTGGGAGCGGCCGTGGGCTCGGGTGCGGGCGTCGCCGCGGGTGGCCGCGGGGTCGGCGCCGGGGTGGGGGTAACCGCCACCGGCGAGGGGATCGGAGTCTGTTGCGGGACCGGTATCTTGATGACGGGTATCGGAACGGTCGCGGGGGCACCGGCCGCAGTCGGTCGGCTGGGAAGGTCCTCCGTAATCGTGTGGCACGCCGCCGCCAAGGGGGCGACGAGGAAGACAAGCTGGAGAACAGGTCTCATCCACACTCCTCGGCCTAGAATCTGGTTGAGACATTGCCATGCAACTTAGCGTCTGTCAAGGGCTTTTGGATGGCCACGCCGACCCGGCCCAACGGGGTTGGCCCCCGGCGCGATCATCCTGATCAGCGGGTTTGCCGCAGGAGTGAGGCTCGGTGGGCGGCTTGCGGGCGAAGGGCCGCCGCGGCGGCGTCGTCCCGGTGCCGCACGGCAAGACGCGCATCACGATCCGCATCGACACGGACGTCCTCGACTGGTTCCGTGAGCAGGTGAACGCGGCGGGAGGCGGGAACTACCAGACGTCGATGAACGATGTGCTGCGCCGCCACGTCGAGGGGCGCGAGGAGCTCCAGTGCCCGCGTCGGCCGGGAGGGACGTCGGGACACGCCCGTGCCGGCGCGGGCTATTTCGGCGCGCTCCACGTGGCGTCGCCGTTTCTGGAGATCACATGAAGCTCCCACCGCTTGTTGCGGTCGGAGATGAAGAGCAGCTCTCGGCCGCTCGGAGACCAGATGGGATACATCTCGTGGCTCGGATATGAGGTGGCGGCGCGCGACGCCCGGCCGTCGGCGCCGACCACATACACGTCGCGGTTACCCGCCTGCCAGGAGTGGTATGCAATCTCACGGCCGTCCGGCGACCATGAAGGAAGGAACGCGTCGGCCGAGTCGCGCGTCAGCTGGATCGGTTCACCGCCGTCGATACGGATCTTGAAAATGGCTTGCGTCCCGCCGCGGTTCGAATCGTAGACGAGCCAGTTGCCGTCAGGCGAGACGCCCATGCCTTCCACCGTCTGGTTCTCGTTCGTGACTGGGGCCGCGGCCGAGAAGGGCGTCACGCCGGAGGAAATGGGCGCCCACCACAGATTCGAGCGGGTCGTGAGGACGCTGTAAGCGAGGCGCGTGCCGTCAGCGGAGAGCGAGATGGTGTGGGCGTTCAGTCCGGTCGTTAGGCGCGTTGCCTTCCCGCGAGGTCTGCCGCTGCGGGACAATGCCTGCTGGTAAACATCGCGGCTGCCACCAAGGCTGGAAACGAAGAGGATCGAGC
>Ga0207708_10003229_pt1 | contig 12006 bp, 12 predicted proteins | sample KBSK5101metaG_FD_184340 | JGI IMG/M metagenome (GOLD analysis project Ga0207708, IMG submission 184340) | Corn, switchgrass and miscanthus rhizosphere microbial communities from Kellogg Biological Station, Michigan, USA - KBS K5-10-1 metaG... | ecosystem: Host-associated > Plants > Roots >...
AACGATGCCGCCATCGTCAAGGAAGTGATCGCCCGCATCGACGGGCTCAACGATCTGATTCAGGACCTGCTGGTGTTCTCGCGCCCGCCCGCGCCGAAGCCGTCCCACGTCGATCTGCGAGCGCTGTCCGGATCGGTGGCGACGATGCTCAAGCGCGATCCTGCCTTCCGGGATCTCGACGTCGCCATCGAAGGCGAGGCCGCGCCGGCGTGGGCCGACGCCAACCTGCTGACGATCGTGCTGCAGAATCTGCTGATCAACGCCGCCCAGGCGCAACAAGGCCGCGGCACCGTCCGCGTCACGCTGACAGCGGCGGGCGAATCGAATCGGATCGACATCGTCGATCGCGGCCCTGGCATCCCTGCCGAGATTCGCGCCGATCTGTTTCGGCCGTTCCGCACCACCAAGGCGCGCGGCACGGGGCTCGGCATGGCCACCGCCAGGCGGTTGATCGAGTCGCAGGGCGGCACCATCGCGGTGAACTGTCCCGCATCGGGCGGAACGGCGATCACGCTGACCGTTCCGGCCGCCCCCGCCGGCGATTAGTTCGCGGGCTTGTGGAGATCGAATTTTTCGATGCGGTAGCGGATCTGATCGCGGTTCAGGCCGAGTAACGTCGCCGCCTTGGTCTGGTTCCAGCCGCTGCGCTCCAGCGCCTGCACCACCAACGAGCGTTCGAGCGCTTCGAGGTTGATGCCCTCGACGGGCAGGCCCATCGCCGTCGACAGCTCGCCTTCGCTCGCCGTCAGCATCGGGAAGTGACTGTCGTTGAGCTCGTTTCCCTCGGCGAGCAGCATCGCGCGCTCGACGGCGTTGCGCAGCTCGCGGACGTTGCCGCGCCACGGGTACGACTCGAGCGCGGTCATCGCCGCCGGTGACACGCCGCGAATCTTCTTGCGGAACTCGGTGTTGAAGGCGTCGAGGTAGTGATCGATCAACGGCGCGATGTCGACCTTGCGCTCGCGCAGCGGCGGCAACGGCACCGCCATCACGTTGAGACGGTAGAACAGGTCTTCACGGAAGTGGCCCTTCTTCACTTCCTCCTGCAGCGACCGGTTCGTCGCCGCGACGACCCTGACGTCGACCTTGATGTCCTGCGCGCCGCCGACCCGCTTGAACGACTTCTCCTCGAGGAAGCGCAGCAGTTTCGCCTGCAGCAGCGGCACCATCTCGCCGATTTCATCGAGGAAGACGGTGCCGCCGTCGGCGGATTCGATCAGGCCGTGCTTCTGGCGATCCGCGCCGGTGAAGGCGCCGCGCTCGTGGCCGAACAGCTCGCTTTCGAGCAGCGTTTCCGGCAGCGCCGAGCAGGTGATGTTCATGAACGGCTTCGACGCCCGGCTGCTGCTGTAATGCAGCACCTTGGCGGCGAGGTCCTTGCCGGTGCCGCTTTCACCGGTCAGCAGCACCGTCGACGCCGGGCTCGTCGCGATCTTCTCGAGCAGCGCGCGCACGCCCTTCATCGCCGCGCTCTCGCCGACAATGCTGTCCAGGCCATAGGGCTGCGCCTGGCGCGCCCGCAACACCCGCACTTCGCGCCGCAGCTGCGTCGTCTCGAGCGCCTTCTCGACCAGCAGCATGATCTCGTCGAGATCGAACGGCTTGTTGGCGTAGTGGAACGCCCCGGCCTTCATCGCCTCGACCGCGGTGCCGACTTCGGTGTTCGCGGTCAGCATGATCACCAGCGTGTCGGGATCGGTGTCCTTGATCTGCTTGAGCACTGCCAGCCCGTTGGCGTCGGGCAACGCGAAGTCGAGCAGCACGAGATCGGCGCCGTCGCGATGCTGCGCGACGGCATCGCCGGCGCTACCGGCTTCGAGCGTGCGGTAGCCTTCTTCTTTGAGGCGGTTCACCAGCGACCAGCGAATCAGCGGCTCGTCGTCGACGACGAGGACGGTGGCGTTCGGCATCAGGCGGCGTCTGCCTCCCGGTCAAGCACCAGCCGCTTCAGCTCATCGAGCTCGAAGGGTTTGTTGATGACCGACGCGCCCATGGCCTTCGCATCGGCGACCAGTTCCGGCGTGCCGAACGCGGTCATCAGCACGATCGACGCACCTGGTATCAACTGGCGCAGCGTGCCAAGCAGCGACAGGTCGTCCATGTCGGGGAGGCGCAGATCCAGCACCACCGCATTGAAGGGAAGCGCGGTGGTGGTAACGATGCGAAGGGCCGACGCGGCGTCGGGCGCCTGTTCGACGTCCACGCCAACTTCGGAGAGCGATTCGGCGACCGACCAGCGGATCAACGGTTCGTCGTCGACCACCAGGATATGGCGTGGGAATTTTCTCGTGGCGATTGAGAATTTCCCCTGCGATTCGGGCTCCCAATCGCGGGGGTCCCGCCGGAATTCCGGGGCCACGATGCATGAGACTGGTGTCATGCCACGCCGGGTATCAAGAATCGCGCCACTACTCTTCATCGCGGTTACTAGTATGCGTCATCACCTGCGGGCCTCCAAGGTCCGCTCGCCCGTGGCACGTGTTGTGCTCTTCTGCGGTTGCCGGACTGTCCCGGCTGACTGCGAGGAGCCATGGTGGCAATCAGAAACATTCTTGTCGCAACGGATTTCAGCGAGCCATCCGGCGTGGCGCTCGCCTACGGACGCGACCTGGCTCGCAACTACAACGCGCGGCTTCACGTCATGCACGTGGTCGAAGATGTGATGCTGCGCTACAGCAGCGAGGTCGGTCTGGCACTGCCGGCGCTGCAGGAAGATCTCGTGAAGGCGGCGCGGAAGGAGCTCGAGTCGCGACTCACCAATGAGGACCGCGAGCAGCTGAAGGCCGTGCCCGTGCTCGACACCGGCGCGAACATCGCGGCGGCGATTTGCGACTACGCAAAGAACCACACCATCGATCTGATCGTGACCGGCACGCACGGCCGCGGCGTGGTCCAGCACTTCCTGATGGGCAGCGTCGCCGAGCGCGTTGTCCGCAGCGCGCCATGCCCGGTGCTCACCGTGCACGCGCACGAGCGCGACTTCATCGTTCCCGATGCCCTGATGCTGGCGGCGGCCGTCTAGGCCTTCACCGGGTGCGCGTTCGCAGCGACGCGGACGCGCACGTCGAGCGCCGTCACCCCTTCACGCAACACCACCAGCGGATTGACGTCGAGCTCCTGGATCTCCGGGCAAATGCCGACGAGCGCGGAGATCCGAAGCACGGCTTCGCGATAGGCCGCTTCGTCGGCCGGTGCGTTGCCGCGGAAGCCGCGCAACAGCCGCACGCCCTTGAGCGACGCGACCATCTCCGCCGCGTCCCGATCGGTGAGCGGATGAAGCCGGCACGCTGAATCGGCAATCAGCTCGATCAGCGTCCCGCCGGTGCCGCAGACGATCACGTGTCCGAACGTCGGATCCTTGATGGCGCCGATCATCATCTCGGCGCCGCCGCTGATCATGCGTTGCACCAGCAGGCCGTCCATTTTGTCGCCCAGCGACCGCAGCAGCTCGGATGCCGCGATCCGTACCTCGGCCTTGCTGTCGAGATTGAGGCGCACCGCCTTGTGCTCGCTCTTGTGAATGAGTGTCGGACCGACGGCTTTGAGGGCGACCGGGTAGCCCAGCCGCGCCGCCATCACGACCGCTTCGTCGATCGACGTCGCCAGCGTCGATCGCGGCACGGCCACGCCGGCCGCCGACAGCAGGGCGTCGGCTTCGACAGCCGTCAACCATCCGCCGCCGCGTTCGAGCGCGCGCTCGACAACGAGGCGCGCCAGCGCCGGCTGAATGCCGTCCGGCGTTGGAATGATCCCCTGCGACTTGCCGCGCCACTCGCCGTAGGCCGCGACGCGCGCCATCGCGATCGCCGCCGGTTCTGGAAACGCAAAGCATGGAATCTGCGCCAGCGCCTCGGGTGCGGCGTCGCTGCGCATGAAGACACCCGCCACCGGCTTGCCCGGCCCGCACGAGGCGGCGCGAGTGATCGCCGCCGCCACGTCGTCGGCATCGGTCACGATCGGTGGGATGAAGATGGCGAGCACGCTGTCGACGTTGGGATCGTCGAGCAGCAACTGAAGCGATTGTTCGTAGTGCGCGGCCGGCGCCGCGGCGAGGATGTCAACAGGGTTGCCGACCGATGCGACCGCCGGCAGCAGCTGCCGCAGGGCGTCTTTGGTCGCCGCAGTCAGCCCGGCGACCTCGAGGCCATGCGACTGGCAGGCGTCGGCGGCAAGAATGCCCGGCCCACCCGCGTTGGTCAGGATCGCAACCCGGCGCCCGCGCGGCAGCGGCTGGCGCGACAGCAACATCGCCACATCGAAAAGCTCGGTGACCGTGTCGGTGCGAATCACGCCCGACTGCTGGAACAACGCATCGACGAACGAATCGGAGGACGCCAGCGCGCCCGTGTGGGACGCGGCGGCGCGGGCGCCGACCGTCGAGCGGCCCGACTTCAGCGCGACAATCGGTTTCGTGCGGCTGATTCGCCGCGCGATGCGGCTGAACTTGTCGGGGTTTCCGAAGCTCTCGAGATACAACAGGATCACCGACGTGCGCGGATCGGTTTCCCAATACTGCAGCAGGTCGTTGCCCGAGATGTCGGCCTTGTTGCCGATCGACACGAAGCTCGAGATGCCGATGTTCAGCTTCTTCGCGTAGTCGAGGATGGCCAGGCCGAGGGCACCGCTTTGGGTCGACATGGCGACGCGGCCCGCCGGTGGATAGATCGGCGAGAACGTCGCATTCAACTGCACTTTCGGGTCGGTGTTGAGAAGGCCCATGCAGTTCGGGCCGATGATGCGGCAACCTGCGGCCCGCGCTTTCGCGACCATGCGTTGTTCGCAGGCACGGCCGGCATCGCCGCACTCTCCGAAGCCGGCGCTGATGATGCAGATCGCCGGCACGCCTTTGGCGAGGCAATCGTCGACCACCGCCTCGACATGCGGCGCGGGCACGACCACCACGGCGAGATCGACCGGTTCCGGAATATCGACGACGCGCGGGTATGCCTTGAGGCCGGAGATTTCCGGCGCGGTCGGATGCACCGGCACCACGGTGCCGGTGAAATCGGTCAGCAGCAGATTGTGCAGAATCTCGGAGCCGATCTTGCGGGGTTCGCGGTTGGCGCCGATCACGGCGACCACGCGCGGCTCGAAGAACGCGCTCAAGCCGCCGGCAATTCGCGTCTGCTGCATGACTTCGTTCAAGTATTCCTCGACCGGCTTACTGCATAGATCGCGCCGCAACGGCCAGCGGGAAATCCGGCCATCGCGGCGCCGGCCGACCGCGTGAAAACCCGCACGACGGAATGAAATCTCCCCGCCCAATTCCGAGATCGCGCCCGATTCACGCGTCCGCAATCTGGAACGAACGTTGCTGTAAAGGCGGCCGGGAGTTGTTATGTCTCGCGTCCTCGTCCTCTACGGCACTTCGGAAGGGCAGACGGCGAAAATCGCCAGGGCGATCGCCTTCTCCCTCAATGCCGACTCGATCGATACCGACGTGGTGCAAGCGGGCACCCGCGATCCGCGGCCGTGCCACTACGCAGGCGTCATCGTTGCTGGTTCCATTCACCGCGGCGGCTATCAGAAGCCGCTCGCGAAGTGGATCCGGGCGCACCTCGCGGAGTTCGGCAATCAGCCGACGGCGTTCGTGTCGGTGTGCCTGTCGGTGCTCAGCACGCAGGAGAAGGCGCGCGACGAAGCGCGGGCCATCCCGCGCAGCTTCGTGGACGGCCTCGGTTGGCACCCGACGATGATCAAAGTTGTCGCCGGCGCGTTGCCGTACACGAAATACAACATCGTCACGCGCTGGATCATGAAACGCATCGTCTCGGCAGCCGGGGGCGACACCGACACTTCCCGCGACTACGAGTACACCGACTGGAAAGACCTTCGCGATTTTGCCGGTCGCTTCGCCGCATTCGTGTCGCCCGCGAGCGTAACGTCTGCAGTGGCGTCGTGATCGCATCGGAGAACGACCGTGAGTGAAACCACTATCGACCTGCGCTTTTCCGACGCGTTCGGACGCGATCACCTCTTACATGCCACCGCATGCGATGGCTTTGGCTGGCGCGTGCGCGCCTCGCTCGACGGCTGCACCTTCACCAAACATTGCAGCTGCTGGCAATCGGTTGAACGGATGATCGTGCTGCTTCGCCATCGCGCCAGCCGCACGCCCCGGCGTGAGGTGCCGTCACTGCGACACATCTCGGCGGCGGCAGTGTTCTTCATCGCCGCGCTGTTCGCGGCGACCGCGACAGCGCAGCCACTTGGGCCCGAAACGCCGGCCGTCCAGGCCTTTGCGTCGGCGACGCGCGAGTATGTGCAAATGCACCGGCGCCTCGAGAGCCAGGTCGGCGCCATGCATCTGAACATCACCGTCGCAGAGTTGAATCGCATGATCCAGGAGCTGGCCGCCGCAATTCGCGCGGAGCGTCCGGATGCGAAGCAGGGTGATTTCTTCACGCCGGCACTCGCACGGGAGTTGCGGGCGCGCATCGCTCACGCGCTCGCGATGAACGGGTTCACCGCCGAAGACATGCGCGCCAACGAACGGCGCGACGCAATCGACGCGATCGACCCAGGCGCGGCCGTTCTGCGCGTCAACGGAACATTCCCGTGGGTGCTCGGCGCGGCGGTATTCCCGCTCGTGATCGCGGCCCTGCCGCCGCTTCCTCCCGAGCTGCAATACCGCTTGGTCGGCGACGCGCTCGTGCTGATCGACGTGCATGCCAGCCTGATCGTGGACCTGCTGCCGCACGCGCTCGTTGAGACGACGATCGAGCGGCAGTGAACTATTCCCCGGCGCGTTGAAAATCCCCGCGCTATCCAACGGCGAATTCGTGTCAATCCCGCGGAACAGGCCAATTTCGACTGGCATGACGGTTGCCTCTGGGATCGGCGCAACCGTCTTGCAAAGGACCCTGATCATGACACCCGACATCAAACGCATCCTCGTGCCGCTCGACTTCAGCACCAATTCGACCCGCGCGCTCGATTATGCGTACGGCCTGGCGCTCAAGTTCGACGCGGCGATCCACCTGATTCACGTCTGCGATGTGCCGAGCCTCTCGACCGGTTCGGCGGACGCCTATGCCATTGCCTACACCGATTGGAGCCGGCTCCTCGGCGAAGAAGCCGAGCGCGAGCTGACGACGATCGCCAACGGCCTTCGTGGCATCGCGGCCACCACCGAAGTGCTGTTCGGCGCTCCGGGGCCGGCGATCATCGATGCCGCCGATGCGAACGGCGCCGATCTGATCGTCATGGGCACGCACGGCCACGGCGCGCTGATGCACGTGATGATGGGCAACGTCGCCGAGCGCGTCGTGCGCATGGCACCCTGCCCGGTCCTGACCGTTCGCGAGCCGCGCGCGCGCGAAGTCGAGAAGCGCCATGCGAAGAAGCTCGCGTTTGTGGGAGCCGCGATGATCGCCGCACTGCTCCTGGCGCCATCCGGCGCCACCGCGCAGGAGACGATGAAACAGACGACGGCCGGTGCGGAAATCTTTCGCACCTACTGCGCATCCTGCCACGGCGTGTCGGCGCGCGGCGACGGCCCGCTCTCTTCGTCGATGAGAAGGAAGCCCGCGAACCTCACCGAGATAGCCAAGCGCAATGCCGGTGCGTTCCCGGCCGACATGGTGTTCAGGACCATCGACGGCCGGCAACCGGTGCGCGGCCACGGCGGTCCGGACATGCCGGTGTGGGGCGATGTGTTCGAGAAGTCACGCGAAGCCGGCGATCAGGCGCGCGTCACGGCGGTGATTCAATCGCTGGTGGATTTCCTCGAATCGATTCAACTGAGGGCGACGCACGAGCAACACTACCCTGGCCCTAGCGAGGCTGAGCCGGCCGCTTCGACGGCGACGCCTCGCTGGATGGCCCGACACGGACGATCATCGCGCTCAATCGATCGAACAGGCGGGCTTCCGCGCGGATCGGCCACCAGTCGTAGAGAAACACTTCGAGCGGGCGCCACATCGCGACCCAGCCGCCGATCAACAGGCTCTCGCGGGCGATGGCCGCGAAGTTGGTGCCCTCCAGCATTTTCGCGGCAACGTTGCCCGACGCGATCGACCCGGCCAGGAATACCAGCCCGATCACGAGGCTGGTGCGGCCGCGCCGGAACAACAGCCGCAATTGCTGACGTGCGACCGAGGCACGCTCGGCAAAGTAGTCGCGAATGGCCTCCTTGACGATGGCGATCTGTTCGCCGCTGGCGTCGTGCTTGTCGACGTGAATCAGCAGGCCAAGCGGCTTATCGGGCGAAATCTCGCGCGCCCAGCCGGTGATGAATTCCTCCGCTCGCGGATCGAGATCGCGCTCGCGAAACGGCGTCGGATCGAACGAGTTGTAGAGCTGTTTGAGGTCCGCGACGTGCACCTCGATGAGAACGCAACCCGGCGGGAATCCTTCGGCCGACACCATAGGCTGCAGGATATCCCGCCGGGACCGTCTTACGCGGCATCCCGCGCGACACGCGCCTCGGCCGCGCGGCGCAGCGGGCCGAGCATCGCCATCCGGATCACCTCGACTCCGGGCGCAACCAACGACCAGTAGTTGCGGAATCGGCGCCGCGCCGCGGCATCGGTGGTGCAGGCGCGCGTTTCGGTGTGAAACGTCGAACGGCGCTCGTCGATCGGATCGGCGCGCAGCGTCCACACGATCTTCACGTAGCCGGGTTCCGCGAAATCGCGGAACTCGCCGGTCGGAATCGATCGAAACACCGGCGCAGCCTGCCACGGCTGCGTCGCCGTTCCGAACACGATCTCGCGACCCGGCTGCTCGGCAAGCACGACCCAGCCGATCGACTGCATCTGATCGACGAGCGCCGTTGGATGATCGCGCCCGTCCGGCGCGCCGCCGAGCGCCAGCTCGCGCATCTTGAAGATCGCCCTGATCACCGGCGACTTGAGAAACTCGATCTCCCTGGCCGCGGCCATCACGACGTCGGCCGGCGCGTCGATGCCGATCTGATGCTGCTCCGCCACTTCGGGCTCGGGAATGAACCGATCGAGCAGGGAATCTTTCCCCTTCTCCGCGAAACCTTTCACCTTTCCGTACTGCGCGCGATTGAACACGACGAGTGCGGCGTAACCTGCCGCGGCGATGGCCGCGGTCGCGGCTACCGTTGTCGCCGTGTTCTTGATGATTTGACGTCCAGTCATACGGACCTCCCAAGCCGCGTACGCACGATCCTTGCCGATCGGAATGGCGGAGTTCTTGCTCCGTGATTGATGCGATGAAACAGTTCTTGACCGCCATCGCGCTCGGCTCGATTCTGCTGCCGGCGCTGCATGCGCAGCAGGGGGACGATGGCGTCATCCTGCAGTTTCAGCGCGTCGCTGATTCATATGCGTTTCAGCACCGGCAGAGCGAGCGGCGTGGAGCGCCGCCGGCGCGGCTGGTCGAGGGCGCGTTCTTCACGCCGCAAGTGGCGGCGGCGCTGCGGGACCGTTTGCGCGCGGCCGGCTGCAGGAATGCGGCGGGTCAGGAGTTCGTGGTTCCGCGTGTCAACAGTTCGACTGAGGGAACCGGTCCGGTTCAGTCGTGCATGGCCGCGGTATTGCCACAGTTGCCGCCCGAACTCGAGTACCGTGTCGCGGGCGTGGCGTTGATCCTCGCCGATGCCCACCTCCACATTGTCGTGGACGTGCTGCACGCGGCCTTCGAGTTAAGTGGCCCGGCGAGCCTTGACGATCTCGATGATCATCGGCAGTAAGGACACCGCCACAATTCCCAGGGCGACCAGCGAGAAGTTGTTCTTGATCACCGGCACGTTGCCGAAGGCGTAGCCGGCGCCGACGCAGACCAGCGTCCAGAGCGCGCCGCCCACGACGTTGTAGAGCAGGAACTTCGGCGCGGACATTCTCGCGGCGCCGGCCACGAACGGCACGAAGGTGCGGATGATCGGCGCAAATCGGCTGGAGATCACCGCCATGGCGCCGTGCCTTTCGAAGAACTCGTGGGCGCGATCGAGGTGCTTGCGATTCAGCAGCCGGCTCTGGATGCCGGTGCCGTCACTCGCCGCAAACACGCGCGGACCGATCGCCCGGCCGATCGCGTAGTTGACGGAGTTGCCGAGGATCGCGGCAACCGCGATCAGCGTCAGCACCAGCGGGAGATTCATGGCGCCGGTCGCCGACAGCGCGCCCGCCGCAAACAGCAGCGAGTCGCCGGGCAGGAACGGCGTGACCACCAATCCCGTTTCGGCAAAGATGACCGCGAAGAGGCCGGCGTAAACCAGGACGCCGTATTGAGCGACGAAATCCGCGAGGTGAACGTCGAGGTGGAGAAAGAGATCGATCAAGTACTCCATGCGCGCCTTTCAGCGTACCTCATGGAGCAGACTATTTGATTTCGGAAAAAGCGATGTCGAGGATCGGGTATTCCTTCCAGTCCTTGTAGTTGAAGTGCCACCACTCGTTCGGCTCGACCGTGAAGTCGTGGCTCTCCATCGCCTTGCGCAGCAGATCGCGCCGGGCGCGCTGCTCGGCGGTGCCGCCCTTGTAGTCCGGATACGATCGCTCGGTCATCTCGTCGTAGGCGCCGGGCATCTCGACCGCCGTGCCGGTCTTGAGGTCATACATCGACAAATCGACCGCGCAGCCGCGATTGTGTTTCGATCCGGTCTTCGGATCGGCCACGAATTCGCGCTGCACGCCCGACGTCATGTCCCAGAACAGCTTGGTGATTGTCCACGGGCGGTAGCCGTCGTGAATGAGCAGGCCGTAGCCGCTCTTCCGAAGATCGCGATGGGCCTTGAGCAACGATTCGGCCGCCGGCCGCTGCAGGAACGCGCGCGCTTCCTTGTAGACCGGCTTGCCGAGAAAGTTGTTGGTGCCGGCATAGCGGATGTCGAGCTTGATCGCCGGATCGAGCTTGACCAGCTCGACGAGATCGGGCTGGCGCGTTGCCTCAGGGGTGCGGGGAGGCCTGTCCTGAGCGACACCGGCCGAGAACAGCAGTGCGACGAGCAGAACGAGCGGGCGCATCTACTGTTGCGTCCCCGATGGCTGATTCCAGATGTAGCGCGTGAACCAGTCGAGGTTCTGCTGCATGGCGGCGCGATTGGCCTTCGGCTTGTTGATGCCGTGCCCGAAGCCCTTGAAGATCGACAGCTGCACCGGCACGTTCTGATCGCGCAGCCCCTGATACAACTGGAACGCATTCGGGATCGGCACGCGCGCGTCCTGATCGCCGTGCTGGATCAGCGTCGGCGTGTGCGCCTGCTTGATGTAGGTCATCGGCGACGTGTCGGCGTAGATCTTCGGGTCGTCCCAGGGCGTCGCCTTCAAGTACTGCCGCGTGAACGGATGGATGTCGGTGTTGACGTAATACGTCATCCAGTCCGAGATCCCGGCGCCGACCGAAATGGCCTTGAACCGATCGGAATGCTTCGTTGTCAGGAACGCGGAAATATAGCCGCCCTGGCTCCAGCCCATGCTGCCGACGCGATCGCGATCGGCAATGCCCTGCTGGACCAGGTAGTCGATGCCTGAGAGCACGTCCCACGCGTCGCCGATGCCGAGGTTGCGGACGTTGAGCGACCGGAATTTCTCGCCGTAGCCGGCGCTGCCGCGGTAGTTCGGCTCGAGCACGATCGCACCCTTCGCGAGGAACGCATCGATCGGATGCGCCGTGCCGCTGCCGTACGGCACCGGGCGCGACACGCCGGTCGGCCCGCCGTGGATCACAATCAGGAGCGGGTAGCGGCGGCCCTGTTGAAAGTCGGCGGGCTTGTGGAGCACGCCCTCGATCTCGGCGCCGTCCTGGCTCTTCCACTTGATCACTTCGCGCGTGTGCTTCGGCCACGACGCGATCTGCGCGCCCGCATCGCTCAACTTCTTCGCCGCCATCGTCTGCAGCGGCGCCACGTAGACGTCGGGGAACTCGGTCGGTCCCGAGGCGATGAACGCAGCTTGCGACCCGTCAGGTGTCAACGAGAAGCCGCCGCTGATCCACGCGTCGCGGACGGCGTGCCTGGTGATCTGTTTCGTGGCTGGATCGACGGTGAAGAGATACGCCCAGGTGTGCTGCGACGCTGCGAACTGGATCCCGGTC
>Ga0207708_10003231_pt1 | contig 12002 bp, 7 predicted proteins | sample KBSK5101metaG_FD_184340 | JGI IMG/M metagenome (GOLD analysis project Ga0207708, IMG submission 184340) | Corn, switchgrass and miscanthus rhizosphere microbial communities from Kellogg Biological Station, Michigan, USA - KBS K5-10-1 metaG... | ecosystem: Host-associated > Plants > Roots >...
CCCTGACAAAGATCCACAACGCCATCATCTCTTGCGATCGGTGCCCCCGCCTGCGCACGTATTGCGCGGAGGTCGCGCGCGTCAAGCGCCGCGCGTATCAAGACGAGGTTTACTGGGGCCGGCCGGTGCCCGGCTTCGGCGATCCCAATGCGCGCATGCTGCTGGTTGCGCTGGCGCCCGCCGCGCACGGCGCCAACCGCACCGGCCGCGTGTTCACCGGCGACGGCCCGCTCGGCTCCGGTGACTTCCTGATGGCGGCGCTGCACCGCGCCGGCTTCGCGAACATCCCGACGGCGCGCCGCATCGACGACGGCCTCGCGCTCTCCGACGCCTACATCGTCGCGGCAGTGCGCTGCGCGCCGCCCGACAACAAGCCGACGCGCGAGGAGATCGCCAACTGCCTGGCGCATCTCGATGCCGAGACCGCGGCGCTGCCGAACGTCCGCGTCGTCGTCGCGCTCGGGCGCATCGGCTTCGACGCCTGGCTGCAGCTGCTGCGCCGCCGCGGCGTGGACATTCGCCCGCGTCCTCTCTTCGGCCACGGCCTCGCGCACACGCTGCCGAACGGACAGCGCCTGATCGGCTGCTATCATCCGAGCCGCCAGAACACCAACACCGGCAAGTTGGACGCGGGGATGATGGACGACGTGTTCCGGCGTGCACGCCAAGCTCTTCGTTACGCCGAATTGCGTTGACCGCGCGCGGTCGCGATTTTAAAATTTTTTCCCGACTCCCCTCGCACGAACGTCGCTGCGCGGATTTTCACATCGATTCACGAGCGAACTTCACAACATGAAAAAACTCACGGCTCTGGCCGCGTTGTCTCTTCTGCTGTTCACGCAGCGGCCGGTGGCGCAGGGCGCCGGCCTGCGGATCTTCTTCGTCGACATCGGTCAGGGCGCGGGCACGCTCATCGTCGGCCCGCCCGACGCCACCGGCAAAGTGACCTCGCTGCTCGTCGACGGCGGCCCTCCCGGAGGTGGCACCACCAGGATCGCGCCGCTGCTCGACACGCTCGGCATCGCCCGCATCGATTACACCGTCGTCACGCACTATCACATCGATCACATCTCGGGCATCACCGAGCTGCTGCAGGCGGGAAGGGTCGGCGGGGTCGCCTATGACAACGGCAACGATCCGAGCCTGACGCCGCCCGCCGGCGGCAACACGCGCAGCGCCTACGTCGCCTACGACCTCGCCGCCACCGCGGCGGGCATCCCGAGGCAGCAGATTCAGCCGGGCCAGGTGATCACGCTCGGCCCCGGCGTCCGCGCCACCTGCATCGCCGCAGGTGGACGGCTGATCAGCCGCGGCGTCGTGCCGATCACCAACGACGATCTGAACTCGGAGAGCATCGCGCTGCTGGTCGAATCGGGCAGCTTCGACTATCTCGTGTCGGGCGATTTGACCGGCGGCGGCAGCACCAGCACCGCGAAGACGCCTGACGTCGAAACGTATGTCGGCCAGGCGGTCGGCGATGTCGACGTGGTGCAGCTCAATCACCACGGCAGCACGACGACGAGCAACCAGACGTTTTTGGCCGCGGTGAAGGCGGAAGTGGCCGTCGCGCAGGCGTCCGACGACAACACCTTCGGGCACCCGCATCGCGAGACGGTCAACAAGTACCTGAACACGCCGGTGACCAACCTGCACGCGCACACCACGCCCGACGTGCCGCCGCCGGGCGCCGGGCCGGTGTTCTATCAACCTGAAGCGCCGGTCGCCGGCGATGATCGCGTCACGCTGCAGGGGATCAGCGCAGCCGCGCCTGGCGCACATGGCAACGGCACCATCCTGCTGCAGACCGACGGCACGACCACCTACTCGCTTCGGAGCTTCGACGACGGCGGCGTGCGCATCAACCCGGCGCTCCACACCTATCCGGTCGACGGCGTGTCGCCCGGCGTGACCACCAATTTCCCGCCCACGGTGCAGGTCGACACGAATCCGATGCTGCCGCTGGCCTCTGAGCCGGTGACAGTGACGGCCGCGATCTTCGATCGAGAAGTGTTGACGATCTCGAGCGCCTTTTTGACCTATGCCCTGAACGGCGTCGAGCAGCCAGCGGTCGCGATGACGCTCAACGGCACGGTGTATCAAGCGACGATTCCTGCGCAGCCCGACGGCACCCGGGTGACCTACACCGTCGCCGGCACGGTGGTTCAGCCCGTGATCGGTGCCCAGACGACGACATGGACGTCGGGATACTTCTCGGGCACGACGACGGTCAGCTCGCTGCACGCGCTCACGCCGAAAGGCGAACCGCTCTACACCGGCTATCCAGCGCGCATCCGGGGAACGGTCACCGCCTCAGCATTCAGCGGCAGCGGGACCAACGACGATTACGTGCAGGACGCGACCGGCGCGGTGAACGTCTACCGCTCGAGCGACACTCCCACTGTCTTCACGGCGACGATGCCCGGACAAACCGTCGAGGCGCGCGGCCGCGTCAACTTCAACGGCGGCCGCCTGCGGCTGGATCTCACCGAATCGATCGAGAAGGCGGCCTCGCCGTTTGGCGTCACGATCGCCTCGTCGGGCCCCGCGCCGGCGCCGGTGACGACCACCATTGCGGCGCTTTCCGCCAACCCTGAATCGTTCGAGGGACAGTTCTTCTCGATCGCGAACGCGTCGATCACCGCCGGCGCCATCCCGGCGACGCCGCAGTCGCTCGACAGCTTCGTCACAATCAGCGACGGTACCGGCAGCCTGTCGATGAAGATCGACGACGATACCGACATCGAGGGCTTCGTGCCGGCCGCGACCTTTACGGCAGTGGGCATCCTGCAGCAGGACGACTTCCTGCGGCCGTTCGACGCCGGCTACAACCTGACGCCGCGCAGCCGCGTCGATCTCGGCGCGGCCGGGCCCGGCGAAGCGCCGCTGCTGACGATTGCGGAGGCGAGAGCCGACGCGGTGACCAACGGCGCCGGCACGCCGCCGGCCGATTTCGTCCCCGACCGCCTCGGTCAAACCGTGAAGGTGCGCGGCATCGTCACGTCGATCGACCTCCGGGGCGGCAACGGCATCGAGTACTACGTCCAGGATTCGAGCGGCGGGATCGATCTGTTCAGCACGACGCTCAACGCCGGGCCGTTCGCCTTCGGCGACAGCGTCGAGGCGATCGGCGCGGTGACGCACTTCAACGGCCTGACCGAGCTCACGGTCACGAGCGTCGTCTTGCTGGCGCCCGGCGCGCCGCCGCCGCCGACCATCGTCACGGTGGCCGAACTCGGTGACGCCGGTGCGGGCGAGGCAATCGAAGGGCGCCTCGTCAGGTTGAACAACGTCACGATCAGCACCCCTCCTACTGCGTTTCCAGCCGGGAATCTCACGGTGTCCGACGGCAGCGGGCGAACGGCCACGATCCGGATCGATAGCGACACCGAGATTGACGGGACCCCGGTGCCGTGCGGCCCGGTTTCCTTCATCGGCGTTGTCGGCCAATTCGACTCGACCGCGCCATTCGACAGCGGGTACCAGCTCTTCCCGCGCACGCTGGCCGACATCATCGTCTCCTCTACTCCGGCTCCGGGATGTGGCGGGGACGGCGGCGGCGGAGCCGGCGGTGTCGTGATCAGCGAGTTCCGCACTCGAGGACCGGCCGGCGGCAACGACGAGTTCGTGGAGATCTACAACAACACCGATCGGCCGGTCGACATCGCCGGCTGGCAGCTCAGAGGCTCGAGCAATACGGCACCGACCGGCACGCGCGCGACCGTTCCAGCGGGCGTGGTCCTGCCGGGACGGGCCCATTACTTGTTCGTCAATCTGGCGGCGAACGGATATTCCGGTGCCACCACTGGCAACATGTCGTACACCACCGGCATCGGCGACAACGGCGGTATTGCCCTGGCGAAGAGCGACGGGACGATCGTCGATCAAGTCGGCGTGGTGACCACGCTGACCGGTTACAGGGAAGGGTCGCCGCTGGCAACCCAGCTGACCACGAATACGAATCGCAGCTACGAGCGCAAGCCAGCGGGCTCGGCCACTCTCCTGCAGGATACCGACGACAACCTGTCAGACTTCCGCCTGCTGAACGGCACGGCACCAGACGTGCCGAATCCGCAGAACACCGTCCTCACCGCCTCGCCGGCCAGCGTCGACTTCGGAAGCGTCGTGCTGCCGGCGACGAGCGTGCGGACCGTGACCGTCAAGAACCTGCTGTTGTCGTCGGTCACCCTGAACGCGCCGGCGATCGCCGGCGCAGATGCGGCAGCGTTTTCCTCCACGCCCGCATCGGCGACGACGCTTGCGTCACTCGCCGCTGCGACGACGGACGTGACATTCGCGCCCGCTGCGCCGGGGTCCAGGGCGGCAACCTTGTCGATCACCAGCTCGAACAGCGGAACGGTCGACGTCGCGTTGTCGGGCCTCGCGGTGTGTCCGGCCGTCAGCGTGACCGGCACGGTCTCTCTCGCCGAATTCGGATTCGCCTATTCGCAAACCATTTCGGCGACAGGCGGGACCGGCCCCTACACGTTCGGCATCAGCGCCGGATCGCTGCCGCCGGGCGTCGGGCTGGATCCGTCCGGCGTTCTGTCCGGCACGCCGACCGCGTTAGGCACGTTCACCTTCTCTATCGAGGCGCAGACCGCGATCGGGTGCGGCGGCACGGCGAGCTTCACGCTGACGGTCGTCGACACGACGCCGCCGGCGCTGACGCTGCCTGGCGACCTCACCGCGGTCGCCACAACGCCGGCCGGCGCGATCGTGAGCTTCAGCGCCGCTGCCGTCGATCTGGTCAGCGGATCGCTGACGGTCGCGTGCGCGCCGGCATCCGGCACCACCTTCCCAATCGGCGCGACCGTCGTGTCGTGCGCGGCGGCCGACGCGCAGGGCAACCGCGCCACCGGCGGCTTCCGCGTCACGGTCACCGAACCGGCGCAGCCGGGGCGGATCATCGGTGACGGGCGCATCGAGAGCGGCGGCATCAGGCACGATTTCGATTTCGCGGTCGAAGAGCGCACGAGCGGCGCCGACGCGGGCACGCTGCGCTACCGCGCGAAAGACGATCGCCGCGGTCGCGATCACGACGATCGCTTCGAGGGGGTGGCGACGCGCGCCGTCTTCTTCAACGTCGACGGCGTCTCGCCGGGCAGGCGTCCCGACGGCGGCATCGACACCGCGCTCATCTCGGGCATCGGCCGCTGGAACGGCGCCGCCGGCTACACGTTCGAGGCGCAGGCGACCGATGCCGGCGAGCCCGGCCGCGGCCACGACCGCTTTGCCGTCACGATTCGCGATGGCGCGGGGCGGATCGTCTCGTCGGTCGACGGCATGATCGATCAGGGCAATATCCAGTCGCTGCGCATCGCGCGCTGATTCGAGAAGGGGAACCTTCACCGCCGCGTGGTGTCCAACCTGACATGAACGATAACGGGCGGCCGTTGTGGCCGCCCGGTTCGCGGGTGTGACCCGCACTCATCTCAGGAGGAGCCATGCGGCGTGCGTTTACGCTGTTCTCGATTGTCGTCCACACGATCGTGATCGCGGCCGCGCTCGTCGCGCAGTCGCTCGTCATCGGCGCGCTGCCGGTCCCGCACGATCCGGTCCTCTACGCGCTCTCCGATTTCGTCCCGGTTGAAATCCAACCCCCGGCGCCGCCGCCGCGGCGCGCCCCGGCGCCATCCGAAGCTCCCACCGTATCTCCTGACGCCGCGCCGATCGCCGCGCCCACCGGCGTCGCGCCGGAAACAGAGCGCCCACCTTCAGCGCCCAGCGCAAGCATCGTCGACGGCGTCACCAACGGCCTGCCGTTCGGCAGCGACACGCTCGGCGGCGGCGCTCCGCCGCCTCCGCCGCCGCCTCCACCGCCAGTGCAGCCGCCGATCCGCCTGCACGCCGGCATCACCGCGCCGCGGAAAATCGTCGACGTCGCGCCGGTGTATCCCTCGATCGCGCAGGCCGCGCGGAAGCAAGGCGTCGTCATCCTCGAGACGGTGATCGACGCGCGCGGCAACGTGCAGTCGGTGCAGGTGCTGCGCTCGGTGCCGCTGCTCGACGATGCGGCGGTGGCGGCGGTGCGGCAGTGGCGCTTCACGCCGGCGCTCTTGAACGGCGAGCCGGTGCCGGTAGTGATGACGGTGACGGTGAATTTCAAGCTGCAGGATGAATAACGACCGCAGGCCAGCCCTTGAAGGGCTGCGCCACGGGTAATCTCTGCGCTACGCTAGCCTCTCACGCTCATATGGCGCTCGGCGTCGGGAGGAGTCGGTGACGAGTCGAATTCGCGTGTGTGCCGCCGCTCTCGTGTTGCTCGGCGTGTGCGTCGTCGCTCCGGGCGACGCCCTCGGACAGTCGGACCGCCGGACGCGCGATCGGATTGTCGGCGCCTGGCAGCTGGAGTCGCGCGAGGTGCGGAAGGCCGGCGGCGGGGTTATGCGCGACGCGATGCTGGGCGCCGAACCGGTCGGACGTCTCTTCTACGACGCCAGCGGGCACATGAGCCTGCAGATGATGCGGCCGGATCGGAAGCAGGCGATCAGCACGCCCTCAAATCGGCAAGACGCGCAGAACGCGCGCGTCATCCTGGGCTACGACTCGTACTTCGGGACGTTCCGGGTCAACGACGCCGCCGGAACGGTGATCCATCACGTCGAGGGATCGCTTTTCCCCGAAGATCTGGGCAAGGACTTCGAACGGCAGCTGACTGTCGAGGGCGATCGGCTGACGCTCGGGTTTACGTCGAAAACGACAGACGGCGACGTGGTCCGCACGCTCGTGTTCCGGCGCCTGAAGTAGCACAGAGCCTCTGAGTCTCTCGAGACTCTGAGCCTCTGTGGGCGTAGAATGCCGGCCATGAAGCATGCATTCCCGGCTTCTCGCGTCCTCCCGGCGCTGCTGCTCGCGAGCCTTGCGGCTGCAACCGCGCAGATCGCCGCCCAGACACGCACCGCCGCGCCGGCAAAGAAAACGTGGACTCAGCCAAAGACACCTGACGGCCAGCCCGACCTGCAGGGCATCTGGACCAACGCCACCATCACGCCCTTCGAGCGGCCGGCGTCGATGGCGGGCAAAGAGTTTCTCACCGCCGAGGAAGCCGCGAAGCTCGAGCACGAGAACGCGGCGCGCCGACAGGCGAACGAGGACGCGCCGCGGCCGGGCGACGTCGGCAGCTACAACGAGTTCTGGTTCGACTCCGGCACGAGGGTGGTGGGCTCGCGGCGCACCTCGCTGGTCATCGATCCGCCGGATGGCCGCGTGCCGCTGCAGAAGTCCGCGGAGCAGGCGCGCGACTTCAACCTGGAGAGCACCGAATCATTCGAGACGATGAGCCCGTGGGACCGTTGCATCACCCGCGGGCCGGGGCGGATGTTTCCGGCCGGCTACAACAACGCCTACCAGATCGTCCAGACGCCTGGCTACGTGATGATCGCGCACGAGATGATTCACGAGGCGCGGCTCATCCCGATCGACGGCCGGCCGCACCTGGATCCGAGCGTGCGGCTGTGGACCGGCGACCCGCGCGGCCGCTGGGAGGGACGCACGCTGGTCGTCGAGACCACGAACTTCAACGACAAGGGGTGGATCGCGACCAACGCCGCGTCGGCGCGAATCCGCGGCGTGCCGCACAGCGACGCGCTGCGCCTGGTCGAGCGCTTCACCCGCGTCGACGCCGACACCATCGACTACCAGGTGACGGTCGATGATTCGAAGATCTTCACCCGCCCGTGGACGGTCACCATCCCGCTGACGCGAGACGACTCGTATCAGATCTTCGAGTACGCGTGCCACGAGGGCAACCGCGCGATCGAGAACGTGATGAGCAGCGCGCGGCGGGCGGAGCAGCGCGAGAAGAAATAACCGAAGTCCGCCGGACGCTACGTTTGATTGATCACCCGCGCCAGCGTCGCGCGGTCGATGTTGCCGCCGCTCATCACGCAGACGACGCGCTTGCCGGCGAGCCGGTCGCGCAGCTTCATCGCCGCCGCCAGCGACGCCGCCCCCGCCCCCTCCGCCAGGTTGTGCGTCGTCCGCAGCGCCAGCCGGATTCCCTCGGCGAGCTCCGCTTCGCTGAGCGTGACGATGTCGTTGAGCTCCTTCTGCAGGATGCCGAAGGTGAGGTCGAAGGTGACGCGGGTCGCCATGCCTTCGGCGAACGTATCCGCGTGGTCCCCCACCACGCGCACCGGCCCTCGCCATGAACGCGTGAAGGCGTCCGCACGCTCGGCCTGGACGCCAATCACCTCAGCGCGGCTGCCGAGCGCGGTGCGGACGATGCCGCAGCCGCAGGCGCCGCTGCCGCCGCCGATCGGCACCACGATCACCTCGACGTCCGGCAGTGCCTCGAAGATCTCCAGCGCATAGGTGCCGACGCCCGCAATCAGCATCGGCTCGTTGGCCGAGTGGACGTAGCGCAGGCGGCGCTCGTGCTGCAGCTGCTCGACGCGCTCGCGCGCCTCGTCGAAGTCGCGGCCGTGCTCGATCACCTCCGCGCCGTAGGCGCGCATCGCCGCATTCTTCTCGGGGTTGTTGCCGACCGGCGTCACGATCGTGCAGGGCACGCGCTCGCGCTGACAGGCGAGCGCAATCGACTGGCCGTGATTGCCGGTGGTGGCGGTGATGACGCCCTGCCGCTCGCCCGGCGGCAGGCTGGCAATCAGGTTGACGCCGCCGCGCACCTTGAAGGCGCCGGTGGGGTTGTGGTTTTCGTGCTTCACGACGACGTCGAGACCGGTTTCGCGCGCGAGCAGCGGATGGCGCAGCAGCGGCGTCGGGCGGATGACGGGCTGAATGCGCTCGCGCGCGGCATAGATGTCGTGGAGGGTCGGCGGGACCAGGGCTGTCGTCAGGGTCATTGGCCGCACACAGTACTTGGTGGAAATCCGACTTGACAAGTCGGATATCGAAGTCCTAATCTCATCCACTATGTTGAGATTGGGTCTCATTATCTGTTCTGCGCTGGCGTTCACCGCCTCATCCAGCCGCGCGGCCGAACCCACTTACCGCTTTGCCATCCCGCCCGCTCCCGTCGCCGACGTCATCGCCGCGTTCACCGCGATCACCGGCGTCAGCGTGGACGTGACCGCGGTCGACGGCATCGGCACGCTGCCCTCGCCCGGCGTCACCGGCGTCTACACCGCCGAGCAGGCGCTCGAGGAGTTGCTCGTCGGCACGGCGGTCGCCGCGCGCCGCAACACGAATGCCGACGCCGCGACCAGGGCCTACACGCTGGAGCTGCGGCTGCACCCGGAACGGGTGGAGGTGACCGCGCACGCGGAACCGTATCGGCCCGGCGCCTCGTCGACCGCGACCAGGACGCTGACCGCGCTGCGAGACGTGCCGCAGACGCTGACCGTGCTGCCGCGCGAGCTGCTCGCCGATCAGAACGCGCAGTCGCTGGGCGGGGCGATGAGAAACGTCGCCGGCGTGACCGTCGCGCAGGGTGAAGGCAACCGCGACCAACTCGTGATCCGCGGCATCAGCACGGCATCCGACTTCTTCGTCAACGGCGTGCGCGACGATCAGGAGCGCTTCCGCGATCTCTACAACGTCCAGAGCGTCGAGGTGCTGCAGGGCCCGGCGGCGGTGCTGTTCGGCCGCGGCGGCGCCGGCGGCGTGGTCAACCTCGTCACCTCGCGGCCGTCACGCTACACGCCGTCGGAGGTCACGGTGAGCGCCGGCTCGTTCGGTCACAAGCGCGCGACGGCGCAGCTCGGCGGCGCGCTGAACGGCAAGGCCGCGTACCGCCTGAACCTGATGACCGAGGACTCGGGCGGCTTCCGCGACGCCTTCTTCCTGAAGCGCTACGCGCTCAACCCGACGCTCGGGTTCGAGTTCAGCGAGTCGACCAACCTGACGGTCAGCTTCGAGCACCTCTCCGATCACCGGCTGGCGGATCGCGGCGTGCCGTCGCAGGCCGGCCGGCCGTTCGCGGCCGCGGCGCATCAGCTCTTCGGCTCGGCAAACCAGAACGACGCGCGCAACGGCAACGACACCGCCTCGGTCGTCTTCGAGCACCGCTTCTCGCCGCAGCTGCTGCTGCGCAACAGCTTCCTGTCGGGCCAGTACGACAAGTTCTACCAGAACGTCTATCCCGGCAGCGCCGTCAATGCCTCGGGAACCTTCTCGCTCGCTGCCTATAACCACGAAGTCGATCGAACCAACACCTTCAACCAGACGGACCTGATTTACACGGTGCGGACCGGTGGCATCTCGCACACGCTCCTGGCCGGGACCGAGTTCGGCCACCAGTTCCAGGACGAGCTGCGGATGACCGCGGCGGCGATCAACAACGTCCCGGCCGCCTCGCCGGTACGCGACGCCGATTTCGCATCGGCGCCGACGACCGTCAACCGGCACGCGACCTCGGACATCGCCGCCGTTTACGTTCAGGATCAGTTGGCGCTTGGCGCCGGCTTCAAGGCGGTGGTGGGCGCGCGGACCGATCGCTTTGCGGTCAGCGTCGACGATCGGCTGCCGGTCAACGTCGACCTGGCGCGCACCGACGTCGCGACCAGCCCACGCGCCGGGGTGATCTACCAGCCGACGCGCTCGGCCTCGATCTACAGCAGCTACAGCTACACCTTCCTGCCGAGCGGGCAGACGCTCGGCCTGGCGGCCAACACCGCGCAGCTGACGCCGGAGAACGCGCGCAACTACGAGGTGGGCGCGAAGCTCGATCTCCTCGATCAGCGCCTCAACGTCTCGGCGGCGCTGTTCCGTCTCGATCGCAACAACGTCAAGAACACCGATCCGAACGACCCGACGCGCCTGGTGCTGACCGGCCGGCAGCGCACCGACGGCGTCACGATCTCGACCTCGGGCACGCTGCTGCCGAAGTGGAGCGTGTTCGGCGGCTATTCGTACCTCAACGCGCGCATCACCGGGAACACGTCGGCTGCGCCGGCAGGGCGGCTGGTGGGTCTGGTGCCGCGGTCGCAGTTCAACCTCTGGTCGACCTACGACCTGTCCGCCCGCTGGGGCGCGGGCGGCGGCATCGTCCACCAGGCGAAGATGTTCGCCTCGTTCAGCAACCAGGTGGAACTGCCGGCCTTCACGCGGGCCGATGCGCTGGTCTACTACCGGATGAACCGCTACCGCATCGCGCTGAACGCCGAGAACCTGTTCGACACCGGCTACTACTCCACCGCCAACGGCGACAACAACATCTCGCCCGGCGCGCCGCGCAGCGTGCAGCTTTCGTTGCGTGTCGTGTTCTAGTCGTCGTTGTTCGTAGCGCAGCCCTTCAGGGCTGCCTCAAGCTGCCGGGGGCAGGCCTGAAGGCCTGCGCTACAACAGCGCCGATCGCACCAGCGGCACGATCCGATCCGGCCGGTCCGTGATCAGCGCGTCGACGCCCCACCCGAGCAGCCGGCGCGCATCCGCTTCCTCGTCGACGGTCCACACCTGCACGCCGAGCCCCGCGCGGTGCGCGTAGTCGACGAATCGCCGCGAGACGACGCGCGTCGCGCCCGACACTTCAGGCACCTGAAAACCTGAATACCCGACCCGGGCGACCGGCCAGCGGCACCACGATCGATAGAGCCACCAGCGCACCTCCTCGCGCGCCGCGCTGGTGGCAATCGACGGCTCGATCGCCCGCGCGGCGCGGAGCACGCGCCGCCCGAACGAGCCGAGGCAGACGCGCTCCACCGCGCCGGCGCGGCGAATCACCTCGATCGTCGCCGCCGCCAGCTCCGCGCGGTTCTCTTTCATCTCGACGATGATCCGGACATCCGGATAGCGCGCGAGCACGTCGGCCAGCGCGGGGACGTTGACACGGGCGAGCTCATCCGCAGAGCGCGCCGCAACCGGACCGGCGAGCGTCGTTGTTCGATTCAGCGTCCGATCGTGATGCACGACGACGACGCCATCGCGCGACAGGTGCACATCGAGCTCCAGGCCGTCGGCGCCGAGCGCGAGCCCGTTGTCGAACGCCGCGATCGTGTTCTCCGGCGCGAGCGCGCTGCCGCCGCGATGCGCGAAGACCAGCGGCCGCGACGCCGCGAAGAAGGAATGTCTCATCTGCTATAGAATGAATTCTATAGCAGATG
>Ga0207708_10003236_pt1 | contig 11990 bp, 6 predicted proteins | sample KBSK5101metaG_FD_184340 | JGI IMG/M metagenome (GOLD analysis project Ga0207708, IMG submission 184340) | Corn, switchgrass and miscanthus rhizosphere microbial communities from Kellogg Biological Station, Michigan, USA - KBS K5-10-1 metaG... | ecosystem: Host-associated > Plants > Roots >...
TGGATGGCGTTCGGGACGGACGGGGGAGCGCGGGACTCGGCCCGGCCCGCGACCGAGGATGCCGGGCAGTCCCTCGGCCTGATGATGCTCCCGCCCGCCCACGGGCCCGACCAGCCCGACGATCCCGAAGTCGCCGATCTGGGCTACCGGATCATGCGCCGGTACTGGCGCCAGGGCCTCGCGACGGAGGCCTCGCGAGCGCTCCTTCGGCACGCGTTTCTCACGGTGGGCGTACGGCGCGTGATCGCCCAGACGATGGCGGTCAACGCGGCATCCCGGGGCGTGATGGCCGCGGTCGGCATGTCCTACGTCCGCACGTACTTCCCCGAGTGGGAGGAGCCGCTCGCCGGCGCCGAGGAAGGTGAGGTGGAGTACGAGCTGACCGCCGCCGACTGGCGGGCTCAGGCACCCATGTCGTGAACGCCGGCGTACACGTGGATCTCCATGCCCTCCGTGCCGATCATCCCTTCGGCGATGCAGACGACGTCGTTCAGCCACCGGTAGCGGTCGTCATCCGACTCGAACCAGCCGACGAGGTTCTGCCGTCCCAAACCGTCCTCACCGAAGATCGTCCGCCCGCGAAGCTCGAACAGGATCGCTGCGCCGTCGGAGGTCGTGATCAGCCCGCGGACGTTCGGCAGCATCTGGCCGTCGCTTCGCCGGCGGGGAGCGTTCGACCAGACGACGTCGCCGTCGATTCGGCCCGTCGCGGTCCCGCGGCCCTCGCCGTAGCCGATGCCCTCGTCGCCGCCGTACGCGCTCACGAGTGCGTATCCGGGCGCAGCGACTCGCGCACCCTCCTCGTAGCTCCAGCGGAAGACGGACAGGAGTTCGAGCCGCACGCCGGTGATGGTATCGGGCCTTCGATCCGGAACCACGACGCGTTCCTCGCCGTCTCAGGATTGCCGGTGTGCGGAACGTCGTGATGGTGACCCCACGGTGGGTGTGGATCGCAGCCGGGCGGGTGACGACGCTCGACATCAACGGCGGCAACGCGATGTTCTGAGCGGAGCGCTACCGGCCGCAGTTCGCGTACGGCGGGTCCGGCCGCAGGTGGGTCTGTGCGGGCGGCGTCGGCGGGCGCCACGTCTTCGCGGGCGTCCGGCTCGGTGCGGGCGACGGAGTCATTGGCGGAGTCTCGCCGGCGCGCGGTGCCGGGGCGATACGGCTGCCCAGCGTCCTTCGGGAGCCAGTCCCGAGCATCGGGGTACGGCCAGCACCCCACGCGGATCGATCGCATGAGGGAAGGACGGTGACCCCTCACGCGTCTAGCAGCCATGCCCGAATTCTTCCGCGGAGGCTGCCACGATCGTTGACACCCGCACGCGACGGGGCGTATCCTCGTGCCCGGTTTCGGCTGCGAGGCGTCGAGATGCCGCTCCGCTTCGCGCCACCGCGATGGCCGAAGCCGTAGGACAGCCCGATCCCGAACGCGCCGGAAGGAGGCAGCGGTGAGCGATCATCGAGGTGAGACGCCTGACCCGCAGGGTCGCGGCTCCGCCGCGATCGGTCAGATGCCGCGCGTCGGCGCCGAGTTCGCGTCCTACCGGATCCAGGGCGTCCTCGGCCGCGGCGGCATGAGCGTCGTCTTCCGGGCCGACAACCTGCGCCTGGGGAACGAGGTGGCGCTCAAGGTGCTCTCCGCCGAGCTGTCCGAGAACGACGCCTTCCGCGAGCGGTTCGTCCGCGAGTCACGGCTGGCCGCGTCGATCAACCACCCGAACATCATCCCGATCTACGACGCGGGCGAGGAGGACGGGCTCCTCTACATCGCCATGCGCTACGTCGCCGGCGCCGACCTCAAGTCGATGATCCGGCAGGAGGGCCCGCTCTCGCTGCGGCGCTCGGCCGAGATCGTCTCGCAGGTCGCACGCGGCCTGAGCGTGGCCCACCAGCGCGGGCTCGTCCACCGCGACATCAAGCCGGCCAACATCCTGACCGAGCGGGCGGGCGGCGACGGCGAGACCGTCGACCACGCGTACCTGGCCGACTTCGGCCTCATGAAGCACCAGGTCTCGCGGTCGGGGCTCACCGACACCGGCCAGTTCCTCGGCACGGTCGACTACGTCGCGCCCGAGCAGGTCGAGGGCCGCCAGACCGACCACCGCGCCGACGTCTACTCGCTCGGCTGCGTGCTCTACGAGAGCCTGACCGGCTCGGTGCCCTACCCGCGCGAGAGCGACGTGGCGGTGCTGTTCGCGCACGTCCAGGATCACGTGCCGCGCATCACCGACCTGCGCCCCGACCTTCCGTCGGCGATCGACGAGATCGCCGCGCGGGCGATGGCCAAGCGGCCCGAGCACCGCTACGGCAGCGCGGGCGACCTGTCGCGCGACCTGACCGAGGCGGTCGGCGCCTACCGGTCGCACGACCGGCCGTCGCGGATCGTCACCGAGCCGACCGTCCCGCCGCGGGAGCCGTCAAGCTACGGCGCGGCGTCCGATGTCGTCCGCGCCCCCGAGCCGGTCGGCCAGGCAGGACCGCCGGCGCCGCCGAGCGACCCGGGGCCGGGAGCCCCGCCGCCGCGCCCGCCGCGGGGGCGCCCGTCGCTCGTCGTCATCGCGCTGGCCGTCGCCCTGGCCGCTGCGCTCGCCGTGATCGCCCTCCAGCTCGCCACGGGCAGCGACTCGGGATCGAGCGGAGGCACCGGGACGACCGCGTCGCCCAGCGGCACGACCGAGCCGCCGGCGACGACGACCACGCCGACCGGCACCGTGAAGGCCAGCGACCTGCGTGCGGCGATGCCCAAGAACCTGCTCACCGCGTGCACGAACGTGCCGCCGGCCGGCGCCGCCCTGGCGTCGCTCAGCTGCTCAGCGCCCTCGAACTCCGCGATCACCTACGACGTCTCGATGTACCCCGACACCGCCGCGGTGGTGGCGGTGTTCAAGACGCTCCTCGCCTCGCAGGGCATCAAGACCAACACGAACGGCTGCACGAAGCGCAACTGGAACGGCGAGCGGGCGTGGTTCCACCCGACCGGGTCGCTGGGCGGGCACGTCGCCTGCTACCTCGACGCCAACGGCGACTCGGTGCTGATGTGGACCCACATGAGCATGAACGAGAAGGGCGTGCCGCCCCAGACCGACCATCGCGACATCCTCGGCATCGCCCGCCAGCACACCCAGCTCCCCGGCGAGCTGCTGTCGTTCTGGAAGTTCTGGAGCGGCGTCAGCGGCACCGACGCCATCATCGGCAAGTTCCAGACGGCGAGCTAGCCGACTAGCTCGTGGTGGTCGCCCGGGCGGCCATGCGCAGCATCTGGCCGAGCATCGCAGCGGTCTGCGGCCGCTGGGCGGGGTCCGCCGCGAGCCCCGTGGTGATGGCCCACTCGAGATCGTCCGACGGGGTGCCCGTCCGCGCGAGGAGCGACTGCGCGAGCGCGGCGAGGTCGTGGACGTCGCTCGCCGGCGTCGGATCGGCGCCGGCCTGCACCTCGGGCGCCGTGCTGCGGGCGCCGCTCGTCGCGACCGGGACGAGCAGTGACCGACCGTCGGCGTCGAAGAGGATCGACCCGGTCCGGATTCCGCCGTGGACGACCCCCTCCTTGTGCAGGGCGTCCAGACCGCGCGCCGCACGGACGGCGATGCGGACCGCCTCGTCGGCCGAGGGCGCGCGACCGGCCCCCACCCGATCGGCCAGCGAGCCACCCTCGCACCAGGCGAGCACGAGGTAGCGGAACCCGTCGGCCTCGTCGGCGTGCAGGCCGGGGACGAGGTTGCGATCCTCGATCCGGGCGGCGCGGACGGCGGAGGCGCGCAGCGCGGCCCACTCCGCCGCCCCCGAGCCGTCGGTGCTGCCGACCAGGCGCAGGGCGACGGGCTCGCCGTCGGCGGTGAGCGCGCGGACCACGGCGCCCGGCACGGGCGCGACGCCGTCCAGCGTGTAGGGGCCGATCCGGGCCCGGTCAGGCGTGGGTCGATCCTCGGTCGGCGGGGGATCGGGCGGGGCCGGGCCGGGGGTGGCCGCCGTCCTGCGATCGCCGATCCGCTCGCGCAGCCGGGCCACCGCGGTCTGGTCGTCCATCCGCTCGGCGACCCGCAGCGCCCGCTGCCAGATGCGAACCGCCTCGTCGCGCTGGCCCCAGCTCTCGGCCCGCTCCGCGGAGCGGTCGAGGTACTCGAGCGCCTTGGACAGGTTCCCGCTCTGCGCGTGGTAGTGGGCGAGCATCTCCATCCGCTCGTCGAGCGAGTCGGCGAAGAGGTCTTCGAACACCTCGGCGACGCGCGCGCACAGCGCCGCCCTCCTGGCCTGCGTGAGCGTGCTGCGGGCCGCCTCCTGCAGCAGGCCGTGGCGGAAGCTGTACTCGAGCTCCGGGTAGCGGCGCACCTCGCGGACGATGCCCGCGCGCAGGAGGCCCGGCATGCCGGCCTCGTACCGCTCGGAGCCGGCCACCTGCTCGAGGACGCGCGACGGGAACTCGCGGCCGATCACCGCCGCCGTCTGGCCCAGCGACCGCGCGTCGGCGTCCAGCCGGTCCATGCGGGCGATGAGGAGCGCGTCGAGCGATGCGGGCATCCCCGGCGCGGAGCCGACCGTGACCGTCCACGCCCGCGGCCGGATCGCCTCGGCGCCGAGCGCGTGGGCCATCTCCTCGAGGTAGAGAGGGTTGCCCTCGGCGCGGGTCACGAGCTCCTCGCGGGTGGCCGGGTCGAGCAGGTCGGACGCCGTGATGTCGAGCAGCTGCCCGGCGGCCTCGGCCGAGATCGGGTCGAGCGCCAGCTCCTCGAAGCGGTGCCCGAAGTTCGTCATCGCGTTCGCACGGAACTGCCACGCGGGCGTGTCGCGATCGGGCCGGGAGCTCATCACGATCATCACCGGCGCCCGGTCGGTCAGCGCCAGCAGGTCCTCCAGCATCTCGCACGTGGCGACGTCGGCCTCGTGGAGGCCCTCGATTGCGACGACCACCGGGGCCTGCTTCGCAAGCCGCCGCGTCCAGTCGCAGAACGCGGCCCTCGTGCCGGCGGCCAGATCCTCGGCGTCGCCCTCACGCAGGACGTCGCGGTGCCCCGGCTCGGGCTGCACGCCCAGCAGGTGGCCGATGTACATGAGCGCGTTCTCGGCGTCGCCGTCGTAGAGCGACGGCAGGCGGGCCCGAAGCCGCGTCCGCACCACGATCTCACGCTCGGTGTGGTCGATCCCGAGCCAGGCCCGGATCATCTCGACGAACGGTTGATAGAGCCCGACCGCGCCGTAGGAGCGGCAGTCGCCCTCGAGCCAGGTGACGCCCGGGCCGAGGTTCTCGCGCAGCTCGCCGAGCAGGCGCGACTTCCCGATCCCGGCGTCGCCGATCAGAAGCAGCGACTGCCCGCGCCCGGCCAGCAGGTCGTCGGCGGCCCGGCGAAGGCGGGCGGCCTCGCCGTCGCGGCCGACGAGCGGCGACTGGGTGTGGTCGCGACCGGTTGTCTTCCGGCGCAGGACGCGCCAGGCCGAGACGGGGGCGGCCCGGCCCTTCAGTGCGAGCTCGCCGATCGGCTCGAGCACGAAGCGCGCCATCAGCCGCTGGGCGGTCGTCTCGCCGGTGACGATCGTGCCGGGCGCGGCGGCCGCCTGGAGCCGGGCGGCGACGTTGGTCGTGTCGCCCAGCGCGACCGCCTGCGGCTGGGCAGCGCCGACGACGCCCACCGCCGCGAGGCCGCCGTTGATGCCGATGCGGACGTTGAATTCCTCGATGTCCCAGGCCTGGCGCACGTCGCCGCCGTAGGCGCCCACCATCTCGAGCAGCGCCAGGCCGGCCTCGGCCGCCCGGTCGGCGTCGTCCTCGTGGGCGGTCGGGACGCCGAAGTACGCGCACACCCCGTCGCCCATGTACGCCTGCACGGTGCCGCCGAACTCCTCGATGACGCGGCTCATCCGGGTGACACACTCGCCGACGAGCGCCTTCACCTCGTCGGGGCTCATGCGCTCGCCCAGGCCGGTGGAGCCGACGATGTCGGCGAAGAGGGCGGTCACCGGCCGAAGCTCGTCACCTCCGCCGGACCCGCCCGGTTCGGTCGAATCGGCTTGCCTTGACACGGTTCGGCTAACGGTACCGCGTTGCCGGCAAACGCGAGCGGCCCGCCGGGTGGCGGGCCGCTCGGTCGTGCGCAAGGTGTCGGTGATCAGTCGCCCGAGGCGTCCACCGCCATCTCGGGGGCCGGCTCGATCTGGAACCGCGGCAGCCACTGAAGGGGCTTGGGCAGGTACCAGTTCCAGCTCCCGAGCAGCTTCATGCTGGCGGGAAGCAGGACGCCGCGGATGATCGTGGCGTCGATCAGGACGGCGGCGGCGAGGCCGACGCCGAACTCCTTCAGGTCGACCAGGCTGAGGGTCACGAAGATCGAGAACACGCCCACCATCACCAGCGCGGCGCTGGTCACGGTGCCGGCGGTGCTCTTGATGCCCTCCGAGACCGCGTCCTCGGTGGACATGCCGCCGTCGACGAGCTCCTTCACCCGGCTCAGGATGAACACGTGGTAGTCCATCGAGAGGCCGAACAGGATCACGAACAGGAAGAGCGGCAGCCACGGCGCCACACCGCCCATCGGCGTGAAGCCGAGGAGCGACGCGCCGTGCCCGTCCTGGAACACCGCCACGAGCACGCCGTAGGCGGCCGCGACGGACAGCAGGTTCAGGATGATCGCCTTGATCGGGATCACGATCGAGCGGAACGTGACCATGAGCAGGATGAACGCCAGGGTGAGCACGAACCCGAACACGAGCGGCGTGTTGCGGGCGAGCATCGTGCTCTGGTCGCGGTCGATGGCCGTCTGGCCGCTGACGTTGACGCTGACGTTGCCCACGGTCCCGAGCGTCTTCGGGATGATGCGGTCGCGAAGCGCGGTGAGCGCCTGCTTCGACGCCTGGTTGGATCCGTTGCCGGCGAGCGGCATGGAGACCACCGCCACGGTGTGCGTCTTGTCGGTGGTGACGTCGATGGGCTCGTGCACGGTGCCCGTGGCCAGCGCCTGGTCGCGCAGGTCGGCCATGGCGGCCTGAACGGCGGGGCTGCGCGTGTCGTCAGCCTTGATCACGACGACCGCCGGCGCGTCCGAGCTGGGGAACGCCTGCTGGAGATGCTTCAGCGTCGTGATCCCCGGGAGGCCCGGCGGCAGATCGTTCACACCGGTGTTGTGCACCTTGAAGTGCAGCGCCGGCGAGGCGATCGCCAGCAGCACTGCCAGCGAGATCGCCGCTGCCGCCGCCGGGCGCCGGAGCACCCGAGTCAGGAGCGCGTTCCAGATGCGGGACTCCTGCCGCCGGGGCGCCTTCTTGCGGAACGGCACCCGGATGCGACCCTTGTCGACGTGACGGCCGAGCAGCGCCAGGGCTGCCGGCAGCGCCGTCAGCGATCCGAGCATCGCGACCGTGACGACCATGATCGTCCCGACGGCGAACGACGTGGATGCCTTGTCGCCGGTCAGGAACTGGCCGGCCATCGCAACGATGACCGTGAAGCCCGAGATCAGGATCGCGCGGCCCGACGTCGCCGAGGCGATGCCGAGGGCCGTCTGCTCGTCATGGCCGGCCGCCCGCTCCTCGCGCTCGCGCTTGAGATAGAAGAGCGAGTAGTCGACGCCGACCGCCATCCCGATCAGGGTGATGACGATCGAGGCGTTCTCGTCGATCGGGAAGATCTGGCTCGGGATCGAGACCAGCCCGATGGTGGCCAGGACGGCCGAGATCGCAAGCAGCACGGGCACGCCGGCCGCCACGATCGCCCCGAACGCGAGGACGAGGATCAAGAGCGTCACGGGCAGCGACATCGTCTCGGCCTTGTGCAGGTCGCTCTGGATCTTCTTGTCGAGCGCGGCGCCCGACGTCGCGTCTCCGAACTCCTCGATGCGGAGCTCGGGGTTGGCCTTCTGGCCGCTCTTGAGCGCGGACACGACGGGAGCGATCCGGTCTGATGCCGTGTCGGCGTCGCCCCGGATCTCGAACTGGATCATGGCGGTGTGCCGATCCTTCGAGACCAGCCCGGTGCTCGACCGGTAGCCGGGAGCCCGCAGATGCTCGACCTGCGGAAGGCCGGCGAAGCTGGCCGTGAGCTGCTTGACGCCCCGTTTGAACGCAGGGGCATCGGCGGTGAGGGTGCCGCTGTGCACCAGCACCAGCTCGGTGGCGGGCTTGGGGAAGCTCGACTCGAGCGTCTTCTCAGCCCTTCCGGACTCGCCGGTGAACTGGTCGGCCTTGGTGAGCGTGTTGGCGGGAACGACGCTCGAGACCATCATGGCCAGCGCGACGAACACGAACCATCCCGCCAGAACGGACTTCTTGTGGCGCGCGCTCCAACTTCCGAGCCGGGCCGCGATTCCTCTGGACGTATCGATCGAACTCATGGAGATGAAGCTCCTTGGGAAGCGGTTGGGGCCGGTGACTGCCCGGCTGGTTCGGCAAGACTCGCGGCCGGGGACGCGCGCGTCGGTGGGGCGGCCCTGTGTTCGAGGGCACGTATTTGCGCCTGTCGTGGTGCGGCTGCCCGTACCACGCCGTGGTTCTGCGATCCTCCCGGGCATCGACGCCGCCTCCTGGTCGCTCTCGCACCGCCGCTCCGACGCCGTCGGCCGTCGCGGCATGGTCGCAACCTCCAATCCGGATGCCGCCCTGGCCGGGCTGCGCGCGCTCCAGGCGGGCGGCAACGCCTGCGACGCCGCGCTCGCGGCCGCCGGCGTCCTGGTCGTCGCCGAGCCCTACCAGTGCGCGCCCGGCGGCGACCTCTTCGCGATCGTCGTGCGCGACGGCGAGGCGCCCGTCGGCCTGAACGCGAGCGGACGTGCGCCCGCCGAGCCCGGCGACGCGCTGCCCGAGGAGTTCGGGCCGCAGAGCGTCACGGTGCCCGGCTGCGTGGCCGGCTGGACCGACCTGGCCGAGCGCTTCTCGCGCCGCGGCCTGGCCGACGCGCTCGCGCCCGGGATCGCGCTCGCCCGGGAGGGCTTCGAGATCCAGCCCAAGGCGGGCCGGCACTGGCGGGCGTGCCTCGCCGACCTCGAGGGCGACGCCGCCGCGGCGTTCCAGCCCGCCTCACCTTTCCGGTCGCCGGCGATCGCCGAGGCGCTCGAGCACGCCGTCGCCGGCACGTTCTACACCGGGCCGATCGCCGACGCGATCGCGTCGGTCTCGTGGCTCGAGCGGGCCGACCTCGAGGCGCACGAGAACGACTGGGTCGAGCCGGTCGAGTTCGCCTACCGCGACCGGACACTGCTCGAGCTGCCCCCGAACGGCCAGGGATCGATCGCCGGCTGGGCGCTCGAGGGGCTCGCATCGCCCGACCCGCCGGCCCAGGTGGAGGCGCTGGCGGAGGCCTACGCCCGCGGGTACGCGACGATCGGCGGCACGGCGTACGTGTGCGCCGCCGACGGCGAGGGGATGGGCGTGTCGCTCATCCAGTCGGTCTACCACGGCTTCGGCTCGCGGGTGCTCGTGCCCGGCTACGGCTTCGTGCTCCAGAACCGCGGCTCCGGCTTCGTGCTCGAGGACGGCCACCCGAACCGGTTCGCGCCGGGCAAGCGGCCGTTCCACACCATCATCCCGGCGGCGCTGCTCGGGCCGGACGGCCGCTGGGAGGCCGTCTTCGGCGTCACCGGCGGCCAGTTCCAGCCGCAGGGCCATGTCCAGGTCGTGGTCAACATGCTCGACAACGGGCTCGGCCCGCAGGCCGCGCTCGATGCGCCCCGCTACCGGCTCGAGGAGGACGGGGCCGTGTCGCTCGAGTCGCCGCTCGCGCACCTCGTCGGGGCGTTCGGGAACCGGCCGTCGAGCGTCCTCGACACCGACGACAACTACGGCAACGGCCACCTGATCGTGCGGACGCCCGCCGGGCACCTGCTCGGCGGCACCGAGCCGCGGCGGGACGGGCTCGCGGTGGGCTTCTAGGCGTGCCGAGCCTGACCACGGCCGACGGCCGCACGCTCGCCTGGCACGAGCGCGGCTCGGGGCCGCCGCTCCTCTGCCACCCGGGCGGGCCGGGATGCTCGTCCGCCTACTACGCCGACCTGCCCGAGCTCGCGGCCGAGCACACGCTCATCCTGCTCGACCCGCGCGGCACCGGCGCGTCCGATCCGCCGGCCGATCCGGCGGGCTACGACCTCGAGGACTATGCCGACGACGTCGAGGCCGTGCAGCGGCACCTGGGGATCGAGCGGCTTGACCTGCTCGGCCACTCCCACGGCGGCTTCGTGGCGATGACCTGGGCCGCGCGGTATCCGGAGCGGGTGGGGAGGCTCGTGCTGGCGAACACGGCGCCGCGGTTCACGGACACCATCCGCCAGGCCCGCCAGGCGCGTGTGGCCTCGCACGAAGGCCAGGCCTACTACGCCGACTCCATCGAGGCGATGCGGCATCGCGCGGAGGGGCGCTACTCGAGCGCCGAGGAGCTGGGCGAGCTCTACCATCGCGAGGGCCTGCTCCAGGCGCCGGTCGGCGTCGACCCCACGCCGGTGCTCTCCGTCCTCGCCAGGGCCGGCGACAACGCCGACGCCGTGGGCCACTTCAACTCCCGGATCGCCGGCAGCATGGATCACCGGCCGCTGCTCGCGGGCGTGGCGGCCCCGGTGCTCGTCATCACCGGGTCCGAGGACCCCTTCCTCTCGGGGTCGTACGAGATCGCCGAGTCGCTCCCGAACGCGACGCTGGTCGTGCTGCCCGGCGCAGATCACTTCCCGTATCTCGAGCCGGGCCACGCCGAGCCGTGGTCGCGGGCCGTGCTCGACTTCCTGCGGGGCTAGGCCGCTTTCGAGCCGATCACGCGGTCGCGGCCGGCCGTCTTCGCGCGGTAGAGGGCGGCGTCGGCCGTGCGGACGAGCTCCCCGCGGTCGTCAGCGTCGGCCGGGAAGACCGCCCAGCCGATCGAGGCGGAGAGCAAAAGGCCCTGGCTCGGCTCGACCGCGAGCGAGCGGACCGACTGCCGGGCCCGGTCGAGCAGGTCGGCGACCCCGGCGGGATCGGTCGTCTCGAGCAGCACCGCGAACTCCTCGCCGCCGAGCCGGTAGATGCGGTCTGAGCCGCGCAGCACCTGCCGGATCGCCTCGCCGGCGCGGCGCAGGACGGCGTCGCCCTCCGGGTGGCCGAACGAGTCGTTCACCGCCTTGAAGTGGTCGAGATCGACCATGGCGAGCGTGAAGCCCAGGTCGCGCCGCTTCGACATCGCCACCCGGCGGCGGAGGTCGGACTCGAACGTGCGCCGGTTGGGAAGGCCGGTCAGCGCGTCATGGCCCGCGGCCCGTTCCAGCTCCTCCTGCCGCAGCACGGTGCGCCACAGCGCGGCCAGGTGGCCCAGCATCAGGTCGAGGGCGTGGTGGTCGAGCTCGTCGCCGCGCCCGGGCGCGAAGCACACCGAGGCGTGCAGGCCCTCGCCGGCCGTGTCGACCGGGAGCGTGATCCGGGCCAGGCCGTGCGAGCTGTGCCGCGGCGGCGCGCCCTCGGCGATGCTCAGGCACGCGGCGCCCAGCGCCTCCCGCGGCGCCATGTGCGCGAAGCCGATGAGCTGGCTTCGGGTCGTCGCCTCCTTGGCCCGGCTCGACCACGCCAGGATCTGCTCGATCTGCTCGGCCCAGCGCGCGTCGCGCTCGCGGCGGGTGTCGTGCTCCACGGCGAGCCGCCACGCCTTCTGGAGGAGCAGCCCGCCTCCGGCGAGGAGCACGCCCATCCCGACCAGCGTCGCCACCAGCATCGCGAGGTCCGAGAGCCTGGTCGCCGATGTGGCGTCCGCGTCGGCCCGGGCCGCGGCCGAGGTCAGCCGGTTGGCGGTCTCCGCGAGCCGGGTGGCCAGGGCCTTGCCGATGTCTGCCAGCGAACGCACGGTTTTAACGCCTGCGTCTTGCAGAGCAGCGAATTTCTCGTCTGCAGTGCCTTTGCCGCCAGAGATGATTGCGCCAGCATGGCCCATGCGCTTGCCCGGAGGAGCAGTCACACCAGCGATGTAGGAAACAACCGGCTTGGTCACGTGTGCCTTGATGTAGGCAGCCGCTTCTTCTTCAGCCGAACCGCCGATCTCACCGATCATTACGATCGCT
>Ga0207708_10003240_pt1 | contig 11986 bp, 12 predicted proteins | sample KBSK5101metaG_FD_184340 | JGI IMG/M metagenome (GOLD analysis project Ga0207708, IMG submission 184340) | Corn, switchgrass and miscanthus rhizosphere microbial communities from Kellogg Biological Station, Michigan, USA - KBS K5-10-1 metaG... | ecosystem: Host-associated > Plants > Roots >...
AGCGCGATCGACTTGGCCACGATGATGGCGGCGAATACCACCAGCACCCCGACCAGGACCAGGCCGGCGACGGCACCTTCCATGACGGGTTCCTTCCCTCGTTTGCCCAGATTCCCCTAGATCACTTTTTGGACGACCGCGGTGGCGCCGTCGATGTGCACGACGGTGACGTGGTCGCCCGGTTCGTAGACATCGTCGTCGTTGAACGGGCGCGCAGTCCAGATTTCGCCATCGAGTTTCACCTGGCCTTCATGGCGCGCCACCCGGTCGAGCACCAGCGCGCTCTTGCCCTCCAGCGCCTTTGCCGGTTCGGGCAGACCGTTGCCCGCCAGGAAATGTCGACGCAGCACCGGCCGCACCAGCACCAGCAACAGGATCGACACCACGAGGAACACCGCGCCGTGCACCCACAAGTCATCGACGATCAGACTCGAGCCGGCTGCGGCCAGGGCCCCGCCGCCCAGCATGAGAAGGAACATATCGCCGGTCAGCGCCTCGGCCCCGGCGAGGGCCAGTGCGGCGATTAGCCAGATCAGCGGGACGGCCACGCAGCCAGCCTATCGCGCAGCCGACCCGATCAGCGGCTAACAACTACACTGCGAGCATCATGTGGTGTCCTAGTGTCTCTCTGACGGTTTGGGCCAATGCCTGGCTCGCAGGTGCGGCCGCGCCTGACGACGTCCTCGACGCGTTATCGCAATGGGCGCCAAGGCATTCCGTAACGGCTTACGACTCCGTCGCGGCCGGCCGCACGGGTTTGCCGTGGCCAGACCTGAACGATGCAGGCGCGGTGTCGCTGCTGCAGACGGTCCGCACCGCGACCGGTCCGCGGCTTTCGGCGCCCGCCGTCGGCGTGGCGCTACCGGTGCCCGGCGATGTGCGCGGGCTCCCAGCCGGTACCCAATTCCAGCGCGATGCGGTGACCGCGGGCGAGGCCCTCATCGTCGGGCGCGACGCGTCGACCGCGGTGGGGCTGGTGCCCGAGTTCGAGTACGACGAACTAGAAGACGAGTCCCAGTTCGAATCGGAGCCGATCGCGTTGTCGTGGACCGTCTATTCGGTGTCGATCCCTGCGCCAACCGAGTACCTGGACCTCGGCGACGCCGAATACACGTTGCGTGCCGCGGTCCGTTCGGCGGCCGACGCGCTCGGCGCTATCCGCGCCGCGGGCAGCGATGTGGCCGACCCCCGCGGACTCGTCGAGCAGGTGCTCGAAAGTAACCGAGGGCACCGTGTGCCCGACCACGCGCCGTCGCGGGCGGTGCGCGTGCTCGAGAACGCCGCCCACATCGACGCGATCATCACCGTCAGCTCTGGGCTGATCCCGATCGGCCTGCAGACGTCGTCGGAGGTGCAGATCGCCAGCGACGCGCTGCGCCCGCTATCCGGAGTGGTGCGATCGGCGCGGATGGCCGCCGTCAGCGCGATCCTGCACTCGGCCTGGGAGGCCTAGCCGCAGTTCGGCGTGCAGACGACACCGTCGACCGAAAAGCCTTGCAGCGCTGGCATGTCCGGCCCTGCGACCCTGACCGGTTCGCGACCGGTGCGCAGCTCATCGATCAGATCGACAACCAGCCCCGCGAACCGCGGATCGGCGTTCGGCGTCGCCGCCCGCGCGAACGCGATGCCGAGTTTCTCCGCCTGCTGCCGTAGCTCGTAGTCGAGATCCCACACGACCTCAATGTGATCGGCGACGAAGCCGATCGGGCAGACGATCACCGCCTTGGTGCCGCCCTCCGCGAGCGCGGTCAGGTGGTCGGCGACATCGGGCTCCAGCCATGGCACCTGCGGGGGCCCCGACCGTGACTGCCACACCTGGTCGTAGTCGTCATAGCCCGCGGCCGTGGCGACGAGGCGGGAGGCATGGGCCACCTGCCTGCTGTACAGGTCTGGGCCGCAACGGGATCGGGCTGCAAGAGGAATCGAGTGCGCGGTGAACACCAGGCGAGCGCCGTCGGGCACCGTCTGCGCCGCCGCGCCGATGGCTTCGGTGAACATCTCGACGAACAGCGGGTGGTCGTAGTACTGGCGCAGCCTCACCAGCTCCGGTGCTCCGTCGCCTGCCGCGGTTCTCGCCCGTGCGATGTCCTCGACGTACTGGGTGCAGCTGGAATAACCGCCCCACGCCGACGTAGCGAACACCGCTGCACGGCGAATCCCGTTGTCCCGCATGGACGCGACGGTGTCCTCGACATACGGCGCCCAGTTGCGGTTGCCGAAGTAGACCGGCAGGTCGATCTCGGCCTCGATCGCACGGATCAACGCACGGTTGATGGCGTTGATCGGCGAGACGCCACCGAAGTGCAGGTAGTGCTCCGCGACCGATGCCAACCGTTCACGCGGGATCCCGCGGCCTTGAGTGACGTTCTCCAGGAACGGCATCACATGTTCGGGCGCCTCCGGGCCGCCGAACGACAGGAGCAGAAGCGCATCAAATTCCATTTAGAGCAGCTGCGTGCTGGCGCCGCCGTCGGCGTAGATGATGGTCCCGGTCGTCGCGGGAAGCCATTCGGAGAGCAGAGCGCACACCGTCTTTGCGACCGGGGTCGGGTCCTTCATGTTCCAGCCGATCGGTGCGCGCTGGTCCCAGCCCTCCTCGAGCAGTTGCATCTGGGCACCGGCCTCGTCGCCGAGTGCGCCGCCGACGATCGCGCTCATCGCCAGCGTCCGGATCGGTCCGGCCGCAACGAGATTGGACCGCACACCGACCTTGCCCGCCTCGCGCGCGACGAACCGGTTGACCGACTCCAGCGCGCTCTTGGCCACCGTCATCCAGTTGTAGGCGGGCATCGCGCGGGTCGGGTCGAAGTCCATGCCGACGATGCCGCCGCCCGGATTCATGATCGGCAGCAGCGCCTTGGCAAGCGAGGCATACGAGTAGGCCGAGATGTGGATGCCCTTGGCGACGTCTTCGTATGGCGCGTCGAAGAACGGGTTGATGCCCATCCCGGTCTGTGGCATGTAGCCGATCGAGTGCACGACGCCGTCGAGCTTGTTGCCCGCGCCGATCACCTCGGTGACGCGGTCGGCCAGACTCGCGAGGTGCTCCTCGTTCTGCACGTCGAGTTCGAGCAGCGGCGCCTTCTCGGGGAGCCGGTCGGCGATGCGCTGGATCAGTCGCATCCGGTCGAAACCGGTCAGCACCAATTCCGCGCCGGCCTCCTGGGCGACCTTGGCGATGTAGAACGCGATCGACGAGTCGGTGATGATCCCCGTGACGAGGATGCGCTTGCCTTCGAGCAGACGTGCCATGTGAAAGTCCTTCTCTCTTCGAAGATTCAGTGGCCCATGCCCAGGCCGCCGTCGACCGGGATCACTGCGCCGGAGATGTACCCTGCGTCCTCGGACGCCAGGAAGCTGATCACCCCGGCGACCTCCTCGACGTAGCCGATGCGCTGCAGCGGAATCGCCTGCAGCGCGGTCGCCTGCTGCTTCTCGTCGAGCGCACGGGTCATTTCCGTGTCGATGAACCCGGGGGCCACCACGTTGGCGGTGATAGACCGCGAGCCCAGTTCGCGGGTCAGCGACCGGGCCATGCCCACCAGTCCCGCCTTGGACGCCGAGTAGTTGGCCTGCCCCGGCAGACCGGTCAGGCCGGCCACCGAACCCATGAAGATCATCCGGCCGAAGCGCTTCTTGATCATGTTGCGCGACGCCCGCTTGGCCACCCGGAACACACCGGTGAGGTTGGCGTCGATGACCTTGGCGAAGTTCTCCTCGCTCATCCGCATGATCAGCATGTCGGCCGTGACGCCCGCGTTCGCCACCAGCACCTCGACCGGGCCCTGATGCTCCTCGACCGCCGTGAATGCCGCATCGACAGCGGCGCTGTCGGTCACGTCACACTGCACAGGGAACAGGTCCTTGTCGTCCGGAGCCCCGGAGCCGCGGTGCGTCACGGCGACCTTGTGCCCGTCGGCGGCCAGCCGGCGCGCGACGGCCAGTCCGATGCCACGATTTCCACCGGTCACCAGCACCGAACGGGAGACGAAGGTCGGACGGCCACCGGCCGTTTGGCCCGCGGTATCAGCTGGATTGTCGGTCACTTCTGTCACGCTGCTCCTCACGTGCGCAGTCATGAAGGCCAACTTAATGCCTGCACGGCATTCTTAAGAAATCGCCTTAGTTGGGCAGCCGCCGGTTGATCAACAACGCCGCGATCGCCGCCAGCGCCAGCACCAGCGCGCCCAGCCGCAGCCAGCTGGCGCTGGCGTCGCCCTTGCGGGTCTCGTAGCCGATCTGCTCCTGCAGGTTGGTGAAGACTTCCTTGAGTTGCTCGAGGTTGGACGCCGTATAGGCCTGTCCGTTGGACAGCTGGGCGATCTTCTTGAGCATCTCGTCGTCGACCGGGACGGGCTGGCGCTGCCCGTTCATGTCGACGGTGCCATAGGGAGTGCCGAACGCGACCGTCGAGACCGGCACGCCCTGGTCCTTTGCGGTGCGCGCGGCGGTGTACGCGCCCTTCGGGTTGTCCGGGTTCGACGGCACCGTCTCCTTGCCGTCGGACATCAGCACGATCTTCGCCGGTGGCGGCGTGTCACCACCACCGATCACCGCGCCGACGGTGGAGATGGCCTGCAGCGCGGTGAAGATGCCCTCACCGGTCGCGGTGCGGTCGGCCACCTGCAGCTTGTCGATCGCATTCTTGGTCGCGTCACGGTTGGTCGTCGGCGAGACCAGCACGGTCGCAGTGCCCGCATACGAGATCAGCCCCAGGTTGATGCCCGGTGTCAGCTGATCGACGAACTGCTTGGCGGCCTCCTGCGCCGCAGCCATCCGATTTGGCGACACGTCGGTCGCACGCATCGACTGCGACACGTCGATCACCAGCATCACCACCGCACGGTTGCGCGGAATACGCACATCATGCGTCGGCCCCGCCATCGCGACGGTGAACAGCACGAGCGACAAGATCAGCAGGATCGTCGGCAGGTGCCGCCACCGCGACGGCCGCTTGGGCGCAACGCTTTCCAGCAGCTCGGTGTTCGCGAACCGCAGCATCCGCTTGCGCCGGGCTGCCTGCACGGCCACGTACAGCCCGACCAGTCCCAGCACGACAATGAGGAACAGGAAGAACCACGCATGGTCGAATCCCGACAGCGTCATCGGTCCGAGCAACGGTAAAGTCATGTGCCAGTTGTCATTTCAGGTGCGTTTCAGCGTCATCGCGTCAGTTGGGTAGGCGGCGGTTGAGCAGCATGGCCGCCAGCGCCGCCAACGCCAGCACCAAAGCACCGAGCCGCAGCCAGCCGGCGCTGGCGTCGCCCTTGCGGGTCTCGTAGCCGATCTGCTCCTGCAGGTTGGTGAAGACTTCCTTGAGCTGCTCCAGGCTCGATGCGGTGTAGGCCTGACCGCCGGACAGCTCGGCGATCTTCTTGAGCATCTCGTCGTCGACCGGGACGGGCTGGCGCTGGTCGTTGATCTCGACGTACCCGTATGGGGTGCCGAATGAGACGGTGGAGATCGGCACGCCCTGGTCCTTGGCCGTGCGCGCGGCGGTGTAGGCGCCCTTCGGGTTGTCCGGGTTCGACGGCACCGTCTCCTTGCCGTCGGACATCAACACGATGCGGGCAGGCGGCGGCTGGTCGCCACCGCCGATCACGGCGCCGACGGTGGCGATCGCTTGCAGCGCAGTGAAGATGCCCTCACCGGTCGCGGTGCGGTCGGCGAGTTGCAGCTTGTCGATCGCGCTCTTGGTGGCGTCGCGATTGGTGGACGGCGAGACCAGCACGCTCGCAGTGCCCGCGTAAGCGATCAGCCCGAGGTTGATGCCGGGTGTCAGCTGGTCGGCGAACTGCTTGGCGGCCTCCTGCGCCGCGGCGAGGCGGTTTGGGGACACGTCCGTGGCCCGCATGGATTGCGACACGTCGATGACCAGCATCACCACCGCACGGTTGCGCGGAATACGCACATCATGCGTCGGCCCCGCCATCGCGACCGTGAACAGCAGCAGCGACAACACCAACAGGATCGCGGGCAGGTGCCGCCACCGCGACGGCCGCTTGGGCGCAACGCTTTCCAGCAGCTCCATGTTCGCGAAACGCAGCATCCGCCGGTGCCTGGCCAACTGCACGACGATGTACAGCGCGACGATCCCGAGGACCACGAAGAGGAAGAGAAAGAACCACGCGTGTTCGAAGCCCGACAACGTCATCGGTCCGAGCAACGGTATTGTCATGTGCCAGTTGTCATTTCGTCGGATCAGGCGCCCCGGTCGTGCTCTTCGCGCAAGCGCTCATCGACCGGCAAGCGCTCCACGTCGGCGGCTGGCGACAAAGCGGACGACGTCGGCGATCCAGTCCCGGTCGGTGCGCAGGGAGAGCAGCGGCGCATCGCAGCGGCGCAGGGTGCGGGCTACCTCGGCGCGGTGGGCCGCCGCGGCCTTCTCGAAGTCGTCGCGCAGCTGTTCGTCGATGGTGAACTCCCGGGTGACGCCGGTTTCGGTGTCCTGCAGGATGACATCCCCCACGGGCGGCAACTCGACATCGCGGGGGTCGAGAATCTCGATGCCGAGCACCTCGTGCCGCCCGGCGATGGCCCGCAGCTGACGCATCCAGTTGATGGGCCCGAGGAAGTCGCTGATGATCACCGCCATGCCTCGGCGGCGCTCGGGACGGCGAAGCGCGTCGATGGCGGCGGCCAGGTCGCCCCGCACGCCCGTCGGCGCCTTGGGCATGGTGGCGATCGTGCGCAGCATTTCCTGCTCGTGTATGCGGCCCGACAGCGCCGGAACACGCCGCACGGAGTCGCCGTTGGCGATGATCGCGCCGATGCGGTTGCCGCCGCCGCTGTTGAGGAATGTGATCGCGGCTGCGGCCGCCACCGCCAGGTCGCGCTTCTCGCAACCGGTCGTGCCGAAGTCGAGGCTGGCCGACATGTCGACCACCAGCCAGGTCTCCAGCTCGCGGTCGGCAATCATCTGCCGCACATGCGGGTGGGTCGTCCGCGCGGTGACCGACCAGTCCATCCGGCGCACGTCGTCGCCCGGCTGGTAGATCCGCGACTCCCCTGGCTCGGAGCCTGGGCCGGGCAGCAGCCCGAGGTGGTCGCCGTGCAGCACACCGTCGAGCTTGCGGCGAACCGTCAACTCCAGCTTTCGAAGGGCGGCCGTCAGTGCGGGATCACGGATCTCCCCGCGCTTCAGTGACGGCAGGTCAACCGTGCGTCTGGACGTAGTCACCGATTACCGGCGGCAGCCGCTGCGGCAGGCACCACGGGCGGCACCGAATGCCCTTGCTGCGGAATCGCATTCACCTGCGGCAGCGCCACCGTCTGCAGAATCCGGTTGATGACGGTCTCCGACGAGATCTCGTCGGCCAGCGCGTCGTAGGTCAGAACCAGTCGGTGCCGCAGCACATCCGGAATCACCTCGACGACGTCCTGCGGGACCACGTAGTCACGCCCACGCACCAACGCGAGCGCGCGCGACGCCGCGATGATGCCGAGCGACGCACGCGGCGAGGCGCCGTAGGCGATCCACGCCTTGGCGTCGGGCATGCCGAACTTCTCGGGATACCTGGTTGCGGTGACGATGCGCACCACGTAGTCGACCAGCGCGTGGTGCACGAAGTTGTTGGATGCCACATCTTGCAGCCGCAGCAGGTCGCCCGGGGCCAGGACTTGCTTCGGCTCAGGTGGCTTGACGCCCATCCGGTAGACGATCTCGCGCTCTTCCTCCGGCGACGGGTAGTCGATGTTCAGCTTGAACAGGAAGCGGTCGCGCTGAGCCTCCGGCAGAGCGTAAACGCCTTCCTGCTCGATCGGGTTCTGGGTGGCCATCACCAGGAAGGGGGCGGGCAGTGGGAAGGTCTTTCCACCGATCGAGATCTTTCGCTCGGCCATGACCTCCAGCAGTGCCGACTGCACCTTGGCCGGCGCACGGTTGATCTCGTCGGCGAGCAGGAAGTTGACCACCACGGGCCCGAGTTCGATGTCGAACTCCTCCTTGCCCTGCCGGTAGATCCGGGTGCCGACGATGTCGGTGGGCACCAGGTCGGGAGTAAACTGGATGCGGGCGAACGTGCCGCCGACCACTTTGGCGAAGGTCTCGACGGCCAGGGTCTTGGCCACGCCAGGGACACCTTCGAGCAGCACATGGCCCTTGGCGAGCAGGCCGACCAGCATCCGCTCGACCAGCAGGTCCTGGCCGACGATGATCCGCTTGACCTCGAAGATGGCCCGCTCAAGGGTGTGGACCTCCTGCTGAAGGCCTCCGTTGTTCGGCGGCGCGGCGTGGGAGGCGGGGTTACCGGAGTTACCGGGGTTATAGCCCTGGGTCGGGGCCTGTCCGGAATATCCTCCAGCGCCCTGCGGCTGCCCACTCGGTGACGTCATCAACGGTCCTTCCACATCTATCAAGACGCTGGTCGCAACGGCGTCGGCCGGAGTTGGCCACACGCTCGTCGTCAACTATTCCAGGCAGTTCGGAATCCGTCGACGTCGCCCAGCGAAGTGTCGGCTGGCTGACCAGCATTCATCAGCAGTGCTCAGGATTGACTCAGGCCCCGCTCAGCTTTCGATAATCCGGGTGGCATACGGCTGCAGGCCGGCCCGCCGCACCGGGCTCACCGTCACCTTGCCCGCGCTGCCCGAAGCCTCCAGCATCTGACCGCCGCCCAGGTACAGCGCGACGTGCTGGCTGCCCCCGGGGCCCCAGAACAACAGGTCGCCGCGCTTGGCCTGCGACACCGGCACCTTGCGCCCCGTGTTGTACTGGTCGCCCGAGTACTTCGGGATCAGCACGCCGACTCCGGCGAAGGCGTAGCGCGTCAGACCCGAGCAGTCGAAACCGATCTTGCCCGCGTCGGAGTCGACGCCCGCGCTCGGACCGTTCGGCAGACCGCCGCCCCATGAATACGGCACGCCCATCTGCGAGCCTCCTCGCCGGATCGCGTATTCGATCGCCTGGGGGCCGCGCACGCGTGCACCGGGGGTCACGCTGCCGGTGCTCGGGCCGCCGAGCCCCAGACTGCTCAGGAACTGCTGGCCCAGATTCTGGGTGGTTTGAATGGCCAGCTGCGTCGCCTGAAAGGATGCGTTCGCGATCGCGACGGGGTCACCCGGCGCGCCGGCGCTGAGAATCTTCGGCAGCGTCGGGTCCCACTGCCCGTCGTCGGGAACTGCGTATCCGAGCGGACTGCTCGACAACGCGGCGCCCAGCGATAGCGCGGCCGCGGCAATCACCAGAAGCAATAGTTGTAGCCAGCGGAATAGCCTGTTCCGCAAAATGTTTCCCCGCAATCAGTATTCGATGTAGCGGACGACGTACGGTGTCATGCCGCTCGTACGCACGGGCGAGACCTTCACCACGGACCCGGTATAGGGCGCCTCCAGCATCTGGCCATTACCGAGATACAGCGTCACGTGCTGACTGCCGCCCGGCCCGTAGAAGATGACGTCGCCGCGTCGCATCTGCGACGACGGGATCTTGCGGCCCGAGTTGTACTGCGAACCCGAGTAGTGGTCGAGCTTGATACCGACGCCGGCGAACGCGTACAGGATCAGCCCTGAGCAATCGAAACCGACTGTGCCCGAACCTGAGTCGATGCCGTTACTGGGTCCGGCCGCATTGCCGCCGCCCCACGAGTACGGAACACCGCGCTGCGACAAGGCACGATTGATCACGTACTCGGAGGCCTGGCGGCCGTAGACGCGGGGAATCGCCCCGTTGGTGTAACCGCTGGGCGTCGGGATGAGGCCGAGCTTCTGCAGGAAGTTGTGGCCCATCTGCTGGGTCACCTGCGCCGAAGTGGACGCGATGCCCAGCAGGGAGTTGATGATCGCGATCGGGTCGCCACTGACGAACGCGCTCGGGATCGCGGGCAGCGTGGGATCCCATGCGGTGTCCCAGTTTCCGGTGCCCGCGTCGCGCGCAGCGGGTGCGCGATCCCAATTCGCAGCCGGGTCGCCGATGGCCGCCGCGGCGGGCTGTGCGGCCGGCTGACCGCCCGCGGGTGCCGACCAGTTGCGGGCCGCGTCGAGTTTGGCCTGCGCGGCGGCGCGCTCGGCCGTCAACCGGTCCAGCTCGGCCTGCTGTGAGCCGAACGTCTGCTGCGCCTGCGTGAGTGCCGACACCGCAGTCTGCTGACTGGCTTCCGCATCGGCGACCGCCGTGTCCGCGTTCTGCTTGGCCAGCCGCGCGGCCGACTCCTTGTTGACCTGCTCGGTGCGCGCGCGCTCGAGATTGGTGAGCACCTGTTGCGAGCTCACCGACAATGTCTGACCGGCCGCCGCGGTCGACAGGATGTCCGCTGGGTCGCTGGCCGTCAGGTAGGAATCCGACGGCCCGTTGACATACGTTGCGGCGGCGAAGGTGTCGAACCGTTGCTGCGCGGCGGCAATCGCGGTGTTTGCGTCGACGACCCGCTGCGCGCTGGCATCCACTTCTTGCTGCGCGGCGGCGGCGTTATCCCGCGCCGTCTGGACGTCGACGATCGCCTTGTTGACGCTTTCCTGCTGGGCCTGAATGGCTGCGCCGAGGTCTTGGAGCTTCTGGTTGGCGTCGGCGACGGCCGCGACGAGCGCGCCGATGGTGTCCGGACTACCCGGTTGCGCGGCGGCAAGCCCGGGTGTCGCGAGCAGCATGCCGGTGATCAACGGAACCGCGCACGCCCGTCCGAGTGGCCGGAAAGCCGAGGCGCCAGGGGTGCGTCTCATTCGACTCAAGTCTCCTAAGGCTCAACGCGAACGTGCTGGCACATTCGTGGGCGCCTATGAACAGTCACAAAAATCACAACTGCAACATCAGCCACCGATTGCACGGTACGTCACATCTGACGCTAAGGAAACTTTAGTCACAAATTACAACATTGTAATTGAATGTAGCGTTATCGAATGGTGATGTTCGAATTTGCCGGTCGGCGCGATCGACTCAGTCGGCGGTGTCAGGCGCGACCTCTGCCGCAGACGCACGTTTGCCATGGACCTGCAGGACGCGGGTCACGACTACCGCGGCAATCACCGCGAGTACAAGGACAATCGAGAATGGCGTCCAGGGAAAATGCTGCGTCGTCAACTCACTGACGAAATTCGTCGACGACTGCACCGGATCGCCGGTCTTGGCGACGTCCTGGCCCGCTTCGAGCGTCACGCGGTCGAAGTGCGTGCTGTAGGTGCCCGCGAACGCGGGACTGATGGCGAGCACGGTCGCGTCGGGATGGGCCTTGCCGACCTCGGTGGCGATGTCGCGCAGCGGGGTGTCAATGGGTGGATTGTGTTCGATGACGACGATCTTGAGTTCGATGCCGTCCTTACGCGCTTGCTCGACGACCTCACGCAGCGCCGGCACATCGGCCGCGTCGGCGGGAGGCACGCTCACGCCGTCCTCGGCCACGTCGGCCTTCACCTGATTCATGTCGACATCGGGTGGGATGTACGACGGCAGGAACGGGATCACGTGCGGTCCGGTCACACGGGCACGGTACGCGATTCGTGGGTATGTGGTTGGCAGCACACGCTCGCGAGGACAAGACTAAAACCACCCCTGGGGTGTCTTGCAGGACAAACGTACTGTTAGAGTTGTTGGCGCCGCCGACACAGCCCGTCGCGGCGAGATCTAGCCGGGAGTTGATGTGAGCAAAGGTAATAACGGAAATTCATCTTTGAACTCTTTTGATGCCCGAGACACGCTGAAGGTCGGCGATGCGAGTTACCAGATCTATCGCCTTGACGCGGTGCCCGGAACCGACAAACTTCCCTACAGCCTCAAGGTGCTCGCCGAGAATTTATTGCGCACCGAGGACGGCGCCAACATCACCAGGGACCACATCGAGGCCATCGCCAACTGGGATCCGTCGGCCGACCCGAGCGTGGAGATCCAGTTCACCCCCGCGCGGGTGATCATGCAGGACTTCACCGGGGTGCCCTGCATCGTCGACCTGGCCACCATGCGCGAGGCGGTCGGCGACCTCGGCGGCGATCCCGACAAGGTCAACCCGCTGGCGCCCGCCGACCTGGTCATCGACCACTCGGTGATCGCCGACCTGTT
>Ga0207708_10003242_pt1 | contig 11981 bp, 10 predicted proteins | sample KBSK5101metaG_FD_184340 | JGI IMG/M metagenome (GOLD analysis project Ga0207708, IMG submission 184340) | Corn, switchgrass and miscanthus rhizosphere microbial communities from Kellogg Biological Station, Michigan, USA - KBS K5-10-1 metaG... | ecosystem: Host-associated > Plants > Roots >...
GCGCCGACGGCGGCGGCGCTCGTCGAGAGTGCGCTGGACGAGGCGCGGATCCTCGAGGAGGAGGATTTCTTCGACATCAAGATCTCGGTCAAGCACTCGAACGCCGGCGTGATGATCGAGGCGTACCGGTTGCTCGCCGAAGCATGTGACTACCCGCTCCACCTGGGCGTCACCGAGGCGGGCCCGATGCCGGCCGGGGGCGTCAAGAGCGCGGTCGGGATCGGCGCGCTGCTGTCCGAGGGGATCGGCGACACGATCCGCGTCTCGCTCACGGACGACCCCGTTGAGGAGGTCAAGGTCGGGACGTGGATCCTCCAGTCGCTCGGTCTGCGCAAACGCGGGCTCGACCTGGTGGCGTGTCCGTCCTGCGGTCGCGCGGAGGTCGACGTCCTCGGCCTCACCAAGCAGGTACAGGAGGCGATCGAGCGCGAGGGTCTGAAGGTCCCGATCCGCGTCGCCGTGATGGGCTGCGTCGTCAACGGCCCCGGCGAGGCGCGCGAGGCCGACCTCGGGATCGCGGCCGGCAAGGGCCAGGGGTTCCTGATCGTGAAGGGCGAGGTTATCGACAAGATCCCCGAGGACCGCTTCGTGGAACGGGTCATCGAGGAGGCCCGCAAGATCGCGGTCGCACGAGAAGCGGAGGCCGCCGAGACGTAGCGTCACACCCGTCGCCTCGTCTTTGGAGGATCGTGTTCCCGGTGAACAACCTCATGCTGAGCCTGCCCTCGTAGCCGGCGCCGGCACGGGCGCCCGGTTCGGCGCTCGTCGCGTGGGTGGCCTCCACGTGACGCGAAGCACGCCCCGGCGGTAGCGCGTGGCACCGACGCTCGTCCGGCCTCCCGCCTACGGTCGCAGGGACACGGAGGAGGCGAGGCCACATGGCAACCAGGATCGAGACCCTCGGAGAAGGCAGGCGGGCCCCGAAAGCCGTCTGGATCATGTTCATCGCGATCGTCCTGATGGCCGTTGCGCTCGGGGTCGGCACCATGATCGGCTCCGGCGACGGGACCACCACGCCGGCGCGGTCCCCGGACGCGGCCGCGATCAGCGCCCGCGAGGCCGCGACGCAGTCCTCCGGGCTCATCAAGGGGGGCCTGCAGCCGCGACCGTACTCGGGCATCCTCGTGGAAGAGACGGCCCCGGTCGTCGCCCCGAAGATCCCCGACGGGTTCGTCCAGCTCCCCGGTGGCGAGCTGAGGCCCACGTTCGGCGGCTGAGCGAACGACGATCACGCAACGGTCCAAGCGAGGGCCGGAGCCCGAGGCTCCGGCCCTTGGAACGCGCAGCGCCGGCTACCCGAGCTGCTTGAGGAAGTTCCGGACGATCGTGGGACCGTCCGGCGTCAGGATCGACTCGGGGTGGAACTGGACCCCGACCCGCGGCAGCGTCCGGTGGCGGGCCGCCATCACGAGGTCGTCATCGCTCCACGCGGTCAGCTCGAGCTCGTCGGGGAAGGCCTCGCGGGTCACGACGAGCGAGTGGTACCTGCCCGCCTCGAACGGGTTCGGGACGTCCGCGAAAACCCCTGTCCCGTCGTGATGGACGAGCGACGCCTTACCGTGGACCGGCGTCGTGCGTTCGACGCGCGCGCCGGCGACGATGCCCATCGCCTGGTGACCCAGGCAGACGCCGAGCACCGGCGTCGCGGCGGGGAGGATCCGCAAGAGCTCGGTGAAGCACCCGGCGTCCTCGGGCCGTCCCGGCCCCGGCGACAGCACGACGGCGTCCGGCCGACGAGCGACGAGGGACTCAGCCGTCTCCGCGTCGCTCTTCACGACCTCGGTCGTCGTCCCGAGGCTCTCGAGGAGCTGCACGAGGTTGTACGTGAACGAATCGTAGTGGTCGACAACCAGGATCACGGTTCCTCCCCGCTACCGAAGGCCTCGGCGTCCACGATCGCGGGCAGCAGGGCGGCAGCCTTCGCGTTGGTCTCGGCGAGCTCGACGTCGGGGTCGGAGTCGGCGACGATCCCCGCACCCGTCTGCACGTACGCCGCGCCGTCGGCGACGACCGCCGTCCGGATCGTGATGCAGAAATCGAGATCGCCAGCGAACGTGCAGTAGCCGACCGCGCCCGCGTACGGACCGCGCGCGGTCGGCTCGAGCTCGGCGATCAGCTCCATCGCCCGGCGCTTGGGTGCGCCGGTCACCGTGCCGGCCGGAAACGTGACGGCGAGCGCGTCGAGCGGGTGCGCGCCCTCCGCGAGCTCCCCCTCGACCGTGCTGACGATGTGCATCACCTTCGAGAAGCGCTCGACCGACATGAGCTCGCTCGGACGGACGGTCCCCGGGGTGCAGACACGGCCCAGGTCGTTGCGCGCGAGGTCGACGAGCATCGCGTGCTCCGCGCGCTCCTTCGGGTCGGCGAGGAGCTCGTGCTCGTACAGACGGTCGCGGAGCTCCGTTTCGCCGCGAGGACGTGTACCGGCGATCGGGCGGCTCGTGACCGTCCGTGCCTCGACACGGACGAGCGGCTCCGGCGACGAGCCGGCGAGCTCGAGACCCAGCATCCGGACGAAGAACATGTAGGGGGCAGGGTTCGTGACGCGGAGCCGGCGGTAGACGGGGAACCCGCCGCCGGTGTTCGGGAACCCAAGACGCCGCGAGGGCACCCCTTGATAGATGTCGCCGGCCGCGATGTGGTCCTTCATCGTCCGGACGATCTCGCGGTAGCGGTCGTCGGGCATGTTCGGCTCGCCGAGGGCGGCGACCTCGGCCGCGGCTCCCGGCAAGGGGTCCGGCGACGGGGCGTCCGGGGACGAGAGCCGCGAGGCCAGGTCCTCGAGGGCCTCCGCGCCGTCGTCGTAGGCGTCGGGGGCGATGTGCGCGACCAGGAGCAACCGTTGCCGCCAGTGGTCGAACACGACGGCGCGGTCGACGAGCATCAGCGCGATCGGCGGCCCGATCGTGTCGCCGTCCGGGAACGGCTGCCCGTCCAGGAGCCCGGCCGCCTCGTACGAGAGGAAGCCCATCAGCCCACCGGTGAGCGAGGGGAGGTCGGGGACCCTCGGCGCCCGGAGCGACTCGGCGAGCGCGACCAGGTCGGCCCGCGCGTCCCCGCCGTTCGGCACCTCCACCCTCAGCCGTTCGGTCGCGTTCAGGACCCGGAGCCCATCCCGGTCGAGCACGACGATCGCGGCGGGATCGCCGGCAACGAACGAGTAGCGTCCCCAACGCTCGGAACGCTCGACGCTCTCGAGCAGGATGCCGGGTCCGTCGCCCGCGAGCGCCGGGAAGACGCCGACCGGGGTGGACACGTCGGCGAGCAGCTCGGTCCACACCGGTGCGAGCGCGTAGCCCTCGGCCGAGCGTTCGAACGTTCCTCGATCGGGCCGGACCCTCACCTGATCTCCTTCACCGAGCATCGCCGTGCGATGGGAGAGCCGTACCCTACCCGCACCCGTCTGAGCAGGTGAGGGAAGCGGAGCCCGTCGGGTAGGGTGTTGCGCCACCGAACAAGCCAAACAACAAGGGGAGCCCCCGGATGCGAACGTCTCGAAGGTTGCTTGCCGTCCTGACCGTCCTGGTCGCCGGCGTGGGGTTGCTGCTCGTGCCGTCGGCCGCCGCCGAACGGTCGGCGAGGCCGCACCCGCGGACGGCGTCCCGGGCGGTGGTGCACGGCCGCGTGACCGCCGCGTCGCAGGACCGCCCCACCTCGTTCGAAACGTTCTCGCAGCGATCGCGGCCCGGCGCCGCGCTGCCCGAGGCGGCGCCGCGTTCGAGCGTCCTGGCGCCGACCCCCCTCACCGGGTTCGACGCGATGGACGACCTCGACGGGTTCTTCCCCTCGGACACGACCGGGGCACTCGGCGACGGCTTCTTCGTCGCGGCGGTGAACAGCAGCATCGAGGTGTTCAACCTCGATGGGACGACGGCGGTCCCGCGGACCCCGCTCGCCACGTTGTCGGGAACCCCGTCGATCCTGCACTTCGACCCGAAGGTCGTCTTCGACCAGTACACGGACACGTTCGTGATCGCCTGGCTGGGCCAGGACGATGCGCCGCGGGCGTCGGAGATCAACGTGCTCGCGATCCCGGACGCGACGGCCATCACCACGAGCACGTGGTGCCGGACGACCTTCGCAGGCGACCAGATCCCCGAGTCGCCCGCAGTGTGGGCGGATTATCCGACGCTCGGCTACAACGACTCGCGCATCACGATCACGACGAACCAGTTCACGTTTCCGAGTTCGACCGGGAGCTTCCGATACTCGCAGATCATGACGATCGACAAGTCGGTGTACGACTGCACGCTCCCGGTGCCCACGCCGACGGTCTTTGGCGGAACGAAGACGCGTGACCAGAACCGCAGGCAGTCCTTCACGATCCAGGCGGCGCAGAGCGGGGGGTCCGCACCCGGCGACCAGCTCCTGATCTCGTTCCAAGATGTCAAGCGCAACGGCGACTACCTCGCCCTGTGGCGGATCAAACCGACGTCCACCGGGTTCGCGCTGAAGAAGGCCTGCTGCCTCGGGACCGGGAGGGTCTCCTTACCTCCGCCGGGGACCCAGGGGGGCGGTGGCGTGAACAGCTCCAACTTCTGGTGGGACGCGGGCGACCTGCGTCTGGTCAACGCGTTCTACGACGCCGACCGCAACCAGCTCTACGCGGCGCATACGGTCTTCAAGAACTTCAAGCCGGACACCCTGACCGGCGGCTATCCGGAGGCCGGCGTCCAGTGGTACGAGGTGGACCCGGCATCGAACCTCGGCGGCTCCATCCTCGCGCGCAAGGGCGTCATCGGCTCGGCCGAGATCGACCAGGGCTGGCCCACCGTGGCGACCAACGGGAGCGGGACCCTGTTCGTGACCTACAACCGGGCGAGCGCGCCGCACGACGAGTTCCTGTCGGCGTGGGTCGCGACGATCCCACAGGGCTCGACCTCGGACACCCAGTTCCTCATCCGAGCGGGGTCGGCGAGGTACAACAAGTCGAGTGGTATCGAGCGGTGGGGAGACTTCACGGCGATCAACCGGGACCCGGTCGATCCCAACAACGTCGCGACCTTCAACCAGTACGCGTTCTCGGCCACCACGTGGCAGCAGTTCATCGGCGTGGTCACCGACCACTGAGGGCCGAGCGCGACCGGTATCCTGAGCCTCCATGAGGCTCTCGGCCGTGTTCGCGCCGACGCTGCGTGACGATCCCGCCGAGGCGGAGATCGCGTCGCATCGTCTCCTGCTCCGCGCGGCGTTCGTGCGGCAGGTCACCGCGGGCGTCTACACGACCCTGCCGCTCGGCCTCCGGTCGATCCGCAAGATCGAACGGATCGTCCGCGAGGAGATGGACGCCTCGGGCGCGCAGGAGTTCCGGATGCCGATCCTGTTGCCCGCCGAGCCGTGGAAGACCACCGGCCGATGGGATCTGTACGGCGAGACGCTCTTCAGGCTCAAGGACCGGCACGAGCGCGAGATGTTGCTCGGCCCCACGCAAGAGGAGGTCGTGGCCGAGCTCGTCGCTCGGGACCTGCCCTCGTACCGCGACCTGCCCGTGAACCTGTACCAGGTCGAGTGGAAGTACCGGGACGAGTTCCGCCCCCGCTTCGGTCTCCTGCGCACGCGCGAGTTCCTGATGAAGGACGCGTACACGTTCGACCGGGACGAGGAGGGGATGGCGGCCTCCTACGACGTCATGCTGCAGGCCTATCGGAGGGTGTTCGACCGGTGCGGACTGTCGTACATCGTCGTCGAGGCCGAGCCGGGACAGATCGGCGGCGGCGTGAACCACGAGTTCATGGCGCGCGCGGATGTGGGCGAGGACCTGTTCGTCGAGTGCGTCAACGGCGACTACCTGGCCGACTGGAAGGCCGCGACCCCGCGCCCGCCCGAACCCGCGTCCGCGGACGGTGCCGCGCCGCTCGAGAAGGTCCACACGCCCGACGCAGCGACGATCGACGCGGTCTCGAAGCAGCTCGACGTGCCGGCCGAACGGACGCTGAAGACGATGCTGTTCGACGCCGGCGGCCAGACCGTCGCGGTCCTGCTCCCGGGCGACCGGGAGGTGGAGGAGGCCAAGGTCGAGCGGCTGTTGTTCCCGGCGCGGGTCCGCCGGTTCGAGGACGCCGACTTCGCGGCCCGGGGGTTCGCGAAGGGCTACGTCGGCCCGCAGGGCTTGGGGCAGGACGTGACGATCCTCGCGGATCACTCGGTGCGCGGCGGCGGCGACTGGGTGACCGGTGCCAACGAGCCCGAGCACCACGTCACCGGCGCGAACGTCCCCCGCGACTTCCGCGTGGATCGGTACGAGGACGTGATCGCCCTGCGCGAGGGTGACCGCTGCCCCGTCGATGGTGGCGAGCTCCGGATCGGCCGTTCGATCGTCGTGGGGCACATCTACCAGCTGGGGACGCGCTACTCGGCTCCCCTGCAGGCCACGTTCGTCGACGAGGACGGCTCGGAGCGGCTGTACCAGATGGGGAGTCACGGCATCGGCATCTCGCGGATCCTCGCGGCCGCGGTCGAACAGTTCCACGACGAGATGGGTCTGCGTCTCCCGAAAGCGATCGCGCCGTTCGAGGTGGTGGTGGTGCTGGCCAACCGTGACCAGGAACGCGTGGTCGCCGAGGCCGATCGGGTCTACCGGGAGTTGCTCGACGCCGGCGTGGACGCCGCGCTCGACGACCGGGACCAGACCGCGGGGGTGAAGTTCGCCGATGCCGACCTGATCGGGTGCCCGGTCCAGGTGGTGATCGGCAAGCGCGGGGTCGAGGCGGGGACGGCGGACCTCAAGCTGCGGGCGACCGGTGAGCGGTCGCAAGCACCGCTTTCCGAGGCGGCTCGGGCGGCGATGGACCTGCTCGCGACCGCGCCCTAGGCTGGCTCGGATATGGGAGCGCGCAAGGTGAAGTCGCCGAACGGCCTGCGGGACTTCGTCAAGCTCCGCCCCGAGGTGGAGGCCGTGCTCCAGCACGTCGGCCTCCGGACCTGGGACCTGGTGCTCATCGACGTGACCGGGCTGTGGGTGCGGGACGAGTTCGAGACCGAGGAGTTGGCCGAGGCCGTCTGCCGCGAGCTCGGGATCCGCGTCCAACGAGGTTGGGACGACCCGCGTCTCGTCCGCCGGATGGCCGCGCGGGACCATTGGAACACCCCGGACGGGCAGCGCCGGGCCCTGTGAGACGCGCGTCTGGGGGGTCGAAGGAGCGGCGTCGGGTATACTGAGCAGCAGAAACGGAGCGGTATCACCCGGAAGTGGGCTCGCGCCCACTTTTTCTTTCGAAGGGGTCGTTCGGGGTGCGCGAGAAGAAGGTCGGCGATCTGGTCCGGCCGGTCGTCGAGGCTGCCGGACTGGAGTTGTGGGAAGTCTCCTTCGGCCTCCAGGGCGGTCGCCGGATCCTTCGGGTGATGGTGGACCGGGCGGAGCGGGCGGGTGGGGACGAGAAGGACGGCCGCGTCGACCTCGACACGATCGCGGCGACGTCGCAGCGCCTGTCCCGACGCCTCGACCTCGAGGGGTTCGAGCAGGACCGTCCGTACGAGCTCGAGGTGAGCTCGCCCGGGCTGGAGCGGGCGCTCCGCGAACCCCGGCACTTCGAACGGAGCGTCGGGCAACAGGTGAAGGTGAAGACGGTGGAGCCGGTGGACGGCCGCAGGGTCCACGAGGGCGCGCTGGTCTCGGCCGACGCGGAGGCGATCGTGATCGCATCCGAGGGCGGAGAGCTGCGCGTCCCCTACGGCGGCATCGCCTCGGCGAGGACCGTCTTCGAGTGGAAGAAGGCAGGGAGCAGGACATGAACCAAGACATGATCGCGGCGCTGCGTGAGCTCGAGCGCGAGAAGGGGATCGCGTTCGAGACGATCCTCGAGGGCCTCGAGGAGGCGATGGCGTCCGCCTACAAGTCGTGGTGGAAGCAGCAGCACCCGGAGCTCGACGAGGAGACCTTCGGTGTGCGCGCGAAGATCGACCCCGAGAACGGTGACCTGCGTGTCTGGGTCCAGGAGCTCGAGCGGATCGAGCACGAGGACGAGGAAGGCGAGATCACCGTCGAGACCAAGGTGCTCACCGAGCAGGAGGTGCCGGTCACCGACGAGTTCAAGGGCCGCATCGGCGCGCAGACCGCGAAGCAGGTCATCTTCCAGAAGCTCCGCGACGCCGAACGCGAGATGACGTACGAGGAGTTCGCCGGCCGCGAGGGCGACGTCGTCACGGGCATCGTCCAGCAGTCGGAGCGCCGCTACACGTTGCTCGATCTGGGCAAGGTGGAGGCGTTGCTGCCGCAGGCCGAGCAGGTACCCAGCGAGCCGTACCGCAACGGCGAGCGGCTCAAGGGCTACATCACCGAGGTCCGCAAGGGCAGCAAGGGTCCCCAGATCGTCGTGTCGCGGACGCACCCGGGGCTCCTCAAGAAGCTGTTCGAGCTCGAGGTTCCCGAGATCGCCGAGGGGATCGTCGAGATCAGGGCGGTCGCCCGCGAGCCCGGGCATCGTTCGAAGATCGCGGTCTCGTCCAACGAGCCGGCGGTCGACCCGGTGGGCGCGTGCGTCGGCCCGAAGGGCTCGCGCGTCCGCAACGTGGTGACCGAGCTCCGTGGCGAGAAGATCGACGTGGTGCCCTGGAGCGCGGACCCGGCGACCTTCGTCGCGAACGCGCTCCAGCCGGCGAAGGTTCGGGAGGCGCGCGTGGATCCCGACACGCAGACCGCGCTCGTGATCGTCCCCGACTACCAGCTCTCGTTGGCGATCGGGCGGGAGGGTCAGAACGCGCGGCTCGCGGCACGGCTCACCGGGTGGCGGATCGACATCAAGAGCGAGACGCAGTTCGCGGACGAGCAGCGAGGGGGGCCTCGAGCGGTGGCCGGGCAGGTGGCGGCGGGAGCGGCGGCGCCTTCGCCCTCTTCGGCGCGGCCCGCTTCGGACCAGTCAGCGGCCGCTCCGGCGGGGGATGGGATCGAGGGGGGCGCCGAGTCGGGCGCCGGCTCCGCCGCGCCCGCCGAGGACGCCACGACCTCGGCGGAGAACGAATCGGCCGCTTCCGCTAACGAGGACGAGTCGGGCGCTGCGGTCGACGAGGACGGATCGGCGCCGAGCACCGACGACCCCGCCGAGGAGACCGTCGTGGTCGAGGAGGCGGCGGAGGAGAAGACGGGGGCGTAGACGTGGCCTCGGCGCACGTTCCGGTGCGGACGTGTGTCGGCTGCCGGGGGCGGGTTGCGCAGCGGGACCTGCTCCGGCTCGTCGCGATCTCGAACGGGTCGATCCGGGTGGATATGCAGCGGTCGCTCCCGGGTCGGGGCGCCTACGTGCATCGCCGACGTGCGTGCGTGGAGGCCGCCCTCGCACGCGGAGCGGTCGCGCACGTGCTCCGGACGGGTCTGGACGAGCACGGAGCGGCTACCCTTAGGGCGGAGATCGAGGGGGAACTGGATCGTTGAGGGTTCACGAGCTTGCCAAAGAGCTGGGCGTCGCGAGCAAGGAACTGCTCGCGTCGCTGAAGGAGATGGGGATCGACGGCCTCACGGCGTCCTCGTCGGTCCCCGACCAGGCCGTGCCCCGGCTCCGGGCGTCGGGGGGGAAGGCCGTCCCCGAGGCCAAGATCAAGGAGGCCGTCGAGGACCCGCTCCCGAAGTCGAGCGCGAGGAAGCGGAAGGAGGTCCTCGAGCCCGCGACGCCGCCGGCCGCCCCCAAGCCGGCAGCCGTGGCCGTGGCCGAGCCCGAGCCGGTGGCCCCCGCCGTCGAGGCGCCACCGGTCCTCGAGGCCCCGCCGGTCCCCGAACCCGCGGGCCCCTCGCTCCCGGTGTTGAGGCTCGTGCACGGGTCGACGCCCCAGGACGTGGCGGACAAGACGAATCGCAGCGTGTCCGAGGTCGTGAAGATCACGTTCTCGCTCGGCGAGATGGCGACGGCGTCGCAGTCGCTGTCGGACGACGCCCTAGGGCTGCTCGCCGCCGAGCTCGGCTACGAGGCCGAGATCGTCGGGGTCGAGGAGGATGAGGAGCCCGAGGAGGAGATCGACGAGAGCCGCCTCGAGCCCAGGGCGCCGGTCGTCACGATCATGGGTCACGTCGACCACGGGAAGACCCTCCTGCTGGACGCGATCCGCAAGACCGACGTCGTCTCGCAGGAGTTCGGCGGGATCACCCAGCACATCGGCGCGTACCAGGTGCATACCAACGGGCGCGAGGTCACCTTCATCGACACCCCGGGTCACGAGGCCTTCACGGCGATGCGCGCCCGGGGCGCGCAGGTGACCGACATCGCTGTCCTGGTGGTAGCGGCGGACGACGGCGTCAAGCCGCAGACGATCGAGGCGCTCGACCACGCGAAGGCGGCGGGCGTTCAGGTCCTGGTCGCGGTGAACAAGATCGACAAGCCGGAGGCCGACCCGACCCGCGTTCGGCAGCAGCTGGTGGAGCAGGGGCTCGTCCCGGCGGAGTGGGGCGGGACGGTCGAGTTCGTCGACGTCTCCGCCAAGGCGCGGACCAACCTGGACAACCTGCTCGACACGATCTTGCTGGTGGCCGATCTCGAGGAGCTCAAGGGCGACCCGGTAGGCCGCGCTCGCGGGGTCGTACTCGAGGCGCACCTGGACAAGGGCCGCGGCCCGGTGGCGAGCGTGCTCGTCCAGCGCGGCACGCTCGACGTGGGCGACACGGTCGTGTCGGGCACCTCGTGGGCGAAGATCCGCGCGATGCTCGACGAGAACGGGCAGCAGGTGAAGCAGGCCGGGCCCAGCAAGCCGGTGCAGATCCTCGGCTGGTCGGCGACCCCGAACGCGGGCGACGACATCCGCGAGGTCGAGGACGAGCGCGCGGCGCGCCACGTGGTGCAGGAGCGCGAGGCCAAGGTCCGCGCGGCCGAGATGGTGTCGACGCGTCCGCCGACCCTGCAGGAGCTGATGGCGCGCGCCGAGCGCGACGAGGTCCCCGAACTCAACCTGATCGTCAAAGCCGACGTCCAGGGTTCGATCGGGGCGCTCGTGGATGCGCTGGCGAAGCTGCCGCAGGACGAGGTGCGGGTCAACGTGATCCGGAGCGCCGCGGGCGCGATCACCGAGAGCGACATCAACCTGGCGCTGACCTCCAAGGCGATCGTCGTGGGGTTCAACGTCCGTCCCGACGTGCAGGCGCGCGATCTCGCCGAGAAGGAAGGCGTCGACGTGCGGCTGTACCGCGTGATCTACGACGCGATCGACGACATCCGCGCGGCGCTCGGCGGGATGCTCAAGCCGGAGGAGCGGGAGACGCAGCTCGGGCGGGCCGAGGTCCGGGCACTGTTCCGCGTCCCGAAGGTCGGCCTGGTCGCGGGATCGTACGTCGTGGCGGGCACGATGGTCCGCAACGCGCGGGCCCGGGTCGTCCGAGACGGGGTCGTCGCCTACGACGGCCGCATCGGATCGCTCCGCCGCTTCAAGGACGACGTCCGCGAGGTGGCCGAGGGCTTCGAGTGCGGGATCGGGATCGAGAACTTCAACGACGTCAAGGAAGGCGACATCATCGAGGCGTACGAGGTCCGAGAGGTCGCCCGAGAGCTGTAGGGATACCGTCGATGCTCGTTGCGCTGGAGCGGTTCGATCTCCGCATCCCCGCGTGCGGTTCCCTCAAGGAGAAGCGACACGTCGTGAAGACCCTGACCAACGGCATCCGCTCGACGTTCAACGTCTCGGTGGCCGAGGTGGATCATCACGACCTGTGGCAGCGCACGGCGATCGCGGTGGCCGCCGTCGCCGGCGAGCAGTACCACGCTCGGCGGGTCCTGCACGAGGTCGAGAAGCTCGTCGACCGCTGGGGCGAGGTCGAGCTGATCGAGCGCGAGCTCACGCTGCACTACCCGGAGGCGTGACGGCATGCCCGAGGGGAGCCGGCCCAGCCGCGTCTCGGAGGAGTTCCGCGAGATCCTCGCGGAGGAGATCCCCAAGCTCAAGGATCCGCGCGTGGGGTTCGTCACGGTCCTGGGCGTCACCGTGACGCCCGACCTCCGTCTCGCGCGCGTGTTCTACACGACGTTGGGCGACGAACGCGCGCACCGAGCGACGGCCGCCGCGCTCGC
>Ga0207708_10003244_pt1 | contig 11979 bp, 12 predicted proteins | sample KBSK5101metaG_FD_184340 | JGI IMG/M metagenome (GOLD analysis project Ga0207708, IMG submission 184340) | Corn, switchgrass and miscanthus rhizosphere microbial communities from Kellogg Biological Station, Michigan, USA - KBS K5-10-1 metaG... | ecosystem: Host-associated > Plants > Roots >...
GTAACCGGCGGTTTGAGAACAAAGTGGTGGTGATCACCGGGGCCGGGAGCGGCATCGGACGGGTGGCGGCGCTGGCCTTCGCGCGCGAAGGCGGGTCGGTGGTGATCGGCGATGTCAACGAGCCGCAGGGGGCGGCGACGGAGCGGCAGATCGCCTTGTGCTCCGCGTCCTTGTTGGTCGCGCCGCACGCGGCGTCCGTGGCGCCCGTGCCGCCGATGCTCATGTTGGCGACCTTGATGCCGAGCGAGGCCGCGTTGGCGGTGACCCAGTCGATCCCGCACAGGAACTGCGACAGCGTGCCGCTGCCGTTGGCGCCGAGGATCTTGACCGAGTAGACGGGCGTCGCGGGCGCGACGCCGACGACGCCGGTGCCGCCGTTGCGGGCGCCGATGATGCCGGCGACGTGCGTGCCGTGCCCGTTGTCGTCCGCGGCCGGCGTGCCCGGCTTGACGCAGTTGGTGCCCTGGCGCGCGTCGAGGTCGGAGTTGGCGAGGTCGACGCCGGTGTCGAGCACGGCGACGGGAGCGCCGCCCGAGGCGCGGACGGAGGTCGCCGTGGCGGCGCCGATGCGGCGCACGCCGGGCGTCACGGTCTCGCCGGAGGCCGGCGCGGCCATCTGGCCGGCGGCGGCCATGGTGACGTCGGGCTGCACGAAGTCGACGAACGGCAGGGCGCTGACGAACGCGACCTGCGCCGGGGTGAGGTCGGCCGCGAAGCCCTTGATGGCGGCGGCGTAGCGGAGGCGGGCGATGAAGCCGGCGCGGCGGCCGCTCTCGTCCGTCGCGGCGTCCGGCTGCGCGACGTCGTCCTTCAGCACGACGACGTACGGGCTCTTCTGCCCGGTCGCGGCGGCGTCGGCGCTGGCGCCGGCGTCGGCGTCGGCGGCAGCGGGCGCCGCGAACACACCGGCGGCGACCAGGGCGGGGAGGAGGCGGCGCATCACGCGGCCCCCGCGATCGCGAGGCGCGGGCGGGGTGGCTCCACGGCGCAGCTCAGCACGGCCTCCGCACAGCGGTCGGCCGGCAGCGGGCGGCAGAGCCCGTAGCCCTGGGCCAGCTCGCAGCCCATGTGCTCGAGCTGGGCGCGCGCGTCCTCGTTCTCCACACCCTCGGCGCACACGAGCAGCCCGAGGTTGCGGGCCAGGTCGATGGTGGAGCGCACGATCGCCGCGTCGCTCGCGCTCTCGGCCATGTTGGCCACGAAGGAGCGGTCGATCTTGATCTCGTCGACCGGCAGCTTCTGGAGCTGGACGAGCGACGAGTAGCCCGTGCCGAAGTCGTCGATGGCGACGCTGACGCCCATCGTGCGGAGCTCGTCGAGCACCGCGAGCGGACCGTGCCCGCTCGGCATCGCGCGGCTCTCGGTGATCTCGAGCTGGAGCGACTGCGGCGGCACGTCGGCGGCGGCGAGCAGCCGCGCGATCAGGCGCGGGAGGTCGCGGTCGACGAGGCTGCGGGGGGAGACGTTGACCGCGACGCGCAGGGCGAGGCCCTCGGCGCGCCAGCGGCCGCACTGCCGGATGGCGTCGCGCAGCACGACCTCCGTGAGCGCGTTGATCAGGCCGGCCTGCTCGGCGAGCGGGATGAAGCCGTCGGGCCCGATGCGCCCGAGCGCCGGGTGCTGCCAGCGCGCGAGCGCCTCGACACCGCCGGGGCGGCCGCCGCGGAGGGGGAACTTGGGCTGGTACTCGAGCTCGATCTCGCCCGTCTCGATGCCGCGCCGCAGCTGGCCGGCCAGCATCAGGCGGTCGACGGTGTGGTGGTCCTGCGCCGCGGCGTAGACCTCGACGGGGCGCTGCGCCTCCTTCGCGCAGTAGAGCGCCACGTCCGCGCCGCGGAGGAGCTCGTCGGCGCCGGCGCCGTGCTCCGGGAAGCTGGCGATGCCGACGCTCGCGCGGACGTCGAGCGCGATGTCGTCGACCGTGAACTCCGTCTCGAGCGCCGCGACGAGCGAGCTCGCGACCGCCACGCCGTTCGCGCGGTCCTGGCCGTCGCCGAGCAGCACGGCGAACTCGTCACCGCCCAGGCGGGCGATCACGTGCTCCGGCGCGAGCGCGCCCTGCAGCCGGGCGGCGACCTCTTGGAGGAGGCGGTCGCCGTAGGCGTGCCCGAGCGTGTCGTTGACCGCCTTGAAGTCGTCGAGGTCGACGATCATGAGCGTGACGGCGCCGTCGGTGGCGCGCGCGTCGTCGAGCGCCCGGTCGAGCCGCTGGCGCAGCAGGACCCGGTTGGGGAGGCCGGTGAGCACGTCGTGGAGGGCGCGGTGGGCGTCGCGCGCCGCCTGCCGGGCGCCGACGTGGAGCGCGAGCACCGGCAGGCCGCAGAGCGGCACGAGCGCCATGTTGGCCTCGGCGCAGGCCACCACGACGGGGGCGAGGCCGAGCACGAAGCCCGAGGTCAGGGTCTGGAAGCGCAGGTCGGCCAGCAGGTAGCGGCCGACGGGCTCCTCGACCAGCAGCGCGGCGGCGATCCCGGCCAGCACGTGGTTGGCGAGGAGGAAGGTCAGCGCGGCGGCGCCGATCGCCGGCAGGACGTCGCCGACCGCGACCGGCGCGGTGGCGCCGAGGGCGGCGAGGACGGCGGAGGCGGCCGCGAGCGAGAGGGCGTACTGGGCGGCGTTGAAGAGGAGCTTGAGCGGCGACAGCCGGGCGGCGGCGTCGGCCACGACGGAGCCGGCGGCGTAGGCGATGAGGGCCGGCAGCGGGCCGAAGAGGAGCAGGCCGGCGAAGCCGAAGGCGGTCGAGAGGGCGACGCGGTCGAGGCCGTCGCGGCGGGGCACGTCGATCGGCGCGAGCTCGCCGAGCAGGACGAGCGCGGCGAACAGCCACCAGCGCCAGTCGTCCAGCGGGACGGCCGGCGCGCCGGCCGCGGCGACGGCGATGGCCCCGGCACCGCCGGCGGTGACCACGGCGGCGTAGCGGCGGAAGGCCCGGTCGGCGACCGGGCGCCTGCTGTTTCGCGTCATGCTCGACCGCACCCGTGAGCGGGTCAGCCGATCTTGCGGCCGGTGGCGCTGCCGGCGGTGTCGCCGCCCTGGGCGGCGGGGGCGCCCTGGTCGCGCTCGCAGCGGTCGCCGCGGTCCCGTCCGCGGTCGCCGCGGTCCTGGCTCTGCGCGGCCTGGCGGCCGCCGTCGCGTCCGTCGGCGGAGGCCGGTGCGGCGGCGCCTGCGGAGAGCGCGAGCGCCGCCGCGATGGCGACGACGAGGCGGGAACGGATGAGGGCGGGGATCTGACGGCGCATGTGCGAGAAGCTCCTTTGGTCGGCCGGCCGCGGGCGGCGGCGCGATGAGGGGAGGGAACGGTTGCCTGTCCCGCATCGGCACGGCTTCCGCCGCGCACCAATCGAACATTCGTCCAGATCCGGTGGACACCGCTCGAGTGCGGGTAGCCGGCGCCGCCGTGCGACGTGCTTCGGGCGGCCTACACCGGCCCGCCGCGGGCGCGGGCGACGCCACGCTTCACGGCGCCGCTCATGCGTCGCCGTCGAGCAGACCCGAGCCCGTGATGGCGAAGACGCCGGCGACGACGAAGGTGAAGAGCGCGAGCACGCCGACGAGCCGCGTGTACCACTCCTCGAAGAGCAGCATGAGCACCAGCCCGACGGCGAGCGCGCTCAGCATGAGCACGACGAGGCCGCCGCGGGGGTGGCCCGGCGGTGTGGCGGGGGTCCGGGACGAGGCCGGCGCGGGCGCGCCCGCCGAGCGCGTCGCGGGGGCGCCCGGCGATCGGCGCCGCGCCGGGATCGCGCCCCGCGACCGGCGCCGCCGTTGCGGCTCCGGGCCACCGAGCACGCGCTTCAGCACGAGCCCGACGAGGAAGTCCAGCGCGCCCCTCACTCGCCGCCTCGCTGCGGATCGCCCGCCTCGAGCGGCCGGAAGCGCTGGTCGAGCGGCTCGTACTCCTGGTCGAGCCGACCCTTCAGCACGAGCCGGTAGAGGTACCAGAGCGACGGGACGAGGATGAGGAAGCCGACGCCGACGCTGACCACGAGGGAGAGCAGCGTCGCGTGGCTCGCGGCCGCCTGGTCGAGCGTGAGCTGCCCGGGCAGCACGTAGGGATCCTGGGCCAGGGCCCAGCCCACCGTGACCGCGGCCACCGCCACCGCGCTCGTCACGCGGGCCGGGCCGAGGCGGCGCGCCCACACGAGGCCCAGGGTGGCGATCCCCGCCACGGCGGAGACGATCACCGCGGCCAGGCCGCTTCCTGAGGTGAGCCCGTCGAACAGCGGCCGCGCGTCCGACCGCAGCACCACGAGCGCGCCGATCGACGCCGCGCCGGCGACGACCCCGCTCCCGAGGGCGCGGGTGCGGAACGCCTCGACGAGATCCGGCAGCTCGGCCCGGCGCGCATCGCCGGCCAGATACACCGCGGCGATGTAGGCGCCGGTGACGACGGCGAGCACGCCGATGGTGATGGACGTCGGATTGAGCCACGAGGTCACGGGGTCGCCCGCCATGTTGCCCACCGGCACGCGGCCGGAGGCCACGCCGCCGAGCGCCGCGCCGAGGCAGAACGGCACGAGCACGGAGGAGAGGGCGAAGGTGCCGCCGAGCACGCGCGCCTCCCGGATCGTCGCCGCCTGGCCGCGCAGCACGAACGCGGAGCCGCGGAAGATGATCCCGAGCGCGGCGAGGAAGAGCGGGATGAGGAGCGTCGAGAAGATCGAGCCGAAGGCGACCGGGAACGCTGTCCACAGGATCACGAGCACGAAGATCAGCCACACGTGGTTGGCCTCCCACACCGGGCTCATCGAGCGCTGCACCATGCCGCGCACGCGTCCGCCGCGGCTCGCTCCACCCGCCGTGAGGTCCCAGAAGCCCGCGCCGAAGTCCGCGCCGCCCAGCACCGCGTAGGCGGTGATGCCGAGCACGACGAAGCCGAGGCAGATCTCCGGCAGCATCAGCGGCGCGCGGGCGCGGCGACCTCGGTCTCCGGCGGCTTCGCGGTGAGCCGGCGGAGCAGCCAGAACACCGCGGCGCCGAGGAACAGGTAGACCGCGACGAGGATGCCGAACCCGACCTCCAGCCCGTTCGACGACGTCACCGCGTCGGCGGTGCGCATCGTCTCGTAGACGATCCACGGCTGGCGCCCCACCTCCGTGACGATCCAGCCGGAGATGAGCGCGACGAGCGACAGCGGGCCGGCGGCCATCACCGCCCGGTAGAACCACGGCGTCCGCGGCAATCGCCGCTTGCGCCACCAGGTGAGGCCGAAGGCGACGCCGAGCAGCGCGAGCAGCGTGCCGATGCCCACCATGGTCTGGAACGCGAAGCGCACGATGTTGACCGGCGGGCGGTCCTGCGGCGGCACGCTCACGAGGCCCTCCACGGTCGCGTTCGGGTTGTGGAACGCCAGGATGGAGAGCATCCACGGCACGTGGACCCCGTACTCGACCTCGCCCTTGCTCTTGTCGTAGTAGCCGCCGAAGGTGAACGGCGCGCCCTTCTCGGTCCGCTGGAGGCCCTCCATCGCGGCGAGCTTCGTCGGCTGCGTCTCGGCGACGGTTCGGCCCGCCCAGTCGCCGACCACGACCTGCACGGGCGCGGCGAGGGCGGCGAAGCTCAGCGCCACCACCAGGCCCGTGCGGTGGTAGCGGTCGCGCCGGCCCTTCAGCCAGGCCGAGGCGTACACGCCGGCGACGATGAAGCCCGTGACGATGTAGCCGGCGATGTACATGTGGACGAGCTCGTGCCACAGGTTGCCGTTGAGCAGCGCGGTGAACGGCTTGGGATCGGTGACCTTCCCGTCGACGACGGTGAATCCCTGCGGGTGGTTCATCCACCCGTTCACCGCGATCACGTTGAAGGAGCCGGCGAAGCCCGAGATGACGACGGGGACCCCGGTGAGGAAGTGCGCCCGCGGCGACAGCCGGTCCCAGCCGTAGACGTAGATGGCGATGAAGATCGCCTCGACGAAGAAGGACACGCCCTCCAGGCCGAAGGCCAGCCCGAACACCTCGCCGAACGTGGCCATGAAGTCCGGCCACAGCAGTCCGAACTCGAAGGACAGGATCGTGCCCGTGACGACCCCCACCGCGAAGATGGTGAGCGCCACCTTCGACCAGCGCTTCGCGAGCGCCTTGTAGGCCGGCTCGCCGGTGCGCAGGTAGAGCCAGTGGACGAACAGGAACATGGCGGGGAACGCGATCCCGAAGCACACGATCGGGATGTGGACCGCCAGGGAGAGCGCCTGCATGCGCCGGGCCTCGAGGGCGTCCGGCGCCGGTCCCTTGCCCAGGGCTCCGGTCACCTGGTCGGCGGCGAGGACGAGGAAGCCGGGATCGGCCATGGCCGGGGACGCTATGCCCCACGTCAACCGTTCGCGCCGTCCGGGGTAGGCTCGTGCCGGTGCCCGACCGGCTCCGCGAGCTTCCCTCCGTCGACCGCCTGGCGACCGCCGTGGCCCGCGCCGAGCTCGCCGACCGCCGCGCGGCCCTGCTGGCCGGCGCCGACGACGAGGTCGACCTCGTCGCCCGTGCACGCGCCCGCCTGCGGCCGTCGCTGCGCCCGGTGCTCAACGCGACCGGCGTGATCGTGCACACGAACCTGGGACGGGCGCCGCTCGCCGGCGCGGCGCGCGCTGCCGTGGCGGCCGCCGCGGCGGGCTATGGCAACCTGGAGCTCGACCTCGCGACGGGGGAGCGGACCTCCCGCCACGACCACGTGGCGGGCCTCCTGTGCGAGCTGACGGGCGCGGCGGCCGCGGCGGTGGTCAACAACTGCGCCGCGGCGGTGCTGCTCGCCGTCTCGGCCCTCGCCGGGCGGGGGCGGGAGGTCGTCGTCTCGCGCGGGCAGCTGATCGAGATCGGCGGCGGCTTCCGGATGCCGGAGGTGATCGAGCAGGCCGGCGCGCGGCTCGTCGAGGTGGGGACGACGAACCGCACGCGCCTGGGCGACTACCGCGCGGCGCTCGGCCCGGACACCGGCGCGATCCTCCGCGCCCACCCCTCCAACTTCCGCACCGTCGGCTTCGTGGAGGAGGTCGCGATCGAGCCGCTGTGCGCCCTCGGCGTGCCGGTGATCGACGACGTGGGGTCGGGCGTGCTGTCCGACGACCTCGCCGTCCTGGCGGGCGAGCCGCCCGTGCGCCGCTCCGTCCGGGCGGGCGCGGCGGTCGTGGCGTTCTCGGGCGACAAGCTGCTCGGCGGACCGCAGGCGGGGATCCTCGTCGGCACGCAGGAGGCGGTCGCGGCGTGCCGGCGCCATCCGCTCGCGCGCGCGGTGCGCATCGACAAGCTCTCGCTGGCGGCGCTGGAGGCGACGCTGGCGCTGTACCGCGACCCGGAGCATGCGCGGCGCGCGCTCCCCGTGCTGGCGATGCTCACCGCGGACGACGCAGAGCTGCGGGCCCGGTCGGCGCGGCTGGCCGAAGCGACGGGGGGCGAGGTGGTCGACGCCGTCGGGCGGGTCGGCGGCGGGGCGCTGCCGCTGCTCGAGCTCCCCGGGCCGGCCGTGGCGATCGCTCCCGGACCGTCCGGGGCCGACGCCCTGGCCGCGGCGCTGCGCACGGGCGATCCGGCGGTGGTGGCGCGGATCGAGGACGGGCGCGTCCTGCTCGACCCGCGGACGCTCGCGCCCGACGAGCTCGAGCCGGCGGCGGCCGCGGTGCGGGCGGCGCTCGCGGCGGGATGAGCGCGCCCCTCACCCTCGGCACGGCGGGCCACATCGACCACGGCAAGACCGCTCTCGTGCGGGCCTTGACCGGCGTGGATACGGATCGTCTGCCGGAGGAGCGCGCGCGGGGCATCTCGATCGCGCTCGGGTACGCGCTCCTGCCCCTGCCGTCCGGGCGGCGGCTGTCCGTGGTCGACGTGCCGGGGCACGAGCGGTTCGTGCGCACGATGGTCGCGGGGGCGACGGGCATCGACCTCTACCTGATGGTCGTGGCCGCCGACGACGGCGTGATGCCGCAGACGCGCGAGCACGCCGCCGTCCTGCGCGGCCTCGACGTGACCTGCGGCGTCGTCGCGGTCACGAAGGCCGATCTCGCGGATCCTGCGCCGGCGGCGGAGGAGGCGGCCGAGCTGCTGCCGGGCGCCGAGATCGTGGCGTGCTCCGCGCGGGCACGGACGGGGCTGGCCGAGCTCCTGGCGGTGCTCGACCGCGTGGCCGGCGCGCTGCCCGGTCGCGCCGGCCGAGGCGGTCCGCCGGTCCTCCACGTCGACCGCTCCTTCACCGTGCGCGGCGCCGGCACGGTGGTGACCGGGACGCTGTGGTCGGGCGAGGTCGCGCGCGGCGACACGCTGACGGTCCAGCCGAGCGGCCGCCGCGCGCGCGTCCGCTCCGTCCACGTCCACGGCGAGGCGCTGGAGCGCGCGGCGGCGGGGCAGCGCGTGGCGCTCAACCTCGCCGGCCTGGCGGTGCGCGAGGTGCAGCGCGGCGACGTGGTGACCGACCGGGCGCACGGCCCGCGATCGACGTACCTGCTCGACGTCGCCCTCTCGCTTGCCGGCGGCCCCGAGCCGCTCTCGGGGCGCGTCCACGTCCACCACGGGACGCGCGACGCGCCCGCGCGCCTCGTCCGGCTCGGCGGCGGGTTCTGGCAGGCGCGGCTCGAGCAGCCGCTCCTCGCCCTGCCCGGCGATCGCGTCGTCCTGCGGTCGATCGCGCCGCCCGACACGCTCGGCGGCGGCACCGTCCTCGACGCGCACCCGCGCCGCCACGGCGCGAGTGCGGCGGTGGTCGCGCGGCTCGAGCGGCTGCGGTCGGGCGAGGCCGCCGAGCCCGCGCCCGCGGCGCCGGCCGCCCCCGGGGCCCCCGCGGCCTCGTCGCGCGCCGATCCCCCGGCCCTGTCGCCCGCCGCCCTGGCGCTCGAGGAGCGCCTGCGCGAGGCGGGCCACGAACCGCCGGACACCGCCGCGCTCGGGGACGCCGCGACGGAGCTGGCGGCCCTGCGCGCGGCCGGCCGTGCCGTCCGCATCGGCAGGGCGATGCACGCGCACCCGGACGCGATCGACGCCGTCCGCGAGCGCGTCGAGACCATCATCGCCACCGAGGGCTCCGTCACCATGGCGCGCCTGCGCGACGACCTCGCGACCTCGCGCAAGTACGCCCAGGCGCTCCTCGAGCACCTCGACGCCGCCCGCGTCACCCTCCGCCTCCCGGACGACCGCCGCGTCCTGCGGCGCCGCGGCGGCGGGGCGACATAGGCTCCCTCTCCGTGGAGTGGCCGGGGCCGGTGCCCCAGCCGGTCTTCAAAACCGGTGAGGCGTGGCAGCCCCACGCTGGGAAGGTTCGACTCCTTCGCCACTCCGTCAAGGTCGCCGCGTGCGCGTGACGCGGCGACTGGCCCCGCAGTCAGTCCCGTACGCCAGAGGGTGCGTTGCCTCTGCGCGCGAGTCGTGCATCGGCGTGTAACCGCTCTCGGGCCGGAAATTCTTGTCGCGGGGCCAGCGCTGCTTCGGAGCCTACTCCGTTGCGCGGCCGGGCGCGGTCACCCGGTCCGCGGGCGGCGGCGGGCGTGCGCGAGGCGCTCCTCCGCGGCGACCGCTGTGCGTTCGAGCTCGCGCAGCCGCCCCGGGCTGGTCGCGGAGTTGCTGCCGCTGATCATGCGCCCCCGGTAGAGGTTGAACCGGTCGCGGTGGTAGCGCGCCTCGGCCGTCAGGTGCTCGAGCCCGAAGTCAGGCTCGACCGGACGGGCCGGGGCTTCGACCGGCCGCGTGGCCTCGGGACGCGGCGTCTCCGTGGCATCCTCGTTGGCCTGCGCGGTCGCGCGGTGGCGCATGCGATCGCGGACGGCCGCCAGCAGGCTTCGGCGTCTCATGGCCATGCGGGCGCACCGGTGTCGAACGACATGCAACGAGCGTACCGCGCGCGGCGCTCATCCCCCGGGTGCCGGAGCCGCCGGCGCGAGGGTGACGACATGCGCCGGGTTCACCGCGATGGCCTCGCCGGTGTGCGCGTGCTCCAGCCACGCGAGCGTTCCCTGGCTGCTGCGGACGGCGTCCTGCAGCGACTTCTCGACGTCGGCGGGCAGCCCCGCGACCTCGAGGGTGGTGCCGGTGCTCAGAAACAGCATGGTTGACGAACCTGCGGCGATGGCTCCATGCTCGCACGGAAGCGCCCGACCCCGCCGCGCGGCCCGCGTGGCCGTGAGCCGCTAGACTGCAGTGCATCGTGCCGAGCATCCTGCTCGGTGAAGCCGTGCCCGCGTTCGTAGTTGTTGCCTAGCACCTCCCGCGTATCGCCCGCACAACTCCCCGGGAGGCCAAACCAATGGCAACTGGAACCGTGAAGTGGTTCAGCGACGAGAAGGGCTTCGGGTTCATCACGCCCGATGACCAGGGCAAGGACCTGTTCGTCCATCACACCGGCATCGCCGGCGGTGGCTTCAAGTCGCTCGCCGAGGGCGCGAAGGTCAGCTACGACGCCGAGACGGGCCCCAAGGGCCCGAACGCGGCGAACGTCACGCCGATCTAGCCGACGGACCTCGTACGCTGTTCCGCGGGCCCGCTCGAGCGGGCCCGCCGTGTTTATAGGGCAGGAACCCGGCGCTCGGCTCTCCCGATCGGGCGCGTCATGTCCGGGCTGCCCTTGTCCGCGACGCCGCCGCCGTGCCGCCCACCCAACGACGGTCGCGCTCCAACCTCACATCAGGGACGGACATAGATGGCCTCCAACGCCAAGAAGAAGACCACGATGGCGAAGTTGAACCGCGAGAACGCGGTGCGTGAGCGCCGGCTGCGCAAGCAGGCGCGCAAGGACGCGAGGAAGCACGCGGCCGCGCACCCGCCGGTCGCACACCAGGAGCCGCTCGACGGCGCCGAGACGGTCGCCGGAAGCACCCAGAGCGCGTAGGACGCGAGCGGCGCGGGCCTGCGTCCCGGTCGTAGGCGGCGACCTCCCGGTCGTCGTCGTACGCGTCGTGCTCGCGTCAAACCGTCAGCGGTAGCGTGCGCGCCGTGCCTCGCTACTCGCCGATGCGCGACCGCCGGCTCACCGCGCGCGAGGCGGCGACGGAGCGGTTCGCCGCGTCGCGGGTCGGCGCGTGGCTCTTCCTGCACGTCTTCCATCGCATCGACGCGCGCCTGCTGCCCCTGACCCGCGGGCGGCTGTCCGTCGCGGTGGGCGCCCCGGTGGGGATGCTCGAGACCGTCGGCGCCCGCACGGGAGCCCTCCGCCGCACCCCGCTGCTGTACGCCGCCGACGGGGACCGGCTCGTCCTGATCGCCTCCAACTGCGGCGGTCCGCGCCACCCGGGCTGGTACCACAACGTGCTCGCGCGGCCCGACGTCCATTTCGTCGCGCGCGACGGCGTCCGCCGGGCCTATCGGGCCGGCGTGGCGGACGGCGCCGAACGTGCCCGCCTGTGGCGGCTCGCTGCGGACGTCTACGACGGCTACACGACCTACCAGCGCCGGACTCCCGCGCGCCGGATCCCGGTCGTGGTGCTGGCGCCCGCCGATCACGGGTGACGCGGACGCGGCGGCGGGGTGAGGCAGTTCATCCCTGCCGTGTCTGGTCGAACGGCTGGGACTCCGGGACGCTCGCGGCCCCCGTCCCCGTTCCAGGAGTGTGGCCGTGCTTCCCCGCACCCATGCCGACCGGCGCACCGGCCGGCGCCAGTTCCCCCGCTTCACCGGTCCGCCCGGACCGCGACACCCGGCTCCCGCCGGTCCGCGCGGCACCCGTCTCCGCCGGGCCGCGCGCGTCGGCCTCGCCACCGCGAGCCTCCTGCTCGCGGGCGGGAGCCTGGCGGCGGCGGCCGACGCCGAGCCGTGGGTCGCCCGCCACGGGCTGACCAGCGGCCAGTACCAGGCCGAGTTCGACAAGTGGGTCGCCGCCGGCTACCGGCTCACGTCGGTCAGCGGCTACGACGTCAACGGCAGCGCGCGCTACGCGGCGATCTGGCGCAAGACGTCCGGGCCGGCCTGGCAGGCCCGGCACGGCCTCACGTCGGCCCAGTACCAGACCGCCTTCGATCAGCTCCGCGCACGCGGCTTCCGGCCCATCGTGGTCGACGGCTACGAGGTCGCCGGGACC
>Ga0207708_10003248_pt1 | contig 11979 bp, 9 predicted proteins | sample KBSK5101metaG_FD_184340 | JGI IMG/M metagenome (GOLD analysis project Ga0207708, IMG submission 184340) | Corn, switchgrass and miscanthus rhizosphere microbial communities from Kellogg Biological Station, Michigan, USA - KBS K5-10-1 metaG... | ecosystem: Host-associated > Plants > Roots >...
GCGCCAGCCCCGCCGCCGGGCCGTCGCGCATCGCCACGGCGGCGGCGCGGTTCAACTCCACCACCGGCGACGAATCGGCACGCATGAGGACGTCATACAACCCGACGATCTGCCGCCAGTCGGTGTCGGCGGCGGTCGGCGCTTCGGCGTGGACGGCGGCGATCGCCGCCTGCAGCGTGTAGGGGCCGAAGCGGCGTGACGACAGCGCGCGCTCGACGAGCCCGCAGCCCTCGCCGATCTGCTCGCGGTTCCACACCGATCGATCCTGATCGTCGAGCAGCACCAGGTCGCCGTCCGCCGACGTGCGCGCCGCGCGGCGTGACTCGTGCAGCAGCATCAGCGCGAGCAGCCCCATCCCTTCCGGCTCCGGCAGCAGCTCCACGAGAAGGCGGCCGAGACGGATCGCTTCGCCCGACAGGTCCGTCCTGATCAGCGTCGCCCCCGACGAGGCCGCGTATCCCTCGTTGAAGACGAGATAGATGACGTGCAGCGCCGCGTCGAGCCGCTCGGGCAGCTCGGTCCGCGACGGCACCTGGTAGGGGATCTTCGCCACGCGGATCTTGGTCTTGGCGCGGACGATGCGCTGCGCGATCGTGGACGGCGCGGTCAGGAACGCGCGCGCGATCTCCTCCGTCGTCAGGCCGCAGACCTCGCGCAACGTCAGCGCGATCTGCGCGTCGGGCGGCAGCGCCGGGTGGCAGCAGGTGAAGATGAGCCGCAGCCGATCGTCCTCGACCGCCTCGAGATCGATCGCGCGATCCTCGGCCTCTCGCGCCTCGGCGTCGAGCCGCTCGGCGAGCTCTCCCACCGACGCGTCGAACCGGGCGCGGCGCCGGGCGCGATCGATCGCCTTGAACCGCCCGGTCGAGATCAGCCACGCCCGCGGGTTCGCCGGAACGCCTTCCCGCGGCCACTGTTCGACCGCGGCCGCGAACGCGTCGTGCAGCGCCTCCTCGGCGAGATCGAAATCGCCGAGGAGGCGGATCAGCGTCGCGAGCACCCGCCGCGAATCCGACCGATAGACGGCCTCGATGCTATCGAGCATGAAGACGGATGGACCGCCACAGATGAACACGGACAAACACGGATAAGTCTGTGTCTTTTCTTTATCGGTGTTCTTCTGTGTTTATCTGTGGCCCTCTCTCTACACGGGCTGGGAGTAGTCGATGATCGGCCGCACTTCGATGCTGCCGAATCGCGCCGACGGGATCTTCGACGCGACCTGGATGGCGTCGTTCAGGTCGCGCGCTTCGATCAGGTAGTAACCGCCGAGCTGCTCCTTCGTCTCGGCGAACGGGCCGTCCGTGGTCGAGACCTTCCCGTTGCGCACGCGGACGGTGGTGGCGGCGCTGACCGGCTGCAGGGCGTTGCCGCCCAGGTAGTGGCCGCTCTGCTTGATGCCGCTGGTGAAGGCGAAATACTCGCCCATGAATGCGTCCGACTCGGTCTTCGGCATCGATTCCAGCTTCTTTTCCTCGTCGTAGATCAGGCACAGGTACTTCATGTCAACTCCTTTAGCCCGCCGTAGCCTTGGCGAAGGCGGCTTTACCCGATAGTCGTCGGGGCCGGCCCCGAATCGACATGCCCGCTACTGTTTCGACACGTTGACGTAAAAAAGATCGGTGGCGACGTCGAAGGTGTCCTGGTTCAAGGACGTCTTCATCACCTTCCAGTCGGTCGTCGGCTGGATGACCTGCCAGCTGTCGGCCGTCCCGACGCGGATCGGCATGGCGAAGTCCCGCTCGTCCGCCTTCCAGCGATAGGCGACGGTCCCCTCCGCCTGGTTGAACGCGAGCTCGAGCACCGGCAGATCCGTACGCCGCAAGTACTGGTTGAAGATCGGCGTCAGGTCGCGTCCGAGCTGCGGCCCGAGCTGGGCATTGAAGTAGGCGATCACGTCCTCGGTGAGGATGTTCTGGTACTTGAAGTGCTGGAAGAAGTCGTGGAGCAGCTTCCACCAGCGCTGGTCGTCGTTGACGACGCTGCGCAGCGTGTTGAGGAAGAGCGCGCCCTTGAAATACATGTCCTGCGGCGGCGAGCGGTGGATGCCGCGCTGCGTCACGATCGGCTCGCGGTTGCGCACCTTGGACTTGTAGCCGTTCACGTACTTGAGTGCATCGGCATAGCCGAAGCGGTGCTCGACGTACAGGTTCTCGAGATACGTCGTCCAGCCCTCGTGGATCCACATGTCGGAGACGTCGGCCGCCGAGACGGCGTTGCCGAACCACTCGTGGCCGCTCTCGTGGATGATGATGAAGTCGAACTTCGGGCTGATACCGACGCCCGTCCAGTCGCGCTCGAGATAGCCGTTGGCGAAGTGATTGCCGTAGGTGACGGCGCTCTGGTGCTCCATGCCGGAATACGGCACCTCGATCAGCTTGTAGCCGTCCTTCGCGAACGGATAGTCGCCGAAATAGTGCTCGTAGGCCTCGATCATCCCCTTCGCCTGCGCGAACTGCCGCTTCGCTCCCTCGAGATTGCCCGGCGTGACGTAGAAGTCCAGGGGCAATGTCACCTGCCCTGAGCCTGTCGAAGGGAGGCGATCCTCGAAGTGGACGTAGTTGCCGATGTTCGCCGACACGCTGTAGTTGTTGATCGGATACTGCACCGTCCAGTCCCAGCGGGTGTAGCCGTCGCCGAGATCGGTCTTGCCCAGGAACTTGCCGTTCGACACGTCGACCAGTGCGCTGGGGATGGCGATACTGATCCGCATCGACTCGACCTCGTCGCGCCACTGATCCTTGTTCGGCCACCACACCGCGGCCCCCTGGCCTTCGCACGCCGTGTAGATCCAGTCCTGGCCGGCCGGGTCTTTGCCGAACGTCATGCCGCCGAAGCGGCCGCCCTGCTGCGGATTGCCCGAGTAGTAGAACTCGATGGTGTATTCGCGCCCCGCCTTGAGCGGCTGCGGGAAATCGACCCACACGGTGTTGAGCTCGCGCTCGTACTTCAGCGGCGTCGTACCGAGCAGGATCTTGTCCACGTTCAGATTGGCGTAGAGATCGAGCTGGATGCGCGTGTCGTCTTTCAGCATCCGGAAGCGGATGGTGTTCTTCCCGCCGATCCACTTCTTCGCGGGATCGACGCGGACGTCGAGGTGATAGAAGAGCAGGTCGTTGTTGGCGCGATAGCGGCCGTACTCGCCGCGCAGGATGTCGGCGCGGGTCGGCGGGCGCCCGGTCGTCGGCGGCGGCGGCGCCGGCGCGGCCGGGGCTTGCGGCGGCTGCGCGGGCTGCTGCGCCAGGAGCAGAGACACGAAGACGGCGGACCACAGCGACAGCATGCCTAATCATGCCCCAACCGCACCCGGCACCACGCACGCCGCACTCCGCACTCTTGACAAATAGTTCCGATGTGGGACTATTGCCACCACCATGGGCATGACGCCGTCGTACCACGCCGTGCTGATCCTCGCCAGCCTGGCGGATGCCGACCGCCACGGCTACGCGATCCGCAAGGACGTCACCGAGCGCAGCGGCGGCGAGGTCCGCCTCGGATCCACGACGCTCTACCGCAGGCTCGGGCAGCTGCTCGACGAGGGGCTGATCGAGGAGGCGCGCGCCCGCCCCGCGCCGCAGCTCGACGACGAGCGGCGCCGCTATTTCCACATCACGCCCGCGGGGCGCCGCGCGCTCGCCGCCGAACTGCGGCGGCTCGAGCGCGTGCTGCTCGCCGTCAAGCCGGTGCTCGAATCGAGGGGCCGGTGACCGCCGTCGTCGCGGTCACCATGGCCGTCATCCGCGCCCTCGTCCGGCTCTATCCCGGCGGCTTTCGCTCCAGGTTCCAGGCCGAAGTACTCGACTCGATTCGCGCCGATATCCGCGAGGCGTCGCAGCGCGGCGCCGTTGCCACGACGGCCGCGTGCGCGCGTGCGTTCGCCGAAACGGCCGGCGGGCTCGTCGCGGAGCATCGAGGACGGCTGCGTCTTCCCCGCCTCGCCCTGAACGACGACCTCCGCGACGGCTGGCGCTCGCTGCGGCAGTCGCCGACCTTCACCGCCGTGGCCCTGGTCGTGCTCGCCCTCGGCATCGGCGCCGGCACCGCGATCTTCTCCATCGTCGACGCGGTGGTGCTGCGCGGGCTCCCCTTCGATCAGCACGATCGCATCGTCGCGGTGCTCGAGCACAACGCGAAGCGCGCCGACGGGCCGACGAGCACCATGCCGCAAATCTTCCTCGACTGGCGCGATCGGCGGCAGTCGTTCGCGCTGCTGGCCGCCACCAACCGCCAGGTCATGCGCGCGCGTAACCTCACCGGGGAGCTCGAGAACGCGCGCGTGCTGCGCGTCTCGCGCGAGTTCTTCCCGCTGCTCCGCGTCCACCCGGCACTCGGCCGGCTGCTGACCGCCGCGGACGAAGTGCGCGGGCAGCATCGCGTCGCCATTCTCAGCCACGATTACTGGCTGCGGCATTTCGGCGGCGCCCCCGACGCCATCGGCCGTCGCCTGCAGCTCGACGACGAAGCATGGGAAGTCGTCGGGGTGATGCCGCCCGGCTTCTCGTTCCCGGTGGGCAGTCCCCAGGCGACCGAGATCTTCACGCCGCTTCCCTTCACCGCCGCGGACCGCGTGCGGCAAGGCGGCCGGTCGTATCAGTACTTCGTCCTCGGACGGCTGAAGGACGGCGTGTCGCTGGCGCAGGCAAGCGACGACATGGATCGCGTCGCCGCCGCGGTCGACGCGGACTATCCCGGCTGGAACACGCTCAACCCGGGCGGACACGTCCGGCTCGTCACGCTGCACGAATTCATGGTCGGCGGCGTGCGCCGGTGGATGCTGCTGCTCCTCGGCGCCGTCGCGCTGCTGCTGATCATCGCCTGTGCCAACGTGGCGAACCTGATGCTGGCGCGGGCGACAGTGCGCGGCCGCGAGATGGGACTTCGCGCCGCGCTCGGCGCCAGCGGATGGCGCCTCACGCGAGCCCTGATCGTCGAAGGCATCCTCCTCTCGCTGGCCGCGTCGGCAATCGGCGTCGTGATCGCCTACGGCGCGGTCGGCGTGCTGAAGGCATGGATGCCGGCCGGCATCCCGCGCGTGGCGGCGATCGCCATCGATCTGCGCGTGCTCGGCGCGACGATGGCGGCCGCCATTGTCACCGGCGCGGTGTTCGGGGCGGTGCCCGCGATCCACGCCGCGCGTCCGGACCTGACCGGCATGTTACGCGCGGGCAGCCGCACCGCCACCGCCGGCCGCGGCGCGCGCCGGGTGCGCAGTCTGCTCGTCGTCGTCGAGGTCGCGCTCGCGGTCGTCCTCGTCGTCGGCGCCGGCCTCTTCACCGCCAGCTTCGTGAAGGTGCTGCGCGTCGACCCGGGCTTCGACTATCACGGCGTCCTGGCGCTCAATGTCGGCGTCAGGATCGATCCGCGGCATTTCCAGGACGCGGTCGAGCGCGGCCGTCCGTACGTGGAGCGCATGCTCGAAGCGGTCCGCGCCGTTCCCGGCGTGCGATCGCTCGGCGCCGTGTCCGGCGGCCTGCCGCTCTCGGGCGGCCGCGTGACGATGGACGTCGCCCTGCCGGGGCGCCCGCCGTTGACCGGTGACGCCGCGGAGATGGATTCGCGCGTGGTCACCGCCGATTACCTGCAGATCCTCCGCATCCCGCTCCTGAAAGGGCGCTATTTCACCCGCGACGACCGGCACGGCGCCCCGCCCATCATCATCGTCAACGAGGCGGCCGCGCAGACCTACTGGCCCGGCCAGGAACCGCTCGGCCAGCAGGTGATCTTCGAGGGGAAGACCCGCACGGTCGTCGGCGTGGTCGGCAACATCCGCCACGGCGGCCCCGAAAAGGCACCGTGGCACGAAGCCTACGTCCCGTTCGCGCAGGAAAAGGTGGTGCAGGCGACGCTGGTCATGCGCACCGACGGCGATCCGGCCGCGCTACTGCCGGCCGTCAAGGCGGCGATCTGGTCGGTGAACAAGGACCAGATCATCAACACCGATCGCACGACGCTCGACGCCTACATGGACGGCCTGATCGCGCAGCGCCGCTTCAACATGGCGCTGCTGGCGTCGTTCGGCGCGCTCGGGCTCGTCATCTGCGCCGCCGGCATCTACGGCGTGATGGCCTACATCGTCTCGCAGCGCACGCGCGAGATCGGCGTGCGCATCGCGCTCGGCGCCTCGCGGGCCGCGGTGATCCGGATGGTGCTGGCCAACGCGGGAACGCTGGTGGCCGCGGGCCTTGCGATTGGCGGTGTCGCGGCGTGGTATCTCAGCGCCGCGGCCAAGTCGTTCCTCTTCCAGCTCGACGCCAGGGATCCGCGGGCGTTTGCCGGCGCGATGCTGTGCCTGACGCTGGCGGCGCTGGTGGCGACGGCGCTCCCGGCGCGCCGGGCCGCCACCGTCGATCCGAACACCGCGCTGCGCGCGGAATAGGGCCACGGATAGCGGCCACAGATAAAGGCCACAGATAAACACGGATGAACACGGATTAACGCATCTGTGGCTCGCCGTGCGTCAGCGCCGCGCACTGCGGCCCTGGGCATCGAGGTCGTTGTCGAGTGGCTCGTGCGGCTCGGGCAGGGCGATGCTCGAGACATTGCCCGTCGGCGGATGAGCGAGCGGTGCGCGTACGAGCGAATCGCGGTCGCCGCCGGCTTCATCCGGCGGCTCGAACGGCTCGTAGCCGTCGAAGCGCATCGTGTACGCGCCACGGCCAAACGTCCCGGCGCGCAGCGCCGTGGCGTAACCGAAGAGCTCAGCGAGAGGCGCGCGCGCCGTCACCACGACGATGCCTTCACGCTCTTCACCGCTCTGGATGCGCGCCGATCGACCTGTGAGGTCCCCGACGATCGCCGCGAGATGCTCGCGCGGCGCGTTCACCTCGACGCGCATCATCGGCTGCAGCAGGACTGGCCTGGCGCGCTTCAGCGCCTGCTCGAGCGCCAGCGCCGCAGCGATCCGGAACGCGTGTTCCGAGGAATCCACGTCGTGATAGCTGCCGTCGTAGATCACCACGCGGACGTCGTCGATCGGATGACCGGCGGCGATTCCTCGCGACAGCCGCTCCCGGATGGCGTCCTCGATCGGGTTGATGAACGCCTGCGGAATCGTACCGTGGAGGATCGCGTTCTCGAAGACAATGCCGGAGCCGGGCGCACCAGGATGCACGGTCAGCTTCACGTGCCCGTATTGGCCGCGGCCGTCCACGCGGCGCGCGTACTTCATTTCGCCATCAGCCTCGACCGTGACGGTCTCCCTGTAGGCCACCTGCGGCCGTCCGACCATCGCCGCCACGCCGAACTCGCGCTTGAGCCGATCGACGACGACCTCCAAGTGCTGCTCGCCGGCGCAGAAGACGACGAATTCGCCCGAAGCGGGATCGCTCTTGACGCCGATCGCCGGATCTTCGCTCATCAGCCAGACGAGCCCGCGCTCAAGCTTCTTCCGGTCGTCAGGCGTCTTCGGGACGACGGCAATCGAGAGCAGCGGCGTCCGTACAGGTGCGTTCATGGCGTCAGCTCCAGGGAGATCCTGAATCGCAGCTCGCGGCGGCTGCCGAGCGACGGCAGCGTCACGAACTCCTCGACGAAAACGCCGCCGTTCTTCTCGATGACGCGACGCGACGCATCGTTGTCGGCGCCGGTCATGATCTCGACGTAACGCAGGCCTTCGGCGGCCGCGGCCGGCAGGATCGCCCGCACCGCCTCGGTCGCGTAGCCGAGTCCCTGCTTCCACGGCACCACGCCGTAGCCGATGTGGCCGAGACAGTGCGGCGGCAGCGCTTCCGTCCCCGGCTGCCAGCGAAAGTTGATCGACCCGCAGAACTCGCCGTCCCACATCCATTGTGTGTAGCCTGGCAGCCGCGGCACCGTCGTGCCATCGTCGAGGACGATGCGTTCCCCCTTCGCGTCGCGGTCCACGAGACTCGACACGAATGCGTCCGGATCGTGGCCAATCCGCGCGAGCTCCTCTTCGGTTGCCGCCAGCCCGCGCACGTTGTCGGGCGACCAGCCGCGCCGCAGGGCATCGGCGTAGCTGTCCAGCTGCTCGCGGGACGGCCAGACCAGGGTCATGCTCGATGGCATCCGTCATGATGCCATCGGGCGGTGTCTAACGGGAACGGGCAGGGCACGGCACACGTAACCACCTGAACAGGCCGGGAGAACTCATTGCGATGCAGCAGCTTCTGACGGATATTCGCTCCGGCGTCCGGATGCTGATCAAGTACCCGACGCTGTCGCTCGTGGCCATTCTGACGCTCGGGCTCGGGCTCGGCCTCAGCACCACCGTCTTCTGCGTCGTCAACGGCGGCCTCTTCAAGGGGCTGCCGTTTCCCGACGGCGATCGCATCGTCTCGCTCGTCGCGACCAACCCGTCGCAGAACCAGCCGCGGCAGCCGATCAGCGTGCAGGATCTGGCGATCTGGCAGGCGCGGCAGACGGTGTTCGACAAGATGGGTCCTTATTTCTTCTCGCCGATGAACCTGTCGGCTGAAGAGGGACGGCCCGAGCGGTTCAGCGGCGGGCTGCTGAGCGTGGCGGCGTTCGAGGCGCTCGGCGTGCAGCCGGCGCTGGGCCGTGGATTCCGCGAGGGAGACGATCGCCCCGGCGCCGACGCGGTGATCCTCCTCAGCGACACGCTGTGGCGCGAGCGCTACGGCGCGTCGCCGGCGGTGGTCGGCACGGCAATCCGCGTCAACGGCGCGATGCGGACGGTGATCGGCGTGATGCCGCCGGGTTTCGCGTTTCCGATCCGGGAGGCGGTGTGGACGCCGCTGGCCGTGAACCCGCTGGCGCAGCCGCGCGGGCAGGGGCCGTTGTACCTCGTGGTCGGGCGGCTGAAGCCGGGCGTGAGCGTGTCGCAGGCACGGGCGCAGGCCACGGCGATCGCGGCGCAGATCGAGAGCGAGTTTCCCGCCACCAACCGCGGCGTCGGCGCGGACGTGATGCCGTACACGAAGACGATTTTCGGGCCGGAGATTTACGCGCTCCTCTATACGATGCTCGGCGCCGGTATCGGCGTGCTGCTGATCGCGTGCGTCAACGTGTCGAACCTGCTGGTGGCGCGGGCGTCGCTGCGCCGGCGCGAGGTCGCGGTGCGGATGGCGCTCGGCGCGGGAAAGAGTCGTGTCGTCCGGCAGCACCTCACCGAAGTGCTGGTGCTGGCCGCGGCCGGCGGCGCGATCGGCATCGTGCTGAGCATCTTCGGCATGCGCTGGTTCACCAACGCGCTCTCAGTGAACCCGCCGCCCTTCTGGATCACCTTCTCGCTCGACTACCGCGTGATGCTGTTCGTGCTCGGCATCATCGCGCTGGCCAGCGTCGTCGCCGGCACGCTGCCGGCGCTGCACGCCGCGCGCGTCACGGCGGGCTCGGCGCTGAAGGACGACAGCCGCGGGTCGACCAGCGGCAGCCTGGGAAAGTTCAGCAGCGTGCTCGTCGTCGCGGAGCTGGCGGTCTCGTGCGGCCTGCTCATCGCCGCCGGCCTCATGATCAAGAGCGTCACGCAGTTGAAGAACCTGCAGATGCCGTTCGAGATCGAGCACATCCTGACCGCCCGCGTCGATCTGCCGCAGGCCAGCTACCCGAATTCCGCGGCGAGCATTCGTTTCTTCGAGCAGCTGCTGCCGCGGCTGCAGGCGGTGCCGGGCGTCGAAGCGGCGACGCTGTCCGACGGGCTGCCGGCCGCCGGCAACGGTTCGATCCCGGTGCAGATCGAGGGCAAGTCGTATCCGCAGGCGAGCGACTATCCGCTGGCGCGCGAGGGGATCGTCACGGCGGGCTACTTCGACACCTTCCAGGCGAAGGTGCTGCGCGGCCGTGAATTCACGCCGGCCGACACGTCGGCGAGCCAGCCGGTGGCGATCGTCAACGAGTCGTTCGCCGCCACGCACTTCCCCGGCGTCGATCCGGTCGGTCACCAGATGAAGCGGATTCGCCCGGCCACGCAGGAGCCGTGGATGACCATCGTCGGCGTGGTCCCCGATCTGCTGATGGAAGGGATCGGCAACAACAACGCGAGCCCGGTCGGCTACTACATCCCGATCGCGCAGAGCGACGTCGCCAATGGCGTCCGGATCGCGGTGCGCTCGAGCGGCGAGCCGGCGGCGCTGACGTCGCTGATCCGGTCGGCCGTCACGTCACTGGATCCGAACCTGGCGATCTACGAGATCAGCACGCTGCGCCGCGTCATCGACCGGCAGACCTGGTTCTACACCGTCTTCGGCACGTTCTTCATGGCGTTCGGCCTGTGCGCGCTCTTCCTCGCCGCCGCGGGGCTCTACGGCGTGATGTCGTTCTCGGTGACGCAGCGGACGCGCGAGATGGGCATCCGCTCGGCGCTCGGCGCGCGCGGCATGCCGCTCATTGTCCTGGTGATGCGGCGAAGCGTCGTGCAGCTGGCGATCGGCCTGTTCCTCGGCCTCGCGCTCGCGCTGCTCGCATCGGGGGCGCTGGCGCCGGTCCTGTATCACGTGCAGCCGCGCGACCGGATGGTCTTCGCGCTCGTCGTCGTGACGCTGGCCGTGGCCAGCCTGATCGCGACGTTCCTGCCGGCGCGGCGCGTCACGCGGATCGATCCGGTCGTCGCCCTGGCGGTGGAGTAACCGAGGCGCTCACGACGCCGCGATGCCCTTGCTGCCGACCGGCGCCCTCGTCAGCTCGCGCAGCGCGTCTTTCCCGATCCACCGCGCCGACGGCTCTGACGCGGCCGCGAGGCGGCGGGCGAGGGCAATCGCCGCGGCGTTCAGCTGCGGGTTGCGCCGGCCGACGCCGCGCAACGCCCAGCTCACGCCCTTCTTGACGAAGTTGCGATCGTCGATTGCGGCACGCTCGATGAGGGGCAGCGCGCGCAGGAACGGCGCGTTGGGCGTGGTGCGGTCGTGCAACGCCACGCTGGCGAGCAGCGCAAAGGCGGCGCGCTTGACGAACTCGCCGCGCCGGCCGCTCCATTGCTCGATCTTGCGCCAGGCGTGCGGCGTGCGATCGAAGAGGTGGAAGCACAGCGCATCGCAGATGGCCCAGTTGTCGAAGTCGCGCGCCCAGCGATCCATCTGCGCCGGCGTCACCCGCGCCGGCTCGTCGACGAACGGCGCCAGCATTCGCGCCTCGTACCAGCCGGTCTTCCACAGCGCCTCTGCCAGTTCGTGGCTGCGGCCAGTCTGTTTCCCGATCTCGCGAATCGTGGCGACCGAGACGCCGAACGCCTTCGGCGCGACGATCGCGTAGCGCGCCATCCCCTCGCGGTTCCGCTTCGTGCCGCGGCGCTCGAGCGTCGCCAGGATTTGCCGCACCCGGCCGTCCACGGATCCGTCGTCACCACGGTTGCTCCGCTTCGTCATCGGCAGGCATTCTACCGCGTGGCTCCCCGTGTCTGTTTCATTTGACGGCCTAATGCGGAAGATGATATTCCATTGGCGTGTCTAATAGAACGACAGCCAAGGCGGACGTCCTGCAAGGGACCCTCGACCTGATGGTCCTGCAGACGCTGGATTCGCTCGGGCCGCTGCACGGCTACGCCATTGCCGCGCGTCTCGAGCAGGTGTCGAGCGGCGCGTTGCAGCTCAATATGGGCACGCTCTATCCCGCGCTGATGAGGCTGGAACAGCGCGGTCTACTCCGCGGGAAGTGGGGCATTACGGAGACCAATCGCAAAGCCAGGTTTTATGCGGCCACGCCGGCAGGTCGGCGTCAGCTCGCCAGGGAAAAGGACGCCTGGCACCGGATGGCGGGCATTATCCACACGCTGCTGCACGGCGAGGCATGAGGCAGGGACACCACGTCCGCGTCGTTCGCGAGTGGCTGCATCGTCTAGCCGGAACGCTGCTTCGACGACGGTGCGACACGGACCTCGAAGAGGAGCTCCGGCTGCATCTGGAGATGGCGACAGAGGACGCGCGAAGTCGCGGCCTCGACCCCGCCGATGCCGTACGCGCCGCGCAGGTCAAGACCGGAGCCGCTTCGCAGGCGATGGACGCTCTCCGAGATCAGCGAGGGTTGCCCTGGCTGGACGACTTGGCGCGCGACCTGAGCCATGGA
>Ga0207708_10003250_pt1 | contig 11978 bp, 14 predicted proteins | sample KBSK5101metaG_FD_184340 | JGI IMG/M metagenome (GOLD analysis project Ga0207708, IMG submission 184340) | Corn, switchgrass and miscanthus rhizosphere microbial communities from Kellogg Biological Station, Michigan, USA - KBS K5-10-1 metaG... | ecosystem: Host-associated > Plants > Roots >...
CAAATCAAGCAAACCGCGTCAAAAGGAGACCACCGAAATGAACAAACTATTACGAGGAAGTGTGCTTACCGCCTTCGTTGCTGTTTTGTGCGTTAACGCGTTTGCGCAAACCACTCGGGAAAAAAGCAGCTCGCTGGCTTGCCGCGAAGGCGACTGGTACAACGATCGGCTGGTTTCGTCGTGCCAGGTTCGCGAACAGACGCTTCCTGCTACCAGCGGCCAATTGTCAATTGACGGTCGGCAGAATGGTGGTGTTTCGGTTAAGGGCTGGGACCAGAACCAAATTCTCGTCCGCGCGCGAGTGCAAACGGCCGCGCTTTCGCTTCCGGAAGCAGAACAGTTGGCGTCGCAGATTCAGATAGAAACCGGCGGCAACAAGATCTTCGCCAGCGGTCCGGAGAGTCGAAGGGATTCGCACTGGAACGTGAGTTTTGAGGTATTCGTTCCGCGCAAATCTGACGTGAGCGTTGAAACTCATAACGGAGGCGTCTCGATTGCTGATGTCAACGGACGAATTGATTTCACTGCACTCAACGGCGGCGTTGTTCTACGACGCGTCGGTGGCACCGTTCGCGGATCAACCACCAATGGCGGGCTCGTTGTTGATCTGACCGGTGATCGTTGGGACGGTGAGTCGATGGATGTAAGCACAACAAACGGTGGTGTGGTTATGTCAGTGCCAGACAACTACTCGGCAAACATTCAAACGGGGACCGTTAATGGTCGGGTAGAGGTCGATTTTCCGGTGACGGTCCAGGGCAACATCACAAAGCAGCTCTCGTTTAATCTCGGCTCAGGAGGCGCATCCGTAAGAGCCAGGACCACCAATGGTGGCGTGCGCATTCAACGCAGCAGCCGCAATTAAGTTTGAGCCGCAGATCGAACGGATAAGGCGGATCAGAACGGAACCGATTGGGCTCATCGCTGGGACGTTCTGATCAGTGTAAATCTGCAGACTCTGCGGCTCATTTTTACGACCGGGAAAAAGGGGAAGAGGGGAAAAGGGAAAGAGGGAGGCAGTCGCACCTTTTCACCTCTTTCCCTTTCCCCTTTTTCCCCTCTTCCCCTTTCCTCTTTATCCTTTCCGCGATTTCCTTTAATCTGTCGCTACCGTGGACAAGTTTAGGATTACCGGCGGCCGCGCTCTTAAGGGCCGAGTGTCTATCAGTGGCGCCAAGAATTCGGCGCTGCCTTGTATGGCTGCGGCATTGCTTACGGCAGAAACGGTAATTCTTCATAACCTCCCGTACGTGCGCGACATCATCACTCAACGTCGCCTTCTCGAAGATGTGGGCGCGACCGTACTGACACCAGAACTACGCACACATAAAATCACCGCATCCCACGTCGAACTGTTTGAGGCGCCATACGAGCTCGTGAGAACGATGCGCGCCTCTGTGCTTGTGCTTGGACCACTGCTTGCTCGGTTCGGTAAAGCAAAAGTGTCGTTGCCAGGTGGATGTGCTATCGGGACTCGACCCATCGATCTTCATCTCGCGGGATTTGAGAAATTTGGCGCGGAGGTCAAGCTCGAGGGCGGAAACGTCGTTGCGCGAGCGCCTGAAGGAGGCTTACGCGCGGCTGATATCGAATTCGAAAAAGTCACTGTTACGGGAACAGAGAATCTGATGATGGCGGCGGCACTCGCGAACGGCACCACAACTCTCAAGAACGCTGCGCGTGAGCCAGAGATTGTGGATTTGGCAGATCTGCTCAACAAGATGGGCGCGCGAGTGAATGGCGCAGGCGAAGACACGATCCACATCGAGGGAGTAACGTCGCTCACGGGCGCTGAACACACCATCATTCCTGATCGAATCGAAACAGGAACGTTCATCGTGGCGGCCGCGCTAACTGGAGGTGAACTCGAAATCAAAGACTGCCGCCCCGATCACCTGACCGCAGTCATTGAGCAGTTGACGGCCGCCGGCGTGGAACTTCAGGAACTAAACCCGACTACGTTGTTAGCCAAGTCGAAGGGGTTGCGTGCAAAAGATGTCTCGACTGCTCCGTATCCGGAGTTCCCGACAGACATGCAAGCTCAATACATGGTCCTGATGACGCAGGCTGAAGGTCGAACGTCGATCGTGGAAACGGTATTTGAGAATCGCTTCATGCACGCGTCAGAGTTACAGCGAATGGGCGCACACATCGCTATACACGGCAGCGAGGCTGTGGTAGATGGTCCTGCTGCGCTGACCGGTGCTCGTGTGATTGCATCCGATTTACGTGCCTCGGCGTCGTTGGTGCTAGCGGGGCTGGTCGCACAGGGCGAAACCGTGATCGATCGCGTGTACCACATCGATCGCGGTTACGAACGAATTGAAGCCAAGCTAAGGGCCGTAGGTGCAGATATCGAGCGTATCCGAGCCTCAGTAACAGCCGCGTTGAGAGAAGAACCGCAGCCAGCATAAACAGCCAGGAGCAGCAGTCAGGAGCAGGACGAATGTCAGAGAGTAATTGTCTTTTTTGTAAGATTATCACCGGCGATATTCCGGGCGATTTCATCCATCGCGACGATAAGTGTGTTGTCATTCGGGATATCAATCCGCAGGCGCCAACGCACGTACTCGTCATCCCGCGCGAACACATGGAATCACTTGACGAAGCATCAGCAGGCGACGAACAGTTGCTAGGCCACTTGTTGCGCGTCGGAGCTCGGATTGCCAATCAGGAAGGACTGGGAGAGAGCGGATACCGGACGGTTATCAACACCGGCGCAGGCGCCGGTCAATCGGTCTTTCACATCCACGTGCACGTTCTCGGCGGGCGTGGACTCACGTGGCCTCCTGGGTAACGATAGGAGCAGGAGCAGCAGGCAGGAGCAGAATGAAATTATTCAGATTCGCTCCTGCTCCTGCGTGGTGCCCTGCTCCTGTCTTTTCCTACTCGGCTTTCGGCGCGACTGCTCTCACCGCATCTGAGACACCCGCTTCATACTTCTTAAAATTCTCATTAAACCTTCGAGCAAGATCGTGTGCCTGCTTGTCATAGGCTTCCGGATCACTCCACGTTGATCGCGGCTGGAGCACTTCCGTCGGCACATCCGGACATGATTCAGGGATATTCAAACCAAAGATCGGATCGGGCTTCGTATCAACCAGCGCGAGCCGTCCGTTCAAAATTGCGCGAATCATCGCACGCGTGTAACTGATCTTCATTCGCTGGCCCACACCGTATGGACCACCACTCCAGCCCGTGTTCACCAGCCAACACGCTGACATGTGTTCCGAAATCTTCCTGCCCAGCAAATCCGCATAAACTCCCGGATGCAGCACCATGAACGGCGCCCCGAAACAGGTCGAGAACGTCGCTTCCGGTTCTTTAACTCCGCGCTCCGTGCCAGCGACCTTTGCTGTGTAACCGGAAAGGAAGTGATACATCGCCTGCGCCGGAGTCAGACGCGACACCGGTGGCAAGACTCCAAACGCGTCAGCCGTCAACATGATCACGTTGCGGGGATGGCCGGCATGTCCTTCCGGAACGATGTTGCTGATGCTTGTGAGCGGATAAGACGCACGAGTGTTTTCTGTCTTCGATCCATCGTCGAGATTGATACTGCGGTTCATGGAATCGTAAACGACATTCTCGAGAATCGTTCCAAACATCCTGGTCGTCCGATAAATATCAGGCTCTGCTTCCTGAGAAAGCTTGATCACCTTCGCGTAGCAGCCGCCTTCAAAATTGAAGACGCCATCGTCTGACCAGCCGTGTTCGTCGTCGCCGACTAAGCGCCGTTCAGGATCCGCCGACAAAGTTGTTTTGCCCGTTCCTGACAAGCCAAAGAAGATTGCAACGTCACCTTCAGAGCCGACATTGGCTGAGCAGTGCATGCTCATCACGCCACGCTGGGGCAACAGATAGTTCATCAGGGTAAAGACGCTCTTCTTTGTTTCGCCTGCGTACGACGTGCCGCCGATCAATACGAGCTTCTGACTAAAGTCCATCAGAATAAAAGTTGCGGAGCGCGTCCCATCACGCTGTGGATCGGCCTGGAAACTAGGGAAGTTAATTACTGTGAATTCGGGCTGAGGAAAATCGCCTTGTTCAGAGTTGTTGATGAACATCGTCCGGGCAAAAAGCGAGTGCCAGGCAAGTTCTGTAATAATTCGGACTGGCTGTCGAAAAGTTCTATCGGCGCCGACGAACGTGTCCTGGACAAAAAGATCGCGTCCAGTCGCATGGGCCATCATGCGGTCTTTCAAGGCATTGAACTTCGCCTGCGGAAAATCCTTGTTAACGTCGCCCCAAAAAACTTTGTCTTCACTTCCCGGCTCCCGGACAATCGCTTTGTCTTTTGCAGCGCGGCCTGTGTGTTCGCCAGTGTCGACGATTAGTGCGCCGTGATCGGATAGAATGCCTTCATTGCGGCGGGAAATCTCTTCGTACAATTCAGGGGTATTGAGGTTCCAATAAACTCGCGCTGGTTCTTTTATGCCGTAATTCTCTAAGTCGTATTTGGTGTTCTTTCTGCCAAGATGATCAGTAACTCGTTCAGAGCGGATTGAGGCCATATTGTCTCCAGTCAATAAAATATTCGCTATTAATAGGCAGGAAGAGACTCAGGTCTCTTCAACTGATTTCCTTTCCTTCGCGAGTTGCCGTAAGACGTTTCCCAGGTCACGTGCTGCACGTTCTATACGATCAGCGCCCGCCTCCAGCGCCTCGTCGGAGTCAGGTGAGCGAAGCGCCACGGTCGCAAGAGCAGCTTCCACTTGCTCGATCAGGCGGCTTGCTTCATTTTCAGTTTCCTTTTCGGAGAGGGTCATTGAGCGAGCGGCACTTCTATTGTCCATTCCGGGATTCCTTGGTTCGAAGAAAAAAATTTCCTTGATTATCGTCGCGGCAGGGCCTGACGGTCTTGGGGTATTTGGTTCAGATTGGTAAGTCTTACACTTTGCGGGTCATTCAGGCAAGTGGACCGAAGGATGCGCCGACTACCAAAACGACAGGACTTCACCAACGCGGAATGGCGTCTCATCGAAAGACTCGACACCCCCGCCAAGGTGCAGCGTTTTTTCACGCGCATGCCCTATAACTGGGAAAAGAAAGGGGGCACGCTGCGGTCGTTCCGCGAAGTCCTCCAACGCAAAGAAGCCCACTGCCTTGAGGCCGCTGTCGGCGCAGCGGTAATAATGGAACAACACGGCTATCCGCCTCTCCTGCTTGATATCGAATCCTGGGATCTCCTGGATCACGTGATATTCGTCTACCAACAAGACGGTCTTTGGGGATCCATCGGCCGGTCACGCGATATTGGGCTGCACGGGCGCAAACCCTTGTTTCGTTCACTTCGCGAACTGGTATGGAGTTATTTTGATCCATACGTCGACTTCACTGGACGCATCAAGGGATACGGCCTGACAAGTCTGTATGACCTCGGTGATTACGACTGGCGCTTCTCTTCGCGTCGCATGATAAAGATTGAGAATCATCTGAGGGAAATGAAGCATAAGAAACTGAAGTCGTCTGACGAGCGATACAAGAAGCTGCTCGCGCGTTATCACCGGTACAAGAAGCGATTTCCCAATCGGTCTCCTCGCTATTACGCCAATGCATGGCAATGGATGTTGTAAAAATCATGATTCGTTCCTTCTTAAGCTTGCTTATCTTGTGGCTGTTACCTGTGAGCGGCGCGCATGGGCCTGAGCCTACTGCGCCAATAATCAGCAGCAACAGCCAAACTGAAACGCGTCCGGCGCCTCAAGTTATTCCATTCGAATTCATCAACAAACACATCTTCATTCCGGTCCGCGTTAATGATTCACGACCGTTGTGGTTTGTGTTAGATACCGGCGATCAGTATGCAGTTATCAATTCGGACACCGCGAATTCGCTGGGCTTGAAGCTTCGCGGTCAAGTTAGAGTTGGCGGAGCCGGATCTCAAACTTTGACCGGTGCGTTCGTTGACGACGCGAAGTTTGTGCTTCAGGGACTTAAAGGGTTTATCCAACCTGTGACTCTTGCTTTGCCGATCGGACATCTGGCACCAAGATTGGGCCAAGACTTCGACGGAATACTCGGTAGCGAGTTTATTTCGCAGTTTGTAGTAGAAATTGATTACCAGGCTCGAGTGTTGCGACTACACAACAAGGACCACTTCAATTACACCGGACCAGGTGAACCGGTACCGATTAAGTTTAGATATAGTCATCCGATTCTTGAGGCGGAAGTTACGCCACAAGGAGGGACGCCAATCAAGGGCGATTTTGTGCTGGACATCGGCGCCGGTCACGCGCTCGCGTTATATAGCCCCTTCGTAAGACAACACGGTCTCCTGTACGAAACAAAAACAATCCGATCGCTCGGAGCGGCAGGAGCGGGCGGTGAGACGACCGGGCGCGTAGGTCGAATTACGTCGTTGAAGATGGGGCGATTTGTCATCAAAGAGCCAATCACATTTTTCTCCGAAGACAAGGCTGGAGCGCTGGCTAGTTCTGCTCTCAGCGGCAATATCGGCACTCGCGTCGCAAGTAAATTCAGGGTGTTCCTCGATTACGGCCGCAAACGAATAATCTTCGAACCAAACTCGACGTTTAGTGACCCGTTTAATAATTCATCCGCCGGTATTAGCGTAATAGCGGAAGGAAACGACTACCGTACGTTCAAAATCACAGGCGTTTTGGAAAACTCGCCGGCGCAGGAAGCAGGACTGCAAAAGGACGACGTAATCATCGGTGTGGACGATCGTACCAGCAGCAATCTGACGCTTTCGCACTTGAATGATTTGTTCGAGCAACCGGTCCGCCGGAAACTGACTATTCGTCGCGCCAACTCAACCGTTGAGATCACTCTCACGCCAAGACGACTTATCTAAAGTTCGCGAGCGATAAAAGAATGGCCGACCTACAGACGATCAAAATCATCCTCACCGTGATCAGTGGGCTCTGTTGGACCATTGTTTACGTCGAAGGAATTCGACTCGGACTTAGACACCGGTCATATGCAATTCCGTTCTTCGCCCTGGCACTGAATCTCGCGTGGGAACTATTGCACACGTTCTTTGGATTTCGAGAAGGCGGTGGCCTGCAGGCTACGATTAACGCGATATGGTTCCTCTTCGATCTCGGGATCCTCTACACCTATTTCAAGTTTGGACGGAAGTACTTCTCACGCAGCTTGCCTGGCCCACACTTCATAATCTGGAGCGTGGTTGTGTTAACGACAGCATTTGCCGTTGAGTATGCTTTCACGCGCGAGCTTGGTGTTTTTCGCGGCGGCGCTTATGCAGCCTTTTTGCAAAACCTCGTGATGTCGATCTTGTTCATCGAGATGCTGGTGTCGCGGGGGAGTCGGGAAGGTCAAAGCCTGCTGCTGGCGGTCAGTAAGTGGCTTGGGACCCTGGCGCCCACGATTCAATTTGGGGTTATCGGTGACCTGGGATTTCAGCACGGTAGTGTGTTGGTGGTGGTTGCAGGCGGTTTTTGTTCAGTTTTCGATTTGATTTACATCTGGCTGTTGAGTCGAACCGGAGCCGGATCTCGGACAGGATTACATAATTAAGTGATTAGGAAAAAGAGGGTCAGCGCCCTTAACTCATATCTTGTCATCGTGTAATCATGTAATCCTGTCAAAACCTCAGGGCTGCTAACCTCGTAGTAAGTGTTTGGGAGAATCTGTCATGTATTGCCAGTCCTGCGGAATGGCCCTGTCACAGCAGATGCGCTACTGCAATCGCTGCGGAACGCAACTCGTCGCTCCCGAAGAATCCGCGGCGAAGACCGCTCGTGAGAAACGGTTGGACGAATATCTCGATGGACTGTTTTGGATTACTGTCTTTGGTCTGGCCTTCGTCTTCGGCGGAACTGTAATTCTCAAAAAACTTGCGCTCAACAACTGGTTGATTCTCGGTTACATGGTTTTGAGTTCAGTCGCCTTTCTGATCAACTTCGGTCTGAGCCTGTGGGGTGTAGCTCGCATTCACCGCGAAGGCAAAACAGACCGGTCCATTACTCCCTCACCGAACACTTCTGAACTGGCTAGCCCGCAAGAGGCTGCGGTACTTCCACCTGCGACACCGGTGGCGAGTGTGACAGAGAACACTACCCGATCCTTCGATCCCGTCTACGTCAAAAGAAAACGCGACTAACCTTTCGATAATCGACAGGCTCAATCAATCAGTCAACGGATCTTGCAGTAAAACGAACGTTCGTGCTATATAGAAAATACCTTGACCAAAGCTCAACTCCGAAAAGCAGCAAAGGCAGTAGTCGCGAAGGGTCGCAAAGCGCAGGGCGAGCGCACCCGAAAAGCGATTCTCGAAATGGCCGTAAACATCGCCTCCGCCGAAGGCCTCGAGGGTTTGACCATTGGCCGGCTCGCTCTCGAACTCTCCATGAGCAAGAGCGGTCTGTTCGCCCACTTCGGATCAAAAGAAGATCTTCAGGTCGCCACCGTCGAAGCGGCGCGCGCCATTTTTATCAACGAAGTGATCAAGCCAGCCTTTGAAGCTGCTCAGGGTCTCAACCGGCTTTGGAAGCTGTGTGACATCTGGCTCAGTTACGTTCAGGCGGGAGTCTTTCGCGGAGGTTGCTTCTTCGCCGCCGCAGCTGCCGAGTTTGACGGTCGTCCGGGTCCTGTCCGCGATCGCATCGCCGAGATCATGAAGGAATGGCTCGGAACTCTCCGCGACGCAATCATCGAGGCCCAGAAGGCGGGCCAACTCAAATCAGATATCGATCCCACGCAGCTGGCATTCGAATTCAACTCGCTCGAACTCGGCGCTAATTGGGCGTTCCAGCTCTACGGCGACAAGAGTGCTTTCGCGCGCGCGCGTGAGGCAATTCACGAACGATTGGCTCGCCATTCAACGAGGGCGGGCTCCTCGCTCCTCTCACGCGCGATTACAAAAGTAGTCAATCAGTGAAAGGTATAGGTCCTATACGTCCCATAGGTCCTATAACAAACATGGCTGAAACGCTACGAACTGATGAACTCAATCCTGCGTCTCCGTTGTTAATGAAGCGGAAAGCGACATGGGATGGTTTGCGCCTCGAGCATTATCAGTTTCGCAGCGGAGAATTGCCTGAACACTGTCATCCCGAGCACACGGTGCTGATCTCTCTAACTGACGGCTGTCCTGCCGAGATGCAAACGGGAAGTGGCCTAAAGATTGTCGGTACGCAGCGACGTGGATCCATTTGCGTACTACCTGCCGGGTTATCACACAAAGCACACCTGGGCGGTCCTTCTGACTATCTGGCGCTCTACGTCGATCCATCACTCATCAACCGAGCTGCGGCCGCGTCCAGACTTTCAACACGCTATGAAATCGTCGAGCGATACTCGCGCGGCGATCCAATCATCGCGAGTATCGGAAGTGCATTGCTGGCTGAGTTGGATTCCGAAGGCCTCAGCGGAAGACTCTACGCTGAATCGCTGGCGAACGTTTTAGCTGTTCATCTTCTGCGTCACTACACCACCGAAGGCGAACAAGGTCCGTCTAGTGCCGGTGGATTGTCACCAAGTAAGTTGCGACGCATAACAGATTTCATTGCGGAGAATTTTGGCACCGACATCTCGCTCACGCAGTTGGCCCAAGTCGCGGGAATGAGCAGTTTCCATTTCTCTCGAGAATTCAAAAAGGCAACAGGCACCACGCCACACCAATATCTGATCAGGTTTAGGGTGGACCAGGCAAAGACGCTGTTGGCGGATCACGATCTGCCGTTGGTCGAGGTCGGACTGCGTGCCGGCTTCAGCCACCAGAGTCACTTCACGCGATTGTTCCGCAGAATCACGGGTACGACTCCGCACCTGTATCGGGTTGCGCTCGACTCTTAGCAGCAAGAATCGGCAACGCCAGCAAAAACGGGAAAGACGCGCCGCGCATTACCGCCTTAAGCTTCCACGCGTAAGGAGGTAAGTTGACGTGACGATACACAAGATGTTCGCGGCGCTATTGCTACTGACGCTTTTAGTTGTACCCGCAAGGTTGCAAGCGCAGAGACGTGATGACCGCGAGTCAATAGACAAAGGCAACCGATTGGTTTCGAGCGGTAGTTATGAAGAGGCGCTGAGGGAATATGAACGTGTAGGACCAGACAGCGCGAAACTTTACTCGATCGCGCTCTACAACATCGGTGTTTGTTATTACGAGCTTTGGCGCACGACTGAAGCGATCGACTATTACCGTCGCGCAATCAAACAGCGTAACGGTGTATACCCACAGGCCTCGTATGCACTTGGAGTCGCACTTGAAGATGAAGGCAAACTGCTTGAGGCAAAGGCCGTGTACAATCAGGCCCTTACAGCCGCTCGCGGCGAGTACCCACATGCTCAATTCCATCTGGGCCTAATAGCAGCGAATACCGGCGACGTTGAGCTTGCGGCGGCGCTTTTTCGCAAAGCGGTCAATCGGCCGGGCAAACACGTTATCTCGAGTCATAACAACCTCGGCGTCATGCTCGCGCGAATGCAACGGCTGCAAGAAGCGGAGACAGAATTTGCGATTGCTTTCCGACTATCCCATGGTGAGTTTCGCGACGCAGCTCACAACCTCGAACTTTGCCGACGGCTATTGCGCGGCGATAAAGCTGATGTGGTATTTCTGCGAGTAGCACAAATTTCTCTCGTCGATTGAAGGAGATAACGATGAGTACAAAACCTGATGATGCCCTTGCGATTCTGAAGTTATACGAACTCAGAAGCGAGCCTCTAATGCGAGAGGCACGCCGTTGGTTCTTCAGTGAGTTCGCGCCGAAGAGTGGGCTGGAAATCCTGGCTTTACTGCAGAGCGGCGAAAAGGCGAGTGCGTTTTATCGAATGGTGTCGTCGCATTGGGAAGTGGCGGCCGCGCTGGTCAACCATGGTGGCATCGATGAGTCGATGTTTCTCGCCGCTAACTCGGAACATCTAGTGGTATTTGCGAAGCTGCAGCCTTTCATCAAGGAAATCAGAGAAACGATCGGTGAGCCCGACTATCTCACAAATCTCGAAGAGCTTGTCGGGCGCATCGACAACATCGACAAGAAACTGGAGAACCGTCGGCGCTTGTTGGATCGTTGGACCAACCGTGCTGCGGCGTCAGCGAACTAGGCCATTGAAGATTGTTGATTGATGATTGTCCGACTGTTGTTCGCTGATTGTTGATTCGCACATCTGACGTATCGGTTCGCTCAATCTTCAATCTTCAATCAACAATGTCATGGCTCAATACATCGCTCTTCTTCGCGCTATTAATGTCGGCAAGCGAGTTGTGAAAATGGCTGAGCTCGCGAAGCTCTGTGAGTCATATGGGTTGAAGAATGTAAAGACCCACTTTCAGAGCGGCAATATGGTCTTTGAAACGAAGCAGGTAAATCGAGCGGCGATCACACGAACAATCGAGAAGCGGTTAATGGAGTCGCTGGGTTACAAAGTGGAGTTATTGCTGACCACTAGAGACGAGCTTGCAGCGATAGTGAAGAAACATCCGTTCAAGCGCTTTGATCCCAAAACCGACGTAATGCTGTTCGTTAGTTTCTTTATCGGTGAGCCAACGTTAACACCCCGGTTGCCGCTGACCTCAAGTTCTGAAAACCTGGAACTCTTCGCGGTACACAACAATGCCGCATTCATCGTCGCACGACGAAAGAAGAACGGCTGGTTTGGATTTCCAAACATCTTTGTCGAGAAACAATTTGGCGTTAGCGCGACGACGCGTAATTGGTCGGTGGTTAAGAAACTCGTTGCCTTTGCTGACGGAGGTGATGAGGTCTAACAGTTAGGGCGGGGCCGGGTCGGCGGCTGTGAAAATACAGCCTCTCATTCTCCCCAGGCTTGAGCCTGGGGTTCCGCGCCTGTTTGAAAGCGAGAACCGTTTCAACGGTTTTCCCAACGCGTTCGCTGACGCGTAGGAGTCTGGGAAGAAACCGTTAAAACGGTTTTCAGTCTGCGCGGGCCGGTGACCCCAGGCTGAAGCCCGGGGTGAATGAGAAGTTGAAATCCTTACTTGATTCCTTTTCGTTTAAGTTGTTCCTTCAATGCGGTCACAACAG
>Ga0207708_10003253_pt1 | contig 11971 bp, 9 predicted proteins | sample KBSK5101metaG_FD_184340 | JGI IMG/M metagenome (GOLD analysis project Ga0207708, IMG submission 184340) | Corn, switchgrass and miscanthus rhizosphere microbial communities from Kellogg Biological Station, Michigan, USA - KBS K5-10-1 metaG... | ecosystem: Host-associated > Plants > Roots >...
CGCGGTTTCTGTCGCCGACCGCATCGGCATCGAGATCGAAGCGGTCAATTTCTCGGCCGAATACAAGGAGCGCGTGTTCACCGAATTCCTGCGCGAATATCAATCGGGCCGCACGCCCAACCCTGACGTGCTCTGCAACGCCGAAATCAAGTTCCGTTCGTTCCTCGAGCACGCGCTCGCGATGGGCGCCGACCGCATTGCGACCGGCCACTACGCGCAGGTCCGCGAAGTCGACGGACTCTATCAGTTACTTAAGGCCGAGGACGGCACCAAGGACCAGAGCTACTTCCTCCACCGCTTAAACCAGGCGCAACTGTCGAAGACCGTGTTTCCGCTCGGCAATCTGTATAAGCGGGAGGTGCGCGAGATCGCGCGCGAACACGGGCTCCCCAACCACGACAAAAAAGATTCCACCGGCATCTGCTTTATCGGCGAGCGGCCGTTTCGTGAATTTCTGAACCGTTACCTGCCGGCGGACCCGGGCGAGATCTGGACGCTCGACGGGCACATGGTCGGCCGCCACATGGGACTCATGTTTTATACGATAGGCCAGCGCCAGGGCTTGGGCATCGGCGGCCAGCGGCGCGACAATCCGCCGGCCGATGGCGATGGCGACGCCTGGTACGTGGCGGCCAAAGACATTCCGAACAACCGGCTGCTCGTGGTGCAGGGCCGCGATAACGATGCGCTGCTCAAGACCACCCTGACCGGCATCGATATGAACTGGATCAGCGGCACTCCGCCGCATTGCAACTGGGTATACAACGCCAAAACGCGCTATCGCCAGAAAGACGCGCCCTGCACCGTGGTGCGGGTGGACGAGCGCAGCTGCGAAGTCGAATTCGCGGAGCCGCAATGGGCGGTGACGCCCGGCCAGTCAGTGGTGGTTTACGAAAGCCGCGTGTGCCTGGGCGGCGGGATTATTCAGTAGGATTGAGGAGCGAGGATTGAGGGGAGCTAACTGCGTGCAACGTCCGCCACCGCCCTAATCTAGAAACTCAATCCTCAATCCTCGCTCCTCAATCCTGGTTATTCGGCGGTACCGTCGCCTTAAACGACGCGCGCTTGGACACCTTGTCGAACAGCTTGCCCAAGTTGGGGTATTGCTTGCGCCAGTTGAGCTCCGGCATGCGCAGCTCGAGATACCCGAGCGCGCAGCCCACGGCGATGTCCGCGAGGTTATACGCTTCCCCGGTGCACCACCCGCGCTCCGCGAGGTCTTTGGACATCGCCTGCAACGCGCGATCGACTTTCCCTTGCTGCCGCGCGATCCATTCGGCGTTTTGCAACTCGCCCGGGCGGCGCGACTCCATGACCACCGCGATGGCCGCGTCGATGCAGCCGTCCGCGAGCGCTTCCCAGCGCCGCGTCTGCAGCCGCTGGCGCGTATCGTCCGGGATAAGGCGGCCAACCGGACTTGCATTGTCGAGATATTCGACGATCACGCGCGAATCGAACAATGTCGTTTCGTCGTCAAGCACCAGGACCGGAACCTTGCCGAGCGGGTTGAAATCAGGCACGCGGGTCGCCGGGTCGAGCGGACTGTCCATGATCAGGTCGTACTCGATGCGCTTCTCCGCCAGTACGATACGAACCTTGCGGCTGTATGGACTGACCGGCGCTGCGATCAACTTCATGTGCGTTCTGTTGCCGGCGAGTGTAACGATGATGGCCTCGAAATTTCGCTCGTAATTATATCATCGGGTCTGGCATGAACCGCGTGGCGCCCGCTTGACGCGTCTGCGGCGCAGGTAGTAGGCTCAAGTCCCTCCTACACGAATCCGGTTTAACGCGCATATGGGCACAATCGCTGACAAATTCATACTTTTTACGCAGCCCGGATGAAGTAGCTGCCTCCGAGCGAAAGAGTTTCTTTCGAAAAAGAAGGTCGACTACGTCGCGATTGATGTCTTCAACGATCCCGGCGGTAAAGAGAAGCTGCTAGCCTACGGCGTGCGCAACGTGCCGGTCGTGGCGCGCGGCGACCAGTTCGTCTTCGGCCAGAATCTCGAGGATGTCGCCGAGTTCGTCGGCTTGCAGGGCGGCACCGGGCACACGCCGCTGCCACCCGACGTGCTGATCGGGAAATGGCTCAACGTGCTGCGTGCGGCCCAGCGCTACCTGCGCCAGATGCCGGATGCCCGTCTCAACGAGCTGGTGATCGACAACCGCCCCCGCTCGATCCGGCTGATGGGACACCATGTGTTCCGAATCGGCGAGGCTTACCTGGAAACGGCCGTAGACGGCGTGGAATACGCGACGCAGCTGGCCAACGTCCCGCCCAAAGACGGCACGTTCACCACCGGCGAGGAAATCGCGCGCTACGGCGATACCGTGATCGCGCGGCTCGAGAAATGGTGGAAGGAGCTTCCCGACAAATCCTGCCAGCAGAAGGTGAAAACCTTTTTCGGCATGCAGCCGTTGCATCTGCTGTACGAGCGCTCGACGTGGCATTCGGCCCAGCACACGCGTCAGTTGGCGGCGGTCCTTGAGCGCTTCAATATTACGCCCGACAAGCCGCTTACGAAGGAAGACTTGGCCGGCCTACCGCTGCCCGAGCGGCTATGGGAATAGCCGTGTTGCGGGGCAAGCGCCTGCCCTCGCTCTGATAGCCGTAGTTTTGCATCCCTAAACGGCGTCCTGACCGCGATGCCGCGCTACGATTTTGACCTGTTCACCATAGGTGCCGGCTCCGGCGGCGTGCGTGCCAGCCGGTTCGCCGCCGGTTTCGGCGCCCGCGTCGCAATCGCCGAAGAACGTTATCTCGGCGGCACCTGCGTCAACGTCGGGTGCATCCCCAAGAAGCTCTATAGCTATGCGTCGCATGTCCGCGAAGAGATCCATCTCGCCGCCGGCTTCGGCTGGAGCGCGGCCCACACGGGTTTCGACCTCGCGGAGCTCGTCGCAAACAAGAACCGGGAAATTCTGCGGCTGAACGGCATCTACCGTCGTTTGCTGGAGGCGTCCGGCGTCAAAATCATTGAAGAGCGGGCAACACTCGTCGACGCGCACACAGTCGAGGCCGGCGACAAGCGCTACACGGCCGCCCACATATTGGTTGCTACCGGCGGGTGGCCGGTGAAGCCCGCGATTCCCGGCGCTGACCTCGCGATCACCTCGAACGAAGCGTTTTTCCTCGACGCCCTGCCGGCGCGCGTGCTGGTGGTCGGCGGCGGTTACATTGCGCTCGAGTTCGCTTCCATCTTCAACGGCATGGGCGCCGACTCCAACCTGATTTATCGCGGACCGAACATCCTGCGCAGCTTCGACCGCGAGTTTACCGGCATGCTAGCCGACGAAATGCAGAAGAAAGGCGTGACCTTCACGCTCAACACCGACATCACGGCAATCGCGCGCCACGGCAACTGCCTCAGCGCAACGCTCGCGGACGGCAAATCACTCGAAGCCGATTGCATACTCTATGCCACGGGCCGCGCACCGAACGCGCGCAATCTCGGCCTGGAGGCCGCCGGAGTCAAGTTCAATGCAAAAGGCGCCATCGAGGTCGATGCTTATTCGCAAACTGCGGTGCCGTCGATTTACGCGATTGGCGACGTGACGGACCGCGTCAACCTGACGCCGGTCGCGACTGCGGAAGGTATGGCGATCGCCAACACGCTCTTTAACCAGCGTCCGACCGCCGTCGACTACGAGAACATTCCGACCGCGATATTTGCGGATCCGAATGCCGCGACCGTCGGCATGGGCGAGGAAGCCGCGCGCACCCGCTACGAAGAAATCGACGTTTACGCGACGCGCTTTCGTCCGCTCAAGCACACGTTGTCCGACACCGCCGAACAGGTTTTCATGAAGCTCGTCGTCGAGCGCGCTTCGGATCGCGTCATCGGTGCGCACATGGTCGGGGTGGACGCGGGCGAGGTCATTCAGGGCCTCGCGATTGCGCTCAAATGCGGCGCGACGAAGGCGCAATTCGACGCGACCATCGGCATCCATCCGACGGCTGCGGAAGAATTCGTGACCATGCGCGTACCGCGCAAACTGCTCGCCTGACTACTCGACGCGGATGCCGGCGTCCTTGATTACCTTCCCGTACTTTACGATTTCAGCCTTGATCACTGCCGCGAATTCGGCGGGCGTGCTGCCGACCAGTTCGTTGCCGCCCTGCGTCCCGAGACGTTCGATCACGTCCGGCGACTTGAGCGCTTTGACGGTTTCCCGATAGAGCTGGTCGACCACTACCTTGGGCGTGCCGGCGGGGGCGAGTATCGCCTGCCACGAACTGACTTCGAAGCCTTTGAGGCCCGCCTCGTCGAGCGTAGGCACATCGGACAGTTGCGGCGCGCGGCGGTTGCCCGAAAATCCGATGGCCCTGATTTTGCCGGCGCGCAATTGCGGTATCGACGTGATCAGCGTATCGAACATCATCGGTAATTGGCCGCCGAGCACGTCGGCGAGCGCCGCGGCACTGCCTTTATACGGAACGTGGGTCAGCTTGATGCCCGTCATCGCGGCCAGAAACTCGCCCGCGAGATGATTGGCACCGCCCAGCCCGGTCGATCCATAGGCAAGCCCCGGCTTCGATTTTGCGTAAGCAACGAGCTCCTGGATATTTTTCGCCGGCACCGACGGATGCACGATGAGCACGTACGCGTAGTAAGTGCCCTGCGAGACCGGCGCGAAATCCCGCACTGGATCGTAGGGCAGCTTGCTGTAGAGGCTAGGATTGAGCACGAAAGGCGCGCTGTTGCCCATCACGATGGTGTAACCGTCGGGCGGCGACTTCGCCACCAGGTCCGTGCCGATGATGCCGTTTGCCCCCGGCCGGTTGTCGATCACCACGGTCTGCCCCATCGCTTCATAGAATTTTTGGCCCAGTGTGCGCGCGAAAATGTCGCCGGCGCCACCCGCGACGTACGGCACGATGAAGCGGATGGGACGCGCCGGATAGTTCTGCGCGTTTACCGCGCTGGCAAACGCGAACAGGCAGAACGCAGTCACTGTAGACCTCATCGCTCCTCCTTGTAGGGCACCCAACATGCCGCACACGTGGCGCTCGGGGTGGCATCCGCTGCGCGTGCAGCAGGCAAATCCAGAATAGCATGACCGGCAAAAATTGCGCTAAACTACGAGCCCTGTCTTTGCCGCAATCCGGCGCCGTGCGCGCCATCCTGCCCATGTCGACCTGTCCTTTCCCGTTTGCCGTAATCGGTCGCTCGCCGGCGCAATCATGTTGAATTCCGCCGCAGCCGCGCGTCGCGCGTTGCCCTCGATCGACCGCCTGCTCAAGCTCGAAGCGGTCGTCGCGCTCATCGACCGCCACGGCCGTCCGCTCGTAGTCGAAACTCTGCGCGCGGTGCTCGATGAAGAGCGCGCGCTGCTCGCCGGCGATCCGGCGGCCTCACCACCCGCCGACGGCGCGCTCAGTTCACGGTGCGGCGCGCGTTTGCAAGCGCTCAGTCAACCCTCATTGCGACCGGTCTTCAACCTGACCGGCACCGTCCTGCACACCAATCTCGGCCGCGCGCTCTATCCGGAGGCTGCGGCACTCGCCGCGCACGCTGCCATGACCCGCGCGGTGAACCTCGAATTCGATCTCGGCGGCGGCGCGCGCGGCGAACGCGACAGCCACGTCGAAGCCTGGCTGCTGCGGTTGACGGGCGCCGAAGCCGCCGTCGTCGTGAACAACAACGCCGCGGCGGTCTATCTCGTCTTGAACTCGCTCGCGCCCAAAAAAGAAGTGATCGTCTCGCGCGGCGAGCTGGTCGAGATCGGCGGCGCGTTTCGCATTCCGGACATCATGGCGCGCGCGGGCTGCAAACTGAAGGAAATCGGCACGACCAATCGCACCCATGCGCGCGATTACGAACAGGCAATCGACGCGCGCACCGCCGCGCTGATGAAGGTGCACGCGAGCAATTATAAAATCGAAGGCTTTACCGCGAGCGTGCCCGAAACCGAATTGGCAGCGATCGCGCACAAGCACGAGTTGCCGTTCCTGAACGACCTGGGCAGCGGCATGCTGATCGATCTGGAAGCATATGGACTGCCCCACGAGCCGACGCCGCGCGAAGCCATCGCCGATGGCGCTGACATCGTCACGTTCAGCGGCGACAAGCTCTTGGGCGGCCCGCAATGCGGCCTCATCGTCGGCCGCAAAGATCTGATCGCCAAAATCCGCAAGAACCCGATGAAGCGCGCTTTGCGCGTCGACAAGGTGAGGCTCGCGGCGCTCGAAGCCGTGCTGCGCCTGTATGCCGACCCTGAGCGTCTGGTGCGCGAGCTGCCGACGCTGCGGCTGCTCACGCGCGCGCAGAAGGATATCGAGGCGCAGGCGCAACGCGTGTTGCCGGCGGTCGCCGCCGCGGTCACAAATCATGCCGACGCCGCAATCATCGCGTGCTCCAGCCAGATCGGCAGCGGAGCGTTGCCGGTCGATGCGCTGCCGAGCGCCGGGATTGCGATTACGCCGCGCGCCAAACGCAAAAGCAGTGCAGCCGACGCACTCTCGATGGCCTTTCGTGCGCTGCCCGTGCCGGTGATCGGCCATATCAGGGACGGCGCATTTATACTCGATCTGCGCTGTCTCGACGACGAAGCAGCCTTCATCGCTCAACTCGATCGACTACAGCTTAAAGCTTAGCCACAGAGAACACAGAGGGCACAGAGAAAAGTCATGCTAAACCCATTGTATCGAGCCCGATCTGCCGAATGTTTCGGCTTCCTCCGTGTTCTCGGTGCCCTCTGTGGCCAGGTTTTTGAATCGGGACTGAAAAAATGATCGTCGCCACCGCCGGCCATATCGACCACGGCAAAACGACGCTCGTCAAAGCGCTGACCGGCGTCGACACCGATCGCCTGCCGGAAGAAAAGAAGCGCGGCATCTCGATCGATCTGGGCTTCGCCTACCGCAAGACCGACGCCGGCAACGTGATCGGCTTCGTCGACGTGCCCGGCCACGAGCGCTTCGTGCGCAACATGCTCGCCGGCGTGTGCGGCATCGACTACGTGATGCTGATCGTGGCCGCCGACGACGGCGTCATGCCGCAAACCGTCGAGCACCTGCACATCGTCGATCTGCTCACGATCAAGCACGGCATCGCGGTAATCACCAAGACCGATCGCGTGCCGGCCGAACGCGTGGCGGAAGTCGCCGCCAGCGTCCGCGCCCTGCTCGCCCCCACCGCGCTCGCCTCGATTGAAGTGCTGCCGGTGTCCGCAATCAGCGGCGACGGCATCGACAAATTGCGCGACGTGCTCGCGAAAGCCGCGCGCGAGTTCGGCAACCGTGAGCACGCGGGACGCAATTTGCGCTACGCGATCGACCGCGTGTTCACCATCGCCGGCAGCGGCACTGTCGTGACCGGCACCGTATTCAACGGCGCCGTCGCGATCGGCGATAAATTGATGCTCTCGCCAAGCGGCATCGAGGTTCGCGTGCGCGGCATCCAGAAAGACGGGCAAGCCGCAACCCAGGCCATCGCCGGCGAGCGCTGCGCACTGAACGTCACCGGCGCCGAGGTCGCGGACATCCATCGCGGCGACTGGGTCGTCGCGCCGGCCATTCATGCGCCGACGCAACGCCTCGACGTGCGCCTGCACCTGCTCGCGAGCGAAACCCAGCCGCTCAAGCACTGGACACCCGTGCATTTGCATCTGGGGACCGCCGACGTGACCGCGCGCATTGCAATCCGGCGCGGCGCCTCGATCGCGCCGGGCACCTCCGCACTCGTGCAGGTAATCGCCGACAAGCCGCTCGCGGCGCTAAACGGTGACCGTTTCATACTGCGCGACCAGTCGGCCATGCGCACAATAGGCGGCGGCACCGTCATCGATCCGTTCGTTGCGGCGCGGCGCAACGCGCAAACGCGCGCCGCCCAACTCGCAGCGCTGGAAAATGCGGACCCTGACGCGGCGCTCGCGGCATTGCTCGCGTGCTCCCCTGCGGGCGTCGATCTCGGGCAATTCGAGCGCGCGTTCAACCTGACGGCCGACCGCGCCGCGAAGCTCGCGCAGACACCCGGCATCGCGATCGTCGGCAAGGACCAGCGCACCGCGCTGCCGGGCGCCACGGTCGATGGCATCAAGCAGGGCGTCATCGACGCTCTGACGCGTTTTCATCGCGACTCGCCGCAGGCCACAGGCCTGGAAATCAGCACATTGCGCAAGCAGCTCGCGTCCGGTCTTACAGCGGCGACGTTTACCGCGCTGCTGCGCGAGCTCGGCGACGCCAAGAAAATCGAAGTGGCGAGCTCGACCGTGCGCCTGCCGCGTCATGTCGCCACCGACAATCCGGCCGACGAAAAAATGTGGCAGGCCTTGAAGCCGATCCTCGACAACGCGGGATTCAACGTGCCACCGCTGCGCGAACTGGCACCCGCGGCGAGCATCAAGGAACCGATCCTGAAAGACTTCCTGCACCGCAAGGCGCGCACCGGCGAAGTCATCCGCGTGACGCCCGAGCGCTTCTATCCGCGCGCAACGCTGGCGCAACTCGCCGCGGTTGCCCAAATCGTCGCGCAGGCGGTTCCAGCCGGCTTTACGGCAGCGCAATTCCGCGACCGCAGCGGCGTCGGCCGCGGGCTCGCGATCGAAATCCTCGAATGCCTCGACCGCCTCGGCATCACGCAGCGCATCGGCGACGTGCGCAAGATGCGCAAGGATTTCGTGACTATCCTCGGCGCCGCCGTCGCACCGCCGGCGCCGGCCCCCAAACCGCCGCAGGCCGCAGCCAAGCCCGCGCCGCAACCGCCGCGGCGCAATCCGCCGCATCAATTCAAACGCTGAACGTGAAAGGAAAACAGACATGGCAGATTTCGACGTAATCGTCATCGGCGCCGGCATTACCGGCCTCACCGCGGCCAAGGCCGCCGTGCAAAGCGGGCTCAGGACGGCGAACATCGAGGCGCTGATGTTCGGCGGGCTCGTCGTCAACATCAACGAGCTCGACGGCGAGACCACGGGCTCGGGCACCGACTTCGCCTCCAACCTGATGATGGAGATTTCCGATCTCGGCGTCGAGAATCTGTCCGAGACCGTCAGCACCCTCGCGCGCGAGGGCGACCGCTTGAAGGTCACCACCGACGCGGGCTCGCACCAGGCGCGCGCCGTAATCATCGCCTCGGGCGCCAAGCTGAAGCGCCTGGGCATCCCGGGCGAAGCCGAATTCGAATACAAAGGCGTGTCCCAGTGCGCCGACTGCGACGGCCCGATGTACAAGGACGAGGAAGTCGTGGTCGTCGGCGGCGGCGATTCGGCGCTGCAGGAAGCGCTGGTGCTGGCCGAGTACTGCAAGCGCGTGCACCTCGTGCACCGCGGCGCAAAGTTCAGCGCGCAGCAGCATCTGGTGGACGCCATCAAGCAGCACGAAAACATCCGCCCGGTCTGGAACAGCGTCGCCGACGCAATACTCGGCGGCCAGATGGTCGAAAAAGTCCGTGTGCGCAATACCGCGGACAACACGACCGTCGAAATTCCGTGCACGGGATTCTTCGCGTACATCGGGTTGCAGCCGTCGATCGAATTCGCGCCGGCGGAATTGGCGCGCGATGCGGATGGCTGCCTCGTCACGGATGCGAATTTAAGTACGAAAATGCCCGGCGTATTTGCGGCAGGCGCGGTCCGCGCGGGCTACGGCGGATTGCTCAAGCATGCGATGGCCGATGGCAATACCGCAGCGAAATCAGCGAAGGCGGCCGTCGGCGGGTAAATTGCACTTCGCCTATACTAGCGCCCTCTCCCGGGGCCACGCGCCGGGAGAGCAACTGCAACACGCATTAACTGGAAGGGAATCGCTCCCGGTGGGGCGGCCGGACTTCAAACCCGGTGAGGGCTGTTTACAGTTCTGTGTGGGTTCGACTCCCACTCTCTTCCGCCAATCCATTCACGGCGTGGCCGGCGCCTAACCCCGGCCGAGGAGACTGCATCGTCATGCACGCACGAGCTTTACTGACGACGTTTACCGTCGCCGCCGTACTGGCTACGGCCGTTCCGCTCGGCGCGCTGGCGCAAACCGGTTATCCCGCGGGCACCATACGCGTCGTGTCGCCGTATCCGCCCGGCGGCGGCACCGACATCCTGTCGCGCGTGATCGGCCAGAAGCTGAACGAAAATCTGAAGCAACCGGTAGTCGTCGAAAATCGCGCCGGCGCGAACGGCACCATCGGCGCTGCATATGTCGCGAAGTCGCCGCCCGACGGGCTCACGATGCTGATCGTGCCTGCAGGTTACGCGGCAAATCCGGCGCTGTACAAGAGCCTGCCGTACGACCAGTCGAAAGATCTCGCGCCGGTGTCGCATCTCGCGTCGGGCCCGCTCGTTTTGGTCGTGCATCCCTCGCTGCCCGCCAAATCCGTCAAGGAACTCATCGCGCTCGCGAAAAAGCGGCCGGGCGAAATCAACGTTGGCTCGGCGGGCAACGGTTCGCTGCCGCATCTGTGCGCCGAGCTTTTCAACAGCGCGGGCGGCGTCAAGCTCACGCACATTCCGTACAAAGGCTCGGGCGCGGCCATCGTCGACGTGCTCGGCGGCCAGGTGCCCGTCTACTTCATGAACATCCTGCAAAGCCTGCCGCTGATCAAGGCCGGCAAGTTGCGTGCGCTCGGCGTCACGAGCCCTCAGCGCTCGGCAATCGCACCCGATCTGCCCGCGATCGCGCAGGACGTGCCGGGTTTCGACATGACGAACTGGTACGGGCTGCTGGTCGCCGGTGGCACGTCGCGTGACATCATCAATAAATTGCAGCAGGAAGTCGCCCGCGTGCTGAACCTGCCCGAGCTCAAAGAGCGTCTCGCCGGCGAAGGCATGACTACGGTCGCCAGCACGCCCGAACAGTTCGTCGAATTTCTCGCGCGCGAGACCGCGAAGTACAACCGCATCATCAAGTCGGCCGGCATTCAGAACTCCCAGTAAAAGGAATCCATTATGTTAAGCAACGAACCTAAATACGACGTGCTGTGGCCGCTCTCGCGCAAAGCCGTCAAGCGCACCGCCGCCGCCACGCGACTGCCCGATCTCAACGACAAGGTCGTCGCCGAATTGTGGGACGTGATTTTCCGCGGCGAGACGATCTATCCGCTGGTGCGCGAATACATCCAAAAACGATTCCCGCGCGTGAAATTCGTGCCCTATAACGAGTTCGGCAACTTCCACGGCGCGCGCGAGCACGAGGTCTCTGCCACCATTCCCGACAAGCTGAAGGCTTTCAAAGCCGACGCCGCGATCGTCGGCATCGGTGCCTGAGGGAGCTGCACGCCCGCCGTGTTGCGGGCAGCAGCGATGGTCGAAAGGCTCGGTATTCCGACGGCGTCCATCATCGGCTCAGGCTTCCTGAAACAGGCCGAAGTGATTACCAAGGGTGTGGGCGTGCCGCTCGCGATCGGCGTGTATCCCGGCGCGCCCATGGTCGACAGCGAAGCCGAGCTGAAACGCAAAGTCGAGGAGGAACTCGCGCCCGGCATTTTGCGTGGCCTCACCGGCGATGCGCCGCCCGATCTCAACACGGAAGTCGAGCCCGCGCCCGGCGCGGTCGTGATGAGCGGCACCTACGACGAAGTGCAGGAACACTTCTACAAGCAGCTGTGGACTGACGGCCTGCCGATAGTCCCGCCGACGCGCAGCCGCATCGATGCGTTCCTCAAATTCACCGATCGCAACGAGACCGACGTCATCCGCGTGCTGCCGCAGGAAGGCCGCGAAGGCTCGATCCTCAGCATAGCGATCACCGGTGTGATGGCCGGTTGCCGCCCCGAATACATGCCGGTGCTGATCGCGATCATCGAGGCGATGAGCGATCCGAAGTACCGGATCGAAGATTCCGGCTCGACCCCGGGCTGGGAGCCGGTGGTGATCGTCAACGGCCCGATCATCAAGGAGCTCGATTTCAATTACGGCCAGGGCATGATGCGCGTCGGCCGTCAGGCCAACACGAGCATTGGCCGCTTCGTGCGCATGTATTTGCGCAATATCTGCGGCTTCCGTATTCCGCCGGGCGCCGGCGACAAGGGCAGCATAG
>Ga0207708_10003257_pt1 | contig 11962 bp, 10 predicted proteins | sample KBSK5101metaG_FD_184340 | JGI IMG/M metagenome (GOLD analysis project Ga0207708, IMG submission 184340) | Corn, switchgrass and miscanthus rhizosphere microbial communities from Kellogg Biological Station, Michigan, USA - KBS K5-10-1 metaG... | ecosystem: Host-associated > Plants > Roots >...
TTCATCACGAGCACGCTGAAGGAAGTCCTGCCCGTGGCGACGATCGACGGGCGCCCGGTGGGGGCCGGGCGTCCGGGGCCGTGTAGACGAACCCGTTCTCGAGAACGAGGTCCGGCTTCGGAGGAGCGGCATCGGGAAGAGAGGCGAGAAGGAGGAACAGAACCGGCAGAAACACGAACACTCCGGGATCTTAACCCTCCGGCGCGGTGGCTCCTAAGCGTCTCAGCGCCTCGGCGTCCGAAGCGCCTACGGCCTGCGGACGAGGAGCAGCGTCTGGTCGTCGTACTGCGGCACGTCGGCCGCGAAGTTCTCGACGGCGTCGAAGACCGAACGGCAGATCTCCTCGGTCGTGGCCGCCGGAATCAGGAGGCGGGCCAACCGGTCGAGCCCGAACTCTTCGTCCGCCGCGTCCAGGGCCTCCGACACGCCGTCGGTGTAGACGCAGAGGAGATCGCCGCGCTCGAGCGTCACCGTCTCCTCTTTCCACGAGGAGTGCGGGAACATCCCGAGCGGTACCCCCGTGGCCTTCAACTGTTCGATCTCGCCCGAGGCCCGCTTCAGCAGGGCCGGATTGTGGCCCGCCGAAACGTAGCGCAGCGTTCCATTGTCCGGCTCGAGCAGTCCAAAGAAAGCCGTCAGGAACTTCCGCGTCGCGGCATAGCGCTGGAGATGGCGATCGATGCGGGCGACGAGATCGGCCACGGTCTTCGCGTCGTCGATCTGGAGATGCACCGCCGCGTGCACGGTGGACACGAGCAGCGCCGCCGCCACACCCTTGCCGGAGACGTCCGCCACGAGAAAGGCGAGACGGCCGCCGGAGAGCGGAAAGAGGTCGAAGTAGTCGCCGCCGACCTGCCGCGTCGGTCGGTTGCGCGCCGCGATCTCGAGGCCGGGCACGACGGGAAGATCGCGGGGCAGAATCTGTCTCTGGATCGTCGCGGCAAGCTCGAGATCGCGCTCGATGCGCTCCTTCTCGATCGCATCGCGGTGGAGGCGCGCCGTCTGGATCGCCGCCGCGGCCTGGTTGGCGAAGAGAGAGAGCAGGCGCGCGTCGGTCGGCGTGAAGTCGAGCACACGGCCGTCGCGCGACTCCTTGTCCGCGACGGCGAGCACGCCCAGCCGCCGGTCCGGCACCGAAATGGGGACGGCGAGGTATTTCTGGCAGGTGCCGTCGCGCATGCCGTCCGTCGGCGAGTCGCAGACACCGTTGTTGATCAGGCCTCCCTCCGGCAGCTCCCAGGCGAGGCAGTCCCGCGCGACGAGGAGCTCGCCGCCGACACTGCGCTCGAGCAGGACTTCGTTCTTGTCGTACAGCACGAGCGAGCCCTTGCCGGCATCCGTCAGCGAGATCGAGCGAAAGAGGACTTCGTCGGCGAGCGTCGAAAGATCGAGCTGCCCGCCCAGCGAGAGGCCGAGGTCGTACAGCGACTCGAGCTCCAGCAGCCGCGCCTTGAGCTCGAACTCGGCATCGCGCACCTGACGTCCGAGGCGATGCGCCGCCACGAGGGATCCGAAGAGGAAGCCGAGGAGACCGGCGTGCTCCCGGGATTGCTCGAGAGGCGCGTCCAGCACGCGGAGGAGACCATGCGTCTCTCCATCGGCGCAGAGCGGCATCCAGAGCTCGCCCTCCCGGACGAAGAGCCCCGCGGGCAGCGGCTCGGGGATTTCTCCCGGTTCGACACAACCCGCGAGCTTCTCGCCGGTGCGCACCCAGGCTTCCCTTTCGCGCAGATACAGCGTGACTTCCCTCGCTCCCATCGCGACGACCGCGGCTTCCGTGATCCGCGAGGGCAGCGGCCCCTCTCCCTCGAGGACGGCGCCGATTCGCTTCCAGAGCTCTTCGAGCAGGGCGGCGGAGGTGGCGGACGCGGGCGGGATCATCTCCGGAGGGGGGTCAGGCCGTCTGCGGCTTCGACACGCTGCGGAGGGCGTCCTCCTGACTCGGGAAGATCTCGGCGTACTGCGCGAGCCCCATGATGCGGAACGTCTTGTCGATCGTGGGCGTCAGCCCGCAGAAGGCGAGGGCGCCCTTCTTGTCCATGACCTTCTCGAGGACCTCGATGAGGATGGAGATGCCGATCGAGTTGACGATGCGTGTCTTCTCGAGATTCAGGACGAGCGCGCGCACGCCCTGGTCGAGATGGGTATAGGCCTCGCGGGCGATCTCCTCGCCTCCCTGGTTGTTGATGTAGCCGTCGGTCCAGAGGATCGCCACGTCGCCCCGCCGCTCCGAAGACACTTTGCAGGTCTCGCTCACTTGTATTTCCTCATCAGGATCCGCGTTCCCCACTCGCCGGACGTGATCTCGACGTCGTCCATCAGGCTCTTGATGATCTGGAGACCCCAGCCGCGCTTACGGTGGCTGGCGAAGGACTTCTCCAGGTTCGGTTCCTGGACCGTGGTCTGGTCGAACCCCTTCCCCTTGTCCAGGACCTCCACCTCCAGCCATTCCCGGCCCTTCGGCTCCCGGCAGAGCCGGAACGTCAGGTGCAGCTGCTCGTCGCGGCAGTCGGCGTGCTCGAACGCATTGATGCACGCTTCGACGAGAGCAAGCTTGACCTCGTCGATCTTATCCCGGGACATCGCGAGGTACTCGCCGAGGGCGGCGGCCTGGGCGGTCGCCACGAGCTCCATCTCCGGTGCGACGGGGATCGTCATCGAGACTTCTCGCGGGCCGGAGCTCGCGAGCCCGGGCGGTAAGGTACCCCCCTGCGACATGGGACGCGCTCCCAGGCTCCTAGAACCGAAGGAAGAGTTGCAGTGACCGGATCAAGACTTCCGGGAGTCTATCGGACGCCGCCGCGGCGAGGACGAGAGAGATTTCGCCGGCAAGGAGGCCCCACAGGAGGTTGGGGACCTCGAGGGCTTCTAGTCCGATGGCGAGCGCTTTTCTCATCACTGCGACACTCGACAGGGGCAAGAGTCCTGCCACGTTGGTGCAGACTCGGCGACAAGGCACAACCGACTGCATCCACTCGACTTAACCCGCGTCGAGAGGTTCGCGACGTCCACGCACACAGCGTATCACAATGGCACATAGTCGCGCATACGCGCCCCAAGAGTTCAGTGTAATTTATGAAAAGGAAGGAGTTAAATGCGTTTATGGGACTAATAGTCACAGTATACTAATGTCCCACCTGACGCTTCCGGTACAGCGTCCGGCGCGAAATTCCGAGCAGACGAGCCGCCCGGCTCTTGTTTCCGCCCGCCAGCCGCAGCACCCGCTGGATGTGCCGGTTCTCGAGGGCGCGCAGATCCGGGATCTCGTCCTCTCCGAGAGCCGGGGCCGCCTCGGCGAGCCGGAGCCCCGGCTGCGGCAGCCACTGGAGGTCCTCGCGCCGGATCGTGCTGCCCTGCGAGAGGGCGGCCGCTCCCTCGAGGAGGTTCTCGAGCTCTCGAATGTTGCCCGGGAAGTCGTGGCCGAGGATCGACGCGTACGCGTCGCGGTCGAGGTTCGGCGCGTCCCGGCCTTCCCGCGCCGCGAACCGCTCCAGGAAGTGGCGGACGAGGCGCGGGATGTCTTCGCGTCTGTCCCGCAGTGGCGGCAGCGCGATCTCGACGACGCGCAGGCGATAGTAGAGGTCCTCGCGGAACTCGCCCCGCGCGATGCGCTCGGGAAGCCGGGCGTGTGTCGCCGCGAGCACCCGGACGTCGATCGGGACGCGGCGCCGGCCGCCGACCCGCTCGATCTCCCGCTCCTGCAGGACGCGCAGCAGCTTGGCCTGCAGCGAGGGCGGCATGTCGCCGATCTCGTCGAGGAAGAGCGTGCCGCCCTGGGCCGTCTCGAATCTTCCGGCCCGGGCCTCGACGCCCGTCGCCACGCCGCGCTCGATGCCGAAGAGCTCGGACTCGAGCAGCGTCTCGGGAAGCGCCGCGCAGTTGATCGCCACGAACGGCTTGTCGGCGCGGTCGCTCCGCCCGTGGATCATGCGCGCGACCAGTTCCTTGCCCGTGCCGCTCTCCCCCGTCAGGAGCACGGACGTCTTCGAATTCGCCACCCGCGATACGAGGTCGAGCACGCGGCGGGCCGCCGGCGAATCGCCCACGAAGAGACGGCCCGCGGCGGACCGGCCGGTCTCGTCGAGGAGCCGGCGATTCTCCTCTTCGAGGCGCTCGCGCTCGCGCGTGAGTTGCTCGAGATGTCGGCGATTCTCGATCGCCATGCCGCAGAGACCCGCGAGAGAAACGAGGAAGCGCCCGTCCTCGGCGTCGAACGCGGCCTGGCCGCCGCGGCGGGCCTCCTTGTCCGCGAGGACGAGAACGCCGAGGGGCCGGCCGCCTCCGAAGATGCGTGCCCCCACGCCGGCCAGCACCGGCCGGCCGAGGAGCTTGAAGTTGTCGCGTGCGATCGCCCCTTCGGATGCCAGGACGTCGCGGAGGAACTCGTCCTGGGCGACGGCGGCCTCGGTCGGGCGCTTGGGGAAGCCCACGCGGGCCTCGGCCTTCCGGGTCCCGTCGGCGGCGAACGTCGCCAGATAGCCGCGAGAGGCATCGAGCACGCCGACCACTCGGGAGAGCACGTCCTCGACGAGGGCCTCCTCGTCGGGAAGGGCGCCGAGCGAGAGCCCGGCGTCGTAAAGCGTCTCGAGGAGGAGAAGCTTGTGCTGGGTCTCGAAGTGACGGGACCGGGGCTCCATGAGCGGGCGGCTACTTGGAAGCGGCGAGCACCTTGTCGCGTCGCAGCTCGGCCACCGTCGTCTCCTCGTCCCGCGTGGGCGCCCAGTTGGCGTTCCACTTGCGGTTTTCGGCGATCAGCTTCTCGGCGCCGTCGAGGTCGCCCTTGCGGGCGAGGCCCACGGCCACGTGCGCCCGGGCTTCGTAGATCGCCCGGCGATCCTCGAAGTTCTCGAACTGGTTCGGCGGATTCGCGTTCTTCTTCCAATACTCCAGGGCCTCGTCGGACTTGCCCTCCGCTTCGAGCGCCATGGCCATCAGGACGTTGACGACCGGGAAGTGCGGCTTCCAGTCCTTCGGGATGTTCTCCTTCTGGACGGCCGCCTCGAGCCTGGGACGGGTTTCCTGGACGATGCGGATCGTGTCCTTCGGCCGCCCCTCGCACAGCGCCAGGCTCGCTTCGATGAAGGCCATGTCGATCTCGCCGTACTTGCTCTCCGTCTTCACGGCCTTCGCCTTGGAGAAGAGCCGGAGGGCCTCTTCCTTGTCCTTCAGGTAGTAGGCGGCGCGCGCGGCCCGCGTGATGTACATGCGCTGCATATTGGGATGGTCCGTCATCTCGGCGGCGCGCTCGTACTGTTTGATCGCCTCGCGATACTCGCCCATGCCCTCGCGGGCCACGGCGATGTGCCCGACGGACTCGACGAAATCGGGCTTGATCGCGAGCGCGCGGTTGAGGTTCTCGAGGGCTTCGTTGTAATGGCCCGAGTAGGCCTGGACCTCGCCGAGCGAGTCGAAGGGGTTCGCGGTGTCCGGGGCGATGAACTGATAGCGCTTGAAGGCTTCGACGGCCTTGTCGTAGTCCCCGCGATAGCCGTAGAAGTACCCCATCTGGTTGTACGCGTCGGCGTTGTTGGGGTCGACCGTCAGGAGCTCCTCGAAAATCTTGATCCCTTTGTCCGTTCGGCCGAAGGCGAACTCGTGGCCGGCCAGCATCTGCGCCGAGCGCACGTCGGTCGGAAACTTCTGATGGATCTCGGCGGCGATCTTCATGGCGTCGTCCCGGCGCTTTTCGTTCAGCGCGAGCGCCATCTCGACGTGCAGGCGCTCCCGCTCCGTCAGCCGGTCCTTCTCCTTCGCGGCGCGGCGGAGGAGGGCGAGCCGCTGGTCGTCGTCCTTGGACTGGCGGGCCAGCCCCAGCATGGCCATCGCGAAGCTCGGATCCAGCTCCAGGGCCTTGGCGTACGCCAGGCGGGCTTCCTTGAAATAGAACCGGGTCTCGTTCGCAACACCCTCCCGGTAGGCCTGGTAAGCCGCTTCCGAGGTGGTCGTCACGTCCCGGTTGTGGGACATGAACAGGGCGACCGAAACCCCTGCTCCCAGCAGGAGAACGCAGCCGACCGCCACCAGAAGCCAGTGTCGTTTCTTCATCGCTGGGCCCCTTCTAACCTATTCATACGTATTGCCGATAGCCGGGTTTTTGCCCAAAAGACCCTCAGAATCTCCCGGTCAGGGCCCATCGCCCTGCTCCACCCTCAGAAACAGGAACGTCATGTCGTCGTATTGCTCCGCCCCACCCACGTGATCCCGGATGTCGGCCAGAACGCCCTGGGCGACCTCGTCGAGGGTTCCTCCCTTGCGAGCCTCGAGCGAGGCCATCAGACGCTCCTCCCCGAAGGGGTTCATCTCCCCGTCCATGGCCTCGGTGAAGCCGTCCGTGTAGAAGAACAGGAGGTCGCCCTTGCGGAGGAAGAGCTCCCGCGTGTCGTACGCCACCTCTCGGAAGGCTCCGAGCGGCAGCCGGTACTCGGGCGGTTCGATCAGGCAGGGCCCGCCGTTGCCGGGGCGGAGGAGGATCGGGAGCGGTTGCCCGCCGATGGCATAGCGCAGGCTCATGGCGTCGCCGTCGAGAAGGAAGAAGCCGAGCGATACGAACATGCGCCGCTTGATCGCATAGATCCGGCGGTTGGACTCCTGGAACAGGATCCCGGGGTCCGTCGTGGTCAACGCCCGCGAGTAGACGATCTCCTTGGAGGCCACCATGAGCAGGGAGGCCGGCACGGACTTCCCCGAGACGTCGCCGATGACGACGCCCAGGCGCCCGTCCTCGAAAGGGATGAAGTCGTAAAAGTCGCCGCCCACGACGCGCGCGGGGATCGAGCCCCCGAGAAAGGAGAAGCCCGGAACCTCGGGGAGCTGGCGCGGCAGCAGGCTGACCTGGATGTCGCGCGCGATCTCGAGGTCGCGCCGCAGCTCCGCCTGGCGGGTCATCTCGTCGTGCAGGAGGGCCGTCTCGATCGCCAGCGCCGACTGGTTGGCGAGCGTCGAGAGCAGGGCGAGGTCGTCGCGGTCGAAGCGCTCGCCCGAGAGCTTCTCCTTGAGCGCGACGACGCCCATGAGCCTCTCGCGGTAGACCAGGGGCACGAGCAGCCGGAAGCCCTCGGCCGAGAGGCGCTCGCGGAACTCTTCGCTCTCACCGTCGGCGAAGTGAAGCGAGATCTCGGCGATGTCCGAGGGCTTGCCTTCCTGACGGAGGACGCGACGGACCGCGGCCGAGGGCGAGAGGCGGTCCTCGCGGCGGCTTCGCCGCTCGAGCCATCCGTCGCGGTCCCGCAGCCAGATCGAGGCCTTCTCCAGCCGCATCGTGGCCACCACGCTCGATGTGAGGTAGTCCGCGATGCGGCCCAGATCGAGCTCGCCCGTGATCGCCTCGCTCATCTCGAGAAGGGCGGCCTGGTAGTCGAACTTCTCGCGGAAGAAGAGCTTGTCGAGGGGCGTCTGGAGCCTCCTCCGCAGGACCTCGAAGAGCGAGATGCCGACCAGGAAGAAGCCGAAGTTGAAGAGCGGCGAGGCCGAGAGCGTCGAGGACGAGAAGACCAGGTTCGCGAGCGCGACGACCAGCGCGTAGAGGCCGAGGAGCACCGCCGTGGTCGCGGCATAGAGGAACGTCCGCCGCACGATCACGCGGACGTTCAGCATCTGGAAGCGGACGATCGCGTAGGCGAACGTCAGCGGGATCAGGATCATCGGGATGATCCCGTAGAAGGCGTACTCGTCGATGCCGAACGCCGAGGGCAGGACGATGAAGAACAGGACGAAGGGCACGATCCCGAGAATCGTCCCGACGAAGACGTGGAAGGCCTGGCGGCGCTCGCCCGAATCCTCCAGCGTGAACGCGGAGTGCGCCAGGGCCACGAGGCCGAGGACGAGATAGTCGCCGAGGAGGATCCACGAGGAGAGCGGCGCCCCCGAGAGCACCGTGACCTTCTCGCCCCTCACCTGGCGCATCACGTCGTAGAGGAAGACGATCGGCGGAATCGCGTAGAGGAGATACAGGAGCGCGGGGCTCGCCGAGAGGAACTCCTGCAGCCGCACTTTCCAGCGGCCCGGCGGTTCTCCCGTCCAGTCGTCGGCCCGCGCGAAGTGCAGCTTCTTGGGACGGGGGAAGATCAGGAAGAAGTGGAGGAAGACCGCCGGCATCAGGAAGAGGCTGACCGTGCCGGTGCTCTGTACGAAGACGTCGATCCACCAGTAGGACGCGGGTCTCAGGCGGCAGACGAAGAAGAGCAGGAAGAGGACGCACAGGAGAAAGAAGATCCGGGCGGAGCGCTCCTGGGGCACGCGGACGAAGACAAAAAGCCCGATGAGGAAGAAGAGGAAACCGACGACGACCGCGTACAGGTAGGTCTTTCCGCCGAGCCTTTCGGACGTGAGCTGGACCCGTACGTTTCGGAGCTCCTTGCCCGCGGCCACGTCGGGGCTTCCGGGGCAGGGTCCGTTGCGGACCAGGTAGTTAACGTTCTCGCTGATTTTGTGCCGGCGCAGCTCCTCCGAGGCGTCGGAGCTCGTGTAGACGATGCGGCGGCCGATCCCCTGGATGCACTCGCCGGCCTTGATCCCGGCCTTCTCGGCCGGTGTCCCGGGGAGCACCATCCGGACGTCGATCCCCTCGCGTCCGTAGGGAACAGGGACGATGCCGTCGTAAGGCCGGGCCGAGAACATGTCGGCAATCGAAGCGAGGGCGATCGCCAGCCCGGCGAAGCCGACGGCCAAGAACCAGCCCGGCCGGGACCCGGCCGGACGCCCGCCCGCGGTCAACGACAAATTCCCCTCTCCCCCGCCAACGAAAGAAACCTCAAAAGGTCACCATGTTAATGGCTTTCCCGAGCCGAAAATGCCCGCCCGGGCTATCCTCCGGCCCGTGCCGTTCGTCACTTTCGAGGGCGTGGAGGGCTGCGGGAAGTCGACGCAGCTCACCATGCTGGCCGAGCGCCTCCGCCGCGCGGGACGGTCCGTGACGACGACGCGCGAGCCCGGAGGCACGCCGATCGCCGAGAAGATCCGGAGCATCCTGCTCGACTCCGCGCACGCCGGTCTCGATCCGATCGCCGAGTGGCTTCTGATCGAAGCCGCCCGGCGCGAGCACGTCCGCGTCGTGATCCGGCCGGCGCTCGCCTCCGGAGACTTCCTCCTGTGCGACCGATTCTCGGACTCGACCGAGGCCTACCAGTCCGCGGGCCGCGGCCTCGACCCGCGCTGGATCGCCGAGGTCGACGCGCGCGTGCGCGACGGCGTGACGCCGGACCTGACCCTGGTCTACGACTGCGACCCGCGCGAAGGGCTCGCGCGCGCCAGGGCTCGCAACGCGCAGTCGGGCGCCGCCGCTTCGGCTTCGGGTCGCTTCGAAGCGGAAGACATCTCTCTCCACGAGCGCGTCCGCGAGGCGTTTCTGGCGATCGCCCGGCGCGAGCCCGAGCGCGTCGACGTGGTGCGCGTCGACGGAGATGCCGCCGCCGTGTTCGAGAAGACCTGGGCGAAAATCGCGGCGAGGTTCAGCCTCGCATGACGGTGCTCGCGAAGCTCGCCTCGGATCCCGAGCGATTCCCCGGAGCGCTCCTCCTCACCGGCGCCTCCGCGGCACAGCTGGAGGCGGAGTCGCAAAGCCTCGCCGCCCGCCTTCTCTGTCCCGGAGACGACCCCGACGAAACATGCGGAAGCTGCCGCCGCGTTCAGGAGGGGTTCCATCCGGACTTCCTCTCGGTCGAACCGGAGCGGTTCCAGATCCCCGTCGATCGCGTTCGCGAGGCAATCGCGTTCGGCGCCGGACGCCCCTACGAGAGTGCCCGGCGCGTGGCGCGGATCCTGCGCGCCGACCTGCTCGGAGTGGAGGGCGCGAATGCCCTGCTCAAGTCGCTGGAAGAGCCCGGAGCGCGGTTCCGCTGGATCCTGACGACGACGCGGCCGGAGTCGCTCCTCCCGACGATCCGTTCGAGAGCCGCGGCAGTCGCTCTTCCGTCCCGGAGCCGCGCCGAGCGTGAGAACGCCTGGATCGAGCGGGGTTTCTCGGAGGACGACGCCCGGGACCAAGTAAAGTTCCTCCCGGAAGAGGGCGACGCCGAGGCCGGCGGCGATCCCGCGGCGGTGCTCGCAGAGGCGCGAGCGAAGCGTCAGGCCGTCGTGGCGGCTCTCGAAGAAGGCCTGGTGGGCGAGCGCTCGGCGGCGCTGCTCCTGCTTGCCGAAGCCGCCGCCTCACCCGAGCGCGGGGATGCGCGGCTCCTCGCCGAAATCCTGGCCGACGCCGCCCTGGCTGTGGAAGCCGCGAACGCGGGCGCCATCCGTCACCGCGCCGTGGCCGGGAAGCTGGCGGAGATCGCCCGCCGCACGGGCCCGGCCGCCTTCCGGGAAGCGGCGATCACCGCGGCCGATCCTCCTCCGGATACGCGGCGCGGGAATCGCCGGCTGCACTTCGAGAAGGTGCTGCTGGGCCTGTGGGAGAAGAGTCGCTAGGCGCGAGAGTTCAGAATCTCGACGGCACTCCGGGCGCCGACCCTCGGTTTCTAAAAATAAAAACTCGAAGGAACGACGGGGAGCCTCCGGCCCAGCGGGCTCGGAAGGATCGGGAAGAGTGCGGACCTGGGAGCTATCAGACTGACGGAAGGTGTGGCAAACTAGGATGGCAGACGCCGCCAAGCCCTCCGCTCCCCTTGTCGATTCCTTCGAGTGCTCTCAGTATATGACTAATTGCCTTTCGGAGCACAAGCCGTCTTTACATCGCTGTTCAGGGTTTCCATAGCCCTGTTCAAGGTTTCCGTAGGTTCACCTCGACCGTTTCGCTGGCTCCGGGCGCGACATCCACCATGACCGCGTCGCTCTCGAAACCCGGTCGGGACACGAAAACCCGGTGCGGACCGGAGCTCACCTGGAGACCTCGCCCCAGCGTCGAGAGCTCTTCCCCCGTCCCGGCGAAGCGGTCGTCCAGATAGACGGCGGCGTCGTCGGGCTGGACGCGGAACACGATGCGGCTCCGAGCCGACGAAGGCGCGGGCGCCGGCGACTGCTCCACGATGCCCGGCTCGGGCGACGACGGAGCCGTCGAGATCGGCCGCGGATCGTTCGAATACGGCGCGGGCGAGCTTCCCTGTGGCCTCCAATCGTTCTGATTCTCGTCGACCGGCTCTTCGAGAACATTCGGTCCGGTCGTACCGTCTTTCTGCTTTCCGAAATAGCGCTGAACGCCGCCTTCGGGCTCGGGGTTGTCGTAGGAGCCGTACTGTTTCGCGCCCGGGATCTTCGCCAGCTTGTTCTCGATCTTGACGAGCGCGCCCGGCTGGGCATCGAGGTCCACCGTCTGCGGCTCGAACCCTTCGAGCTGAAACTCGAGCTTGTAGTGCCCCTTCGCCTGAAGGTAGAGCAGATCCGGATAGCCGTCGAAATCGTCCGCCGTGCCGATGTAGCGGCCGTCCAGAAAGACGCGCGCTTCCTCGGGCGAGACGTCGGTCTTCACGCCCGCCCAGCGGCCGGGCGCCGCGGACACGCCGACGTAGCCGCCGGGAGCGTACCCGTAGCCGTACCCGCCGTAGCCGCCGTAACCGTAGCCAGCACCCCACCAGGGCGAGTAACCCCACCAGCCGCCCCAACCCCAACCCCACCCCGCTCCCCAGCCGTACCAGCCGATCGGGTAGTACGGCCGGTAGTACGGGTAGTAGGGGCGATAGGGGTAGTAAGGCCGATAGGGATAGCGGCCGTAACCGCGACCGCCGCCGTAGTAGTTCTGTCCATAGCCGCCGCGGCCGCCGTAGTACCCGCCGCCGTAGCCGCCCCGAGGCGCGACCATCTGCCCTCCCCGAGGCGCGCCGCCCATCTGTCCTCCCCGAGGAGCGCCGCCGCCCATGCGCTGACCACCGCCGCCGCCCCGAGCTCCTCCAGCCGGACGTTGAGCGAGCGCCGCCGTAGATATCAGAACGGCCGCGACCGTCAACGCGACCCGCGAGAAGATCTTCATCGGGAATCCTCCACCGACCATTAGAGCAAAAAAAGGGCCACGAGGTTTACGCATCGACAACCGCTA
>Ga0207708_10003261_pt1 | contig 11958 bp, 12 predicted proteins | sample KBSK5101metaG_FD_184340 | JGI IMG/M metagenome (GOLD analysis project Ga0207708, IMG submission 184340) | Corn, switchgrass and miscanthus rhizosphere microbial communities from Kellogg Biological Station, Michigan, USA - KBS K5-10-1 metaG... | ecosystem: Host-associated > Plants > Roots >...
GGACAACGCCTGGGTCACGTTCAGGAGCGTTCCGATCGCGTCGAACGCAGGCTCTTTGTCCTCCTGAAGGTCGCGCTGATACCCGAGCGGCAGCCCTTGGAGCATCGCCCCGAGGGTCACGAAGTCGGCCGTGATGCGCGCAGCCTTGCCGCGGGCGAGCTCGGCGGTGTCGGGGTTCCGCTTCTGGGGCATCATGCTCGACCCGGTCGAGTACGCCTCGTCGAGCTCGGCCCAGCCGAGCACGGGGTCGGTCCACCGCAACAGGTCTGCCGCGAGCCGCGAGAGGTGGGTCCCGCAGATCGCCGCGACCGCCACGCACTCCTGCAAGACGTCGCGATCGCTCACCGCGTCCAGTGAGTTCTCGAAGGCGCGGTCGAAGCCGAGCCGCTCGGCCGTCGCCGCGGGATCGAGCCCGAGCGTCGAGGTGGCGATCGCGCCGGCACCGAGCGGCGAGACGGATGTGCGCGTCCGCCATCCCGCGAACCGGTCCAGATCCCGGGTGAGCGCCCAGGCGTGCGCACATAGGTGGTGTCCGAGTGTGATCGGCTGTGCGGCGCGGCCGTGCGTAGTGCCGGGCATGGGGTCGGCGGCATGCGCACGGGCCCGTTCCACGAGCACCCCGGCGAGCGTTCGGAGGTCGGCCACCACGGTTCGCTCGATCTCAAGGAGATGCAGCCGGACGTCGGTCGCCACGAGGTCGTTGCGTGATCGACCGGCGTGGAGCTTCGCACCGAGGTCACCGAGGAGCGCCGTGACGCCGCGCTCGACCGCCGAGTGGATGTCCTCGTCGGCGGGGTCGAACGCGAAGGCGCCCGTGACGAGCGCGGATCGGACCTGCTCCAGTGCGTCCGTCAGTCGAGCAGCGTCGTCCTCGGACAACAGGCCCGCGTCCACCAGCGCACCTACGTGCGCGATCCCCGCCGCGACGTCTTCGGAGACCAGCTGCCGGTCGACCTCGAGCGAGCGGCCGAGCACCTGCGCCTCGAGCGCGGGCGGCGCGGAGAACCGGCCGGCCCAGAGCTCGCCGGAGGCGTCGGTCATGAGGCGGGCCGCTGCTTCGCCGACCAGACCTTGAGCGGCAACCCGTAGAGCGTGACGTAGCCCCGCGAGTCGGACTGGTCGAACGCGTCGGCCGCGCCGTACGTCGCGAGCGACAGGTCGTAGAGCGAGTGCTCGCTGCGGCGGCCGACGACGGTGCACGACCCGGGCTCGTAGCGCAGGCGCACGTCGCCCGACACCGGCGCCTGCGTCGCCTCGACGTAGGCGTCCAGCGCGTGGCGCAGCGGCGAGAACCACTGTCCGTCGTACACGAGGTCGGCCCAGCGTGCCTCGATCCCGGGCTTGTGGTGCGCGAGGTCCCGCTCGAGCGTCAGGTCTTCGAGCGCCCGGTGCGCGGCGATGATCGACAGCGCACCGGGAACCTCGTAGATCTCGCGGCTCTTGATGCCCACCCGGCGGTTCTCGATCATGTCGACGCGGCCGAACCCGTACCGGCCCCCGAGCGCGTCGAGGGCGCGGATCAGCTCCGGCAGCGTGGCGGTCTCGCCGTCGACCGCGACCGGTACGCCTCGGTCGAACGTCACCACCACTTCCATCGGCTCCGCGGGGCGATCGGCGGGCGGAGCCGTCCGCTCGAACGCGTCCTCGGGTGGCGCGACCCACGGGTCCTCGAGGGGCCCGCACTCTGCCGTGCGTCCCCACAGGTTCTCGTCGATCGAGTACACGGTCGCGACGTTCGTGACGGGGATGTCCCACTCCGCGGCAAGGGCGATCGCCTTCTCGCGCGGGATCGTGTCGTCGCGGATCGGCGCGAGCACGTCGAGGTCGGGGGCGAGCACCGCGAACGACACCTCGAATCGCACCTGATCGTTGCCCTTCCCGGTGCAGCCGTGCGCGACGGTCGAGGCGCCGACCTCGCGCGCGACCGCGATCACCTCCTCGGCGATGCAGGGGCGCGCGAGACCCGACACCATCGGGTACTTCCCCTCGTACATCCCGTTGGCGCGGATCGCCGGCGCCAGGTACTCGGCGGCGAACCGGTCGACCGCGTCGGCGACCCGCACGCTCGCCGCGCCCGCGCGCCGGCCGCGCTCGGCGATCTGCGCGAAGTCCTCGTGCTGGCCGACGTCGACGGCCACCGCATGCACCTCGAAGCCGCGCTCGGCGAGCCACCGGATCGTCACCGACGTGTCCAGTCCCCCGCTGTACGCGAGGACCGCTTTCTCAACCATCGTTCGCCTCCATGATGTCGGTCAGGGTGTTGTCGATGGCCGTCGCGCCGATCCCCTCGCGGCCGACGATCAAGATCGTGTTGTCGCCGGCGATCGTGCCCGCAACCTCGGGGAGTCCCGCGCGGTCGATCCCCTCGGCCAGGACGTTGGCCGCACCGGGCGGCGTCCGCACGATGAGGCCGACGTCGGTCCGAACGAACGCCACCGCGAACTCCGCGAGCAGCCTGCGCAACCGGGCCGACGATGGTGTGCTGGTCCCGGCCTCGGGCACGACGTACCGCAGGCCCTCGGCGTCGTGCACCCGCGCGAGCCCGAGCTCCTCGAGGTCGCGGCTGATCGTGGACTGGGTCGCCTGGTGACCGAGCTGCGCGAGGCGGGACCGGATCTCCTCCTGGGAGCCCAGCCGCTCGCCCGAGACGAGCTCGACGATCGCCTGGCGCCGGCGCGCCCTCGTGCCGGTGGCCGTGCTCACGCGGCATCCTCCAACGCGGCCGCGAGGACCTTCGCGCCCTCGTCGATCTCGTCTGGACCGATCGTGAACGGCGGCGTGCATCGCACGACGTCGGGGCCGGCGGTGGACGCGAGCACCCCCCGCGCCAGCAACGCCTGCACGACGGCGGGCGCGGTCGACCCGTGCACGCGGAATCCGCACAACAAGCCGTCGCCGCGGATCTCGGCGAGCGCGCCGGCCGGTGCCAGCCGCGCGACCTCGTCTCGCAGCAGCCCGCCCATCGCAGCGACGTTCGCGAGCAGTCCCTCGGCCTCGATCGTGTCGAGCACGGCCAACGCCGCCGCGCTCGGCACCGGACCGCCGCCGAACGTCGAGCCGTGCTCGCCCGGCCCGAAGGCGAGGTCGGCTCGAGCGACAACGGCGCCGATCGGCAGGCCGCCGCCGAGTGCCTTCGCGAGCGCGACGACATCGGGGCGAACGCCGGCGGCCTCGAGGGCGAGCCACCGGCCGGTTCGGCCCGACCCCGTCTGCACCTCGTCCGCCGCGAACAGGGCGCCGGATGCGTTGCAGCGGTCACGCACGGCACGGAGGTACCCGGGCGCCAGCGGCACGACGCCGCCCTCACCGAGGATCGGCTCGAGCAGCACGGCGCCGACGTCACCGGGCGCGAGCGCCGCGTCGAGCGCACCGACGTCGCCCGCCGGGACGAATCGGATCCAATCGACGAGCGGTTCGAACGGCGCGCGCTTCGCCGGTTGGCCGGTCGCCGCGAGCGTGGCGATCGTGCGCCCGTGGAACGATCCCTCGAGGGCGACGACGATCGGACGTCCGGCGGCCAAGCCATGCTTCCGAACCAGCTTGAGCAGCGCCTCGTTCGCCTCCGCGCCCGAGTTGCACAGGAACACGGTCGCATCGTCCACCGGGGTGATCGAGGCGAGCCGGTCCGCCACCCTCGCCTGGGGCATGGTCGTGACGAGGTTCGTCGTCATCCCGATCGTCGACGCCGCATCGGTGACGGCGGCGACCCACCGTGGGTGGGCATGACCCAGGCTGAGCGCGCCGAGCCCGCCGAGCAGATCGAGGTACGCCGCCCCGTCGTCGGCCCACACCCGGCATCCCTCGCCGCGGACGAGCGTCACCGGCAGCCGCGCGTAGATCGGCATCAACCGCTCGCCGGTCATGTGGTGATCCGCTCGAGGTCGGGGGTGATCATCGTGCCGATGCCCTCGGGCGTGAACAGCTCGAGGACGATCGCGTGCTCGACCCGTCCGTCGACGAGGTGCACCCGCCCGACACCGGCATCCAGCGCGCGCACCGCGCTCTGCACCTTGGGGATCATCCCGCCGTCGATCACGCCGGGACCGGCGAGCAGATCGCTCGCCTGCTTCGACGAGAGCTCGGACAGCAGATCGCCCGTCGTCCCGATCAGTCCCGGCACGTCGCTCACGTACACGAGCTTCTCGGCGTCGAGCTCCACGGCGAGCTCCGCCGCGACCACGTCGGCGTTCACGTTGTACGCCTGTCCGTCCTCGTCGACCGCGATCGAGGCGACCACTGGGACGAACGAGTGCTCGAGCAACGTCGCGAGCACCTCCGCATGCACCTGCACGACCTCGCCGACGAACCCGAGATCCGGTCCCTGCTGCTTGCGCGCGAGCAACAGCCGGCCGTCGACGCCGGACAGCCCGACGGCGCTGACGCCGCCCGTGACGAGCGACGACACCACGTCGGTGTTCAGCTTGCCGGCGAGGACCATCGTCGCGACGTCGAGCGTCTCGGCGTCGGTGACGCGGAACCCGTCGACGAACGTCGTCTCGATCCCGAGGCGCGTCGACAACCGGGTCACCGCAGGGCCGCCGCCGTGCACGATCACCGGCTTGATGCCGACGGACTGCAAGAGCATCACGTCCTCGGCGAACGTCGATGCGAGGCCCGAGGTCTCCATCGCGGCGCCGCCGTACTTGAGCACGATCACGCGCCCGCCGTGCTCGCGCATGAACGGCAGCGCCTCGAGCAGCGTGCGCGCCTTCGCGACGGTGCGCTCACGGATCTGTGGCGGCAGGTTGGCGGTCGTCACGTCGTGTACTCCCCGTTGATCCGGACGTAGCCGTACGACAGATCCCCGCCGAGCACGCGCGCGGTGCCGGGACCGTGCCCCACGGAGATCCGGAGCGACACCTCGGGGCCGGCCATCGCGTCGGCCGCCGCCGTCCGCAGCTCGTCGGCCGAGAAGAACGCGGGCGGGATCACGCCGCGCTCGACCACGCTCGTGTCGCCGATCCACACGTCGACCGTCCCCGGGTCGTACGCGACGCCGCACGCGCCGAGCGCTTGGACGATGCGGCCCGGGTTCGGATCCTCGCCGAAGGCAGCCGTCTTCACCAGAGGGGATTCCGCGACCGACCGGGCGAGCCGGCGCGCGTCGTCGACGCAGGGCGCGCCGGTCACGTCGACGATCAACACATGGCTCACGCCTTCGCCGTCCTGGATCAGCTGACCGGCGAGCGCCTCGCCGACCTCGGCGACGGCATCGGCGAACGTCGCCCATCCCGCGTCGTCCCGTGCGAGCGGCGAGCCGCCGGCCGCGCCGCTCGCGAACAGCAGCACGGTGTCGTTCGTGCTGGTGCAGCCGTCGACGGTGATCGCTTCGAACGCCGGGGCGAGCCGCTCACGCGCCACGAGGGCGAGGTCGGGCGCGGCGACCCGGGCGTCCGTGGTCACGAACGCGAGCATCGTTGCGAGGCTCGGCGCGAGCATCCCGACGCCTTTGGCGGCGCCCCCGACCCGGATGCCCCCTGCGCCGGCCGTCGCCTCCTTCGGCACGGTGTCGGTCGTCATGATCGCCCGCGCGAAGGTCCCGCCACCGTCCGGCGTGAGCGACGACACCAGGCGCGGGACGCCGTCGAGCAGCGGCTCCATGTGGACCGGCTCGCCGATCACACCCGTGGAGCACGCCAGCAGCTCGGCGGCCTCGAGACCGAGCGCCTGCGCCGTCGCGCGCACCGCGGCGATCGCGTCGTCGGCCCCCTGTGTGCCGGTCGCGGCGTTCGCCTGTCCGCTGTTGACCAGGACGCCGCGGCCGTCGCCCGCCGCGAGGTGCGTGCGGGACAGCACGACGGGCGCCGCGATCGCGGCGCTGGTGGTGAAGAGTCCCGCTGCCGTCGTTCCGGCGTCGCCGAGGAGGAGCCCCAGGTCGGGCGATCCGCTCGGCTTCAGACCGGCGCTGATCCCCGCCGCCCGGAAGCCTCGTGGATACGTGACGCCGGTGCTCACGGATACACCGCCGTGGTCGGCAGGGCCGTTCGCTCCTCGATGCCGGAAAGGAGGTTCGCGTTCTGGATCGCTTGGCCGGCCGCACCCTTCACGAGGTTGTCGACCGCGCCGACGACCACCGCCGTCCCCGTGCGCGGATCGGCGACAGCCTGCAGCTCGATCAGGTTCGTCCCCCGCGTGCGCTTGGCATCCGCCATCGCGCCCGGTGCCAACACGCGCACGAACGGCTCGCCGTCGTAGGCGGCGGCCAGGCAGTCCGTGAGCTGCTCGGTCGTCACGCCCGTCGTCGCGGACAGGTAGGACGTCGTCACGACGCCGCGGACCGCCGGCACGAGGTGCGGCACGAAGAGCGCACGGACACGCCGCCCGGTCGCGAGCTCGATCCCGCGCTCGATCTCCGGCGTGTGCTGATGCGCCGGGAGGCGGTACGGGCGGATCGAGTCCTCGGTCGCGCCGAACGAGGTCGACTCCAACGCCGCTCGGCCCGCTCCCGAGACGCCGGTCTTGCCGTCGACCCGGACGACGGTGGGCTCCACGAGGCCGGCTGCGAAGATCGGCGCGCACGACATGATCGCGGCCGTCGCGAAGCAGCCCGGATTCGCGACCAGCTTCGCGCCGGGCACGCGGTCGCGGAACAGCTCGGGCAACCCGTACACGGCCTCGTCGAGCCAGGCGGGGGCCGGGTGCTCGAACCCGTACCACGACGGATAGGCCTCGGCGGGCAGTCGGAAGTCTCCCGCGAGATCGATCACGGGCGCGCCGGCGTCCAAGATCGCGGGGGCGAGCGCGGCGCTCGTTCCGTTGGGGAGCGCCGAGAACACGAGGTCGGCGGCGGCCGCGATCGCCTCTGGATCCGGCTCCGCCATCACCAGCCCGGCCGCCGGGAGCCCGGCGAGATGAGGATGCGACGCCCCGACGGTCATCCCCGCGGACCCCTTCGCCCCGGCGAAGGTCACCTCGAACTGTGGATGGTCATGCAACAGTCGGATGAGCTCTCCGCCGGAGAACCCGGAGGCACCCAGCACCGCGACCCTGATCGATCCATCCACGAGGTACGCCATTGGATGCGTAAGTATGCAGGAACACGGGTAGGGATGTCATGCCCTGCGCTGGGTAGGCTGACCGCGTGTCGCTGCTCGTGACGCCCGGCCCCCTCGCGGGACTCTTCCTGATCGAACTCGAGGTGCGCGCGGACCCCGAGCGGCCGGGCGGCTCCTTCCGCGAGGTGTTCCACGATGAGGCACTACGCGCGGCCGGCATCCCGCCGTTCACACCCGTCCAATGGAACATCTCCGAGTCGGCCGCGGGGACGCTCCGGGGCTTCCACGCCGAACCCTGGAACAAGCTCGTGCACGTCGCGGCGGGCCGGGTTTTCGCCGCGATCGCGGACATCCGAGCGGACTCGGCGACCGCCGGCACGGTCTGGACGGGCGAGCTCGATCGCGGCAAGGCGCTGTTCGTTGGCGCCGGGCTCGGCAACGGGTTCCAGGCGCTGTCCGACGTCGCGGTGTACGCCTACCTGGTCGACCGCCACTGGTCGCCCGGCACGGACTACCCGTACGTCGCGTGGGACGATCCGGATCTCGCGGTGTCCTGGCCGATCACCGACGAGCGCCTCGCGATGTCGGCCAAGGATCGGTCGAACCCGACGCTCCGCGACCACTGGGCGCGCTAGGCGCCCCGACAAGGTACGCGCCACGCGTCGAGCGACAGCCGCTTCTTCAAGGAGTTGAAGTTGCGCCGGTTCGCCTTCGGGCAGAACGCCGACTTCGCGAGCTTGTACTCGACGTTGAACACCGGCTTGCCGGCGCGTACGAACCGCCGCAGCGCGCCACATTCCCGGTACTGGAAGCATTGCTCGTTCAGTGCGCCGTCGAAGTAGCGCAGCAACTTCGGGATCTGGCCGAGGTCGTTCTTCAACAGGACCGACATGCCGCGACGGTGCGCGGCGTTCGCGAGGAAGACGTCGTAGCGGAGCTGCTCGGCGCCGGTCAACGGGAAACCCGTCGCGTTCTGGTAACCGTCGACGTTGTCGAACTCGACGGCGTCGAACCGCTTGCGCGCACACATCCGCACCCGCGCCCGCATGATCGGCGCGAGCACCGAGCGCTTGCGGATGTCGAGCCATCGCTCCCCCGGCCAGCCGTTGGACTTCCCGAGCACCGAGGCCGGGAACCGGCCGGCGTCGGGGCGCCACTTCTCCCACGAGCCAGCGCTCACGTAGCAGACGGCCTTGATCCCCTTCGTGTGCATCTTCTTGACGAGCGTCCTCGTCGCCTCGAACCCGTCAACGTCGTACATCCGGACGTCGAGCAGGGCCGACGCCTTGGGCGGGCTGTTGAGCTGCCACTGCCACGAGACCTTCCGGCCCGGATGCCAGCAGCGGGGACACGCGACCGGTGCGGCGACCCCAAGCGGTGCGATGGGCCGCGCACCCCCCGGTGCAGCGTCGGCGGGGAGCGACCCGGACGACAGCAGCACGAGGCAGAACAGGGCTAGGACCGCCAGCCGATCGCGCACCGAGCGAGTATCGGCGGCCGTACGGGGTGAGCTTGACCTCACCGGACCACGGTAAGGGGTTGGCCGTCCTCCGCGACCTGGGCGCGCGCGATCGATCCTCGCGCCTTCCCCAGGTGGGTGCGGAACTCATCGGCCCCGTTCGTGAGCATCGTCGCGGCCTTGGCGAACCGGTTCTCGACGATCGCGTCCATGGCGTCGAGCGCCCGCCCGATCTCCGCCAGGCTGGCTTGCGCATCCGAGCCGTCGCCGTACCTCCGAACCAACTCGTAGAGGAACAAGACGATGGGCAGCGCGCTGCCGTACGGCACCACGACGACCCCGTTGGCGAACGCGTCCGCGTGGGCGCGCTTGAGCACTCCGTAGACCGCGTCGGGCACGGCGGCGATCGCGATCGGCGCCGTGACGCTCGGGTCGAGGTACTGCGCGACCTCCTTGGTACGCGAGACGACGGCGCGCTCGACGGCCCGGGCGCACTCGTCGCGCCGGACCGGATCGTCGGCGGCCTCGAGCGCCTCGAGCTCGGCGACCGCCGTCCACTTCGAGTCGATGGGGAGCCGGCGACCGTCGGGCAACACGAGACCGAACTCGACCACCTTGCCGTTGACGCGCACATCGGACGTGAGCATCCCCGGCGGCAGGTGCGAGAGATGGTCGCGTAAGACGTGTTCCCCCGACCGGCCCTTCGACGCGCCCCCGGCGAGCACCGTGGCGAGCCGTCGGACGACCTCGCGTTGCTCGGCGTCGCTCGCGCGACGCTCTTGATCGCGGATGCGGAGCTCCTCGAGCGCGCGGCGTGCGCCGTCGAGACCTTGTCGGAGTTGTTCAGCCGTCAGCTCGCGCTGCGCCGCCGCGTCGGCCAACCGCCGCAGCTCGGCGGCCTGCACGTCGAGCGCTGCTCGAACCGCGTGCTCATCAGGCCCGCGCCGGCGCACCGCCGTCGCGGCGCCGATGACGACGCCCACGAGCGCGGCGAGGATCACCGCGATCCACACGTCGGCACTCACCCGTCGTGACCTCTCCCGCGACCTCTCTGGCGCGCCATGGCTCGACCGTAGCGACCACCTCTGACACGCTGTCGATATGCCCGCGATCGCGACCGATGGCGACCTCACCGTCCGCGCGATGCGCGACGACGACGACGACTACGAATCGAACGTTCGATGGCGCTCGCAACCGCATGTGCACGAGTGGTGGGAGCCGGATCATCCGGCACCGGATCTGGAGGAGGTTCGCGCGTTCTATGGACCTCGCACTCGGGCGGAGGACCCCACGACCTCCTGCATCATCGAGCTGGAGGGCACACCGATCGGCTACCTCCAGTTCTACCGGTGGCTCGCGTGGCCAGAAGAGGCGGAGATGCTCGAGGTGGACGCGGACGAGGACACGTTCGGCATCGACCTGTTCATCGGCGAGGCCGGTCTGATCGGCCGCGGTGTGGGAACGCGGGTCGTCTCGCTGATCTGTGATCACCTCGAACGCGACCATGGGGCGTCGTCCGTGGCGCTCACCACCGAGACGACGAACGTTCGCGCGCAACGCGCCTACGAGCACGCGGGCTTCGAGAAGGTCCGCGAGGTGCTCGACACCGACACCCGCGGGGGGCGCCGGATGCGCTGCTGGCTGATGGTCCGACGCCGGACCCCCGGCGGCGTCTGACCCGCGCGACGGCGCCCACCGACCGGCGTACCATCCGGATATGAGCGAACACACGATCCCGCTGATCACGCTGCGCGGCTCTTACGCGGAGGTCGGCGCCGCGATCGGCGACGCCTGCGCATCCACGATCGAGCGCGAATGCGACCCGACGACCTGGCAGATCCCGTCCGGCCGATCGGTGCACGAGCAGCTCGCGCTCGGCGATCGCTACGCGGAGGTGACGCGGCCGGTCATGCCGTGGGTGTTCGAAGAGCTCGACGCCTGCGCCGAGGCGGTCGGCGTGGATCCTCGGGCGCTGTGGGCGTGCAGCATCGAGGAGATCTGGTACGAGCCGCGCGTGGCCGGGCAGATCGGCGCGGCGATCGACGGCCGGTGCAGCGACATGGTCGCCGTCGCACCGGCCACCGCGGACGGGCACACCTTGACCGCGCACAACAACGACATGTCGCGCACCTACCAGCACGATCTCGTCGCGATCGAGCGCACGAGCGGCGACGACCCGACGATCCTGTCGATCGGCAACGGGATCTGGCTGAGCGTCGGCTGGAACGACGCCGGTCTCAACCTCACCGGGAACGAGCTGAGCCCGAATGACGAACGCATCGGGATCCCACGCGAGATCCAGGTGCGCGCGATGCTGCGCGAGCGCACGCTCCAGGGCATGACCGATGTCGCACTGCACCCGGCGCGCGCGTCGTCCTACAACAACGTCCTGGCCGATGCCTCGGGTGCGGTGGCGAACGTCGAAGGGTCGGCCACCGCCGCCGAGGTCACGGGAGCGGACGAGGACGGTCACCTCGTCCACACGAACCACTACGTGTGCGGGTCGATGCTCGGCTACGAAGGCGATCCCGAGTACGCCACCGTGTCCGCGACCCGGTACAACCGCGCCGCCGAGCTCCTGGCGAGCGCGCCCGCCGGGACGATCACGATGGACACGCTGCACGGGTTCCTCCAGGACCACGAGAACGCGCCGGACTCGATCTGTCGCCACGAAGCGGAGAACCGCGTGGCGGTGACCGCGTTCTGGTCGGTCGCCGATGTCACGGACGGGTCGATCCGCTTCGGGCGCGGCAACCCGTGCGACTCCGTGCAGCAGGAGTTCCGCTTCTCGGATTGACGGCCGTCACCCGACGGCGTCGCGCAACCGCTCGACGATCACGAGGTCGTCCTCGCGCTCGGCCAGGAGGAGGGGCGTCTCGCCGGCGTCGTTGGTCGCCGCAGGGTCTGCCCCGGCATCGAGCAGCGCCTCCACACCCTCGAGATCGCCGTTGGCGGCCGCCGAGTGCAGCGGCGTGTATCCGTGCCGCTGCCGGTTGTTCGGATCGGCGCCCGCGGCGAGCAACATCCGGACCACGCTCGCGTGCGACCCGGACGCGGCCGCATGCAACGGCGTGCCCGTCATCCACCCGGTCCCGTTGCGATCGACGACGGCGCCGCGCGCGAGCAGCAGCCGCACCGCGTCGGCCTGCCCGAAGAACGCCGCGAGGTGCAGCGGCGTGAACCCGTCGCCGCTCATCGCGTCGACGAGCTCCGGATCCTCGGCGAGCAACTCGGTCAACCGGTCGAGGTCGCCGAACGTCGCCGCCTCGAACACGTTCAGCCGGTCGACGTGTCCACGGACGGCCTCCACCATCCCCTTGTCCATCCGGTAGCGCGCGCGGAGCAACGGCGACACCCCCTCGTCGTCGCGCTCGGCCGCGAGCCACGGCTGCTCCGCGAGCAGGGCGCGGACGCCGTCGGTGTCCCCCGCGTCGATCAGAGCGAAGACATCGTCCGAGGTGCTTGCCATCGCGTCATCCTCTCACTAGCATCCGTATTTGCTTA
>Ga0207708_10003265_pt1 | contig 11951 bp, 15 predicted proteins | sample KBSK5101metaG_FD_184340 | JGI IMG/M metagenome (GOLD analysis project Ga0207708, IMG submission 184340) | Corn, switchgrass and miscanthus rhizosphere microbial communities from Kellogg Biological Station, Michigan, USA - KBS K5-10-1 metaG... | ecosystem: Host-associated > Plants > Roots >...
GGGGCCGGCCGGAAGGGCGCGATCCCGTTCGGCCCGTTCCTGGCAGCCGGCGCCGTCGTGGCGGCGCTCTGGGGACCGCAGATCGCCGACTGGTACCAGCGGACGTTCCTGCACGTCTGATCTCTCGCCCGGTCCCAGCCTTGCCGGCGTCGAACACCCGTTCGTACCAGCGGAAATGGACCCCTGGGGTGTTTGACTCACCTTGTTCCCTGATGTGTCCTTTGCGTGCTTCCGGGGCCAGTAGGCCCTCTTGAGCGTCTTGTGGCAGATGTGGCACATGTGACTCGCGACCCTCGAGCGGTCGCTAGGAGAGAGAGCGCGATGGCGAGCGGTGGGGCTCGGACCTTCTGGGGCGACGGCACGTCGCTGTTGACGGTTGCAGAGGTGGCCTCGGCGATGCGCGTTTCGACGATGACGGTGTACCGGCTGATCAAGAGCGGAGAGCTCCCGGCGGTGCGTGTCGGGCGGAGCTACCGGGTGCGCGGCTCGGCGATCGAGCAGTACCTCGCGTCGCGCTCGGTGCAGGTGGACGGTCCCTGATGGCGAAGAAGGGTCGGATCGGGTTGGACGTGGGCTCGACGGCCGTGCGCGCCGTCGAGCTCGTCGGCACGCCGGCGACGGTCGTGCGGGCGAGCCAGGTTGCCCTCCCGGCCGGCGCGGTCGAGAGCGGCGAGGTCCGCGACCCTGCCGCCGTCTCGGATGCGCTCGGGAAGCTCTGGTCCGAGGGCGGGTTCAAGGGTCGACAGGTGTGGCTCGGCGTCGGCAACCAGCGGGTGGTCGTCCGCGAGATCTCCCTGCCGTACCTCCCGGAGAAGGAGCTGCGCTCCTCGCTCGGGTTCCAGGTGCAGGAGTTCATCCCGATGCCGGTGGACGACGCCGTGCTCGACTACCACACGATCGGCGAGTTCGAGCAGGACGACCGGAAGATGCTGCGGATGCTCCTCGTGGCGGCGCAGCGGAGCATGGTCGACCTGCTGGTGCAGGCGGTGAGCGCCGCGCGCCTCGACCCGGTCGGGATCGACCTGGTGCCGTTCGCGCTCGTGCGCTCGATCGGCGCGTCCGACCAAGGCCTCGATCTCAACGAGGGCCAGGTCGAAGAGGCGATCGTCGACATCGGCGCGCACGTCACGAACATCGTGGTGCACGCGCGCGGCGAGACGCGGTTCGTCCGGATCCTCCCCAGCGGCGGTCGCGACATCACGGTCGCGATCGCGCGGTCGGCGGGGGTCGACGACGACGTGGCGGAGCGGCTCAAGCGCGGTCAAGAGGTGGAGGACGCCCCGTCCCCGCAGCAGGTGCGACAGGCGGCGTTGCAGCGTGCGGCCGCGTTCGTCGACGAGGTGCGCTCCTCTCTCGAGTTCTACACGGCGCAGGCGAAAGAGGTACGGATCGGCCGCGTGAAGGTGACCGGCGGCGGCTCTCGCCTCGAGGGCTTGTTCGACCTGATGCGCCAGCGGATCCCCGTGCCGGTCGAGCCCGGCGGTGTGTTCGGCACGGTCGCGCACCAGCTCGATCCCGCCGATGTCGCCGCCGCGGAGCCGCTGCTCGCGGTCGCGGTCGGCCTGGCGTTGCCGGACGGTGACTCGTGACCCGCGTCAACCTCCTTCCGAGCGAGATCAAGCAGGGTCAGGAGACCCGGCGTCGGTTCACGCTGTTCCTGCTCGGCGGGATCGCGCTCGTCCTGTTGGTCCTGGCGTTCTGGTTCCTGCAGTCGATGCGGTTGAGCGATGTACAGAGCCAGATCGACGCACAGAACCAGACCAACGCCGCGATCCAGTCGCAGATCAACGATCTGCAGAAGTACGAACAGCTGCAGACCGAGGCGCAGCAGGAGGAGGAACTGCTGGCTTCGGCCTACGCGGGCGAGGTGTCGTACTCGGGGATGCTCGTCGACGTCTCCAAGGTGATCCCGTCGGATACCTACCTGACGAACTTCTCTGCGACGTTGCAGCCTCCCGGGTCGACGTCCTCCACGACGACGCCGTCGAGCACGAGTACGACGACGTTCGTCGGGAACATGACGTTCTCCGGAGAGACCTTGCACTTCGATTCGATGAGCATGTGGCTGAACCGGCTCGAGTCGGTCCAGGGATGGGTGAACCCGTGGACGTCGAACGTGACCGCGGATTCGGCGGTCGCCGGCGCCTACGCCTTCGACACGTCGGTCGACCTGACCCAAGACGCGCTGACGCAGCGCGGTGCAGCGGGAGAAGCGGCCAGTGGGTAACCAGCGCGCCCCCCTATTCGCGATCATCGGCGGCGTCGTCCTCGCCGTCCTGCTCGTGGTGTTCCTCGTGTTGCCTGAGATGGGCAAGGTCTCCAAGGCCAAGGAGGATCTCGCGCAAGCGCAGCAGCAGGAGCAAACCCTGACGGTGCAGCGCAACGCCCTCGAGGACACGAAGGCCAATGCGGCGGAGAACCGCAAGATCATCGAGCAGGTCCACCAGCAGATCCCACCCACCGTCGACGAGGGTGGCCTCCTTAACCTGATCAACAAGGCGGCGCTCGACTCCGGATTCCCGATCGTCAACATCAACCCGAGCACGCCGACGTTCGACGACCAGACGGGACTCAGCACCATCGTGTGGCAGGTGAGCGCCGTCGGCACGTACAGCGACGTCACGGCCTTCACCTACCGGATCGAGACGTTGCCGCGTGCCGCGAAGATCACGGCGCTCAGCCTGTCGCCGAGCGCGGCGCCGACCAGCACATCGACGTCGCCGCCGCTGACGATGACCGCCACGATCGAGGCCTACACGAGCGACACCAGCGCCGGGCCCGGTTCCGATCCCGGACCGACGGAGGCGGGCTGACATGCCGATGACCGACCGTGACAAGCGCACGCTTCGCATCGGCGGGATCATCCTCGGTGTGCTCCTCGTCGCCTTCCTGTTGCTCAAGTTCTTGGGTGGCGGTGGTTCCGAGGAGGACGCAACGGCAGGCTTCTCACCGCGTGCGACCACGTCGGCCCCTGGCGGAAGCACCGGAGGCGGCACCGCGAGCGGCAGCGAGTCGCCGAGCCTCGCGCCCTCGCCCGTCCTGGTGCTGCCGGTGCGCGATCCGTTCGCGATCCCGGCCGGCTTCCCGGTGTCGTCCAGCGGCAGCACGACGTCGGGAGGCTCGACCACGACCGGCACGTCGACCACGAGCGGGGGCACCACCACGACGAGCACGACCACGACGACGACCTCCGCGACCACGCCGGGTGGCGGGACGCGCACGCCGACGCAGCCGAGCGGCGCGACCGAGACGGTGGGTGGTCATGAGGTCACGTTGATCGACACCTTCACGACCAACGGCGTCGAGCAGGCGACCGTGTCCGTGGATGGCACGGTCTACCGGCCGTCGGCGGGCCAGACGTTCGGACCGAACAAGCAGTACGAGCTGCAGTCGGTCTCGGGGAACTGCGCGACGTTCCTGTTCGGGGATCAGTCGTTCACGCTCTGCGTGCCGCAGAACAAGTAGCGGCTCGCTATCGACGCCGGCGATGCGCCCACGGGGGGAGCGGTCGCCGGTCGGGTGGGGGCGGCTCCGGCCGCCCCCACCATCAACACCGGCACGCACGCCGGGCGCCCGCAGCCCTTCCCTATGATGGCGCGGTGTTGCGCTACCTCACCGCCGGGGAGTCCCACGGCCGCGGCCTCGTCGTGATCGTCGAGGGCCTGCCGGCAGGGGTTCCGGTTTCGCACGAGGCGATCGCGGGCGAGCTCGCCCGCCGCCGCCACGGCTACGGCCGCGGGGGCCGGCAGCGGTTCGAGGCCGACGCGTTCGAGATCCAGGCGGGGGTGCGCCATGGGCGGACGATCGGCGCGCCGGTGGCGATCACGATCCCGAACGTGGAGTTCGAGCAGAAGTACGCCGAGCTGATGGCCGCCGACGGCGCCGACGACCGGTCGAAGGCGCTCCGGCGGCCGCGTCCGGGCCACGCCGATCTCGCGGGAGCGCTGAAGTACGGGTTCGACGACGTCCGCAACGTGTTGGAGCGGGCGAGCGCCCGCGAGACGGCTGCGCGGGTGGCGGCCGGCGCCCTGTGCAAGGCCTTCCTCGCCGAGCTGGGGATGCAGATCCTGTCGCACGTGGTGCAGATCGGGAAGGTGAAGGCTCGCCGCGGCGCGCCGCCGACGCCCGAGGAGCGGACGCGGATCGATGCCTCCCCCGTGCGGTGCGCCGATGACGAGGCGTCGGTGGCGATGGTGGCCGAGATCGACCGGCTGCGGAAGGAGAAGGACAGCGCGGGTGGCGTCTTCGAGGTGCTCGCGTACGGGGTGCCGCTCGGGCTCGGTTCGTACGTGCATTGGGACCGCAAGCTCGACGCCCGGCTCGCCGCGGCGCTGATGTCGATCCAGTCGGTGAAGGGCGTTGAGATCGGCGACGGTTTCGCCTCGGCGGGGCGCCCCGGCTCGAAGGCGCACGACGAGATCGTGATGCGGGGCGGCCGGCTCACGCGCGCGACCGCCCGGGCCGGCGGGATCGAGGGCGGGATGTCGACGGGCCAGCCGATCCGGGTCCGCGCCGCCATGAAACCGTTCTCGACGGTTCCGAAGCCGTTGCGCACGGTGGACCTCGCGACGGGGGAACCGGCGCTCGCGATCAAGCAACGCACCGATGTGTGTGCGGTGCCGGCCGGAGGCGTCGTCGGCGAGGCGGTCGTCGCGTGCACGCTCGCCGACGCCACGTTGGAGAAGTTCGGCGGCGACGCGCTCGCCGAGACGTCGCGGAACCTCGACGCGTACCTGGAGACGCTTCCGTGATCGTGTACCTCGTCGGGATGCCGGGTTCTGGGAAGTCGACGGTGGGGGCTGAGCTGGCCGGGCGCCTCGGGGTCCCGTTCGTGGACCTCGACGTCGAGATCGCTCGCCGTGCGGGCCGGTCGATCACGGAGATCTTCGAGGCCGACGGCGAGGCTGGGTTCCGTGCGCTCGAGGCGAAGGAGCTGCTCGACGCGTCGACCCACGATCCGGCGGTGATCGCCTGCGGCGGGGGCGTGGTGCTCGAGCCGGCGAACCGGATCACGCTGCGCAACACCGGCACGTGCGTGTTCCTGGACGTGCCCATCGACGTCCTCGCCGCGCGCGTCCGGCCGGACGCCGACCGCCCGCTGATCAGGGCGTCGGGTGACCTCGAACGGATCCTCGCGGAGCGGGAGCCGCTGTACCGGGAGTTCGCTGCGCACGTGGTCGACGGCGCGGGCGACCCCGGTGCGGTGGCGGACGCGATCGTGGAGGAGCTCCGTTGGACCGTGTGACCGTCCCGATCCCGGGGCGGTCCTACGAGGTGACGGTCGGTGTCGGCGTCGTCGAGGGCGCGGGATCGATCCTGCCCGACCTCGGTCGCGCGGCGCAGGCCTTCGTCGTCGTCGATGCGGCGGTCACCGAGCCGTGGTTGGGCCGGGTCACCGAGGCGCTCGAGACGCGCTCCCTACACGTGGTGCCGCTGACCGTCCCGTCGGGCGAGGCGGCGAAGACGATGGACGTGTACGGGACGTTGATGCACCAGCTCGCCTCGCAGGAGGCGCACCGAGACGACATCGTCGTCGCGCTCGGCGGCGGCACCGTGGGCGATCTCGCGGGGTTCGTCGCCTCGACGTACATGCGGGGACTCGAGGTCGTCCAGGTGCCGACCACGTTGATCGGACAGGTGGACGCCGCGATCGGCGGCAAGACCGCCGTGAACCTGCCGGAAGGCAAGAACCTCGTCGGGACGTTCCACCAACCCCTCGCCGTGCTGTGCGACGTGGGCGCGCTCGCGACCCTTCCCGAGCGCGACTTCCGCTCCGGGCTGGCCGAGGTGGCGAAGTACGGACTGGCATTGGACCCCGAGTTGCTCGACGGGTTGGAACGAGACCCGTCGGCGGTGCTGGCGCGCGAGCCGGCCGCTCTCGAGGCGCTCGTGACCCGCTGCGTCCGGATCAAGGCGGCGACCGTCGCGGCCGACGAGCGCGACGCCGCCGGCCGCCTGTTCCTCAACTACGGGCATACGCTCGGGCACGCGCTCGAGCGGCTGGACGCGTTCACCGGCCGGTCCCACGGCGAGGCGGTCGCGATCGGGATGGTCTTCGCCGCACGGTTGGCGACGGCCAGAGGGCTTGCGGGCGAAGACCTCACGGGGCGTACGGTCCGCGTCCTCAGCTCGCTGGGGCTCGACACCGGCGGGCGGCTGCCGCCGTCGCATGACATCCTGACGGCCTTCCGGATGGACAAGAAGTTCCACGGCGGGGTGCGGTTCGTGTTGCTGCGCGGGGTCGGCGAGCCGACGATCGTGGAAGGCGTGACCGAGGAGGAGTTGCGGGCGGTGCTGCAGGAGATGGGGGCTGCCGCATGAACGTGCTGTACGTGTTCGGGCCGAACCTCGGCGCACTCGGGACGCGCGACCCCGAGACGTACGGCGGGGAGACGCTCGCCGAGATCATGGACGCGGTCGAGCGGCGCGCGGTCGAGACCGGACACGTGGTGACGTGGCGGCAATCCAACCACGAGGGCGAGCTGGTGGACTGGCTGCTCGCGGCGCGGGCCGACGGAACCGACGTGGTCGTGCTGAACCCGGGGGCGCTCTCGCACTACTCGTACGCGCTGCGCGATGCGATCGAAGCGTGCGAGCTGCCCGTGATCGAGGTGCACATGTCGAACATCGCGGCACGGGAGACGTTCCGGCACACCTCGGTGGTGTCGGCCGTGTGTCGCGGCACGATCAGCGGCCTTGGAGCCGCTGGCTATCATCTGGCGCTGGAGGCGATGCCGTGGATCACGACATGAGGAGGCGCGCGCTCACCGCGCGCCTGGACGAGTTGGGTGTCGACGCGTTACTCATCACCCGGCTGTTGCATACGCGGTACCTGACGGGGTTCACCGGCTCGAACGGCCAGGTCCTGGTCCGTCCCGACGGCGCGTTGTTCCTGACGGATGGCCGCTACACGGAGCAGTCCCGCCGCGAGGTGCCCGATCTCGAGCGCCACACCTACACCAACCCGTTGCGCGAAGAGCTGCCGGGATTGCTCGGGGGCGTGCGCCGATTGGGGTTCGAGGCTGAGGACGTGACGGTGGCGGCTCGCGATCGGTTCGCGGACGCGCTCGGCGACGACGTCGACCTGGTGCCCACGACCGACGTCGTGGAGCCGCTGCGCGCCGTGAAGGACGACGACGAGCGGGCCGCGATCCGCCAGGCCCAGGCGATCACCGACGCCGCGTTCACCGCGATCTTGGACGGGTTCGCCGTCGGCGTGACCGAGCAGCAGGTCGCGCGGCAGCTCGAGACGGCCATGCGCGACGAGGGCGCGGACGGCCTGGCGTTCGACTCGATCGTGGCCTTCGGCGAGAACGCGGCCGAACCGCACCACGAGCCGACCCACCGCACGCTCGGCGAGGGCGACATCATCAAGCTGGACTTCGGCGCGCTCGCCGCGGGCTACCACGCAGATATGACCCGGACGATCTCGTTCGGCTCGCCGCCGGCGGAGCTCCGAGCGATCCACGAGGTCGTGCGCGAGTCGCAGCAGGCGGGGATCGACGCGGTGAAGGCGGGCGTGACGGGCGCGGCGGTCGACGCGGTGAGCCGTGAGGTGATCGAGCGCGCCGGGTACGGCGACGCGTTCGTCCATAGCCTCGGGCACGGCGTCGGCCTCGAGATCCACGAGGCCCCGAGCCTCGGCCGCAAGCAAGACGATCCGCTGCCGGCGGGCGCCGTCGTGACGGTCGAGCCCGGCATCTACCTCGCGGGTATCGGCGGCGTCCGGATCGAGGACATGGTGGAGGTCACCGGCGACGGCTGCGTCGTGGTCGGCACGTCGGCCCGCGAGCTGATCGAGCTCTAGACGAGAGGACCCGCGTGAGCGTTTCGACCAACGACTTCAAGAACGGCATGACCCTGGAGCTCGACGGCGTCTTGTTCCAGGTCGTCGAGTTCCAGCACGTGAAGCCGGGCAAGGGCGGTGCGTTCGTCCGGACGAAGCTCCGGAACGTGAAGACCGGCGCCGTGATCGAGCGTACGTTCAACGCGGGTGTGAAGGTCGGTCTCGCGATCGTGGAGCGCAAGGGGATGCAGTACCTGTACTCCGACGGGACGGACTTCGTGTTCATGGACCTCGACACCTACGACCAGGTGCACGTCGGTCCAGAGGTGATCGGCGATGCGGGCCGCTTCCTCGCGGAGAGCGCGGAGGCGCAGGTCGCGATGCACGAGGGCGTCCCGATCGCGGTGGATCTCCCGGCGTCGGTGGTCCTGGCGATCCGGGAGACCGCGCCGGGCGCGAAGGGCGACACGAAGACGGGTGCGCTCAAGCCCGCCACCGTCGAGACCGGCGCGGTCGTCCAGGTGCCGCTGTTCGTCGAAGAGGGCGAGAAGATCAAGGTCGACACGAGGAGCGGGGACTACATCGAGCGCGTGAAGGGCTAGCCGTGACCCGCCGCGAGGACCGGCGCGTCGCGATCGACATCCTGTACCAAGCCGACATCACCGACGCCGCGCCCGCGTCCGTCGTCACCGAGTGGCGGCACGTCGGCCGCGAGGTGCCGCCCTTCGCCGAAGCGCTCGTGGACGGCGTCGCCGACCGGTTCCCGGACATCGACCTGCTGCTGGAGACGCACGCCGAGGGCTGGACCGTGCGGCGGATGGCGTCGCTGGACCGGACGATCCTGCGGGTCGGCGTCTACGAGCTGCTGTGGAGCGATGACGTGCCGACCTCCGTCGCGATCTCGGAGGCGGTGGAGGCGGCCGCGGAGCTGTCGGCCGCCGACGCCAAACGGTTCGTGAACGGGGTGCTCGGGCGGATCGCGCGCGACGAAGGCGTCGCCTGAGCGAACCGGCGACCGGCGTCAGGCGCTCGGGGTCTCGCCCTCGGCCGGCGGGTCGGCCTGCGCCTGCGCGGGCGGCGTGGGTGCGGCCGGCGGCGGGGTCGATGTGTCCTCGACGTTGCCTTCCTTGATGCCCTTCTTGAACTCACCCTGCGCCTTGCCCAGGTTGCGCGCGATCTGGGGGAGCTTCGTGGCGCCGAACAACAGCACCACGCCGATCACCACGACGACCCATACATCCGTACCCATGTCGGTCCCTTCCGAGGAGTGGTCCTGGACCCAAGGATAGCCCCCGGGCGGGCGTCCGGACAGCGTCACCGTGTATCCTGCGGGGGAACGAGCACCCCTTTAACGCCGGTCCCGTGAGGCCGGGAAGGGAGCATCGGATGGGCCACAACACGTTCGCCTCCTCGCGCGCTCGAGGGGGCGTTGTCGTATGACCGCAACGGTGATGGCCCCTGACGACATCCGGCGCGCGCTGACGCGGATCGCGCACGAGATCCTCGAACGCGACAAGGGCGCCGCTGACGTGGTGCTCGTGGGGATCGCCGACCGCGGTGACGACCTCGCCCGCCGGTTGGCCGCCGAGGTCTCGCGGATCGAGGGTGTCGAGATCCCCGTCGGCGTGCTCGACATCACCTTCTATCGCGACGACATCGGGCTGCGCGCCGAGGCGCCGGAGGTGCACGAGACGCGGATCGGGTTCGACGTCTCCGGCAAGGTCGTGGTGCTCGTCGACGACGTGTTGTACACGGGCCGGACGATCCGCTCGGCGATGGACGCGCTCATGGACCTCGGTCGGCCGCACAAGATCCAGCTGGCCGTCCTGGTGGACCGCGGGCACCGGGAGCTCCCGATCCGCGCCGACTTCGTCGGCAAGAACGTGCCGACGAGCCGTGACGACAACGTCCGCGTCCAGGTCCAAGAGCTCGACGGCGCCGACGCGGTGACGGTCCGCCGGTCCGACGACGGCGAGGGGGGCGCATGAACGAACATCTGCTGTCGATGCACGACCTTTCGGGGGACGACATCACGAGGATCCTGGACACGGCGGGATCGTTCCGGGAGGTCGGCACCCGGGTGATCAAGAAGGTGCCGGCGCTGCGCGGGCGCACCGTCGTCAACCTCTTCCTCGAGAACTCGACCCGCACACGGATCAGCTTCGAGCTCGCGGCGAAGCGGCTGTCGGCCGACGTGATCAACTTCGGCGCCGGTGGATCGAGCGTCGCGAAGGGCGAGTCGCTGAAGGACACGGCGCTCACCCTGCAGGCGATGGGCGCCGACGCGATCGTCGTGCGGCATTCCTCGAGCGGGTCGCCGCTGCAGCTCACGCGGTGGGTCGACGCGCACGTCCTGAACGCCGGCGACGGCACGCACGAGCACCCGACGCAGGCACTGCTCGACCTGTACACGATGCGGGAGAAGCACGGCCGCCTCGACGGGCTCCGCGTCGCGATCGTCGGCGACGTGCTGCATTCGCGCGTCGCGCGGTCGCTGTCGATCGGCCTGGTGACCGTCGGCGCCGAGGTGACGCTGGTCGGACCGCCGACCCTGATCCCGCCGGAGGCGCCGTCGTGGGGCGTGGAGGTGAGCTACGACCTGGACGGCGTGGTCCCCAAGCTCGACGTCTGCTACATGCTCCGGGTGCAGCGCGAGCGGCAGCGACTGGAGTACTTCCCGAGCGTCCGCGAGTACGCGCGGCTGTTCGGGCTGACGACGGACCGGGCGGCGATGCTGCCCGAGACCGCGCTCATCATGCATCCCGGCCCCATGAACCGCGGGGTCGAGATCGATTCCGACGTCGCCGATCGACCGGCGTCGGTGATCGAGGAGCAAGTGACGAACGGCATCGCGATCCGGATGGCGCTGCTCTACCTGTTGCTCGGTGGCACGGGCGTGGTGGAGGGCGCATGAGCGAGCGCGTCGTCTTCGAACGGGTTCGCGTGCTCGACCCCGCGGCGGGCGTCGACGAGGTGCGCGACGTGGCGATCGCCGACGGGCTCGTTGCCGCCGAGGCACCGAGCGACGCCGAGCGGATCGATGCCAACGGGTTGATCCTGGCACCAGGCCTGGTCGACCTGCACACCCATCTGCGCGAGCCGGGCGACGAGCACAAGGAGACCGTCGCGACCGGCACCCGTGCGGCCGCGGCCGGCGGCTATACGGCGGTGGCGGCGATGGCCAACACCGACCCGCCGGCGGACAACGCCGCGATCGTCCAGGCCGTGCGCGACCTCGCGACCGCGGCCGGCTCGTGCGACGTCTTCCCGGTGGGCGCGATCAGCCACGGGCTCGCGGGCGAGACGTTGGCCGAGATGGGGGAGATGGTCGATGCCGGCGTGCGGATCTTCTCCGACGACGGCCGGTCGGTGCCGACGGCCCGGCTGCTCCGCAACGCGCTGACCTACGCGAAGGCGTTCCCCGTCGAGGTGGTCCTCGCCGAGCATGCGGAGGACGCCTCGCTCGTCGAGGGCGGCCAGATGCACGAGGGCGCCCGCTCGGCGTCGCTCGGCCTCGCCGGCCGCCCGGCCGAGGCCGAAGAGGTGATCGTCGCTCGGGACCTCGCCGTCGCGCGCGCTTGTGGCGGACGGGTACACCTGTGCCATCTGTCGTCGGCGCGGGCCGTCGACCTCGTCCGCCGCGCGAAGGCCGAGGGTGTGCGGGTGACGGCGGAGGTCACGCCGCACCACCTGGTGCTGACGGACGACGACCTCGTCACCTACGACACGATGAAGAAGATGAACCCGCCGCTGCGGACGGCCGAGGATCGCGACGCGTTGCGTGCTGCCCTGGCCGACGGCACCGTCGATGCGATCGCCACGGACCACGCACCGCACGCGGTCGAGGAGAAGGATCTGGAGTTCGACCTGGCGCCGCCCGGCACGACGGGCCTCGAGACCGCGCTGGCGGTCGTGCTCACACACCTCGTCGAGCCCGGTGCACTGCCGCTGGTGCAGGAAACGCTGCGGCTCTTGTGGGACAAGCGCTCCCAGCGCCTGCTCGGGCTCGCCGAGTATGAAGAGCTCGGCAATGGCAGGCGCGGACTGGACGTGGCGATCGCAAGGCGCGCGGACACCGCGATGAGCGGGCTAACGGCGGCGCAGCAGGCGATTGCTCGTCGCGTGCTGCTTCGGCTCGTGAGCTTTGGCGAGGGCCGCCCAGATA
>Ga0207708_10003269_pt1 | contig 11948 bp, 10 predicted proteins | sample KBSK5101metaG_FD_184340 | JGI IMG/M metagenome (GOLD analysis project Ga0207708, IMG submission 184340) | Corn, switchgrass and miscanthus rhizosphere microbial communities from Kellogg Biological Station, Michigan, USA - KBS K5-10-1 metaG... | ecosystem: Host-associated > Plants > Roots >...
GTCCATCCCCACGATCGGCATCGGCGCCGGCCCCGACTGCGACGGCCAGGTGCTCGTCTGGCACGACATCCTCGGCCTTTACGAAGGACGGGCGGCGCGCTTCGTGAAGCGCTACGCAGAGATCGGGGAGGGGATCCGGACCGCACTGACCGAGTTCGCGGCGGACGTTAGGGAGCACCGGTTCCCCGAGGAGCAGCACACGTACGCGATGCCGGAGGACGAGCTGGCGGTGTTCGAGGCAGCGCTCTCAGAGAGTCACGAACACACCGAGCATCGCGGCTAGGAGCGCGACGGCGCCGACCACTGCCGTGGCCGCCCGAAGCCACGTCCAGCCGTGCGTGACCCGGACGCCGAGGACGAGCAGCCCGAGCGACCACGCGACGAAGACGAGCTGAACAGCCAGCAGCGCGCGCTCGCCCGAGCCCTCGTCGGCCCCACCTCCGCGGAACGTGTCTCCGCCGTAGAGCGCGAGTCGAAGCGGGAGAACGAGGAACAGCGAGAGTGCGAGCGGCACCAGCGCGAACCCGACCGTCTGCCGCGCGCGACGGAACGAGCCGATGCTGCCGAGCAGCCGCACGCCGAAGTAGAGCGCGAATCCGAGCACGAAGTACCCGACGACGCCGTAGAGGCCGCCGGCGATGAACGTCCAGACCGCGAGCAGGACGGTGTCGTACTCGGGGTCGTCCAGGATGTCCGCCGCAGTCGGCGTCGCCAGCACGGCCGCCATTCCCGCGAGCCAGATCACGAGCAGCAGAGGCTCGGCACGCGCTGCCACGTCGTCGTCGTCGTCCTCGCGCAGCGCGAAGAAGACCGAGCGCGGGCTGAGGAGCACCGCCGGCACGCGCAGCCACCAGGCGCGCGACGGCGTCAGCTCGGGGCTCGCTCCGACGGTGTCAGACGCCACGGGAGGAGCGTATCCGCACTGCGTTGAGCCTCCCCGAACAGCCGCATAGAGTGAAAACAGATGCCCGGCGTCGTCACGTGCCCGTCGTGTGGATCCGAGAACGAGGCGGGCAGGAAGTCTTGCGGCGAGTGCGGGCGCCGTTTCTCGAAGCGCAGACCCAGCGCTTCCGAGCCCGGATGAGCGATGACCCCGAGAAGTTCAAGGCTGCCGCGGCCGGCTTCCGCGAGTACGGCATCCCGTTCTGGGTCGCGGTCACGCTGCTCGAACATGGCGAGCTGGCGGGCGATCGCGCCCTCCTCGACGAGGCGCGCGGGATGTTCGAGGGGCTGGGGGCGACGCCCTGGCTCGAGCGGGTCGACCGAGCCACGAGCAGTTCGGCCGCCGCGACGCCCGCCTAGAGCCCAAAACGTCGCGGGTTGGAGAACCGACGCACGGGGGTAGGTCTCCGACTAGTCTCGTGGGCGTGGTGGGAAGGACGCGGATGCTGCGCGCCGCGTGGATCGCGGCGTCGTTGGCCGTGCTCTGCACAGCGCTCCTCTGGATGCTGCTGAATTTCGCCCCGCTCCGTTCGTCGCGGCTCGGCCCCTTCGCACGCGGCCTGGTCACGCCGGCCGCCGCGCTTGCCGCGACGAGGCGCGATCATCCGACGGCGAGCTGGCCGATGTTCGGCGGGTCGCCCTCCCGTGTTCGCTTCGTCGCGTCGCGACTCCGACCGCCGTTTCGCATCGCGGCGGTCATCCCCGGCGAGAGCCTCATCGAGATGCCCCCCGCTGTCGCAAAGGGACGTGTTGTCTTCGGCACGCACGACGGAACCGTCATCGCGGCGAGGACGTCCGACGGGACGGTCGTCTGGACGAGAGAGCTCAACGGGTGCATCGCATCGTCACCCGCCGTCCGTGAAGGGATCGCCTATACCGGGTGGGCAGGCCCCGCGCCGTGCGGGCAGCCAAAGGACGGAACGGGCGGAGTCGTCGCGCTCGATCTTCGAACGGGGCGCATCCTCTGGAAGTTCGGGGCGGGAAATGTCGAGGCGAGTCCCGCAATCGTCGCGGACAGACTGTTCTTCTCCGCGTTCAGGAACCGCAGAGAGTCCACGGTGTACGCGATGAAGCTTGGACCGAATCGACACCTGGAGTGGCGGTACGAGCTCGACACGAAGGTCGCGTCGAGCCCGACGCTCCTCGGCCGTCGCCTCTACGTGGCCGCGTACGACCGGAGCATCTACGGCTTCGACGGGTGGAGCGGCGAGCTGAAGTGGCGGACGAGCGCCTACGCTGACGATGCCGGAGCGCGAGTGCTCCTCAATCTCAGAAGCCTCGTTCGGCGACGGTCGTGGTCGGAAGGCGGCTACTACGCAACACCCGCAGCTGCCTATCGTAGGATCTACGCGGGCGTCATCGACGGCGTGTTCTCGGCCTTCGACATCGAGACGGGCGAGCATCGCTGGAGCCGCAAGCTCTCGGGCTCGATCTACGGCTCGGCGGCCTTGTGGAACGAGACGGCGTACGTCGGGACGACCTCGGGGACCTTCTACGCGCTTTCGGCACTCACCGGACAGACGCGCTGGCAGGTCGACCTGGGCGGCAAGATCCTCGGCTCCCCGACGGTGACGAACGGCCGCGTATACATCTCCACCACGAACCGCGAGACGTTCGCCCTCGACGCCTTGACCGGCGCCATCGAGTGGCACTACTGGGACGGCTACTACTCGCCGCTCGTCGTCGACGGCTCGCGTGGGATCCTCGTCGGCAAGGGGCGGCTCTACGTGCTCGAGAACGCCGCACTGCCGAGCGCATCGCGCGGCATACGACCCGACTGACGCACTTTCGGGGCCCCGGCGTCCGGGCACCGCTCTAGCCTCGGAAGCGCGTGCACAGAGGCTCGCTCTTCGATCGCTTCGCCCGGCGCGGCGCGAGCTTCGCGGGGCATCCGATGGCGTTCGCCGCCGCGGTCCTGCTCATCCTCGTCTGGCTCGTGAGCGGGCCGATCTTCGGCTTCTCGAACACCTGGCAGCTCGTGATCAACACGGCGACGACGATCGTCACGTTCCTCATGGTCTTCGTCATCCAGAACACGCAGAACCGCGACGGCGAGGCGGTGCAGATCAAGCTCGACGAGCTGATCCGCGCACTCGAGGGCGCACACAACAGCCTGCTCGACCTCGAGGAGCTGTCGGAGCACGAACTCGCCACCTTCCGGAAGAAGTACCTCGAGCTCGCGCGCGCCGCGCGGGACGAGATCCGGAGCGCGACGGGCGATACCGGCACGCCGCGCGTGGAGTTCCCCGAGCCCAGCTAGACGAGCCCAGAAAGACGAGCCGAGCTAGACGAGCCCAGCTGAGAGCGGCTACGCGGCCGCCGCGGCGCGCGCGGCGAGCACCGTGCGCAGAAACTGCCCCGTCGCCGACTCCTCGACCTCGGCGACGTCCTCGGGCGTCCCCGTGGCGATGACCTCGCCCCCCTCGTCCCCACCCTCGGGACCGAGGTCGACGATCCAGTCGGCCTGCTTGATCACGTCGAGGTTGTGCTCGATCACGAGCACCGTGTTCCCGGAGTCGACGAGGCGCTGGAGCACCTCGAGCAGCTTCTCGATGTCGGCGAAGTGGAGGCCCGTCGTCGGCTCGTCGAGGATGTAGAGCGTCTTGCCGGTGGCTACCTTCGACAGCTCGGCCGCGAGCTTGACGCGCTGAGCCTCGCCCCCCGAGAGTGTGGTCGCGGGCTGTCCGAGCTTGATGTAGTCGAGCCCCACGTCGTGCAGCGTCTGCAACCGCCGCCGGATCTTCGGGATCTTCGCGAAGAAGTCGAGCGCCTCCTCGACGGACATCTCGAGCACGTCCGAGATCGACTTTCCCTTGAAGCGCACCTCGAGCGTCTCGCGGTTGTAGCGCTTGCCGTGGCACGTCTCGCACGGGACGTAGACGTCCGGAAGGAAGTGCATCTCGATCTTGATCGTCCCATCCCCCTTGCACGCCTCGCAGCGTCCGCCGCGCACGTTGAAGGAGAAGCGGCCCGGCTTGTACCCGCGCACCTTCGCCTCGGGTGTGAGCGAGTAGAGCTCGCGAACGTGGGTGAAGAGGTCGGTGTAGGTCGCGGGGTTCGAGCGCGGCGTACGGCCGATCGGGCTCTGGTCGATGTCGATGACCTTGTCGAAGCAGTCGATCCCGTCGACGCCCTCGTGCTCGCCCGGCTTCACCCGCATCTTGTTGAGCCGGTTTGCGAGCGCCTTGTAGAGGATCTCGTTCACGAGAGTCGACTTGCCCGAGCCCGACACGCCGGTCACGGCGATGAAGCGCCCGACGGGGAAGTCGACGTCGATGCCCTTCAGGTTGTGCATCGCCGCCCCGCGAACCGAGAACCACCCTCGGTCGTCGTCCATGCGCCTCGGCGGAACGAGGATGTGGCGCTCCCCGCTCAGGAACTGGCCGGTGATCGAACCAGGCGTGGAAGCGACGTCGTCCGCGGTCCCGTCGGCCACGACTTCTCCCCCGTGCTCACCCGCGCCGGGCCCGAGGTCGACGACCCAGTCGGCCGACCGCATCATCTGCTCGTCGTGCTCGACGACGAGCACCGTGTTGCCGACGTCCCGCAGACGCTCGAGCGTGTGGATGAGACGGCCGTTGTCGCGCTGGTGAAGCCCGATCGACGGCTCGTCGAGGATGTACAGCACGCCCACGAGCTGCGAGCCGATCTGCGTTGCGAGCCGCAGCCGCTGCGCCTCGCCGCCCGAGAGCGTCTTCGCCGCGCGATCGAGCTGGAGGTAGCCGACTCCGACGTTCTCGAGGAACGTGAGCCGCTCCCGCACCTCCTTGAGGATCCGCCGCCCGATGAGCTCCTCCGTCTTCGTGAGCTCGAGCTCGTCGACGAACCGCAGCGCCCGCGCGACCGACATCTGCGTGAAGCCGTGGATCGAGAGCTCGCCGATGGTCACCGCGAGCACCTCCGGCTTGAGCCTTGCGCCGTGGCACTCCGGGCACGGCCGGAAGCTCATGTACTCCTCGATCCGGTCCCGGGCGTGCGATGAGTCGGTCTCGCGGTAGCGGCGCTGCAGGTTCGTCAGCAGGCCCTCGAACGCCATCGTGTACTGGCGCTTGCGGCCCATGCGGTTCCGGTAGGTGACGAAGATCTTCTCGTCGCCGGTGCCGTGGAGGAACCGGTCCTGCTGCTCGGTCGTCAACTCGCGCCACGGCACGTCGAGGGGGATCTCGTAGCGCTCGGCGATCGCCTCGATGACGGAGTCGTAGAAGTTCTGGCTACCGATGGTCCACGGGACGAGCGCGCCCTCGTCGATCGAGAGCGAGGTGTCGGGGACGAGTAGGTCCGGGTCGATCTCGAGCTGCGCACCGAGGCCGGTGCAGCGCGGGCAGGCCCCATGTGGCGAGTTGAAGGAGAACACGCGCGGCTCGAGCTCGGCGAGCGAGACGCCGTGGTCCGGGCAGGCGAGGTTCTCGGAGAAGGTCAACTCGTCGCCGTCGAGGATGTCGATGACGACGAGGCCCTCGGCGAGCGACGTCGCGGTCTCGACCGACTGGGTCAACCGCTGCCGGAGGTCGGCCTTCATCACGAGCCGGTCGACGACGACCTCGATCGTGTGCTTGAACTTCTTGTCGAGGACGATGTCCTCCTCGAGCAGCCGCTGCTCGCCGTCGACCTTCACGCGCGTGAAGCCGTCCCGGCGCAGCTCCTCGAGGACGTCCTTGTACTCGCCCTTGCGGTCCCGGACGACCGGGGCGTTCACCGTGAACCGCGTCCCCTCGTCGAGCCGGAGCACCTGCTCGACGATCTGGTCGAGAGACTGGCCCGCGATGGGGCGACCGCACACCGGGCAGTGGGGCCGGCCGATGCGCGCGAAGAGGAGGCGCAGGTAGTCGTAGATCTCGGTCACGGTGCCGACCGTCGAGCGCGGGTTGCGCGAGGTCGTCTTCTGGTCGATCGAGATCGCCGGCGAGAGCCCGTCGATCGAGTCGACGTCGGGCTTCTCCATCATCTGCAAGAACTGTCGCGCGTACGCCGAGAGCGACTCGACGTACCGCCGCTGGCCCTCGGCGTAGATCGTGTCGAACGCGAGGGAGGACTTGCCGGAGCCCGACAGCCCCGTCACGCAGACGAGCGCGTCGCGCGGGATGCGGACGGTGACGTTCTTCAGGTTGTGTTCGCGCGCGCCATGAACCACCAGCGCCTCGGTCTGGCTCATAGGCGGGTCATTGTACCGAGGCGAACAGACGTTCGTCTCGCTCTCCTGATGAGGCGGCGCGTCACCGGACGCGCCGCCTCCACGAACATGCCGCTGCGTCGTCTACGGGTACGGAGTCGTCGTGGTCGTCGTCTCCGTCGGCTGCGAGGACGTTCCGCCGTCATCGCCGCCAGCCGCCTCCGACGCCTTCATCTGACCGCGGATCTCGCCGCCCGCGTTCTTGACGGTGTGCACGTTGACGTACGTCCGCCCGAGCTCGATCGCTCGCAGCTGCCGGTGCGAGATGGTCGCCGTGCCACGCTGGCCGTTGATGCACGGGCCGCACAACGCGACCATCACCGGACCGGCCTTCCCGACCTTGCCGGCATGGATATGGGCCGCGATCGCACGCCCGGTGAGCTTCGAGAACGTCAGGCGCCACGTGAGCCGCGCCTTGTCATTCGCCAACTCCACCGCCCTACCCGTGAAGAGACCCGTCGCCCCGACCTGGACGCCCCGTGGCTTCGGCACCTCGAAGCGGGCCTTGAGGTTGGCGGTGACCTTGAACGTGTCCTTCTGTTGCGCCGCGAACGCGAGACCGGCCGCGAACAGTGCCGCACCGACCGCGATCGCGAGGAATGGCTTCAGCATCGTTCCTCCCGACGTTGCGTACATCACGTCCTTCGGGAGGAGGGCTTGGTCGGTTTGGTGCGCGTCAGCGCCGTGCAGTGCGCCAGCGGCCGAAGATGAGGCCGCCGACGGTGAACCCGAGCCCGAACGTGCCGAGCGCGAAGGCGCCGATCGCGATGAACTTCCGCCACAGCGAGAGACGCTGCCAACGCCCGATCGCGTCTCTTTCCTCTGCCGACAGCGGCTCGCCGCGACGCTGCTTGCGCGCAGCGCCGCCGGCACGTAGGCCGAGATAGATGTCGTCGAACAGTTCCGGCGACTCGTCCGCCACGGCCCGAGTGTACCCCGCCCTCCGGCCGTGACCGCAACCCGCCCGGGCGAGCGAGAGCCCGGCTGTAGAGTGCGCGCGCCATGGAGACGGCCCTAGCCGAGCTGAAGCATCGCCTTGCCAGGTTGACCGACCTCCGACGAGCCGAGGCCGTGCTCGTGTGGGACATGCAGGTGTTCATGCCGCCGGGCGGCGCTCCCTCACGAGCCGCGCAGCTCGGCACGCTCGAGGAGCTCATCCATGAGCGGCTCGTCGACGACCGCTTCGGCGAGCTCTTCGAGGAGCTCGAGCCGTACGCCGCGTCGCTCCCGCACGACTCCGACGACGCCTGCCTCATTCGCGTGGCCCGCTACGACTGGGACCGGGCGCGGCGCGTGCCGACCGAGCTCGCGGTCGAGTTCGCGGAGACCGCGGCCGAGTCGTACGACGTGTGGGTCGGCGCACGCCAGAACTCGGACTTCGCCGCGTTCCGGCCCTCGCTCGAGCGGATGATCGATCTCCGCCGCCGGTACGTCGAGTGCTTCGCGCCGTACGACGACCCCTACGACGTGCTCCTCGAGGACTTCGAGCCCGGGATGAAGACGTCCCAGGTCCGCGAGATCTTCGCGGTGCTCACCCCGGCACTTCGCGAGCTCGTCGCCGCCAGCGCGACGGCCGAGGACGACCCGTTCATGCGAGGGCCGTTCCCGATCCCGGTCCAGGACCAGCTCTCGCGCGAGCTGTGCGAGGCGTTCGGCGCGACGTGGGACCAGTTCCGGCTCGACACGACGGTACATCCGTTCGAGACCACCTTCGGACTCGGCGACGTCCGTCTGACGAGCCGCTACTCGGAGCACGACCTCCTGTCGCTCTTCACCGCGATGCACGAGTGCGGGCACGGACTCTACGAATGGGGTGTGAGCCCGTCGCTCGAGCGGACACCGCTGTGCCAGGGCGTGTCCTCCACCCTGCACGAGTCTCAGAGCCGGCTCTGGGAGAACATCGTCGGACGCTCGCTTCCGTTCTGGCGCTGGTTCTATCCCCGGCTCCAGGAGACGTTTTCCGGGCCGCTCGGCACCGTTGCCCTCGAGGACTTCCATCGGGCGGTCAACCGGGTGCGTCGCACATTCGTCCGGGTCGACGCCGACGAGACGAGTTACGGGCTCCACGTCATCCTGCGCTTCGAGCTCGAGCAGGAGCTCGTGACGGGGCGGCTCGCGGTCAAGGACCTCCCCGAAGCCTGGAACTCACGCTTCGAGGAGCTCGTGGGAATCCCGGTGCCCGACGATGCACAGGGCGTCCTCCAGGACGCCCACTGGTCGGGCGGTGGCTTCGGCTACTTCCCGACGTACCTCCTGGGGACCGTGCTCTCGGTCCAGATCTGGGAGCGGGCGACCGCCGCGATCCCGACGCTCTGGGAGCAGATCGAGCACGGTGAGTTCGCCGAGCTCCACGCGTGGCTGCGCGAGACGATCTACTCGCTCGGTCGCAAGCTGACGCCTGCGGAGACGATCGAGCACGCCGTCGGCGGGCCGATCGACCCGCAGCCGTACCTCGCGTACCTGCGCGGAAAGCTCTCGGACGGCTAGACCGCGAGCGCGAGGTCGGCGCCTCGCTCCCGGGCGAGGACGCGCTCGAGAGCGTCGACGCACGTCGCGTCGAAGAGCTTGCCGGCGCCCTCGCGCAGGTGGGTGAGCGCACGCTCGTGCGACCACGCTGCCCGGTACACCCGCTCGGAGATGAGCGCGTCGTACACGTCGCACACCGCGAGGATCGCGACGTCGAGCGGGATCGGGTCGCCGGCGACCGCACTCGGATAGCCGGAGCCATCGAACCGCTCGTGATGCCCTCGAACAAGCCGGTGCACCATCGGCGAGAAGCCGCCGAGCTCCCGGAGGAGCGCCGGGCCCGTGTAGACGTGCTGCATCACTACCTGGAACTCGTCGTCCGTGAGCGCGCCCGGCTTCTTCAGGATCGCGTCGGGCACCGCGAGCTTGCCGATGTCATGGAGGAGCCCGCCGATCGCGAGGTCGCGCAGCCGCCCGGGCGAGAGGCCGAGCTCGTCTCCGACCTGCGCCGCCCGGAGCGCGACGCGACGCGTGTGCTCCTCGGTGTACGTGTCCTTCTCGGCGAGCTCGACGAGGAGCGCGCGGATGTGTGAGCCGAGGAATGCCTCCGCCTCGGCGACGAGATCCGCTCCACCGAGGTCACCGAGGAGGGGCCGCGAACGGGCCGCTCCTCGTCGCAGGTCGTGAGCGACCGTGAACCCGACGGCGGCGATCCCGACGATCTCGAACACGTGGCCGAGCCACCAGCCGAGATCGAGGTAGGTGAGGAGGAGCGCAGCAGGCAGGGCCGCGGCGAGCCAGACGATGCCGACCGCAACCAGCAGGTCGGCCGTGCGCTGCGTGAGCCTGTAGGTGCGCAGGGCGCGCCAGAAGAGGATGCCGTAGAACACGAGCCCCGCGCCGAGCACCATCCAGGCCGCAGTAGACCGCGGCTCCGGCACGCTCGGAACGAGCGACGGGTCGAGAATCGCGGTCGCGCCGAGCGAGAAGATGAACACGATCCCGGCCGCGAGCGTCCACAGGAGCGGAGTCACCGCGGCGGGCCGCCGCAGCGCCGACAACGCGCCGAGCGCGAGGATCGCACCGCCGACGGGCAAGGTCGCACCGCCCGTGAAAGCGGCGACCCCGTACGCGTCGAACAGGATGCCCGGCGTCGCGAGCCCGTGGAGGCAGAGCAGTGCCGCCATCACCGAGAACGCGCAGCCGACGAGCACCGCGTGACCGTCCTTCTGGCGAGCGCCGGCAACCGTCAGCGCCACGGCACACAACGTCGCGACGCCTGCCCCGACCGCGACGCCGATGAAGTGCGTCCACCCACCGATGATGACCTTGTCGTGCCCGACGAAATGGAGCAGCGCGGGAGGAACCACCGCGGCAACGGTCGCCAGGGCCAGCACGGGGATCCGACGATCGCCCATCGTGCTGCGTATCGGCACGAGAGCGCGGACTTTTGAGCCGTTGGCCGGGCTCGGGTGGGGCGTTTGACGAGGCCGACCTCGGCTAGGCGGCGCGGCCGAAGCGCTTCTCGGCGCGGGCGCGTGCGCGAGCCGCCTCGACCTCCCGGTCACGGGGCGGCGCGGCGGTCACGAGCTCGGCGAGGAGGCGGTTCGTCGCTGTTGCGACCTCCGCGACCGCGCGCGCGAACGCCGCCTCGTTCATCTTCGACGGCTTCGTCGCGCCGCTCACCTTGCGCACGTACTGCAGCGCCGCGGCGTTCACCTCGTCGGGCGTCGCCGGCGGCTCGAAGTTGTGGAGCGTCTTGATGTTTCTGCACATGCGACGACCTTAGCGGCCGAAGATGCGCCAGCGCCCGGACGAGGAGAGCCCGAGCCGCCAGCCGGCCGCCTCGAGCGCGTCTTCGTCGATCGTCCTCGAGGGGCCGACGACGAGCCAGCGGGCGGACTCGGGCACCGATCCGTCCTCCGGCACGAAGACGACGGTCCGGTGCAGGCCGGCGTCCCACGCAGGGTAGAGATACGTGTTCCGCGTCACCGCGAATGCGATGGTCGCGTCGTCAGGGATCTCCTCCTCGAGGAAGCGAAAAGCGTCCCCGTCGCCGCCTCCACCCTCGGCCTGAACGAACCAGCGTGCTGTCTCCCGATCGCGGTTCCCCGGCAGGAGCGCAAGACCCGCCGGACGGGGGACGAAGTACGCGACGGAGACGGCCAGTGAGACCGCCGTCGCCGCGACGGCGGCCCACGCGAGCGGACGAACGCGGAGAGCGGTTCCGAAGACCGCGGCAGCGAGTGCGACGGCGAACACGATGTAGCGCATGCGCTGCGAGTCGTATGCCAGGACGAGCGCCGTGACGAGCAGCGTCAGAGGGACAGCGACCAGCGCGAAGAGGGCTGCGAGCGGAAGGCGACGCCGCACGACGTCGACGACGACGAGCGCGCCGGAGCCGACGAGCAGGATGACGAACGCGAGCCCGTACGACGAGTGCATCGGCGACTCGACGAACCCCTCGGGCAGCCGGCCGGACGGGCCGGAGACGTCCAGACCGACGGCATTCGCCGCGTGCGTCCCGACCCGCGCCGCAACGCGTGCCCAGGTCACGAGCAGTGGCGCGACGAGAAAGGCGATCGCCCCGACGACGAGGGCGACGCCCGAAGCCACACGGCTCCGCCGCCAGAGGACGACGGCTGCAGCCGTCGCGAGCACGAACGCTGCCAGGCCCCAGAGCGGAGACGCGAGCAGAGCCGTGTTCTCGGCGTTGGACAGCTCGAGCAGGTCGGAGATCGACCTCCAGATCCGCTCGCCCAGCGGGTTCACTCCGCGGTCGACGACCACGCCGCCGGTGACGTGCCCGGCTTCCACGAGGTTGACGGCGAACCAGAACGAGCCGACGACGATGCCGACGGCTCCGAGAGCGACGACGGACCACCACCGGCGGCGAGGCTGGCTCGCGAACGCGAAGAGGGCGAGCGCAGGGATGGCGAACGCGGCCGTGCCCTTCGTGCCCACCGCGAGGGCGAGGGCGAGCGCGGCGAGAGCGAGCTCCGCACGCGAGCTGGCCATCGCGAAGTACGCGCAGGCGACGAGGAACGAGGCGACCACCAGGTCGTTGAGCGCCGTCGGCGTCTGCAGGACGATCACCGTGAACGTCGCGAACGCGAGGGCGCCGAATGCGGCGCCGCTCCGACTCAGGCCGAGACGCCGCGCGATGCCGGCGATCGCGAGGCAGCTTCCGACAAGCGCCAGCACCTGGACGAGCGCGACGTAGCGGTCGCCGTGGCTCAGGATCATCGAGATCGAGGACTCGATCTCGGCCGCGGGCGGGAACACGTCGATCCGCTCGTCGGGCGCGTTCGGGACGTACCCGACCGCGTGCTGCTGCTTCCACAGCGCGGCGCGCGGGAGGTGGTAGAGC
>Ga0207708_10003271_pt1 | contig 11940 bp, 11 predicted proteins | sample KBSK5101metaG_FD_184340 | JGI IMG/M metagenome (GOLD analysis project Ga0207708, IMG submission 184340) | Corn, switchgrass and miscanthus rhizosphere microbial communities from Kellogg Biological Station, Michigan, USA - KBS K5-10-1 metaG... | ecosystem: Host-associated > Plants > Roots >...
AAAACGCCGCGTATCTCCACGACGCGACGATAGCACGCGCCTACGGGCCGCCTGAAGGCGGCCCCTACGTACGCCCGACCATGATCGGTGTGTCGCGGAGATCGCCTACCGGGTAGTTGCGGAACGACACGGTGGCATGGCGATCGAAGAACTCGCGCAGCGGTGTCTCCACGGCGCCGTCGTAGCCGGGACGCACGTGGAGCCGCTGGCCGCGCGGGGCGCGACGCAGCTGCCCTTCTTCGACCACGAGCGTCCCGCCCTTCACCACGTACCGCGGGGTGGCGAACATCTTCGAAACGTCTTCGTCGCGCGCATACACGGTCACATCGGCGTCGGCACCGGGGCCCAGGTGCCCCTTGTGCGTCAGCCCCAGCAGGCGCGCGGGGCCGGCGCGGGTCACGATCGCGATTTCGTCGAGCGTGTATTCGCGCCCGATGCCGTCGGCCATGGCGCTCCCGGCCAGAAGTGTCTGGTTCACGCGCGCCAGGCAGCTGTCGCGATAGCCGCGGTCCATCAGCAGGCGAATCAGCTCGGGGTAGGCCAGGAACGATCCGCCGTTGGGATGATCGGTGGAGAGCACCATCCGCCATGGATCGGCGGCCAGCAGGAACAGCTCGAGCCCGACCACCCACTGCAGCGCCGACACCGCGTTCTTCTCCTTGTAGGTGTGCGGGACGACGCCGCAACCGGTCTCGAGCTCGATGTCCACGTTCACCCAGCGCCGGCCGCTGCTCTTGTGCAGCAGATACTCGACGGCGCCGTCGGCGGTGAGCGTGGTGGCGGCGCCGAACATCACCTGCCCGACGTCGCCGCTGATCTCGGGATGGGCGTTGATGTATTCGATGAGCGGACGCGCCCCCGATCGCCGCGTGCCGTCCGGCGCGGCGTCGTAGGCGTGGAACTGCAGGTGGGTGAAATGCGCGCGCCGGCCCTCGACGGCGCGCATGCTCGCGAGCGTCGTCGCCACGTTGCCCGCCACGCCGAGATCGTTGCAGTGGATGTGGGCGGCGTGCGGCAAGCCAAGGCCGTTGGCGGCCTCCACCAGCGTTTCGAGGATGGCGCGCGGTGTGACGCGCTCCGACCCCACCGGCGTGTCGAGGCCGACGCGGTCCCGCGCGCCGCGCTTCCACAGCTCCACGCCGCCGGGGTTGACGACCTTGATCGCGTAGCCGCCCGCGGCGCCGAGCAGCCACGCCGCATACTCGCGAGCCTGAGCCCGCTCGCCCGCGGCGACGAGCCGCAGCAGGTACTCGTCGTTGCCCATGAGCACGAAGAAACCGGCGTCCACGATGGGCGTGTCGTCGAGCTCGCCGTGGGAGGTGCGCGCCATGATCGGCGCCACCGCGGCATCGAACACCGTGGTGTAGCCGAGGCCCGCGTAGCGGTATCCGGTCGTGAAGGTGCTCGGTATCGTGCCGCCGGTGCCCGACCGTGCCTCGTCGCCGCCGGTCAACGCCGGCGCCGCGGCGGGATCGGCCTCGTGCTCCTCCGGGAGGAGCCGGCGCGCCAGGTTGACGCTGCCGCTGGCCACGTGACTGTGAATGTCCACGCCGCCGGGCATCACGACCATACCGGACGCATCGAGTCGCCGGGCGGATGCGGGCACGCTATCGACGACGCGACCGCCGTCGATGCAGATGTCCCGCACCTCGCCCGACACACCGTTGGCGGGATCGTAGACCGTCCCGCCGACGATGCGGAGCTGGTTCATTTCCGTCCGAGCGTCGCGTTGATCTCCGCGACGGTGGTCAGTCGATCCGGGTTGAGGCTGTGGATCGACATCACCCGCTCCGGCGTGAGACCGAGCCGCGCGATGTTGTCGGCAAACACCATCGTGCCCACGACCGGCGGATTCGGCACCTGCGGACCGTTGGCCGGCGGCAGGTTGAACATGTCGGCGTAGACCAGGATCTTCTCTTTCGGCAGGTACCCGATCACGAGCCCGTCCGCGTGCGGCAGCCCCTTGATGACGTGCACCTCGAACGTGCGCGTGGCATCCGAGAACACCCGCTTGTCGCCGGTGAAGCCTTCGATGATCGGCTTCTTCGGGTTCTTGGCCAGTGCGTCGCCGACCAGCGTCCGCGGGGCCGAAAACGCGCGCTCGAGGAACGCCTTGTTCACCGCCGGTGTCACGATGGTGATGCCCTCGGCGACGACGTTCTCCAGACCGCCGGTGTGATCGAAGTGGTGATGCGAGATCACGCCGTAGCGCACCGGCTTGTTCGGGATGACCTTCTTCGCCTCGGCGATGATCGCCTGCGACCGCGCCTCGTTCTGTGCGCCCGGCTCGAAGATCAGGATGTGATCGGCGAACTCGATGGCCAGCGCGTTGTAGGCGCCGTTGATCCGGAAGACGCCATCGGCAAGCTTCTCCGACGTCGGACCGGCGGCCGCGCCGCCGGGACCGCCCGGGCCACCTGGACCGCCGCCGCGACCCGCGGGCGGTGGAGGCGGCGTCACGAGCGCCTGGATGTTGTCCGGGTTGGCGCGAATGCCGAGCGTCTGCAGATCGAACGTCGGCTGCCCGCCGCGCTTCTGCACCCACTTGGCCGGGTACATCACGCCGTTGGCATCGCGGTACTCGGTGTAGATCTGCTCGACGAGCATGTCGCCGAAAATCGGATCGCCGAGCCACGTCTCGACGCGATCCACGAGGCCGCGCGGGCTGATGTAGCCGACCACGCGGTAGGCCGGCCCACCGGGCGACTTCTGCGTGGTCATCCATGTGAGCACCTGATAGCGCTGCCCGCCCACCGACTGCGCCTTGACCGTGGCGTTGTTGGCGGCCGCACCCTTCAGGAAGCCCCATGGGGTCGTCCAGATTTCGAGCTGCTGGGCCCACGCGTTGGCCTGCGCGGCGGTGATGTTCTGCTGGAACTGCCCCTGCACCGCGACGGGACCGGTGACCGGCGCCGCCCAGGTGACCGCGGTGGCCCGCGACGTGGACGAGGCGAAGTCGATCGCGCGCACGTAGTCGTTCAGGTTCGTCCGCGGCCACTCGCCGTTGGCGTTGTTCGACTGGCCGAGGCCGTAGTTCGCACCCGAACCGTTGAGCGCGATCGAATTCAGCCCGTCGGCGCCCATTGCTTTCGACGCGTTGGCAATGACCGTCTTGGCGTCCTGGGCTCCGGCTGCCACCGGTAACAGCGCCGCAGTCGCCCCCACGATCATCCCCGCCGCAATCCACGCTTGTTTCATGACGTCCTCCGCTGTGAGCTTACGACGGCTTCACGCAGCGCCTTTACGACCGCTGCGGCCGGCGGCGGGCCTGGCAGCACCGCCCGCAGCGGCAGCGGCACGTCGTCGAGGCGTAGTGCCGTGCCCGCGTCGTGCACGCCGGCGAGACCCGTATCGATCGCGACGCTCCGAGGCCCGAGCGTCATCGCGGACGCGTCGGGACCGATCACCACGGCGGGTATCGCGGCCATGAGCGAGGAAACGCCAGCCGGGACGTGATCGAGGTAGCCGACGACGATGACGGCGTCCGCCTCCCCGCGCGCCATCAGCTGCGACGCCCGGCCGTCGAACGGGCGGTAGCGCGGCGCGCCGCGCGAAAAGTCGACGGCCGCGGGATATCCGGTCTGCGACGTCAGCACGGCGTCCACGCCCGAGCGGTTGCCGCCCGCGCGCAGCAGGCTGAGCGCCGCACGCGTCGGGCCGTTGAGTGCCTGCACGAGCGCGATGAGGGCCGAGAGGCGCAGGTGGGAGTCCGCCGTCGGCATGGCGGCATCGGCAGGTTCGCCATCGGCCACCACGAGCACATATCGTCCCGAGACGAGCGCCGGCGCCAGCGCGCGTGCCCGCGCCCAGATGGCGGCGCGCACGGGATCACCGTCGTGCGGCGTGGTGTCGCCGGCCGACGTACCGACCAGCGACCGCAGTGCGCTCAGCGTAGCCACTTCGTCCTCGGCGGGCAGCAGGAAACGCCGATCGGCATCGGCAGCGCTCACCGCGTCGCCGATATCCACCGCGATGACCGTGCGCGACGCCCGGCCATCGGGGGCATGGATGCCGCTGGCGAGAGGAGCGTAGCGCTCCGCGTAGCGTGGATACCGAGTGGAGGGGTCGATGCCCCACCACACCACCACGTCCGCGCGCTGCCGCGCCTCGCCCAGCGTGGCCGACGCGCGGCCGCGTTCCTGCGCGGCGAGGATGGCGCCCATCGCCGTGTCCGACGTCACGCTGTCGAGCGCCGCGCCGAGCCCGTCGGCGAGCGCCACGGCTTCCTTAACCGTCTCGTTGGTCACGCCCGGCGCGATGTACACCAGCGGACGGCGCGCCGCGCGCACCAGAGCCGCCGCCGAGGCGAGAGCCTCGTCCATCGTGGCCCGCACCGCGTCGATGGCCGCCTCGGCGGGCAGCGAGCCGTCGCCAAACCACGCGGCGCCCAGGTCGCAGGCCCGGGCCGCCTCGACGATCCGGCCGTCACGCACGGTGATGCGGATGTCGTCGCAGGCGCAGCCGCAGCCCAGGCAGGTGACGTCGGACAGGATCACGGGACCCTCATTATTCCCGTAAAATCAGGGGTTGACAGAATAAGCAGATATCTGCATATTACTGGCGTGCGCAGAAAGACCGGATCGCTCGTCCCCTTGGAGCTCGCCATTTGCAGCGCCGCCCTCGACTTGCGGGACCGCGGCGTCGAGCAGTTTCACGGCTATCTGATCGCCAAGGAGCTCAAGGACACGTCGAACACCAAGCTCCTGACCGCGTACGGCACGCTCTACCGCGCCCTCGGCCGGCTCGAGCAGATGGGGCTGATGACGAGCGCGTGGGAAGACCCGCAGATTCCGGCCGACGAGAACCGGCCGCGCCGCCGCCTCTACGCGATCACGCCGGACGGGCAGACGGCAGTCGCCAACGCGTCGCGCGAAGCGGCCGTGGCCCCGCTCGCCGCTCCAAGAGTGAGCCCGACGTGAGTCCGCGGGCGGCTGCGGTGGGCGCGGCGCGCTGGTGGACGCGGTTCTATACCGCGGGGCTCCCCGCTGATCTCCGCGACGCGCGGCGCGCCGAAGTCGAATCCGATCTGTGGGAGTCCGTGGCCGACGGCGTGCACTCGCGACACATCCTCGCCCGCGTTGCGCTGGGAATCGTCGATGACCTCACCTGGAGCCTGACGTGCATGGATACGACAACTCGCAATACCGCAGGATGGTCGCTCGGGTCGCTTGGCGTTCTGGGACTGGCGTGGCTCTGGCTGTCGCAGGCGCCGGCGAGCGCACTGATGCGTGATTCGGCCTGGGCCTTTCCGGTGGCCACGATCAATCACCTGATCGGCCTCGTGCTGCTCATCGGCATGCGCCTGCCGCTGGATCTGCGGCTGATGGGATGGGCGTTCGATGGCCTGTCCATTTCGCAGCTGGCCAGGCGGACGGCACCGTTCGCCCTCATCGGCGGCATCGTGACGATTGCCTCGGGCATGGCGATGTACAGCGCGGATCCCGCGCGGATGGCGTCGAATCCGGCGTTCGCGTTCAAGATCGCGGCGCTCTCGGCGGCGCTCCTCAACGCCTGGTGGTTCCACGCCGTGATCGCCCGTCGCATCAGCGAGTGGGACACGGCCGATGTCCCGCCCGTGTTCGCCCGCGCATCGGGCTATGCGTCGCTGCTGCTCTGGATCGCGCTCATCATCGCTGGCCGGTTGATCGCGTTCACCTGACCGACCCTCTACATCCACGGAGTTATGGGAGGCGCGGGGGATGGACGGCGATAATGGCCCACCATGCTCCGCTCCGTCGCGACGTTCCTCTGTGCCATCGGCGCCGCTTCGCCGGCGCTGGCACAGACGCACTTTCACCACGCCCACTTGAACTCCACCGATCCCGCCGCGGCGATCGACTTCTACACGACGCACCTGTCCGGCGAGAAAGCCACCTTCGACGGCCGCGACGCGGTGTGGACGCAGAAATCGTGGCTGCTCTTCACCAAGGTGAAGCAGGCACCGCCCTCCGAGGTCGTGTCGCCCCTCTTTCACATCGGGTGGGGCGCCGAGGACATGAAGGCGGAGTTCGAGCGCCAGATGAAGCTGGGCACCACGTTTCAGACCGTGCTCACCGACGGCGTCGAGCTCTTCGGCGCCGGCACGCGCGACCGCAACTTCTTCATGTATCTCGACGGGCCCGACCACGTGACCATCGAGGTGCAGAGCGCGATGCACCACGACTTCATGCACGTGCACCTGTTCAGCGACGATCCGGTGGCGGCCGCCGCGTGGTATCAGCAGCACCTCGGCATCACCACCCGGACGAAGCTCGACACCGTGCGTGCGTTTCGCGGCATTCCCACCGGTCCGTCCGCGTCCATGCAGCTCGACAACGTGACGTTCTGGATCTATCCGACGGCGCACGCCAAGGCGCTCTACGGCGGGCAGTGGAAGGGGCGCGCCGGCTTTGCCACCAACCGGGGCCGTGTCCTCGATCACGTCGCGGTGAGCGTGGACGACCTCGACGCGACGCTGGCGCGCCTGAAACAGGAGGGCGTCAGAGTCGTCTCGGGCCCGCGCAAGGTCGACGGCCTGCGTTCCGCCTTCATCGAAGCGCCTGACAAGATGGAGCTGGAACTCGTCGAGGGACCGGCACGTAAGCCATAGGCATGATGCGCACCACGCTTTCGGCGGCCGGGTGGCTGCTCGTCGCCGCCTCCACCGCGTTCGCCCAGGCGAAGCCAGCCTTCGAAGTCGCGTCGATCCGGCCGAGCGCCGACCAGGTCACTGGCGTCCGGGTGGGCTTCCAGGCCACCGGTTCCCAGGTTCGCGTCACCGGCATGTCCATCAAGGATTACGTGGGCATCGCCTTCGGGACGCGACCGCAGCAGATCGAAGGGCCCGAGTGGATCGGGTCGCAGCGCTTCGACGTGGTCGCCACCATCCCCGATGGCGTGCCGTCATCGCAGGCCACGGCGATGCTGCGCACGCTGCTGGAAGATCGCTTCCAGCTCAAAGTGCACCGTGAGAGCAAGGACCTGCCGGTCTACGTGCTCGGGGTCTCCAAAGCCGGCGCCAGGCTCACGGAGTCGAAACCCGATCCCAACGCGACCGCGGAGCCGGCCGGCACGGTGAACGTAAGCGGCGGCGGCAACAACACCGGCGTCGGGGTCAACATCGGCGGCGGCCGCTCGTTCGCCGTCGCCGACAACCAGGTGCAGATTCGCGGGATGCAGATGCGGGACGTGGCCGAGGTGCTCACGCGCTTCGTCGATCGCGTCGTGGTGGATCAGACTGGGCTCACCAAGACCTACGACATCACGCTGGACCTGACGCCCGACGAGTTCAACGCCATCCGGATCCGCTCCGCCGTGAACGCGGGCGTGCCGCTCCCGCCGCAGGCGATGCGGCTCCTCGACAATGCCTCGCCCGACACGCTGTCGGCGCCGCTGTCGAAGTTCGGGATCACCTTCGAGGCGCGCAAGGCGCCGCTCGAGGTGGTCGTGATCGATTCGGTGCTGAAGACTCCGACCGAAAATTGACCGACGGGCCGCCTGAAGGCGGCCCCTACGAAGACAACGAGCATTCGACGCGGCCGAGCGCGCCGAAGTCCATGCGCACGTGATCGCCGGGCGCGATCTCGAGCGGCACCAGGCACGTGCCCGTCGTCACCACCTGGCCGGCGCGCAGCGTAATCCCGAGCGACGACAGCTCGTTGGCGAGCCATGCGAGCGCGATGCGCGGGTCGCCGAGCACGTTGGCGCCGACACCGTCGCGAGCCAGCTTCCCGACCACTTCCCCGTGTACCGGATGCGCGGCCAGGTTGACGTCACGCCACGAGGAGGGCGACGCGTCGCCGAGCACGAAGTAGTGCGCGCAGGCGTCGTCGGCGATGAGCTGCGCCGCCCCGACGATGGTGAAGTCGTCGAAGCGCGAGTCTGGAATCTCGATCGCGGGGTGCAGCGACGCCGCCGCCGCGACGACGTCGGAGACACTGAAGGGCCCCCACTGCGGCGTGAGGTCGCGCCCCATCCTGAACGCGAACTCGGCCTCGGCGACGCGCATATGGTTGGCACCGAACGGGACGCTGGCGCCGCTGTCGAACGCGCGCTCCCGCAGGAGCCGCCCGGCGAGCGGTCCGTCCACGTTGATGTGCTTCTGGCCCGCCACGCTCGTGGCGGCAATCTTCCAGCCGTAGAGCGGCACGGCGCTGCGCCGCTCGAGCGTGGCCTGCACGGCGTAGCCGTCGGCGCGTGACACCGGCCGGATCGCGCCGGGAATCTGATCGAGGCGACGGCCGCCGGTCCAGTGCTCCCAGAGCAGGCTCGAGGCCTGTTCGACGTCAGACGGCGTCATCGCTGCTCGGGCACACGTTGATGCCGACCTCCTCGTACACCACCGCTGCCCGTCGTACGAGCAGGCGATAGCACGCATTGGAATCGTCGGCCTCGGCGAACACCGTGCAGATCGGTTCGCCGCGACGGATGGTCGTCCACGGCCGCGGCACGTCGGCGACGTGGCGCGACGCAAGCCATTCCTTGGTCTGCCACACCACCAGATCCGCGCGGGCAAAGACAATCGCCTTCCCGACGGCGCGGCGCATGCACAGCGGAATGCGATCGCCGGGGAGCGCACCTCGCGCACACGCATCCGCATGCAGACCGAACATCGAGAGGTCGTGCGCGCGCTCGACCAGTTCCACCGACGCCGACCAGCGCGGGTTCACTTCCACCGGATACGCCGTGCCGCGGTGGGCGATGAAGTCCACGTTGTTGAGCCCGACGAGCCCGTAGTCCTTCGCGACGCTCGCCGCAATGGCGTGGGCCGAGGCCGCCACGCCTACGCCGCGGTCGAAGAGGTCGGCGGGGTGAGACAGGATGCTGCCGCAGTATTGGAAGTGGCTCGCCCCGAATGCCGCGTCACCGGCCAGCTGGCGCGACACGCCGAGCGGCACCGCCCGGCCGGCGCTCGCCACGAACACGATCGAGCCTGGCGTCCCGTGGATGAATTCCTCCAGGTAACTGCCGTCGGCAATCGGCAGGCCGCGGTGCCAGGGCCGCACACCGTGGCCGCCGCCCGAGCGGAACGGTTTCTCGAGCCAGTCCACATCGGGCGAGGGCTCCCCAGCGTCTTCGCCAGGCACGAACACGCGGGGAACGGTGAAGCCGCTCTTCGCCAGCCCCTCCAGGAGCCGGCGCGGCGACCGCACCTGTTGAAGCACCTCGGGCGGATTCCCCCACAACGCCCGCCCCTTGGAGATCTCGCCCACCGCCGGAGAGTCGTCTTCGAAACCGGACCCGTAGACGACGGCGTCCACCGGCAGCCGCCGGGCCCGCTGCAACACCCGACGCGGGTTGAATCGCGCGCTCTCGTGCGTCTTTGCCACCAGCATCTTCGGCCTCGGCACGTCGAGGTCGGCGAAGGCGTCGATCGTGTGCGGACGGTACCCAGCTTTCAGCGCCGACTGCGCCGCAGCTCGCATCGAGACGCCGGTCAGCAGCACCCCTGGCATCGTGAGTACTACGCCTTGGACGCGGCGAGGCCCTGGGCGACCTCGGCAATCGTCTCGGCGTCGAGCAGGGCGTCGTTGGTCTCGAACAGGCGCGCAATGCACGCCTTGTGAATCTTCATCTTCAGGCCGCCGACGCCGAGCGCCCCGAACACGATGACGCCGTCGCGCTCGGTGCCGTTGTCCTGCACCTCGATGCCCTCGACGCCCTGCGGCGGCACCGCGTTGAGATCGGCCGCGACGCGCAGCCCCCGCCCGGCCCAGGCGGCGCGCGGCACCATGCAGACGCCGGCCGGCCCGGCGCTCACGAGCAGCGCGGCGCCGTCGAGCACCTGTGACGCCTGCGCGGCGTCGCTCATCGCAACCGCGCGAATCGATCCCCCGAACCGTTTCTGCAGCGCTTCGAGGAATGCCGCGTCCACGGCGCGCCGCGACGTGATCGTCACGTCGGCACCGGCCTTGGCGAGCAGACCGGCCGCGCGCATGCCGACGGGGCCGGTGCCAGCCGTCACGACCGCGCGGGCCCCTTTCACGTCGCCGCCGGCCGCCTGCACCACCTTGGCCACGGCGGCCACGGCCGTCGTGTTCGAGCCGTTCGAATCGAGCATCACCGACACGCGCATCGGGCCGAAGAACGCCTTGCGCACCGCCCCGAACAGCTTCTCACCCGCTGCCATGTCGGTGCCGCCCACGAAGATGGCGGTGTTGCGGAGATCCTTCGGCCCGCGCGTGAAGATACAGCCGTGCACGAGGTCGCGGGCGGTTTCGGGCGTGATGCCGCCGTAAGCCATCACGTCGTCGGCGCCGCCGTCGTGTGCCACGACGCGGTCGAAGACGCTGGGAAGCGGCGAGGTATCGAGTTGGAGCAGCAGCTTCTTCACGGGTAACCCGGGCCGGAAAGACAACGGCCGGTGAAGCAGCACGCGTGCTGCCTCCCGGCCGGAATTGCGCGACGAACGTGTTACTTGGGGCTGAAGGGGTGCTTGACCGACTTGGCGCCGGAGAGCACCTCGTCCACGGTGGGCTTGCCGCCGAGGGCGCGCGCGATCGACTCCATCGTCGCCTTGTAGTTGTAGTCGAAGATCTTGGTGTCGTCCGCGGCTTCCCAGTGGATGAACACGCCCACGAGGATGCACAGGTCGTTGGCCTTGTTCTTGTCGATCGTGCCGTTGGCGACCGAGTCCACCACGGCGCGGGCCACGGCGGCCTGGGCGGGTCCGAACATCTGGACCGCCTGCTTGGCGCCCTTGATCGTCACCTTGTTGAAGAGAAGCGTGTCGGGCTTGCAGGGCAGGTTCGGCGCAACGACAGCCAGCAGCGTCGTGAAGCCGTCCTTGTTGTTGGCGAGTGCATTCGCGAACGCCGCGCCCGCGTGACCCGACTTCGAGCCAATGATCAGGTCGATGTGCGCGACCTCGTTGCCGTCGCCGACGAGCGACTCACCAAGAAAGAAGTCCGCTGCCATGTCGATGTACTCCTGTTCGAAAAAAGTCAGTCCCTAGAGCCCTCGAAGTCTACTTCACGATCCGGGTGCCGTGCGAGTCCGAAACGCGCCGGTTTCAGCCGCCACCACGGCCTGACCGCTGGCCTTGAGGGGCCGGACCAGCAGCGTGAGGACGAACCCGACTGCGAGCAGCCCGGCGAGCACCTGGAGCGGCTGATCGTAGATGTTCACGCGGTCGGCCCCCGGCGGCAGCGCGGCCTTCGCGCGGTTCGAAAGCTCGGTGATGATGACCGGGCCCACCACCGCGGCGACGCTCCACGCCGTGAGCAGCGCCCCATGAATGGCCCCCACGTTCTGGGGGCCGAAAATATCGGCCAGAAAGGCCGGAATCGTCGCGAACCCCCCGCCGTACATCGTGAACACGACGAAGAGGCTGGCCTGGAAGAGCCACCAGCTGCCGCGGGCCGCCAGCCCCGGAATCAGCAGGAACAGCACGAACTGCACCACGAAGAAGATGGTGTAGGTATTCCGGCGGCCGATGTAGTCGGACCCCGACGCCCAGAGAAAGCGGCCGCCGGCGTTGAAGAGGCTGATGATCGACACGACCGCGGCGGCTTCGAGCGGCGTGCGCTTGAACATGTCCTGCATCATCGGCGACGCCTGGGCCAGGATGCCGATGCCCGCCGTCACATTGATGCAAAGGATGCCCCACAGCAGATAGAACTGCGGCGTCCGCAACGCCGCGTTGCGCGACACGCTCGTGGTGGCAATCATCGGGTTCGACGTGGCCTGGGGCGTCCACCCCGCGGGCCGCCAGCCCGGAGGCGGCGTGCGCATGAGGCGGGTGCCGCTCAGCATCACCACGAGATAGATCGCGCCCAGGACCATGACCGTGCTGGCAACGCCGAGGCGGTCCATCAGTGCGACGTTGAGATAACCAGCAATGAAGGCGCCGCCGCCGAATCCCATGATGGCCATCCCCGTCGCCATGCCCCGGCGATCGGGAAACCACTTCACGAGCGTGCTCACCGGCGAGATGTAGCCGAGACCGCAGCCGATGCCGCC
>Ga0207708_10003272_pt1 | contig 11940 bp, 11 predicted proteins | sample KBSK5101metaG_FD_184340 | JGI IMG/M metagenome (GOLD analysis project Ga0207708, IMG submission 184340) | Corn, switchgrass and miscanthus rhizosphere microbial communities from Kellogg Biological Station, Michigan, USA - KBS K5-10-1 metaG... | ecosystem: Host-associated > Plants > Roots >...
CCATCGCCCAGCCCGAGCCCATCGCCCAGCCCGAGCCCGTCGCCCAGCCCGTCCCCCTCGCCGTCGCCGAGCCCGTCCCCTCCGGCGGCGCTGCCCGAAGGCCCCGCGCTGCTCGATTCGAGCTGACGCGCGGTAGGGCCGCCGTTCGCCGTAGGAGCCGGTGGGTTCGCCGGTGCCGGGGTTTCGTCGTCGCTGGAGAACTCCCTCGCCGCCGGGACCGCGCCCATGGGCAGCGACGCGACCACGGTCGTCCCCCTGCCCGGCGCCGAGTGCACCATGAACGTCCCGTTCGCGAGCTCGACCCGTTCGCGCATCGAGGCGAGGCCCACCCGCCCGCTCTGCAGGTACTCGCGGGCCTTGCCGGCGTCGAAGCCCTCGCCGTCGTCGATGATCTCGACGCGGAGCTGGCCGCCCGTCGTCTCCACCGCTACGGTCACCGAGACCGGGTGCGCGTGCTTGGCCGAGTTCGACAGCGCCTCCTGGACGACGCGGTAGGCCAGCGTCTCAAGGTCCTGCGGGATCTCGCCGCTCGCGCGGCCCGAGAACTCCGTGTGGACGTGGTTATCGCGCCCGAACCTGCCGACCGTCTCCCGGAGCGCCGGGATCAGCCCGCGCTCCTCCAGGAGCGGCGGGCGCAGACCCGACATCAGCCGCCGAAGGTTGTCCGCCTCCTCCGAGAGCTCCGAGCGCACCTTGGCCAGGATGCCGAGCCCCTCGTCGAGCTCGCCGGCCTTGAGCATCAGCAGCACGGCCTCGAGCGACAGCGACGCGGCCGAGACCCCTTGCACCGGCCCGTCGTGCAGGTCGCGCGCGATGCGGTTGCGCTCGCCTTCGATCGTCGCGCTGACCCGGCGCATGATCCGCGTCCGGTCCTCGTCCCGGTCTTGCAGGAACTTGAACAGTGACCTGATCGTCTGGTCGGCCACCCGGGCGGCGGTCACATCACGGACCAGGAGCAGCCGCCGGGGCGGATCCCCGGGGATCTCCGAGGTCCGCGACTCGAGGTAGATCGCGTGCCCCTCTCGCTGGAGTGTCCCCTGCCCGGTCACCGGGAGCGACGCGAAGTGGTCGTCGGCCTGGATCGAGGCCGCGAGCGCGGTCCACGGCTGGCCCTCGACGAGCGACTGCGGGAGCTCGACCATCTTGCAGAAGGCGCCGTTGGCGCGGACGACCACGTCCCGAGGGTCGAGCTCGACGATGCCGTCGACCGCGGCCTCGAAGACCGTGCGGAGCCGTTCCTCGGACTCGCGCAGGGTCTCGTTCGCGCGCTGGAGCCGTGACAGTGCCTTGTCGGTCTCGCGCAGCGCGCTCTCCTTCTGATCGAGCGCGTCGTGGACCGCCCGCTGCGACTGCGTCCCGCGCACCTGGTTCACCAGGATGCGGAGCGCGACCGCCGCGGCCAGCACGCCGATCAGGAGCGACGCCTGGTCCTTTCCGATCGTGGAGCTCCGCGTGTCGACCGCGACCAGGGCGAGCGCGGCGCTGGTCGCCGCGACCGAGAGCGTCGTGAGGATCGCCCGGCCGTACCGCGCCGGGTCCTTGCGTTCGGTCACCTTGCGCGGGATCACGCTCACGAGGGCCGCGAGGAACAGCGCGGCGAACGCGATCGGCAGGTCGACCTCGGGTCGGCCGATCTCGAACGACGCGTCGAGCCACAGCCCCGCGAACCCGTGGACGCCCACGCAGATCGCGCAGACGGAGAGGAACATCCCAAGGTGCGCGACGTTGGGTCGCGCGAGCGCGAGGGCGCCGTAGGCCGAGACACCCGAGGCGATGATCAGCGCGAATTCCGCGGAGGAGGCGGCGCTCGCCGGGTCCGTGCTCGACTCGGGCCGAAGATTCAGGAACAGCATCGTGCCGATCGCCGCGCTCAGCAGGGCCACATCGGCCGCGATCTCGCGGCGGTCCTCGCGCGCCACGTGCTCGCGGAACTCGATCGCCACGGCGACCAGGAACAGCACGGCCACCGCGAGGAAGCCGATGTCGTACAGCCCGAGCCTGGGGGGTTCGGGCCCGGTCGCGTCGGTCATCATGAGCGCGCCGCTGACGACCCCGATGGCCGCGATCCCTAGACCGAGCGAGCGGGCGCTCCGCCACGCGTCCTGATGCCGGCTCCTCAGCAAGATCACGATCGCGGACAGCACGCAGGAGCCTGCGACGACGGGGAACCGGATCTCGTCGGGAGCGCCGGAGCGGCTCGAGACCGCATACGCCAAAGCCACGCCGCCGCCCGCGACGAGCAGGACGAAGGGCGCGAGCCATGGAGCCCTGCGCTGTGTCTGCGTGGACATCGTTTCGAGCGACCATGATGAAGCAGGCGGGCTCGCGCCTCCATCACCCGACCGGGGTCAACCGGTGGACCGGCCCTAGGCCGTCTGGCGGGCACGGCTGTAGCCCGAAGTGACTAGTCCACGCGGAGGGTCGTCCTGCCGAGCACGGGACGGCTACTCGATCAGGCGACGCCGCAGCGCCTCGGCGACGGCCGCGGTGCGGTCCGAGGCGCCGAGTTTCTCGAAGATGTGCTCGAGGTGGGTCTTCACGGTGTCGGGCGAGATGTACAGGCGCTCGGCGATGTCGCGGTTGGTGTGCCCGAACGCGAGCAGCTGCAGGACCTCGATCTCGCGCGCCGTCAGGGTTTCGGCGCGGCGGTCCCGCTCCTTGGCCTGGGAGAGCTCCTCGGCCAGCGCCACCACCAGTTGGGGGTCGATCACCATGTTGCCGCCGGCGACCAGGCGCACGGTCTGGATCAGGTGCTCGGCGTCGCGGGCCTTCAGCACGTAGCCTCGGGCCCCGCTACGCACGGCCTCGACCACGAACTGCCGGTCGTCGTAGGCGGTGAGCATGATCACGCCGGTCTTGGGATGGGTCTCTCGGATCTTCCGAGCCGCCTCGAGGCCGTCCATCTCGGGCATCCGGATGTCCACCAGGGCGATGTCCGGTTCCTCCTTGATGACCAGGTCCACGAGTTCCTGCCCGTTAGCGGCCTCGCCCACGACTTCGATCCCGTCGGCCATGTCCAGGTACCGGCGGAGCCCTTGGCGAACGAGCGAGTGGTCGTCCGCGATCGCTACCCGAATCGTCACGCTTCCCCCTCCGGGACCTCGACGGCGCGAGCCCATCCTATATGGAGGCCGGGACGCGCCAGAAGACGTGGCCAAAAAGACGCGCCAGAAGACGTGGCCAGACGACGTGGCCAGAAGACGTGTCAGAACATGTAGTACCAATCTCGCCGGGACCGTGACCAGCGGAGAAGCTGGTCCTGCTAACCGCGTGCTAAGCGGGGCAGCGCGAGAGCAGCGCGTCGAGCCGCTCGGCGGCGTCCCGGTCGGCCTGGCCGAGCAGGTGCGAGTAGGTGGCCAAGTTCGTCGTCGGGCTCGCATGACCCAACCTGCCAGCCACGGTCCTGATGTCAGTGCCGCTGGCCAGCATGAGACTCGCGCTGGTGTGCCGGAGCGCTTGATAGGTGCAGTCCAGGCCGTGCGAGCGCACGAACGTGCGGAACGTCACGCTCATGTAGGCAGGTTTGAGCGGCTCGCCGAACCCGTCGGTCAGGATGTGGTCCGGTCGTCGATCCTGGTGCCGACCCGGAGCAGCCGCTCGGCCTCCCGCTTGACGTCTCGATCCCCGAGCCTGTTGCCGCTAGCTGAGCCGGCTGGCGATTAGGCGCGCACATCGGCACGAGCGTTTGCGGCGTGGTGGCCGCTCGGGGCCGATCCGGTGGGCCCGCTCGAGGTCGGGGAGCGCGGGGAGCCGGGTGCACGCTGACGTTACCCGGTTCCTCACCCGGTTGGCTCCAACGGCTTACATCTCCGACGCGGGTACGGGGACAGGCTCCGCGTCCCCCCGTCGGAGGAGCGCCCGGTCTGCGCGGACGAGCATGACCGCGACCAGGAGCAGTGCGAAGGCGTTGAGCGGATGGAGCGCGGCGAGCACCGGGGCGGTGTCTCGGAGATTGACGAGCACGATCTGGACGAAGATATCGACGATCAGCAGCAACGTAAGCAACATCTCGCGCCTCGGCAGGCGAGCGAGCAGCGCCGCGATAAGCAGCAGCGGGGCACCGAACTCGAATAGCGTGTAACCCACGATCGTGTGCAGGTCCGCGTTGTGCACGGCGCCGAACAGGAACAGACCGATCAGGAACGGCTGTGCGACGATCCCCGCCAGCACGACGGACACGACCACGAGGTGCGCGATCCGAAATCCCCGTGTCATCAGGACCCCTCCTCGGTGCAAAGCAGCATAACGAGCGTCTCCGTGGCCCGCCGGCTCGCCATGAGGCGCCTGATTCACCCCTCGTCTTCGCGCAGCATCCCGACCAGCACTGCCCGGAGCGTCTGATCCTCCTCGCAGTCGATCAGGAGGACTAGACCGCCGGCTCGCCGTGCGGCGCGGCCTCCCCGTGTGCGCGCGATGCTTCGCTTGGAAAGCCGCCGACCCGCTACCCGTCGACGCTTTCTTCGGAACCGTCGTCCTCAAGGAGAAGGACCACTTCGTTGAGTCCCTCCTCGTCGAGGTCCGAATCGAGATCGCTCAGCGCCTCATCGACCGCGTTCCGCGTGCGCGTCAGTTTGCCATGGAGCGAATTTCGCCGGTGCTTGAGATCGGAGAGGATCCAACCGGCCTGCTGCCGCGCTTCGTTCAGGAACTCATCCGCGGTTGCGAGGGTCCGTTCGGCCGTTTCCTTGGCGTCGTTCTGGATCGCATCGGCGGCCTGACGCGCCTCTCGCAGAGCGTCGTTCGCCGAGTTCCGGGCCTCGATCGCCCTGATCTTGGCGTCGTGTTGGATCCGATCGGCGTCAGACCGGGCCTCCGAGAGCATCCGCTCGACCTCCTCGCTTGCCTGCGCACGGAGCCGCTCGACCTCGTCGTCAAAGGCCCGCATGACTTGGGCGACGTGGTCCGATACGGGGGCGTAGCGGGCCTGGCTCGCCGGGTCTTCGGGGGCCGTTTTCGCCCGCTGCCGGGCGCCCACGCCGACTCCTAACGAGTCGAGGTACTTATCGACCTGGACCCGGTCGTAGCCCCGTCTCACCACTCGGAAGGCCGGGCGATCGGTCTGATCGAAGCTCATGTCATTTGTCGCCCTGGGCGCTCGAGGAAGAATCTGTCACTCTCAAGGCACCGTAGCCGATGTAGCCTTCTCGGCCTACCCTGACAAAGGACCTAGGCCGAATCGCACTCACGACCCCGGCAGTTGACGCACAAGCCAGAGCCAATAGAGGCGCAGGGACGGATGAGCACCCATCATCGATATCCGGACCCGGTCCATGCGGGCCCAGAGCCGCGGCGGATGCAGGCACCGCCTCAGATGGCCGGCTCGCCGTGCGGCCTGGCTACTTCCGCTCCATCTCCCTGAGCAACCCGAACACGACCGCCCGCAGCGTCTTGTCCTCCTCGCAGTCGATCAGCAGCTCGGCGAAGGTGCGTGTTATCGGGTTCCCCCAGAACTCGCCGATCCCGTGGGCTCGTTCGAACTCGGGGAGCATCAGGACGTGGAGCAGCTCGGGCGCGGGGAACCGGTTGTTGGGCGTCTGAGCGGGCAAGGCCCATCGTTCGAGTTCATCTGGCCAGATGCGTCCCTCAGAATCTTGGTGATTAGCTGACCACACCACGCAGTTTGCAGACGAATGGTGCACATGGCCATACTCGATTCGGCCGAGAGGACTGCATCATGGCGATGGCACTCACAAAGGATGAACGACTAGTTCTGCGGTATCTCGCCTCAGGCAGAAGCATTGAGGAGATCGCTGCCACCCTCAACTGGCCGCTCCAGGCGGTGCAGTGGACCTGCACGCACCCGCTCATCACATGGGTGCTGGACGAACTCGAAGCAAGTACCACGCCGGCCGACTCCTCTTGGGGCAGGTAGAGAGGTAAGCGAGGGCCGCGCAATCGTCGATCACATCGCCAGACGATTGGTTCGCCGTGCGGCGCGGGGTCCCGGTGCACCCATTGGCCGGGCGTGACGCCGACTGGCCTCATCGACCTCCGGTGACGCGTTCGACTCTCTCCATCTCTCCCCCTGGGGCTTCGGCCGTTCCTCCCCGGTACTTTGCCTGACCCATTAGCAGCCATAACACCCACGCGAGCGGTTGGGACGCATGGAGCTTGCATCGTAGAGAGCCCCCGGTACGAAGACCGAGGGCTCTCGCTTCCGTATGGCCCAGAAGGTTCATCGAGCTTAACCAGCAGCAGCCTCCTAGTTGAGAGGAGGCGGCACCTGATCGATGACGAGCTTGCCGTCCTTGTACACCTTCAGCGCGTGACCGCTCTTCACCTTGTAGTGAGGCACCTTCAGTTTCTCTCCGCAGCCCAGCGTGGCCACGATCGTGCGCTGGCCGCTGAACCGCTGGATGCCGCCCGTCACCTTGAACGTTCCCTTGCCCCGCAGGAAGATGTTGATCTGGGGGTCGGCGTACCAGTTGCCGAGGCGCACCCTACCGGGACACGTCGGGGCTACCGTGGTTGTCGGGGGAGGTGTCGTCGTCGGTGGTGGTGGTTGCGTTACCGTCGTCGTCGTCGTCGTTGTCTGGCAGCGTTCGACGCATGGCGGTATCGTCGTCGTCGGCTGTACGGTCGTTGTCGGTGGCACCGTGGTCGTCGTTGTCGGACAGTCGTCCTGGCCCACGATCTCCTCGTCGTCGCACGGGTTCGGTGGTGGCTGAGTCGTGGTCGTCGCTGGAACCGTCACGGTCGTTGTGGTGCAATGAGGCGCGTTGTTTCCCCCGTTGTTCCCGTTTTCTTCGCAATCCTGCCCGTTGTTCGGGTTCGGATCGCCTTGCCCTGGTGACGGAGTCGTGGTCGTCGGGGGAACCGTCACGGTCGTTGTGGTGCAATGAGGCGCGTTGTTTCCCCCGTTGTTCCCGTTTTCTTCGCAATCCTGCCCGTTGTTCGGGTTCGGATCAGGCTTGTTGGACGGTGCAGCGAAGGCTGCCCCGAGTGGAAGCAGCACGGATAGGGCGATGGTTGTCCCTATGAGGAGCTTCTTCATGTTCCTTGTCTCCTTCCCCCCGCAGTAGCGGATGGATCATCGTGAGCTCCGATCCGTGATCCGGAGCCCCCAAGAACATCCTCACGGAACCAGCGAGGGCACTTGCATCAGCTGAACAAGCAAGCTCCGGAACTAGCGGCACAAAGCAAGGGCTAGCCAGCCGCGCGTTAGATCGATCCAGCGAATCGCTTAGAGCATGGGTTTCGTCATCGGCCACTCTGTGTAGGTCGTGCGTACCTCGAAGACATCGGCTCTTTGGGGCGGCAGCTTTCTAGGTCGAAGGACCTATCTTGCCTTGGTCTCGGGCCGATAGCCGCTGGATGGGTCGGGGTGAACCAACTGGAGAGCAAGGTGCGGTCGTCTTGAGGCCCAGGATTCGGACTGCACCAATCGCCTGGTCGGCGGCTCTCTGCGCGCTCGGCCTTGGATTCGTCGCCGTGCTTGTTGGGGCGCTCGACACGCGGCGCGTCTGCATCGGGATCATCGATTCGATGTGCGACGGCCCGAACTGGGGCGAGGCACTCGTCGCGTTCGGGCTCGCCTGCGCCTTGCTGACCGTCGGCGTCGTCCTTGTCTTACGGCTTCGACGCGGGGCATAGGTCGGCCCCGTCGCGACTGCCAGAGGACAACCACGTCAGACCGCGGGCTCGCCGTGCGGTGTGGCGTGCGCCGAGGTCGGACAGAGAGGGGGACCGGACGAGGGAGGAGGCCCCCCATGCAGCTCAGCGCCCGCAATCGGCTGAGGGGGTTGGTACGGTCGGTGTCGGTCGGGGCAGTTACGGCCGAGGTTGTGGCTTTGATCGGTGACCAGGAGATCGTTGCCGCGATCACGCGTGGTTCGGCGGAGAGTCTGGGCCTCAAGGCGGGCGATGAGGTCACCGTGATTATCAAGGCCACTGACTGATGATCGCCACCGGCACGTAGCGGAGGTTCAGCCCGCCTCCCTCAGCGTCCCGACCAGCACCGCCTGGAGCGTGCGGTCCTCGTCGCAGTCGATCAGTAGCTCGGCGAAGGCGCGGCTCTCTGGGTAGCCCAGAACTCGCCCGATCCGGTCGGCGCGGTCGAAGTCGGGGAGCATCAGGACGTGGAGCAGGCCCGGCGCGTGGAGCCGGCCCGAAGGCGTCCAGGCGCCCCGTAGCTGCTTCTCGAGTTCTTCGGCTCGACCGCGAGGAGTGGATCCGAGTGGTGGAGAAGCGCAACGCGGCCCTCGGCCCGTAGGGCTCCTGCTAACCGTCTGCTAACCGAGATCGCCCGAGAACCCGGCCGATCCAGTCCTCCGGTGGCCTCCACAACCCGTCTGCCGTGCCTGGATGGACCTACCGGAACCAGAGCGATCCGGGATGGAACGCCGTTAGAAGATGTAGTACCAGTTGACCGTCAGCACGGATAGGACCCCGAGGCCGAACGCGCAGACCACCAGCGCGGCGGACCGGGGGATCCGGAGCCGCTCGAGTCCGAGCGCCAGCCCCCAGAAGGCCGGGAACAGGGGCAGGACGAACCGAGGCATCGACATAAGCGGCCGGTCCTGGAAGACGAAGGTAAGCGGGATCAGCAGGGCGCTCCACAGGTAGACGCCGTAGGTGGGCCGCACGCGAACGAGCACGTATCCCGAGGCGGCGAGCATCGGGATCACGATCAGCCAGTCGAGCAGCCAGTAGCCCCCGTTGATCTCGCCGAGGTAGCGGAACGCGTCGCCGGTCCCGTTCCACAGGGTCATCCACGGCCACGAGAACGTGCGTTCCCAGTTCGCCTGGAACGTCACCGGGGCCAGCCACTCGCCCGCTCGGAGCCCCCAGGAGCCGAGGTACACGAGGAGTCCGCAGCCCGTGGCCGCCGCCGCGAGGAACCCGGGCCACGCCGGTCCCCGCCGCTCGACGCGCTGGTGCAGCGCCTCGAGCACGAGCGCCGGCGCGATCACGACCCCGATGCTGCGGGTGAGCGCCGCGAGCGCCCCGGCGGCGCCCGCCACCCACCATCGCCGACGACGGGCTCCCCAGAACGCCGTGACGGAGAACAGAAGGAACAGCGACTCGCTGTACGGCATCAGGAAGAAGTGCGCGGTCGGAAACACGCACATCAGCAGCACCGTGGTGCGGGCGGTGCGTTCGGACAGCTCGGAGGTGGTCAGGAGGTAGGTGACGACCAGGCCACCCCAGAAGGCGGCGTTCGACACGATCGTCGCGGCCGCGAAGGGGTGACCACCGAGAACGAACGAGAGCCCGCGGATCGCCAACGGGAAGAGCGGGAAGAACGCGGCGCTCCCGTCTCGGAGCCGATAACCGCCCTCGGCGATCCGCAGGAACCACAAGGCGTCGAACCGCTCCCACGCTCCGAAGGCGTTGTGCCATCCCTGGTCGAACGCGGGCGCGGGCCACCCCGGCACCCCGACTGCGCGCAACGGCGGGAACAGCGTGACGCCGATCACGCCGACCAGGAACATCGCGACGCGGAGGCCCACGAACGCGAAGAGGCAGAAGCGGACGGCGCGCAGGATCCGCGCGCGCGCGTCGTTCGGTGCGTCCGGATTCCCGTCCGGGGCCGCCGCCTCGACCGCGGTCGGGCGCTCGGGTTGGGTCCGCATGGCGTCAGACGCGGACGTGCTCGGGCACCTCGTCGGCGATCGGGAGCGGCGGTTCGGGTTCGGGCGAGGGTTCGCGTCGGCGGATCCAGTCGATCACGCAGAGCACGAGGATCCCGGCACGCACCAAAATCGCGAGCTCGAATACCGAGGTGGGGATCTCCGTCAGCCCTCCGTGCACCCCGTTGGTCGCGCCGAGCCACCCGAACTCGGTCAGGAACACCAGCACGTCGATCGCCTCGAACGCGATGAACAGCCGCAGGTTGGGGAGCGCGAGTGCGAACCAGGGGAGCAGCCACAGGCTGAACTGCGGCGAGTACACCTTGTTCGACAACAGGAACACGACCAGGATCGGGAACCCGAGCGTCCACCGCGGGAAGCCGGGATCGCGCCGGGCCTTGACCACCCAGATCACCGCGACCCACGCGATGAACAGCACGAGCGAGGCGACGTTGATGAGGCTCGTGTTCTCGCACCCCTGGCCGGTGGCGAGCTTGCAGGCCGCGTTCCACAGGCTGTTCCAGCTCGCGGAGCGCGACTTGCTGTTCTGGAAGAACTCCATCCAGCCCGTCGTCCCCCACAGCGCGAACGGGAGGTTCAGCGCGATCCAGGTGCCCGCGGCGGCCCACGCGAGGTGGATCCCCCGGTCGGGTTCCTTCCCGCGGAACCGGCCGGCGATGAACGGGACGATGAACAGCGCCGGATAGAGCTTGGCCGCTGCGCCGAGCCCGAGCAGCACCCCGGACCAGACGTCGCGTCTGCGCAGGTACGCGAACGTCGCCGCCGTCGTGATCGCGACGGCGAGCAGGTCCCAGTTGTTCGTCGCCGCGAGCGCGAGGGTGGGCGCGAGCGCGAAGTACAGCACCCGCCGGCCGACCATCATGTACAGGAGTAACGCGGTCCACAGCGCCGCGATCCACATCAGGATCGCGTTCGCGAAGAAGAAGCGGGTGGTGCTGTCTCCCGACGCCCACGCCGACAGACGCATCGTCCACATCGTGACCACGGGGTACTCGTCGCACGTGCTGTCCTCGGCCACGCCCTGACACGGGTCCAGGTACGGGAGGCGGCCGCCGGTGAGCTGCTCGCTCTGGATCAGACCGACGAGATCGGTGTAGCAGCCGAGTGTGAACGGACGGCCGTCGTTCCAGTCGTGCAGGACGCACGGTGCCTTGATCGCGAAGCCGACCGCGAGGGTCCCGGCGACGAGGAGGAACACCACGCCGATCCCGATCGTCCGCGTGGAGGTCGTCCCGGTGGGGTCGGGCGCCGCGGGGTCGGGCGGTGTGGGTTCAGGCACCGCCCGATTATCCCCGTCCGAGGTCGGCGGGGACGGTGGCGAACCCGGCGGTTCGCTCGCGTCGTGGCGGGAGCTCACGTCAGGGCCGCCGCGGTCGCTGGTCGATCCTCGTCTGGGGCGGGCGCCGGACCCGCGCGCGGACCGCGGATCCACCCGATCACGCACGCCACCAGGATCAGCGCGCGCACCGCCACCGCGAGCTCGAACACGCCCACCGGCAACCCCGCGGCCCCCTCGTCCAGACCGAGGTACCGGCCGAACCACGAGAAGCGCGTGACGAACACCGCCACGTCCGCGAGCTCGAACGCCACGAACCATCCGAGCCGCGGGAAGGCGAGCGCGAACCATGGGAGCAGCCACAGGCTGAACTGCGGCGAGTAGACCTTGTTCGTCAACAGGAACAGCACCAGGATCGGGAACCCGAGCGTCCATCGCGGAAACCCTGGTTCGCGCCTCGCCTTGACGACCCACACGACCGAGATCCACCCGACGAACAGCCCCAGGGACGCCAGGTTGACCAGCCGGGTGTTCGTGCAGGTCTGACCGGTGGTGCGCTCGCAGGCGGCGTACCACAGGCTGTCCCAGTCTGCGAGGCGGGTCGCGTTGTAGCGGAAGAACTCCCACCAGCCCTTCGGCGCCAGGAGCGCGAAGGGCAGGTTCACCGCCACCCACGTCGCGACGGCGGTCCACGCGAGCCGGAACCCACGATCGGGCTCCTTGCCGTGGAAGCGGCCGGCGACGAACGGGACGACCAAAAGCATCGGGAAGACCTTGGCCGCGGCCCCGAGCCCCAGCAGCACCCCTGACCATCCGTCCTTGCGACGCAGGTAGGCGAGCGTCCCGCCCACCGCGAGCGCCACCGCGAGCAGGTCCCAGTTCATCGTCGCGTACAGCGCGAGTGTGGGGGCGAGCACGAAGTACAGGACGCGATCGCCGACGAGCACGTAGAGGCAGAACGCGATCACGAACGCGGCGATCCACATCAAGATCGCGCTCGAGTAGAAGAAGCTCGTGGTGCTTGGACCCGAGACCCACGCCGACGCCCGCATCGTCCACATCGTGAGCACC
>Ga0207708_10003274_pt1 | contig 11936 bp, 6 predicted proteins | sample KBSK5101metaG_FD_184340 | JGI IMG/M metagenome (GOLD analysis project Ga0207708, IMG submission 184340) | Corn, switchgrass and miscanthus rhizosphere microbial communities from Kellogg Biological Station, Michigan, USA - KBS K5-10-1 metaG... | ecosystem: Host-associated > Plants > Roots >...
TTGTCAGTCAGGTTCTTTGCGCCGCTGCCGTCTGGTGAAATCACCCAGACGTCGTAACGGTCGTAAATCAAAACTTCGCGATCGTCTTTCGTCCAACCGCCAATCCCATATGAACCCGGAATAGACGGCGTGTCGTTTTCCTCGTTGAAGAAACGAACCGGAAGACTTCGAGTTAGATTCACAGTGCGTCCATCCACGAGCGAATATGAGTTCCAGTCTTTGCCATCGAAGAACAGCGCGTACTTTGCACCAGGCGAGAGTGAATAATTTGAGCGTTGCTTCTCAGCGATTAGTTTGCGGCTTCCATCGCGGGTATTCACTAAGTAGAAATCGTTAAAGCCTGGATCGTAGTCCGCCATTACGCGATAACGGCGGTTATCAGTGCCGATCGCAACGCTACCATCGTTCGAAGGCGAAACGCTCTCCATTGATTCATCCGCGAGCTGGACCACCTTGCGGTTCGCGATGTCGTAAACAGCCCGATACGATTTATTTCGTTCCTGCTCCGCGCGCACTTTTTGAATGGGCTGAACGTAGTCGTCCTTCCAGTGCCAGAGATCGACCAGCACCTTTTCGTCAGCAGGAATTTCTTCGTCGGGGTTCTTTTCAGGCTCCGGCGGAGGCGCGGTGCCGAAGAACAAGTGACTACCATCAAGCGAGAAGCCGAGGTTTGCGCGCTCACTGATCACCGAGTCTTTTCGCAGCCCGGGAGAGACGCTCGATGCGATTTCTATCGCCGCAGCTTGCGGAGTTGGAGTGCGAGGCCAGTAATACAATTTGGACCTCGGCTGCTTTGCTGCGGCGTCGTCTTTATCCGCGATGAATGCTAACTGGTTGTTGTCTTCGTCCCACGTCAACTTTTGATATTTGCCTTTGCCCCGCAGCAGCTCCGTTCGACTACCATCAACACGAGTATTGACGGCATAAACTCCGTTTGTGTCTTCGTTCTTCGCTGACACTGCAAATACAAGCGTGTTTGCGTCTTTTGTAATCGAATAATCGAGGACATCTGCGAAGGTCGTCTCTGCACCACCAGTCATGTTGCGAAGAATTAGATCAGTTCCATACTCCTTTTTCTTTTGCGGTGGCTTGGCTCCTGGCCGATTGCCTTCCGCAGCTTGAGGTTCCCTTGCCGGCGCGACGTTGTTGCCGGTGGCTGCTGGAGCTTCCGCAGAACCAGAGGCACTCGATGTTTCGCGCGGCGCTGGTTTCGCCTCCGGTTTCGCTTCCATCAAGTAGGCAATGAATCCGGAGCCATCCTCAGGCACCTGAAAGTTTTTTACTTTTTCGATTTTCGTCACTGTGCCGTTCGACAGGTCCATGATTCCCATGGCGTTCTTCGGCATGTCTTCAGGTTTCTTCTTCTCTTTTTTCGCTTTGTTGACTTCAGCCTTCGTTGGCTCAATTGAGAAGATCAGAAACTTGCTGTCGGCCGTGAACACGGGTCGAACCAAACGACCTTGCGCGGCAATGACCTCTCCGACGTTAGTGCCTGGATCATCCGGCGGTGGAACCGGCGGCCGGTAACCACGCGGCGCTTTCCAATCGACGCCGGTGCCGATGTTGCGAACAATGATGTCGCCATCGCCGTCTTGCGGAAGAAATGCATAAGCGACGAACTTTCCGTCGCGAGAGATCTGGGGCGCCTGAATTGAACGCCAAGAGTCGTAGTCTTGATGAGTTATTGGACGTTTGGTCGCACTCGTTCGCTGCGCTTCATCTGTAGAAGCTGCAACGTACGTAAGTCGGAAGCTCGCGGCTGAAAGAAGTAACGAGACGACGCAGATCAAACTCGCAGTTCGTCGCAGTAGAACAGGCGAAGTGGCTGATGAATTCAGTTGCGGAACGACGCGTCTGAAAGTCCGCGAATTTCCCTGAACAACGGGCGTCGATATTAGTCGCGGCCCACTGACCACTTTTGCCAAGCGTTTCATACTGCTCACCTCTCGATTGTCAGATTTTTCCACAAGGACGGCGTGCTAAGTCTCAACTGACGGAGGCGAGAAGTCAAGATCGGTTTTTGGAGTGCGGTGACCTGTCACCGCTTTAATAGGTCGCGACCTGTCGCGACCCATCTGAGCAGATGTCCCCGTCAAGAGGAAAAGCGGCGACAGGTCGCCGCACTCCAAAACTCACCCCAAAACTATTGACTCCCCCAAATCCCACGGGCTAGTATTTTTTGAGCGCTTCCTGGCCTCAAACCCGCCGGCGACGCTGGCCCAACTCACGAGCCGCTTTAATCTCCACCGGGCCCATCAGTACATCAGCTGACCCATCAGCAAAATCTGGCTGAAATAACCCCAAAACCGGTCAGCTAATCCCCACTAAGTAGGACATCGATATGAGCGCACAACCTGAAGTATGGCGTGTCAGCACGGTCGAAGGCATTTTCGAAACCGACCTGGAGACGCTCAAGCAATGGATATCAGAAGGCTGCGTCCTGCCCACGGACAAAGTCAGCAAAGGAACTCTCAATTGGATTGACGCCGGCCGTGCCCCCATGCTCCGCGCAGCTTTCTCAGGCGACTTCACACCACAGCCGCCTCCGGAGCCGGTCTATCCTGAAGCCACAGGTGGATGGCAAGTCCCGCCGCGGTTCGATGGGATGTCGTCTGCCGGACCGACCCCCGAGTCTAGTTCTGACACTCAGCCCCCGTCTTCCGAGTCGACCTCTTACGAGTCGAAGTCTGACACTCCGCCTCCAATTAGCGACGGCTTTTCTTCATCCACAAACACCTGTCGGAATCATCCCGAGTCGGCGGCCCACTTTATCTGCCGCATGTGCAACGCAACTTGGTGCGAAACGTGTCCGCGATTTGTTAGTGGCAGCAAGATTCCGTTGTGTCCTTCGTGTGGCGACCTGTGCAAGGTCTACAAGGAAGTCACGAACAAAGCCGCGCAGTCGGAGTTCCAAGCCTCCGGCTTCGGCCTTGCGGATTTCGGCAGAGCGATCCGCTATCCATTCCAGCACAAAGCGGCGTTGTTTGGCGGCGCGCTCGTTTATGGATTCCTGCTGCTCGCGGGATTTCGAGGCACTGTCGTCGCGTGGATGATTATGTTCGGCTGTATCTCACATGTCATCAGTCAGGTGTCATGGGGACGTCTTAACCGAAGCTTCATGCCTGACTTTAGCGAGTTTTCACCTTGGGATGACCTCGTGATGCCACTGTTCCTTGGGATCGGCATAACGATCGTCACGTGGGGTCCAATCATTGCCCTGGTGATAGCGTTGTTATTTGGTGTGATGAGTGGTCCAGGAGCGCCGAAGATCGTGCCGGGTCAGGAAATGGCTGCTGGCCAAGACTCTGGTCCAACCCCTGACGAACTCGCACCGCTAACAGATCCGAATGCCGATCCAAAAGAACTTGAAGAAGCAAACAAGAAACTCAACAACCTCCAACCGGGGTCACAGATCGCACAAGAGGCAAAACGCTCTCAAGAGGAAAACGAGCCGGGAGCGGCAGTAAGTATGCTCTTACCTTACCTTGGCGCAGGCATTCTCCTGCTTGTACTCATTCTGCTTTGTCTCGGCTGGGCGTTCTTCTACTACCCGATGGCTTTGACGGTTGCAGGCTACACTCAAAGTTTTGGCTCGGTGATAAATCCGCTTGTTGGGCTCGACACGATCAGAAGAATGGGATTGACCTACTTTAAGGCCTTCGGAATGGTTGTTGTCGTTCAGGTGGTTGCTTTAATCGCAAGCGTGATAATTAGCTTCGTCACGTCGCCGTTCAACCTACCCTTTGTGGGAAATCTGCCGGCAAACTTTATCAACGGCACCGCAACGTTCTATTTTAATCTCGTGATCGCCTGCGTACTCGGTTTGTCGCTTTACAAATGCGCTGACCGGCTCGGCATCAACGTCGACTAAGCTCACGTCGAAATGGTTCGGCTCGTTCCGGATCCAGTTTCTGGACGATCTGATATTGTTCTAACCCAGCTTGCACGTCGCCGTATCTGAGTTCAGATAGCCCCAAAGCAACTCTGGCATCGACGTTGCCGGTATCTGCTTCAATCGCTTGTCGATAAGCGCTCATTGCTTCGCGATAACGTCCCAGCCCGTAATATGCGTGGCCCAGATCGACAAAGAGTCTCTTGTACCTCGGATTCAAACGCAGCGCATCACGATATGCGGACACCGCTTCGTCAAACTTGCCTGTATAACGATATGAATTGCCGATGAAATGATAAGTCCCCGCTCTGGGTTTCAGAGTTGTCTCAGTTAAGAAAGCCTGAATCGCTTCCTGATACCGCTCCTCGTCGTAATACAACGAACCCAGCTCATAGAAAGCGCATTCGTCACCTGGATTAAGGTCGATAGCTCTTTTTAACGCCGCTTCCGCTTCGCGATTTTTGTGCTGAAGATGGTAGACCATGCCCAGACCACATTGCGCGCATGAGTCCTCTTGAATGCTCACCGCCTTCGCGAATGCCTTCTCAGCCTGCGCGTAATCTTCCAATCCGCGATATGCCGAACCCAACTCGACGTAACCTCTCGCGAATTTGGGGTCGGAGCTAACCGAGCGCTCATACGCCTCAGCCGCACCCCGGTAGTCACCCTTTGAGTAAAGGCGTTTGCCTTTAACGAAGTAATAGCTGCCGGTTACTGACGGCACCGCTTGCGCGATTATCGCTACGATGAAAATAAAGATCGCCCAGCCAATAATCGGTCGTAAACGCATATAGCACCCTGGATTTGATAGGTAATTGCGACTCGCCTGGTTTTCTAATTTTGACTGACGATTCGCTGGTTGTGAGGTGAAGTCGATCGGGAAGGGCTTAAGTAGTTTAGGTAAACGACGGCGTGGAAGGCAAGGTTTTTAGCGACAAGTGTGAAGAGTCGGAAAAAAGCTTAAGGACACCCGCGCTTTAGTCCCGACCGCTCGGGATGGAGTCTCAACTTCCGACTACCCATGCGACCCCTCATTCTCCCCTGGCTTTAGCCTGGGGAGCAGTCCCGCACACACTCCCGAACCGTTTTAACGGTTTCCAAAACCACTGCTGGAAAACCGTTGAAAACGGTTAGAGCTGTTGAAGGGCTCCTGCCCCAGGCTGAAGCCTGGGGAGAATGAGACTTCGGACTTCAATTTGGACAAGGATACGGCACGCAGACGCCCTGACAATCGACGTACCCGTCCGGGCAGCCAAGCATTTCCTTGTGTCCCCCACCTTCTCCGCCACCCTCGGGGTACGGCGGCTTTTTCATGTCCTTTTCCCAAACCCAGTGAATCAGCGGCATCAATTTCTCGTTTAGCTCATCGAATCGCCCGCCTCTTCCCTCTGTGTGTCGAAGGAGGTAATTAAGGGCGCCACACTCAAGTGAATCGAGTAGCGTGCGAAGTCGAACATAACCATGCAGATCAATTCCCTCGCTAGAGCTTGGGGGTGAAGAATTTTTTTTATCGGAATCCATAGTCGTCCTCCTATGTTGGGAGTTAATTCGGTCGGAAGTTATCCAGCATTGAAAGTGTGGTCCAACTAGATTGCTTACCGTAATAAATCGTCTTTGCCCCAGGCGCCCAATTCAATGTGGATAAGTAGACTCGAGTATCGTTGGTTGAAAGGACAGTCCGCACTGCACCGCCCCTTGTTGGTGTAACTCTTAGACTATCTGAGCCACCTTCACGCGTCACAAACGCAATCAAGTTGCGCGACGGTGCAAGGTAAATATTTTGAAAGTAAACCGCTTTTAGATCCGATAGCGGTCGCTGCTGTCGCGTCTCCGCGTTAAATACCGACAGACTTACTTCGGCAGGCAGGCTTGGAGCACCGGCGACTCCTTTGATTGTCTTGCAGATCAACTCGTTCTGAGCGTCAGACCAACCCACAATTCCCAGCACAGAGGCCGATTGAAATACGTCGGCAGCTTTTCCGTCTCGTGCGAGCCACACACTCCACGTAGTTTCTTTCTTACCGGGCTCGGGGGGTGACAACGCTACCCAGGCGATTGTTTTTCCGTCTGTAGATACCGTTGGGTTGAAAAACAACAAGCGCTCGTTGGTGTTGTCAGACAGTTGTTTCTTCTGAGATCCGTCGGCACTGACCTGCCAAACGTTCGCTGCGCCCCCCTCTTTTGAGCAGTATACGAGACTGCTCCCATCACTGGACCACTCGAAGTCTTGAGTTTGCGAACGATTGTACGGAAGGTACGTGTAACCGCCGAAAGTGATTCCTCCGGTTGTCAGCGCTCGCGCATCGCCACCTGATGAGTGAACGATCCAGAGATTCGGCGGGCCGTTTGTTTGACGAAGAAACGCGATCTGTTTTCCATCCGGTGACCAACGCAACGCGAATCCATCCGGCGCCAACTGTGTCAATGGGCTTTCACTACCCAACGCCTTCACTTGCGGAATCGACTTGAACAGAGTCGCCCCGGTGTTGGCCGGCAAACTCTGAAACGCAACGTTCTTTCCATCAGGCGAAAGATCAGGCCACAGCTCGACTCCCGTGTCGAAAGTCAGCTGCGACTCCGTAGGCTGATCCAGGTTGAGACTCCAAAGGTCGAGCTCTTCCCGTCCCGTTGCATAAAGAATCTTCGTTCCATCAGACGAAACATCGAGGACGTCGGTGTTGTTATCGTTGGTCGTCAACTGCACAGGCGGACGACTATCCAGGTACGTCATGAAGATCTGCTTGATTCCGTTGCGTTTTGAGCTGTAAAGGATCTTTTTGCCGTCGGGCGTCCAGACAGGCTCGCTGTCTTCAGAGTCGTCGTTCGTAACACGCGCGGGCTGGCCACCTGCCCGCGGGGCAACAAAGATGTCGCTATTACCATCCTGCGTGTCGCTATAGGCGATCTGTTGTTCATCTGGTGAAACACTGAATCCACGCTCCGCGGGCTTTAATGGATCGAAGTTTGTAACTTGTGTCACCTGTTGATTAGTGGGGTTTAGCGAATAAAGATTTCCCTGACTGACGAAATAAATTTGCCCCGAGCGGGACCAGCAAACAAGTCCGCGACTCGATCGTTCAAGACTCTTCGCCAGTGTGGGGGCGCCACCAAAAGCGGGCATGGTCCAAATACCGTTCTGGGCTTCGCGACGCGAAAGATAAGCCAACTGCTGGCCGTCAGGCGACCATACGGGGCTCGCCGCGATTCCTTCAGCACTGCGATTCGTGAAGGGCTCGCCTCCGCTTACCTGTTTCAACCAAATCGGACTGGTGCCTTCTTTCGACGATGCGTAAACGATTAGCCTTCCATCAGGAGAGAATCGCGCGTGTCGAGTCCCGGCCTCCCCAAGTTCGTTTTTTCTACTCGTCAGCTGAGTGACTGTTAGATTCGAAGTTTGAAATGTACGGCTCTTGAACTGCTGCCACAGAAACCATCCCGCGATCCCGCCGACGGCTACTAGAAGGACCAGCAAACCCCAGAGCCAGTTAGAAACTTTGGGTCGCTCCACAGTTGACATAGCTCGCGACATTGCCGCGGTTGAGCGCGCAGTGTGCGGACTTTGCAACGACCAGGTGGCTCGCGATTGGATTGAGGGCTCCTGCGTTGCACCTAATTCGAATTGACGTTTGAGAGCTTTCAGATCGAGCTCCAGATCTTTAATAACCTGATACCTTTCGTCTCGCTCCTTTTGCAACGCCTTGGCCACGATGCGTTCTAATTCAAATGGCGTTTCGGGCAACATCTCGGAAAGAGGTGTTGGATCAGTTTTCAAAATCGCTGCACTCGTATCGCTGGCAGTGTGTCCCTTGAAGGGTGTTACACCGGCAATCATTTCGTAGAGCACCACACCCAGGCTCCAGATGTCTGTTCGCGTATCGACGTCGAGTGCGCGCGTCTGCTCAGGAGACATGTATGCAGTCGTGCCAACGATGACGCCGGACTGAGTTTGGACAATGGCTTTCGTCGCAGCGTCGGGATCGACGTCCGATGAATTCCACCGTTCGGTGAGTTTCGCCAGACCGAAGTCGAGAACTTTCACGATCCCATCACGACGGATCATGATGTTCTCTGGCTTGATGTCGCGATGGATAATGCCGGCAGCATGCGCAGTCGATAGTGCGGAGGCGACTTGCAACCCGATGTCGATCGCCTTTGAGACAGATAGCGGCGATCGCACACAGTGATTGCGAAGCGTTTCGCCGTCAATGAATTCGCCGGCGATAAAATAAGTGCCGCTGTCAGTGCCGATCTCATAGATCGTAATGATGTTGGGATGATTAAGACCCGAAGCGGCCTTAGCTTCCTGAATGAAGCGCTGCATCGCATGGGGTTTCGCAGCGAAGTCGTCGGGAAGAACCTTCAGCGCTACTTTCCGGTTAAGGTCAGGATCAACTGCCAGATAAACTTCGCCCATTCCGCCTGCACCTAGTTGCGAGCGAATTTCGTAACGGCCAAGTTTCGTACCTTGGGGAAAAGGCGAGGGCATCGGCGTGACGTATTCTTAGAATTGTCTGCGTTGAATTCTAGCTGAGATGGTAGGGCGAAGCCTAGAGATTTCCATTCCGGCGGCAGAACCCAGTAATCGATTGATTAATGGGATTTTTTACACTAAGACCGGGAGCCACCCTGACGTGCAAGGCGCTCCCGGATGCTTATTCCTCCTGTGGTGAAACCCTAGAAGAACAACGAATACAAGAGACGGTTTGGCGAACCGGTCCCGGCATTCGTAACCACATTTGTAGTCGCATTATTAACGATCGCGTTGCGTATGGTCGTTGAAGACGCAGATGGATTGGCTTGCTTATACAGTGCCGCAACTCCAGCGACGTGAGGCGATGCCATTGAGGTTCCACTCAATGTCGCGGTCGCCGTATTCGAACTGAACCACGCCGAAAGTATTCCACTGCCCGGCGCGAACAGATCGAGACACGTTCCGAAATTTGAGAACGACGATCTGGCGTCAGTCGTAGTTGTCGAACCGACGGTGATCGCATTTGCTGCGCGCGCCGGCGATGAATTGCACGCGTTGGCATTGCTGTTACCGGCTGCTACCGCAATCGTTACGCCCGCGTTCGACAGGTTGTTAACTGCTGTATCCAGCGCCGAGGAAACTCCTCCTCCGAGACTCATGTTCGCGACGGCAGGGGCGATGTGATTGTTTCTAACCCAGTCGACACCAGCGATAACTCCTGAGTTCGATCCCGAGCCATTGCAGTCGAGGACGCGCACGCCGCGCAATAACGCGCTCTTTGCTACGCCGTAAGTTGAGCCACCAATTGTTCCGGAGACGTGTGTGCCGTGGCCATTGCAATCAGCTCCACTGCCACCGAACGCATCGAACACGTTTGACGCACGACCGCCAAACTGCGTGTGACTAGTGCGAATTCCCGTATCGATCACATAAGCGCGAACGCCGGACCCCGTCCAGTTGTAAGTATAGGTTCCGCTCAACGGTCGGTTGCGCTGATCGATTCTGTCCAAGCCCCAGGGTGGATTGTTCTGAGTCACATCAGCGGTGACGACGCCATCTTCTTCTACAAACTTGACACGAAAGTCTTCGCTGAGTCGTTCAGCATCAGCTTCTGACATTTCAACTGAGAAACCGTTGATGGCGTTTTGATAGATGTGCTTGAGTTTACCTTTGTAAGCTCCCGCCATGTCAGACGCAATGTAAGAGGCGATTGAGTTGCGTCCAGTTTCGCCGACGACTGCATCGTCAAGAACCACGATGTAGCTGTTCTCGATCTTGTGGGATTGCCTGCGCAGCTTCCCATTCTTCTTTTCTTCCTGGCTCCTTGCCGGCTGCGAGACGAAAACGGCTGCGGCCAGTCCCGCTAGAATAAGGATCGCGGCAAATTTCTTCATACGATTCTCCTTCAAAGTTGTAAGGTTTCTGAGAGGGGTGAAGCCGCCCGCATCGGCACGGTAGAAAACGGGTAGAGGGCTCCTGAGCGAGCAGGAACTGTGATGATGACGGGATCGAACATATATCAGAACAATCCTCGCTATAGTGAGACGCCGAAGGCTATCACAATCAGCAGTTTTATTGGATATAAAACGATCTGCTCTGGACGGGAGGCGCGCAGTATATCACTAAAGTTGTGGGACGCAAGGGCCTCCAAACAACGTCGGAACGGGAGCGCAGCGACCGCTTTCAACCAACGGTGCGCTCAACGTAACTTGAAAGCGGTCGCTGCGCTCCCGTTCTGAAACTGAGTAGCTATGGCTACTAAACGACAACACGTTAAGGTGGGCAGACGATCGGTCGAGATTTCAAACCTCGACAAACTGATGTATCCAGGTCATCGATTTACCAAGGCCAGGGTAATCGATTACTACATCCGCATTGCGCCCTATCTTTTACCCCATCTCAAAAATCGTCCAGTGACGATGAAGAGGTTTCCGGAAGGAGTATTCGGCGAATTCTTCTACGAAAAGGATGCGCCAAATTTCACGCCCACATGGGTTAAGACGTTTCCTGTTCCACGTCGAGGCGGTAGTCAAACTGTTGGTCAAACTGAGATACGGTACATTCTCATCAACGACTTGCCCACACTGGTTTGGGTAGCAAATCTCGCAAATCTCGAAATCCATCCGTTCCTGCATCGCGTTCCGAAAATAGATCAACCGACAGCTGTCGCATTTGATTGCGATCCCGGCGAGGGCGCTGATGTGTTGACGTGTGCGCGAGTCGCATTGATGTTGCGCGACTTGTTACGTGAGCTAAAGCTCGAATCGTATGTGAAGGTGTCCGGCTCGAAGGGCTTGCAATTGTACGTACCTCTTAATAGCAAAATCACTTACGACGTCACACAACCATTCGCCAAGGCCGTCGCCGAATTGCTTGCCGAACGTGAGCCCAAACTAATCGTGTCGGAAATGCCGAAGGCTTATCGCACCAAAAAAGTTTTCATCGATTGGAGTCAAAACGATGACTACAAAACGACCGTAAGTGTCTATTCTCTGCGAGCTAAGATCTACAAGCCGTTCGTTTCGCTGCCCGTTGACTGGGATGAATTAGAGCTAGCGTTAAAGAAGAAAGATGGCGAACGGTTGTATTTCGACCCGGATGAGGCGCTGAAGCGTGTCGAAAAGGTGGGCGACCTTTGGGCCGATGTAAACACGCTGGTCCAAAAGTTACCGAGTGCCTTTACGTCCTACTTAAAGAAGACGCCTGCAAAGAGCTTCGCACCGACGCCCGCACTTGAGCCCTACGCACGTAAGCGTGATTTCACAAAGACTTCCGAACCTAAGCCTGCGCGCCAGAGGAGCAAGCAAGGAAGTCAACGGCGGTTTGTGGTGCAGAAGCACGCCGCAAGCCACCTGCACTACGATTTTCGTCTGGAGATGCACGGCGTTCTGAAATCGTGGGCCGTTCCGAAAGGGCCTTCGGTCAAAGAGGATGAAGCGCGTCTGGCAATGGCGACAGAAGATCATCCGATCGAGTATTTGGATTTCGAAGGCGTGATTCCTAAAGGGCAATACGGCGGCGGAACGGTGATGGTCTGGGACATCGGCACCTATAATCTTATTGAGGGCAACTACTACAAAGGTTTCGTCCGAGTTTATCTGAATGGGAGCAAGCTGAAAGGCGAATGGACCGTGGAGCGGATACGCGATGACAAGCGGAATGCCTGGCAGTTACGAAAGACCGGCGGAAATACGCGGGCGATTTCTGCCAAGCGCGATGATCAGTCGGCACTGACCGGCCGCACGATGAAACAGATCGGCGAGGCTCGCGACAAGACCTGGCAGAGCAACCGATCCTCTGGATTGCGTTAATTGTAGTCGTAGTACTGACTTGTCACCGCTTTGGCCATGGCGTCCACAGGTCGGCGCACTCCAAAGGCTTGCAACCTACCCTCTGGTCGTGCATCATACTTCGCGTTAATTCCTTCTCTCGCGCATCAACGGTGATGCGCCCCGCGCCTCGATGAGATTGGCGGCGGCGTTCGGATGATTCGAGAGCAGGCTTGAATCAACTAACAGAAGCCGCTCTTTAGAGCATCCGAAATCCAGCCTTCGCTGCTAACCGTTAACAACG
>Ga0207708_10003275_pt1 | contig 11935 bp, 6 predicted proteins | sample KBSK5101metaG_FD_184340 | JGI IMG/M metagenome (GOLD analysis project Ga0207708, IMG submission 184340) | Corn, switchgrass and miscanthus rhizosphere microbial communities from Kellogg Biological Station, Michigan, USA - KBS K5-10-1 metaG... | ecosystem: Host-associated > Plants > Roots >...
CTGAGCGCTGGCTTTATTGCTATCCGGACGACGCGTTTGCCGAATACTGATGACCGCGTTATCGCCGTTCCTGCTTGAGTTTCCGGTACAGCGTTGCGGCGCCGATGCCTAGTCGTTGCGCCGCTTTGGCGCGATTGCCCTCAGACGCACGCAGCGCCGCGGGAATGTAGTCGCGTCCCAACTCGGCGAGCATGCGAATCTCACTGGCGGTCTGAATCGCTGAAGACGCCGCGCCAATTTCCGGCGGCAGGTGGTTCTGCTGCCCGGCCAGGTTCAGCAGCGGTTGTTCAAGTGCCCGCTGGATCGCGTCGGCGGCATGCCCGTCGATGTCCGACGAGACGCGGAGCTGTACGGCTTGAGGTTGACGCACACCGGCGGCCAGAAGAGCGATCTCCGTCGGGCCATCCACGACGATTCGTCCTACCCCGGCGTTAGCCGCCTTGCACAACTCGCCGGGAGTCGTGGCCATGCCATGCATGACGATTTGGTTCGGATCCACGCCCGCGACAAGCGCGGTCGCGAGTTCGCCGTGCGAGCACACGCCAACACCTGCTCCCTCCTCCGCGGCCCACCGTGCGATGGCGGTGGTCAGCAGCGCCTTTCCTGCGTAGGTCAAGCGCGCCTCCGGGAGCGCCGCGCGGTAGCGTCGAATCCGATGACGAAAGTCGTCCTCGTCGACGACATAGGTCGGGGTGCCGAATTCATCGGCAACTTCGGCCAGCGTCATCCCGCCGACACAAAGCCCGCCAAGCTCATCGACGTGAGTGTTCAGTGGCCATATCGCCCGGTCTAGTCGGGGCGTGACGGCGTGCCGCAGCGACGGCAAGATCTCGAAGAGAGTCATCGAACTGGCTTCCACTTCCATAGTTGTTGTGCAACACCGCTATTCAATCGTCGGGGACGCCCGACGCCGACGTCGATGTCGCCACGGACAACACACTGCAATCACTGGTGTGTCCGACAACATCGACGGACCCCGCTATTCACCGGAAGATCGAGTTATCCCAAGAGCAGGTTTTCACGACGGCCACAAATCGAGTGCAGACGAGGACACGATGACCGCCATTACCCGAATACGAACACGGTGTCTGCCATGACAGACGTCAACGTCTTGATAATCGTTGGACTCCGTGCGGCTTCCGTCAATCGCGAGCTCGCGAAGGTCGCGGCCGACAGTTCAGCGGACGGCATAGCGTTGAACATGTTCGATAGCCTCACCGAATTGCCCCAGTATCGCGAGACGTTCGAAAATCGCGGAACGCCGAGTGCTGTCAAGAATTTGCGCGCTGCCGCCGCTGAGGCCGACGCGGTGATCATCGTGACCACCTACCAGGGGCGTGTGCCCGCTGCGGTACACAACGCCATCGATTGGCTGACGCATCGATGGGATCAGGCTGCCCTTCATGACAAACCGCTCGCGGTAGTCGGCCGCGCTGCGGGCTGCTACAGCGGTGTCTGGTCACACCGAACGGAGGATGCCGACCGCATTGTGGAATCCCGCGTCATCGAGTCCATCACCGTGTCCAACCTGGCCGAGGCAATCAGGAAGCTCGCCTGCGAAGTGGACGCCGCCGGTCAACGCACGGGCACGAATTCTGCTGCTCACCAACCACTGAGATAGGAGAACTGCTGCGGCACTCGGCGCAACGTCACTGCTCGCAATGGAGATCACGGTTGCTGCGGAGTCAGCGAAAAGTAGCTACAGCATCGACGGTGCCGCCACGACTGTCACGCAGGGTCAGGACCCAACGACGATGACCAACGCGTCGTTTGCGCCGGTCGTCAAGGCGACACCAGCCTGCGGATTCATGAGTCAGTGCTCGTATTGATGAGGTTCGGTGGCGGCCTGCGCACGCCGGCACAGGGCGATGCAATCTGATTCGCCACCGCCGTGAAGGACAACGAACCAATCGCTGACGCCCACAACAGATCCCTACAGCCTTGGATTCGCGTGTTTTGAAGGTGTGGTCGTACGATCCACTTTACCAGCGCCACAATTCATCTTGGCTCTTGCCGCGCTTTAAGGCGTTATCGTCCGATACAACGCTGCTCGCGCATCGGTGTTGTGAACAACCGTCCACATGGGTTACATGAGCCTGCGGTGCACTTCGAAAGCCAAACATAGCTCGGCGACATCCTTTGGCCGCGAGAGGGAGCGGCCGGTGTGTTTCTCGATCCGACGCAACCGGTGGCGGATGGTGTTTGGGTGGCAAACTAGTACCTCAGCTGCGCCGCGCACCGACGCATCGTTGTTCAGCCACACCCGAAACGTTTCGAAAAGCATCTCGCGGTCCTCGTCGGGAAGGTCGTCAAAGCCGTCCAGCGCAGCGCCGGCCGTTTTGATCATCACCTCCGGCGCGCTGACCGCAGCGGTGGCCAGGATCGAGCCGTCGAACACTGCGACCGAGGAGGTGGAGTCGGTCGGGCCCCGCAACATCACTCGTGCGACATGCAGGGCTCGTGGCGCATCCCGCAGATCCCCGAAGGCCGCACTGACACCCACCCGCGCCGTCGTCATCCGCGACATGAGGGCAACAACCCTGTCGAGTTTTCGGTCGGACGCGACGTGCACGATCCCGACCTGCACATCGGGCAGCCGCCGCCACGCTGAAAAGATGTCGAGGCTACGCAGCTTCGATTCGATCTCGGGCAGTGGCTCATCGCCCGCGCTGGGAATGTGGGCGGCGATGATCACAAAAGGACCATTGATCGGCAGCCGAAGCTTGCCGGCGACATCCCGCAGGCGCCAATCGTCGAACGCTCGTCCCTGTAGTAGCGCGTCAATCAGACTCAAACGTTGTGACCCCTCAGCGAGGAGCTGCCGCTTCTGCTCGTCGCGACAACCGGCCACGACAGCAACGGCGATCAGTTCGGCGAAGCGGACGATGTGGACCTCTGTGTCGGCTGGCATCGGGCCGTGTTGCAGGGAACCGACGGCCGCCAGGCCCCACACCCGTCCATCCACGATGATCGGCACCCCCACCGCCGCGCGCACGCCGACCGCGCGCACACGAGCAGCGATCGGCCCGGCGACGTTGTCGTAGCTGTCGATCCTCGCGGGCCGGCCGCTGCGGTGCACCACCGTTGCGAGGGTGTTGCCTTGCACCGGAGTCCGAGTGCCCACCGGCCATTTTGCCAGCGCCTCAGGACCGGCAGCGGCGGCCACGATGGTTAACTCGCGATCCGATTCGAAGCGCCACAATCCGGCGGTGTCCGCAGGCAGGCATCGGCGCATCTCCTCGGCCACCGCGCCAAAAACCTCCAAAGGTTCAACGCCGCGCGCCACCAGCGTGGAGAGCCGGCGCAACGCGGCCTGTTCGGCGACGAGCCGGCGATACTCGGCGTACAACGTGCCATCGTCAAGGTTCTCGTCGAACTCGGCAGCACATTCCTTGGCGGTGAGGAGTCCGTCCACCGCATCAGCGTCGATCGTCAGGTCAGAGTGAACCCCTGCGCGCAGTTCGCCATCGTTCGCGCGTTTTGCCTGCACGTCGGGATCGATAGTGCTACTTGCTGATTCGGCGACCCAGCTGGGCGAGCGTGCGGTCATCGGGACACCATCACGTACCCAGCGACACCGAACACCACCGGCAACATCGCCAGCACTCCCAGCGTTCCACTCAGCATCTTTCGCTCTCTTCCTCGTGTGCTCACGAGCGCGGTGTCTGGTCTAGCCTTGGCCGTCGTTCGAGTGAGAACGTAATTAGTTGACGACTACTACGGTCGACGCACGGACAGTCCAGCACCATGGCCCGAGGGTTCATGTTTAGGGCCGCATGGATCTAGTACTAGGCGGACCCGGTATGTGACGGGCTGGTCAATCAGGCTCGGGCATGACCTGTGTCAATTGGGCGCGGGAGTTGATTCCCAGCTTGGTGAACGCATTGTGGACGTGGTTTTTCACCGTATGCAGGGAAAGGTGCAGCTGGGTGGCGACGGATTGGTTTGTGGCGCCCTGTGCGATCAGGGTGACCACCTTGAGCTCGGAGTCGGTGAGGCTGTCCCAGCCCGTTTTGGCCCGCGGGTGGCTGACAATGCGCCGTTCAACGCCCAGTCCGCGCAGCGCGCGGCCCACCCGGCGCGCATCGGCGAGCGCTTCGTGGCGCGTGTAGGTGTCGAATGCGGCATTGAGCTGATCCAGCGCCTCGTCACCACGATCGGCGTGTGCGAGTTCAGTGGCGGCGTCCTCGGCAGCCGCGGCGTAGAGAAGCGGCCGCGACGACGACTGAAGCACGTCGGCGGCAGCCAGCAGTGCCTGAGCGTCACGTTCGAGTATCCCGCGGGCATATCCGGCCACCCCGCTGAACAACGGGATCGGCGGCTGTTCACGCTCGAGCAGGTCGGTGGCCTGCAGGACACGTGCGCGCAAGCCGGCATCGCCGGCCGCCGACGCCACCCGCGCACCCAAGATCACCTGATCTAAGACCTGAGGTACGACTGGTGTCCCGAATAGGGTGATGTCGCCGAGCCAGCGCATCGCGTCATGGATGTCGTCGCGCTGCCACGCCGCCAGCGCCAGCACATGCGCCGTTCGACGTACCGCAGATGAGCCGGTGGAGTAGGCGTCGTGCGCGTCATTGACCATCTGCTGCAACAAGTTTCGGCCATCGGTGCGCGCCGCCACCTCGGCCAGAATCAGCGTGCGCATCATGTCCAGCTCGGTTGCGCCTGTCCGCTGTGGGGGCGGCAGGGACTCGGTCGCGGCGCGCGCAGCAGACAACCGGCCCGCCGCCAGGTGGACCATCCCGTCAAGCGTGGCCCACGTCTCAAGGGCCATCGCGTTGCCTTCCCGGCGGGCTTGCGCTATTCCGTCGGCGATCTGGGCCGCGGCGTCATCCAACCGGCCGACCAGTGCCAGTTGGTTCGCGTAGTAGTTTGCAACCAACCCATGAGCTGCGGTCACACCACTCGCGCGGGCCAGCGCGTAAAGCTCCTCGACGCGGCGTAGGGCGCGGCCCGCGTACCCCTCCCCATCATCGAGCACAGCGAGGGTGAGGTTGGCCAGGATCGTGGCCTCCAGATCACCGGTCGATGCCGCGGCCGCAGCAGCCTCGTTAGCCACCGTGCGCCCTTGCCGTTGTTGGTCGTGCAACGCCAGGTTGTAGGCCAGCCACCCCAGATGCCGCGCCCGGGTCACCTCGCCGATGTCGCCCAACCGCAGTGCTCGGCGATTCTCCTCGGCGCGCCGCTGTGCACTGTGCTTAATGAGCGTCGCACGGCGCAGCCGAATCTCGGCTTCCTCTTGGGGTGACGCCGCCTCCGAGAGCGCCGCCACCGCCAACTCTTCGGCCTCCTGATAGCGGCTGGCCCGGTTGAGCAACCCCACCGTCTCAGCGACCAGCAGTCCGTGCTCAGCGTCATCGGCGGCCAACAGCTCCAACGCGCGCCTGCTCAAGTCCGCAGCCGCACTCGCATCACTGTGGCCAACCGATCGCGCGGCCTGCCGCAGCGCGCTGATCGCCTCCCGGTCCCCGGGCTCGGCGCTGCGCGCCAACTGAGTGGCCACCTCGGCCGGCGCCGCGCCCATCCCCAACATGACCGACGCCGACTGGCGCTCCATCGCGCGCCGCACCGACTGCGGCAACGACTGCCGGGTGGCCTCACGCAACAAGTCGTGCCGAAACCGCAACCGCTCACCATCTTCCACCAGCAGATCCGCGCGCACCGCCTCCTCGAGCACCGCCATCAACGACGCCGGCTGCCGTTCCAGCATCGCGGCCAACAGACCAGCCGAAAACCGGTCCGGCAGCACCGCGGCCACCCGCACCACCTCGCCCGCACCGCCGGAGAGGTGGCCGAGTCGCTGCTGCATACCGGCGCCCAACCGGCGCGGCAACTCGTGTCCAATCACCACCGCACACCCGCCGCTCACATCCAGCCGGCCCTCCTCGCCCAGACCCCCGACCAGCTCCCCGATCAGGAACGGATTTCCGTGCGCCTTGGCAGCCAGCTTCAACAGCGACTCATCGGCATTCGCCCGCACCGCGTCGCAGACCATATCGACCACCGCGTCCGGCGACATCGCCGACACCCGCAAGAAGGTGGCATTTGCGCGTTGCAGCACCGACACGGTCTCCTGGAGCAGCGGACCGCCGGCCCCGGTGCGGGCGGTCAGTACCCACAGCACTGGCATAGCCGGCCGGGTGGTGGCCAGCGACCGCAGCGCCAACAAGGTGCTGTTGTCGGCCCAGTGGATGTCCTCGAGCACAATGGCCAGCGGGGTCTGCGCGGCCGCGGCATGAATCGCGTCGGCCAGATCGTGCACCACCCAATAGGGCAGATCTTCCGAACTGCCCAGCCGGCGCAGCGCCTCCGCGTCTCCAACCGGGGGATCGGCGCGCAGGGTGGCCATGAACAGCGAGAAAAACGGCACCGTCTGCTGATACTCGAATGCCTCACCGAACAAGGTGCGCACACCGGACTTGTCGGCCAGCGCCATCACCTCGGTCAGCAACCGACTCTTCCCGATGCCCGGCGGGCCCTCGATGATCAGCACGCCCCCGCGCCCCCGCACCAGCGCCGTCACCAACGCGCCGATCACCTTCAACTCGCCCGCCCGGCCCCGAATCGGCGGAGTTACGAGCCGCTGACCGCCGACATCAAAAAGGCCGGTTGAAGGCCCCACGGGGTGTCCTGTCTACCGTTGCTCCACTGCCAATGCAGTGCACGTCATTGTAGACACCGCCCATCTACGCGGAGCACACATCGATGCTGCTCAGCGCGCACGTGATCGAGGGCAGCGCTTTCGGCGCCGACAGCCGAACATCAGCGGCGACGACCATCACGACAACTGCTTAGCCATGATGTGCGACGTGCGTGGGCGCGGACTAGGGCAACCTCGTTAGCGTGGCGGCCTTCCCGCTCGTCCACAGCCTCAATAGGTTTCGGCTACATCAGACGGCGGTGTACCTCGAAGGCCAAACACAGTTCGGCGACATCCTTTGGACGCGAAAGAGATCGGCCGGTGCGCTGCTCGATCCGACGCAATCGATGGCGGACGGTGTTGGGATGGCAAATGAGCACCTCAGCGACGCTGCGAACCGATGCGTCGTTGTCCTGCCACGTCCGAAACGTTTCGAACAGCGTCTCGCGCTCGGCGTCGGGGAGGTCGTCAAAACCGTCCAACGCTTTTCCAATCGATTTCACCATCACATCGGGGGCACTGACCGCCGCAGTGGCCAGAATCGAGCCGTCGAACACCGCAACGGACGAGGCCTCGTCGGCCCGGCCGCGAAGCATCACCTTCGCGAAATGCAGAGCCTGTGGCACGTCATGCAGATCGTCGAAGCGCGCACTGACGCCGACTCGTTTCGTCGCCAACCGATTCACCAAACCGAGAATCTCGTCGAGTCGTCGTTCGGACTTGACGTGCACGATGCCGACCTGAATATCAGGTTGGAGGCGCCAGGCCGAATACACGTCCCGGCTGCGTAGCTTCGATTCGATCTCTGGCAACGCCTCGATGCCCACGGCGGGAACCGCCGCGGCGACAACGACAAACGGGCCGTCAGCCGGCAGCCGCAGATGACCGGCGACCTCGCACAAGCTCCAGCGATCAATGGCCCGGCCCTCGAGCACCGAATCAATGAGAAACGGACGTTGCGATGTATCGCCCAGGAGCTGCCTATTTTGCTGATCGCGGTATCCGGCCACTACGACACCCGCGACAAGTTCGGCGAAGCCGCTGATACGAACCTCAGTGTCGGCGGGCATGGGGCCGCTTCGTACCGAACCGACCGTCGCCAGGCCCCACACGCGTCCATCGACGATGACCGGGACGCCCACCGCAGCACGAATGCCTACCGCTCGTACCTGAGTCGCGAGGGCCCCGGCGACGTTCTCGTAGCTGTCCATCCGAGCAGGCCCGCGGCTGTGTAGCACCATCGACGCGAGGGTGTTGCCAGCGATCGGTGTCCGCGTGCCCACCGGCCACTGCGCCGGCGCAGAGGCAGGATGATAAGCCCCCGCCACCAGCGTAATTTCGCCGCTGGCCTCGTAGCGGTACAGTCCGGCGGCCTCCGCGCCCACGCACCGACACATTTCGTTTGTCAAGGCGTCGAATACCTCCCACGGTTCGACGCCGCGGGCAACCAGCGTGGCAAGTCGGCGCAACGCCGCCTGTTCGGCGACGAGTCGCCGATACTCGGTGTGCAACGAGACGCCCTCGAGATGCTCGTCGAGTAGCCCAGCGAGGGGCGGTTCATCGGCGGTTAATAGTTCGTCCATGACTACCTCCTGAATCAATAGGGAGGGTTAACGGCTCACGACGCTGTGAATAGCACTGGTTCATCGTCAGTCGAGGAGGGTGGGGCTCGCATCCGCCACTGCACAGTGCGATTAGCGGCCGTCGGCTGGCCTGTCGGGCAGGACACGATCGAGCTGGCTACGCGACTCGATGCCGAGCTTGGTGAACACTTTGTGCAGGTGGTATTGGACGGTGCGCGCGCTGATGAACATGCGGACGCCGATTTCCGGATTGCTCAGCCCTTCGCGAGCCAGCCGCGCGATCTGGGCCTCCTGTGCCGTGAGCTGGTCATCGCGGGTGGCGACGTCGCGCTTGCGGGCCGTTTCGCCGGTGGCCGCTAGCTCACGCCTGGCCCGCTCCGCGAAGGCTTCCATTCCCATTGACCCGAACATGTCATTCGCGATGCGAAGCTGTCCCCGCGCATCGATACGACGGCGCTCCCGCCGTAGCCATTCGCCGTACAGCAGGCGAGCCCGGGCGAGATCTACGCGCAGGCGAGTAAGGCCGAGACGCTCGATCGACTCGAGATAGAGGTGTTCCGCGGTGTCACCTTCACTCAGCAGCGCACGCGAACGAGCCTCGACGCCGCACGCCCAGTCGGTACCGCTGGGTGTAGTCCTCACGGCCAACGCGCGCAGCGCGTCGGCGGCGACGTCATGGTGTCCGCTGCGCACTGCTGCCTCGACGAGTTCGGCCGTCGCCCACCCCGGTACCACCATTTCCACCGAGCGGGCGCTGGCGCGCTGGGCTGCCTGCATCGCCTTCTCGTAGCTGCCGAGACCGTTGTTCAGCACGGCGTTCGCCCACTCGGCGAGCGTGATCCCGATGCCTTCGCCTCGGATGCTCGCCTCCCTGACGGTAGCGTCGATCAGCGCGGTGGCCTCGGCTTGCCTGCCCCGAAAAGCGGCCAGGCCGAGTTCCCCAGGGGAGGAGATGCGGCTGCCGGTCGCGTCCACCGCGATCTGATGCTCCACGACCACGGAGGCTGCGCCGGTCAGATCACCCGCGAACAACATCGTGGCCGCACGCAAGCCGAGGGCCAGTGGCAGCTCGCTCAGTGCACCCACGCCGCGGGCAAGCTGGACGTGCTTCTCGGAAAGCAGTTGCCAGCGATCATCATCCCAAAGGTGTGACGCCGCGACGCCGGCTATCCAGTGGCAGCGCAGCTGCTCGTCGGCTGACATGTCGATGCCGAAGACATCCAGTGCCTTCCGCAGTATCGGCAGTCCCGCCTCATATCCCTCGTCGAAGTGCGCTGTCAGGCCTTCCAGCAGGAGGTCGGGAGCACGCGCTGCGTGCCGCGGCGGCGGTGCCTCCCCTGCGGCTCGCGCGACCTCCTGCACACCACCGCCGAGGGCCAGGCGTCCGACCAAGATCGCGGCCGAAAACGCCTGGAGGTAAGTGGCCCGGCAAAGGTCGGCGTCGATTGGCTCGAGCCGCTTGGCGGCCTTCAGCAGCAGGGACGGCGCATCACTTCCCCGGATTGTGACGAACGAGAGCTCGGCCCTCACTAGATCGATGCGCGCTTGCTGAAAGTCGTCGGGCGGACCGGCCTCCGCGATCGACAGCAACTCCCTTGCCGCACCGAAAGTGCCGGCCTTGATTTTCGCCGAGGCGGCGGCCAGCGCCCGTTCGGTGCGGCGCACAGGGTCGAGCGTCAACATCGTGGCGCGCTCGAGGAATGCCGCCGCCGCGGCCACCCCACCACGTGCCTGCGCCCGACTCGCCGACTGCTCCAATTCCGCGGCGACGCCCTCGTCGGGACCGGTCGCGGCATGCGCCCGGTGCCAGGCGTGTCTATCGGGATCCTGCTCTGGATCGGTGACGTCCGCCAGCGCGCGGTGAACCTGTTGTCGCTCCTGCGGCAACGCCGACTCGTAGACCACCGAGCGCACGAGGGGATGCCGAAATCGCACACGCATACCGAACTCGATCAGGCCCGCCTCGGTCGCCGGAGCCGACGCCTCGGCACCGATTCCCAGACGGACCGCGGCCCCCCACACCAACGCGGGATCGCCGATCGGCTGGGCTGCGGCGATCAGCAACAGGCGCCGGGTCTGGTCGGGCAGAACGTCAAGACGCCGGCGGAAGTTCTCTTCGATGCCACCGGACAGCTCAACTGCGCCGGGAAGGCGAAAACTGCCGGCTAGTTGCTGCGAGATCAATCCCCGAGGCAATTCCAGCAGTGCCAGCGGGTTGCCGTGTGTCTCGGCGAGGATCTGATCGCGCACCCGCGTATCGAGTGGCCCAGTCAGCACAGAATCGAGCAACGTTCGCGCGTCTGCCTCCTGAAGCCCCTCGACCCTCAGCTGACCCAACCCCGCCATCTCGTTGCTCGGCAGCCGGGCCGCGAAGACCATGCCAACCGATTCCGCCACCAAACGGCGCGCAACGAACCCAAGGATTTGCGCAGAGGTGCGATCGAGCCACTGCTCGTCATCGACCAAACACACAAGAGGCTGCTCCTCGGCGGCCTCGGACAACAGGCTCAACACCCCCAGCCCAACCAAGAACCGGTCGGGTACCGGCCCGGCGCTCATGCCGAAGGCAGTGCGGACGGCGTCATGCTGCGGCGGCGGCAAGAGGTGCAGGCTATCCAGCATGGGCGCGCAGAGCTGGTGCAATGCGGAGAAGGCCAATTCCATTTCGGACTGACAACCCGTGGTGCGCGCTATGCGACAGCCCGGCGCATTCGCGGCCAAATAATCAAGCAATGCCGTTTTGCCGACACCCGCTTCGCCAGACACCACCAACGCCCGACTTTCACCGGCGCGAACTGCCGCGACGAACCGATCGAGCGTGTCGCGCTCGGCGTCACGGTCAATCAGCTCCATCGCGCAACCCCGCACCGTGAAGTCCACCGCCACCTGCACCGGAAGTGGCGACAACCTTACCGTCAGTCGGGCAGGACGCGGTCGAGCTGCGTGCGCGACTCGATGCCGAGCTTGGCGAAGACCTTGCGTAGGTGGTACTGGACAGTGCGGGCGCTGATGAACATGCGGGCTGCGATCTCCGGATTGGACAGTCCGTCGCGGGCCATCCGCGCAATGAGTGCCTCCTGTGCGGTGAGCTCCTCGTCGGCAGCGGCGACGCTACGCTTGCGGGTCGTCTCGCCGGTGGCTCGTAGCTCACGCCTGGCCCGCTCGGCGAAAGCGTCCATGCCCATCGAATCCAGCATCTCGTGGGCGACGCGAAGCTGTGCGCGCGCGTCGACGCGGCGACGCTGCCTGCGCAGCCATTCGCCATACAGCAGATGCGAGCGGGCGAGGTCTGCTCGGATACTAGTGCGACGAAGCCGCTCGATTGATTCACGGTAGAGACACTCGGCGGCGTCACCGTCACTCAACAGCGCCCGGGATCGAGCCTCAACACCGAGCGCCCAATTCGTGCCACTGGCACTGGTTACCTCGGCGAGCCGACGAAGTGCCTCCGCTGCAGTCTCGCTCTTTCCGCTGCGTGCGGCGGCCTCTACGAGCTCCACCAGCGCCCAGTTCGGTGAGACTATTTCCCCTGGGTAATCGGAAGCGCTCTGGGCTGCGGTCATCGCGGTCTGGTAATCGCCGACGCCGTTGTTCAGCACGGCGGTCGCCCACTGTGCGACGGCTATCCCGTTGCCCTCGCCTCGCAGGCTTACGTCCTCGATGGTCGCTTCGACCAGGGCGGTCGTCTCCGCGTGTCGGCCGCGGAATG
>Ga0207708_10003277_pt1 | contig 11931 bp, 8 predicted proteins | sample KBSK5101metaG_FD_184340 | JGI IMG/M metagenome (GOLD analysis project Ga0207708, IMG submission 184340) | Corn, switchgrass and miscanthus rhizosphere microbial communities from Kellogg Biological Station, Michigan, USA - KBS K5-10-1 metaG... | ecosystem: Host-associated > Plants > Roots >...
ATCCGCTTGTGGCGTTGAGATATGAGTAGATCCCATTCGGCAACCAAAGAACATCCGCAGATTACGCAGATTACACAGATTTCGATCACATGCAGTTGCTGAATCATGAAATCTTGTACTCCTGTAATCCTGTTGCATAAAGAAGGTCTTTGCCTCAAAAGTCGATTTGGTTAGTAAGGAATTTCGTGTTGGTTCGTGTGACTTCGTGGATCGTCCTTGTTTTTCTGGGCAAACGGAACGATCCACGAAGTCACACGAACTAAACACGAACAAACACGAACCAAGATACTTCCGACTCGCGCACAGCGAATCAACATCAACGCGGGTCGTAGTTGACTCTCACGCTGCTGGCGAAGCCTGCGATTCCTGATCGCGTTACCATCGGCGACCCACCAATTGAGATTTCACGAAGGCGGGGCAACGTCGTCAAAAAGGGAATCCCCGCATCCGAAATGTTTTTGCATCCTTCGAACGAAAGTTCCTCGAGCGAAGTAATCCTACTCAACATCTCCAAACTGCGATCCGTGATCGTGGTGTAACCCGCGTGATACTTCTTCAGGTTAGGCATACCTACGATGTGACTTGTCGCAACATCACCCGTGTCGCGGCAATACATCAGAATCAACGACTCGAGTTGTTGGCAACGACCGATGTGACGAAACCCATCATCGCTGACGTCCATCGGCAGAAACTCTTTCAGAGACTGGAAGTCGGGCAACTTCGCGAGAGCTTCATCGTTGACGAACTCGCAACTGACCGCTAACCCTTTCAACGCGCGCATACCGGCCAGGGCCGCGAAGCCTGGCCCTCTAAGGTTTGGGCACTTGCGTCCCCAGAAATATTCAATCGTTTGTGACTGGCTAAGAGATCGAAAACCTTCATCGGTTGCGACTGCACCCTGGCCCATCAGCATGCGAAGTGTTGGAAGCGCGGCAATGTGTCGCATTGCCTCGTCGTCGCAGAGTTTGTCGTGGCAACCGAGAAAACCCAGGTTCGACAGCCCGTTCAAAAATTGAAGATCGTCACCTCGCAAACGCGATGTGTGCCAAAAGAAACTCAAGCCAAAAATTCCATCGAGTCCATTCAGATTTGCGAGTCCATTCCCGGTAAATGGGCCATCGATTAGGAGATCTGTTGGTTCGGCACTGAAGGACATCAACCCGTACTTAATTTCTCCGCCTTGCCACGACTTGAAAGCCGGGAAGTCGTGCAGCATTTCAAGCCCTTCATTAGTGACGTTTCGCCCGGTCTTGAAACGACGCAGGTTTGGCTTTTCCGTGAGCGCCGCGATGGCTCCATCGCCCGTGTTACAGCCCAAAAGATCTACTTCTTCAAGTTTGTTGCACTGTTTAAGATTTGAGATCCCTTCATCGGTGATTCCTTTCTGCCAATACATCTGAAAGACACGTAATTCGCGCAGGTGCTGAAGAGATTCAAGACCGCGATCAGTGATCTGACCACCCAACGTTAACTCGCGTAGTTGAGGCATGCGTGAGAGATACTGCACGCCCTTGTCGGTCACGCGCTTTGAGCCGTCGAGGTTGAGCGATGTTATCTCATCGAGTTGCGAAATTACCTTTAGATCGTTGTCGCCTATTAGACCGGCCGAGTTGATGCTGGTCAGCTCTAACTCTTTGACTACTGAGCAGAGGCTCTCCCAATCTTTCGTCGACATTGGTTGCCGCGGTTCAATGCTGTTGGTGGTCCAGTCAATGCGATAAAACGGAGGTTTGGAACTTAAAACAAAAGGAGCTGAATATAGATCGCCAGCGGGCTCGCTACCCCGCTGGACTAACTCTGACCAGTCTTGAAAACCGTAAAGACGTGCGACGAGCAGCTGTGCATCAGGCAAAGTGAAGTTCGCTGTGCGTCGTTCCGCATCTGGCAAATGAAACAGACGATCGCGGATGAAGTCGCGTATTTGTTGGATATCAAGCGAACTATGAAAGAGATCATTTAGACGAACAGCGGCATCCGCATCAGCTGACACGTAAGCGGCAACGAGATCTTCTGCTATTCGCTGGTGCTCCTGGAGGGCGGAGGTTTCGGAAACCTGAATGTAATGAACTAGTTTGGGCCAACTTTCAAAACCGTACTCACGAGCAAGAACGAATTGTGCGTCGGCGAGGATTGGTTCGGAGACATTCGATTTGAATTTGCGCAGTCGTTCTGTGGCAGATGGAACCCCGCTGCGGAGTTGCTGCAGTAATTCTTTGGCTTGTTTGCGGAGTTGCTCGAGCGAAGGATGCTCGGGTAGACGATTGGTTGTCTCAGACACGTGGATCTCCTTTCGTTAATGCCCGTGTCCGCACAACAGGCCAAAAGAAGATCTACAAATTGTAGAAGTCGATGACAGGTGGGCTCAGCCCTTTCCGCGGACGGGTTGCGGCCTGTTACGCGCGACGATGGTAGCTGGAAAATCGTGCGTGAGCAACAGATGTCATAACGGGGTACGGTCCTAATTCGGGTTTTCTCTGTGCAACCTCCGTGTGCTCTGTGTCTCCGTGGTTAGGGATTGGTGCCTAGGAATCACCACAGAGGCACAGAGATCACAGACGTTGCACAGAGAACAAATTCAAATTAGGAAACTACCCATAAGCGAGACATTAGGGGAGGCTAACGTTCGGACGGAGGACGTGGCGAAGTTACGAGTGTGGTGCGGCCTGTGCGATCTATGTCCCGCTGCGTCCGTCTTTGGGTTTCGCGAGTTTGGTTGCGTTCCTGAGTGCCACCCGCTTGCGTACGATTCGCGTCACGATCATTTGTGCTGTAATCCATCCCAATGCTCTGCGTTTGGTTTCCATCAGTCGCTGACTTGACTTCCGAACCCCCTGGCTTGATGCGCGAATCCCGTGCATCAGGTACAGACCGAAATTGCTCTTGAACACGATCGGCATCGCTTTCTTCAATGGTGCTGTTTGTTTCATAGTATTCACTTACTCCTGTCTCGTAATAAAGCGGTGCATGTTTCCAACACTCCAGCGAGGGCGCATACTTTTGTGCGACGCTGACCACTATTGACGATGGACAACTTGGACCAGCGAGGGCCCCACTCTCCGGATCGATTCTCACTGTGATTATGTCCGCCGGCCTTGGAAAACTCGTTCCACCTAAACTCGGGCGAATCGCAACGGCTTCTCTGATGAAATCCGTCCACGCCGGCAGTGCGGCTTCGGCTCCGGTTAGCCCCAACTGTTTATTGTCATCAAATCCGATCCACACAGCACAAACCAGATTCGGTGTGTATCCAACAAACCACCCGTCGCGCGAAGTACCGGTCTTGCCGGCAACGGCGACGTTCTTGAAACTGATCTGAGCTCGCCTGGCCGTTCCTCTCTTGATCACGTCCGACAACATGTCAGTGATCATGTACGCGGTACTCTCTCTAATGACTCGTTTTGACTGCGGTCTCTCATCAACGATTATTTCGCCCGTGTTGGTATCGCTTACTCGACGTACGACGGTAGGAACGACCGACTTGCCTCCATTCGCAAACGCTGCATAGGCCGCAGCGATTTGCAAAGGTGTCACTTCAGTAGTTCCCAATGCGAGCGCTGGATACGGCGCAGGTTTTGGCAGTCCGAAGTCGGCGGCAAAACTGGCAACCCTTGAAAGTCCGGTACTAATGGCAAGCTCCACAGTCACAACGTTGAGCGATCGGACCAGTCCTTCACGCATCAACACTTCGTGCATGGAATAAGAGTTTCCGTAATTTGCCGGTGCGTAGGTCGCTTTGTATCCGTTCTGAAATGTTTGCGGAGCATCCAGGAAAGTCCTTAGTGGTGAGAATCCGCCTTCCAAAGCCGCGGCATAGACAAATGGTTTAAAGACAGATCCCGGTTGTCGCTTCGCATCAGTCGCGCGATTCAGTTGCGACTCTGCGTAACTGCGTCCGCCGACCATCGCCAGGACATTTCCAGTGTGTGGGTCAATCGCAACGATTGCTCCCTGGGGAGTTCCTCTCTTAGCATTTTTCCCAACCAGTTCGAGTTGGTGTCGCAGCGCATTCTCAGCGGCTGTTTGCAAGTCAGGATCGATCGTCGTTTGCACACGAATGCTTTGCTCAGCATCATCGTCGAAACTCACTCTGGCTGTATCCATGGCGCGATCGACCGAGTCGACGTAATACGGAGCAAGTTCGTTTTTGCTTCCTTCAAACGGTGCCAGGTTGATTGCCTGAGCAGATGCGAACCGTTCAACATCCTCGGCGATCATTCCCTCTTGTCTCATCGCAGCAATAACCACGTCGCGACGCGCCCTGGTTGCATCGGGATTTCGATCTGGCGAATAACGACCCGGACTCTGAATCATTCCCGCGATCGTCGCGGCTTCAGCAAGAGAAACATCCTTCAGATCTTTACCAAAATAAACTTTTGCAGCTTGCGCTACACCGCGCACTCCGACACCTGCGCGTTGGCCCAAATAAACTTCGTTACAGTAAAGAGAAAAAATATCTTGTTTTGATAAACGGTTCTCCAACGCCAGCGCGATAAGCGCCTCGTTGTATTTTCTGCGCAGAGTTTTTTCCGAACTGAGGTAAGTGTTCTTCACCAGCTGTTGAGTAATGGTGGATCCTCCCTGACGATACCTCCCCGAACCACTTTTAAAGTGATCGATTGCCGCGCGGCCGATGCCACGAAAGTCCAAACCTGAATGGTGAAAGAAGCGTCGATCTTCGATCGCGAGGATGGCCTGCATCATGACTGGAGGAATCTCCTCGAACGTCAGCGACTCGCGTTCACCGAGTTTATTAGCCGTGTCTTCCGTCAACAATTCAGGTTCCAAAGCATAGGAAGCGAGATTCGACTGGTCATTTGCAGTTAGCGATATGACGCGCTCCTGACCGAAGTTAACCCTAATCCACTCGTGAGCGTCAGATCCTTTGCGCGGGAAAATCAGAATGCTACTGTCATTGGTCTGAAAGCTTCCGTTCCAAATGTTGCTTGATGTTTCGCGCCCGTATCCCGCTTGTTGTAGTGCCGTGACCAACTGCTGTCGGTTAATTTTTGCGCCGCGCTCGATGATGCGAGGAGCGGCATAAAAACCCGCATGGCTTTTCAAAAAACCGGCCGCGAGCTGTTGGTCGATGAAGCCCGCGAATTCTCGATAGTCGGAGTAAGCCTTGGCAAAAGTTATTAACAACGCCGCGGCGACAACGATTGCTCCAATTTTGAAAGCGAGATGGAGTTTGGGTAGAGCGAGAGAGATTGGTTGGCGGTGAACTACAAGTCTGCCAGTCTGATTGATTGCTCGACCTGAAGGTAATGTGATCTGCGCCGCCATGCCTGAAGCAATGGCAACGAATGTGCCGCTTTGGAAAATGCGTGAGAGCTAGCAGCGCATTTTACTGAGAGCGTTGAGTTTGGGACTCGTCTGACGCGAGTTTGGTTGTTGAGGTTTTCTGGCAGTGCATGAAAAGGAGGCAGCGGCGTGTGAGGTCGCGTTGCATTTATTCGAGACACCGGGGAAACTGACGCGGGGACTAGGAGACGGGGAGACGCGGAGACGGGCAGAGTCTCCGTGTCACCGTGTCTCCCCGTCTCCGCGTCAACTCATCGTTAAGCCTTTATGTTACCGCCATTCGTTAGGGTGCTGAGCAAGTCCAGCAGCTTATCGTAGTCCACCGGCTTAACGAGATGGCCGTTGAAGCCAGCTTCCTGCGATCTGCGTCTATCGTCGTCCTGGCCCCAACCGGTGAGTGCTATCACCACAATATTTTTGCCCCACGGTTGTTCCCTGACTCGCCGACACACCTCATGTCCATCGAGCTTCGGCAAACCAATGTCCAGCAACACAACTTCAGGGCGGTGCTTTTCGATCGCTTCTACCGCTTCAATTCCGTCGTGGGCCATGAACGTTTTGTTGCCGGTGAGCTCCAACAGCATTGCGAGTGAATCAGCAGAATCTCTGTTGTCATCAACGATCAGAATCCGGCGCTGCGTTTCTACTTCAGCTTTTGGTGCGGGCTGAGGTGCAAATGTTGGTCGACTGAGAACCGGCAAGCGCACAACAAACTCACTTCCTTCTCCTGCGCCACCACTGTTTGCTTCGATCGATCCGCCATGCATTTCTGTTAGACGCTTCACTAACGTTAGGCCGATGCCGAGTCCACTTTGAGATCGTTCCGCGCTTCGATCAACTTGCATAAACATATCAAAGATGCGCTCTAACTTATCCTGTGGTATCCCAGCGCCGTTGTCCCTGACCGTCACCAACACTTCGCTGTCCAAACGTTTTGCACTGAGAGAGATAGTTCCGTTTGGTTTCGTGTACTTGCAGCTGTTGTTGAGCAGGTTGCCAAATACCTGGGCCAACCGCGTACGGTCGGCGTTCAGATAGATTGGCTCGTCCGGCAAGTCAATCGTTAGGTCGTGGCCGGCGGCATCGATAAGCGGACGCGCTACTTCGACTGCTTGCTGAATTACTTCCGACAATTCAACTTCCGTGCGGCGCAACTCGAGACGATCGTGAGTGATACGACTCAAATCAAGAAGATCATCGACGAGCCGGACCATCTGGTCCAACTGTCGTTCGATCGTATCGTGCGCTTGCTTGAGGAGTTGCGGATCGCCCTCAGAGCGTTTTACAACCTCGAGCATGTTGCTCATGGGAGCGAGCGGATTCCTGAGCTCGTGCGCGAGCGTCGCCAGAAACTCGTTCTTACGTCGATCAGTTTCAGAAAGATCCGCTGCCAATCTGGCGAGATTATCTGATAATCGCTTACGTTCCGTGACATCCTGACTTACAGTCGCGAATCCGATGGGTTTGTTATCGGCGTCTGTTAGCGCTGATACTTTGTAAGCCATCCAGCGAGCTTTGCCTGTTTTGAAATGGCGAAAGCGTATCTCGATTTCGCCATGTCCGTCTTCGAGGATCTTCGGAAAAAACTCATTCAAGATTCTTCCCTGGTCTTCCGGGAAGAAGAATTCTGCAACTGGTGTGCGCCGAGCCTCTTCAATGCTGTCGAGACCAACCATTTCCAGCCCAGCGCGATTAACGAAGAACGGAATCCCATTCGTATCACACATGCCAATGAAGTCTGTGCTTTCTTCAACGACGGTTACAAAATTCTGGCGCTCCCTTTCAGCCCGTTTGCGGTCGGTGACATCGCGCACTATCTTCGACGCACCAACCACGTTTCCTGAATCGTCTTTGATGGGTGAGATAGTTAGAGAAACGATGATGCGTTGGCCGTCACTACGCACTCGCTCGGTTTCAAAGTGTTCGATCCGTCTGCCAGCTCGCAAACTGGCAATAATTTGATCCTCCTCAGAGAGACGTTCAGGAGGGATAACCAGTGATATGTGACGCCCAACTGCTTCTTCGGCCGTATAACCAAAAAGCCGCTCGGCCGCTTCATTCCAACTTTGAATGACGCCTTCGAGTGACTTAGCAATAATTGCATCGTTTGAAGTTTCAATGATCGAGGCCAAAAGCCGGGCCGCATCGAGTTGGCTGGCCTTATCGCGTTCAACCTGACGCTGCGCCGTAACGTCTCGAAAGATCAGAACGCAGCCGAAAACTTCTCCTGACTCGTCTCGGATTGGTGCCGCACTATCGTCTATCGAGCACTCCGTGCCGTCCTTTCTGAGGAGCACCGTGTGGTTTGCGAGACCGACAACGACGCCTTCCCGCAATGCTCGTTCTGCTGGATTCTGAACTGGATCCCGCGTCGCTTCATTGACGATTTGAAAGACGCGCTCTAGCGGTTGATTTAGTGCTTCTTCGTGGGACCAGCCGGTCAACGACTCGCCCACTTCATTCATGTAGGTGATGCGTCCTTCATTGTCGGTGGTGATTACCGCATCGCCGATACTTCGCAAAGCAACTCTGAAGATTTCGCGACTTTCGGTGGTGCGTCTCTGAGCACTCCGCGCGACTTCGCCAATGGCGATGATCAGCGAACAGGTGAAAAGATAAGCGACCAGTCCGACGACGTTTGTGGAACTGCCAAGATCAAAATGGCCGCGGGGTTCGATAAATAGATAATGACAAGCGCCGTAACCGAGAAGGGCAGCAGGAACCGCGAGTCGATATCCGCCAAGCCACACAGCAATAGCGACTCCGCCGAAGAGCGTGACGAGGGGGAGCGTATCGCCCATCACTGGGTCGAGCAGCCAACGCACGAATACGGCGAGCGCTATCGCAAGCAATCCCAACGCGTGGGTTTTAAGCTGACTGCGCAATTTGCCCCCAGGATGGATGAGCTTGACTGAGTGAATTCTATCATTGCCGATTGCCGATTTTAGATTGCCGTTTGGATGTCTCCGATCCGAGTCAATCGGCAATCGGCAATCGCTTGACTCAGAAATTACACGGGCTTACGAGCGCTGGAACTTTTGGAGGCACGGTATCGCGGAAATAGATCCGCTGTCTTCGCAAATCCGCGACTACATCTTCGACGTTTTCTGGTGCTAGACGCATCCCAGCTTGAAAGAGCACCCAATCAATGTCTTCCACGTACTGGCGCACTCCTGACGCCTTCGCCATGCCGTCGCGGATGAACCAGAGGTTGAAATTGATCGACATCGTGTCTTCGGGATAATAATTCCCACCGTGTTCGACGAAAAGTTTGCCGTCGAGGAAATAACGTACTTTTCCATCCATGACCTGCGTTACCAAAGTGTGCCAACCGCCCTGCGCAGTTCGAATGGTTTCAAACACATTATCCTTCTTCCAGTTGGGTTCAGGGCTAAAGGTTTCCCACGTCGTTGCGTAGAGAGTTGGTCCATCGATTCCCCAACCGCCATTCGGTAGATACTCCCAGTCTAACTCGCTGTAGTCTGGATCCATCGGAGCTTTCAAAGGACTGATGGTGTAGAAGCTTTGGACCACTTGGTCACTGGACTGGCCTGACAGGGGCTTGTCGGAGAAACGAACCCGAGCGGCGTAAGTACCTTCGAGATATTTGCGCTGATGACAGATTTGCGTCTGTGTTGTGTTTGCGCTGGTGCCGTCGGTCGACGAAGTCATACGAATGATTGAGTTCTTGGCGTTGGCTGGATCCTTCACGATGGTCACTCCTGCTTTTGACCACGTTGCACCCGGAACGCCGGGCCAGCCGGGCTCGGTGCGAATGATCCAGCCATTCTTTTCTAGTTGCGACTGGTTGAGATAGGTAAAGTCATCGAACAGCAGCTGGGTGAACCCTCTCATCGACACTCTCTCGGAATCGTGAGCTGGCGCGCTCTCGGCGTTTGCAACGCTCAAGCTTGAAGTCGTAAGGGCGCTCGTTAGGAGGCAAATTAAAGCAGTAGTAGATGCAATCCAGAATGTCATCGCAGATTTCGTCATCACGACTCCAATTCTCATGTCGTTTCGCTAGGTGGCTCACCGAACTGAGTAACGCTGGTGTGTCAGTTGGCGCTAGTCCGTGTCGCAATCTGGAGAAGTGCGGAAATTCTATCGTTGAAACATGAAGGCGTCCAGATATTGCCGATTCGAAGACACTCCAACGGCAAAGGCTGTATTCAGTACCGTTCGCGGTAGCGGATGGCCAAGACTCAAGCCGAGAACAGAAGGAGAGGATCGCGTAGCTTGAGTCTTGGCCATCCGCTACCGCGAACGGTACTGAATATATGGCGCGCTTGGTACTGGACCCTCATGCAAAGAATTTTCAAAAACCCACCTAACTTTTTGTTCGTAACATGTCTCTATACCAATGAACGACGTTCGTGTGATGTGGAGCATCGATGACATCGTTTGAATCGCCCGATGAAGTGCTCGTGCTTGCGGCGATTCTCGGAAACCTTGAGGCTTTCGAACAGCTCGTAGTGCGCTACCGGCCTGCCGTTGTGAGATTGGCGCGCACGATTGTCGGCGACAGTCATGCGGAAGATGTTGCGCAGGAGGCGTTACTGCTCGCGTTCAAGGCGTTGCCGACGATCGATGAGCCGACCAAGTTTGCCGCGTGGTTGTCGGCCATCACGCGTCATCGAGCGTTGCGGTTCGGGAAGAGTGAGTCAGTGTACATGACCAGACGAGTGGCGCTGGATGAGGCGCTGCTCGACAAGATCGAAGCACTGACCAGGCCAATTGCGGAGACAGAACGAGACGAATTGTTGGTACAGGCGCTTGACAGTCTTCCTGCTGAATACGGCATGCCACTGAGGTTGCACTTCCTCGACGACATGCCGTTGAAAAGAATCGCCGCGTTTATGGGAATACCGCTTTCTACAGTGAAGTGGAGAATCCATCACGGGAAGAAACTGTTGAGAAGCAAAGTAGGTTATGAAAGGGGAACCAGATGGAACAAGAAACAGTGAAACTGCTGAACGTGTTGCGAAGGATTGCGCGGGCTGCGGGTTATGCAGCGTGGACTAAACCAGGACCGGATGCGACGCAGTTTTGCGTGGGGCAATACAACCGCGTGTTGGCCCGGCTAACGGAACTTGAGCCGGCAATCAAATCGCTGTTCACCCCGTTGAATGAAACAGCTTCGGCGGACGTAATTCGGATTGCGGCAAAGGAACTACTGGCCTACTTTGAAGCCGACGAGCCTGAACTTCAATTTCTGCCAGGATCATTTTTTGGCTGCGGACCGCGTAAGGCTCGAGTGAAGGTTGTGCCGATTTCAGTTGGCTGTGATTGAGATCGTACTTTGGCGCTGCGGCTCGTTGCGGAAGAGACGTTCGCGATCCCATTAGGAGTGTGTGTATGGAACGAGAAAAAGAGTTAGTTAAGTTGATTAATGTGCTGCGTCGCACATCGCGCATGGCGCTGCAATCGGAGTGGACGGGTGGCAAAGAGGATGCTGCTGCCTTTTGTGTGGAACAGTACAACCGGGTGCTCGCGCGGCTCAAGGAATTAGATCCCGGAGTGGGGGTTGTTTTCGAACCCTTGCCTACGGGAAGTTCTCTGACCGTAGTCGCGATGGCTTCCCGTCAACTCGCTTCGTATTACGAGGACGAGCTTGGACCAGGGAAAAGTTTCGGACGTGGGTATGGTTTTGCGTTCGACCCGAACAAGTTCAAAGAGTTCTGGGAAAAGTCTGCTCGTGAGTTTGAAGATATGGGCGAGTTCATCCGCGAAAGCATCGACGAATGGCTACGACAAAAGAAGGAAGCGAGTCGAGGAGAAGGGAAGGAGGGGTAAATTGAAGATTGATGATTGATGATTTGGGCGATCGATGCGAGTTTTTCGGAACGCTCGTTTAAGTAATTGCCTTCAATCATCAATCCTCAGTCATCATCATCCCTCTCCAATCCCTTCCACTCACCAATCTCCAATCTTCAATCTTCAATATCCTGATGCCTTGACATCTTAGGCATGGTGGAGCAGTATGCCTAAAATGTTTAGGCTTGAACTGTTTTAAAATTTGTATGACGTGTTTGAGATTCTGAATCCCGATTTTTAGCGATGACAAATCCAAGAGCCGATCTGCTGCAAGGCACACTCGATATGCTGATTCTCAAAACTCTCTCGCTTGGACCCTTGCATGGGTACGGCATCATTCAGCGAATTCGCAGGATGTCGGATGAGATGCTTCATGTCGAACAGGGCGCGCTTTATCCGGCCCTCTACCGTATTGAACTGAAAGGTTGGGTTACGAGTAAGTGGGCGGACAATGAGACAGGTCGCCGAGCCAAGTTCTACAAGCTGAGTAAGGCGGGACAGAAGCAGCTGCGCATTGAGGAAGAGAGTTGGGACCGCCTCGTCCTCGTTGTCGCGAAGATGAGAGAAGCGACGTAAAGAAAAGAGCTAAGAGCCAGGAGCTAAGAGCTAACGACCGAGAAACACGCTATGAAATGGATCAATACTCTGCGGGCGCGAGTCCGCGCGTTGCTGCGACGCGATGTTGTGCTGCAAGACATCGATGAAGAGTTACGGTCGCACATTGAGATGGAGACCGAGGCGAATCGCGAAATGGGCATGACGCCCGAGGAGGCTCGTCGCTCCGCTGCCGAGAGCTTTGGCAATGTCGGCAGTATT
>Ga0207708_10003279_pt1 | contig 11927 bp, 11 predicted proteins | sample KBSK5101metaG_FD_184340 | JGI IMG/M metagenome (GOLD analysis project Ga0207708, IMG submission 184340) | Corn, switchgrass and miscanthus rhizosphere microbial communities from Kellogg Biological Station, Michigan, USA - KBS K5-10-1 metaG... | ecosystem: Host-associated > Plants > Roots >...
CGGTAAGCGAGTGTGTAGCGCCATAACAGGTGTCGCTTCACACTCGCGCCGGGCAAGATCTCATCCGCGAGGGCGCGCATCTGTTTGAGGGTTGAGTAATGATCGTGCTTGCCATGTTGCTCCCACGCCTTACGCACTTCGGGCGGCGGCTGCAATCGACCATTGTGAATCAGCCGCAGTCCGCTACTCACCCCGAACCCGATAACATCCATCATCCTTTCAGCTAACCCGCTCGATGCGACCAGATCGAGTAACACAAAAAGACCGCCCGGCTTTAGTGCGTCTTTGATCTTCGGTAGCAACTCACGTTGCTCGAGGTGATGAAGGGTGGCGATAGAGCAGATGAAATCAAAATGTGATTGAGGAAACTTCCAGCTCATCGCATCCGCCAGCTCGAATTCCAGATTCTCAAACCGGCTCGACCGCGAACGCGCGACCCGAATCATCTCCGCAGACAGATCGATCCCGATCACGTGCTCACAACGGCCTGCCAACTGTCTCGCGAACGCCCCCGTCCCACAACCAATCTCAAGCGCGTTTCCACAGTTCACAGGAACATGCTTCAGCAGGAAATCGTGATAATGATTATTCGCCGTCCAGCCTTCGTCATCAAGCAGGGCCAGACGATTAAAATCCGCTTCGACAGATGACATTATTCAGGTCTCTTTAGACTCTCAGCGACGATCTCATATGAACGGATGCGCGCCGCGTGATCGTAGATGCTGGTCACGATCATCAACTCATCTGCTTTTGTTAACTCAACAAAGGCTTCCAATTCGCTGCGCACTGTCTCAGGCGACCCTACGATGGAATACCGCAACATGCGTGAAGCATGATGCTTCTCGATGGAATTCCAGTAATCGTCAATGTTGTCGATCGGTGGTTGCAGTTTACCACCGGCGCCGCGGACGAGGTTGGTAAAGGATTGTTGGACAGTTGTGAATAAACGTCGCGCCTCTTCATCAGTATCAGCAGCGACGACGTTGACGCCAACCATTGCATATGGATGGTCTAACTGCTGCGACGGTTTGAACTGTATGCGGTATATATCAAGCGCTACTAACAGTGCATCGGGTGCGAAGTGTGACGCGAAAGCGTAAGGCAACCCAAGCCTGGCAGCTAGTTCGGCGCCGAAGGTGCTCGAGCCAAGGATCCAAATCGGAACTTCAGTTCCGGCGCCAGGAACTGCGCGCACAGCTTGTCCGGATTCCGCCGGTGCGAGGAATTGCTGCAACTCTAAAACTTCCTGCGGAAAGCTCGCCTCGCGCGCGGGATCGCGACGCAGCGCTCGCAACGTTCGTGCGTCTGTGCCGGGAGCGCGACCAAGGCCCAAATCAATCCGGCCCGGGTAAAGTGATTCGAGTGTGCCAAACTGTTCAGCAATCACCAGCGGCGGATGATTGGGCAACATGATGCCACCAGAACCCACGCGAATTGTCTTTGTGCCGCCAGCGAGATAACCAATCACGACTGAGGTTGCGGCGCTCCCGATGCCGGTCATGTTGTGATGCTCGGCGACCCAGTAGCGCTTGTAACCAAACGCCTCCGCTTGCTGTGCAAGGTCAAGACTCTTCCGCAGCGCCTCGCTTGGTGTTTCCCCAAGAATCACTGGGACGAGGTCGAGAATTGAGACGGGAACCATCAGACTATTCTAGACAGTTCATTGAACCCAGTCCTTTGCGGAAACGAATGACTGCTCGTCGTAGATGAGCACGATCGTGCCGATTGATAGTTGTTCGCTCATCTCTTTCGCGGCCCACATCGGAATCCGAACGCAACCATGACTCTGCGGCGAGTGAGGAACTTCAGGGTTGCCGTGAATTGCCAGACCGTCGCTGAAGTAATTGGGATAGTAGAGCAATCCGAGAGGTGATTTTCTCCAGCCTTCGAGCTTGTTGTAGATCTTGAACCGGCCTCGCGGGGTGTAAGCCAGGCCGCTCATGCGTTTTTCTTTGTAATGCTTGCCGCTGCCTGTTGATACTGGAAGGATCGTCGTCACTTCGCCATCGTCATTCGTCAACAACAGCACTTGTCGATCGAGATCGACTTCGACGTGCTTGTAACCTGCGTCTCTCGGGCGTGGTGGCGTCGCGTTGCGGATCGCCTCGAGCTCAGCGCGCGTGAGACGACCCGTAATCTTCCGGCCTTCCCATTTCTGAAATGTACTCAGAGCTTGTGGCCCGGTTCCGTATCCCATTTCGGACAGTCGACTCTGAGCTTCCTTGAGCTCCGCGCGTTTGAGCGGACCTCCATCATGTTTCTTAGCTTTTGTGTTCGCGAATGCGTTGGTTGACGCTAGCAGGATGAGGAGAAGCATCCCTACTGCGGCTTTTCTGGCGATGTACATAGAACCCACCCCCAAGTATTACTGGGAGTATTTAGCCACAAAAAGGCACAAAAGGCACAAAGAATTTGTTAACGTTTTTGTGCTTTGTCGGTTTTGTGCTACATGACTGAACTCTTGAACGCCGCGTTTACTACATGTTCGCGGCGGGGGAAGTGAAGTAGCACCCCGAGCGCCGCAATGATGAGGAGAACGAAATAGTAACGATCATTCGTCAGGAAAAAATCCATCAGGCCGAGTAGCGCCGCGACCTCGTTGATAGCCCACGTTACGACATATGCCTGCTGGACCATTCCTGTGTTCTGTTGTTCCAGGGCCTTGCTTAATAACTTGCTTTTGATCACGAAGGCAACCAATACCATTCCCATTGCCACGCAGATCAATGTAAGCGAAAGGGAAGGATTCGGTTCGAGTCCTTCCCTTCGTTCCGCAACAAGCGTAAACCCATAGTAAATGCCAATGGTGACAAGTAGACCAAACCAGAGCGTACGCATCGTACGAATTCTCAACTCGATTTTTGTTTGCGGATCGTCCTGATTTGCTGGGTTCATGTGTTTGTAGAACCTGCCTTTGCGTTTGAGCTTAAAGGATGGTCTGTTTCGTCAGGTTTCTTCGTGAAGCCGGAAATGTCCCAACGACTCTCGACGTTCTTGAACAGACGCATGCTTTGGAAGAACGTCCCCGCGCCACCGCCAGCCAGCCTGGTGCCTTCCTGACCTGCGATCCTTGTCCCTTCCTGGCCCGCGATCCTTGTACCCTCCTGACCTGCGATTCTTGTCCCTTCCTGGCCCGCGATCCTTGTACCCTCTTGGCCAGCGATCTTCGTACTCGCAGTTCCAGTACCTACAGCGACTGCTCTCGGACGCTCGTCAAAAGCGACGCCTGAGTAGTACCGGTATTTGGCTCCATTTGGAGCATCTTCCAACGGCGCCTCAAACTTGCGCAGACTGACCTGGTAGAGATACTTCTTCAAAAAATCGCTCCACGACAATCGTTCTCGCTTTACGTCCTTCGCAAAAAACAGCGTCTCGTAGTTCTTCCGCGACACTTCATAAGCATCACGCGACCAGGGGAAAAACACCGAGACACCATTCGAGTACTGATAACCGCCACCACTATAGCCACCGAGAATTACCGCCTGCTGAAGTTGCTTCAAAACACTGCGGCATTCCTTTTGTACTCGTTTCAGCGCCTTCGTATCTTCATCCTCACCAAGCTCGTCGACGATCAGCCCACACTCGCGATCGAGCAGCTCACAGAAGTCGCCCAGATCGACATTTTGATCGTACATGTACGACTGGCACTTCCAATGCACGTGCAGAATCGCGCGCTCCGCTTGCCGATAGATGCGACTCTTCGGATCTTTGAAGCACTGAATCAGCGCTTCAGCGAGGTCGTCGAACGCATCAGCGAGATTATCGAAGCGACCCAGATCCCATGCAGCCATGTCGACCGATACGCCACCGACCGTATACGAGTCCTGGCTGTGAATGAACTCCTTCACGAACATCTCCGCCACACTGCGCGTGTCGAGATTGCGACATTGTTCACGTCCTAAAGATCCGAGGATCTTCGCGTAGGTCCAACCTGCGCTCGGAACGCTGCCTTCAGACGCGATCATCGTCTTCGCAACGAGGTTGAATTGATATCCGACCTCGAGCATTCCCATCACGCAGCTATCGAAACCGAGAAGGTCGAGCTTTTGACCGAGCAGCTCGTTTTCAACCTTCTGATCGTCTTCGAGCCAGTTATTCGCCTGAGCAAGCGCTTGTAAATCCTTTTTGTTGCTGATGAGCCCCTGAAGCATGTCGTAGAAGTCAGTCATCTTCATCGACCTGCCGGACGTCTCGTCTTTGAACAAACCGATGTCCTGAAACCCGAGCGAGTGGCCGGAAAAGATCAGCGCATACTTCTGTGCGCGGCGTCCGAACGTGATCTCGCCGTTGTTCTCGACCTCGACTTTGTTGACGCACCAGTCGACAAAGTTAAGGATCGAGCGCGGGTTCGCGGCGTTCTCGTTTTCTTTCTTCGGAACGTGATAGGTCTTGTTCGGAACTTTGTATGACCGGACGTAGCGAGCTTTTCCGGGTTCGGAGAAGTCGCAGTAAAGGGTCGGTATCGCGGGCGAGTTGCCGTCGTAGTAAACGAAAAGGTTCGGGCTATCGGCGCCTGACGCCGCCACGCTTTTTATCTGCTCCATGGCGTAAGCCATGTCTACGGCGAGGTTGTTGTCCCCGGCCATGTAGATCATGATGGTCCATTCTTTTTGATTCATCTGGGTGTCTCCTTTCACTGTCGCACAGGGAGAGGCTGGGAGTTTGTGGAACAGCTGGTTCTACAGGGTTACGCGTAAAACAGTCCAATTTAGGACCCTGTAACGCTCCTATTTTATTTATTTCTCTGTGCAACCTCTGTGTCCTCTGTGTCTCTGTGGTGAGTTATTGTTGTGAACTAGCTAACCACAGAGACACAGAGGACACAGAGGTTGCACAGAGAAAATGGATGTTTCATCGGAAATCTTTGATCAGGACGATGTCTCTTGTCGCGGAAACTCGGTATGCCGCAATCTTGCCATCACGCGAGATGGAAAAACTGTTGACGAAATCTGATTTGAAGTTAGTTAACTGCTTCAGAACGCCGCCGTCAAGCGGGATGCTCCACACGTTGAAAATTCCGGAGCTGTTATCGAGATAAGCCACCGAGCGGCCGTCAGGCAGCCACGCAAACGCCAGCGGCTGAACCGATCGCGGCAGATCGAGCGTCTTGACCGGCTCACCACCTTCCACCGGAATGATCGACAGCTTCGGTTGATTGTTTGCCTGCTCGTCAGCATAGAAATACGCGATCAACTTTCCGTCAGGCGAGATCGACGGCAGTTGAGACGGGCGATTGGTCAACTGCTCTGGCGCTCCGCCATCGATGCCGACCTTCCAAATCGTCGCTATTCCTGAGCGCTGCGACACAAAGATCACAGACCGGCCATCGGCAGAACAAACCGGATTTGAATCGACGTAGTTGCCCTCAGTCAGTTGTTTCAGATTGTTGCCGTCGAGGTCGACGCGCCAGATGTTTCGCCCGCCCGAACGATTCGATTGAAAGACAACATAACGGCCGTCAGCAGAAACCGACGGCTCGTGATCGATGAAAGCGTCTGTGCTGAGTGGCCTCGCGTCTGACCCATCGGCGTTTGATATCCAGATGTCCCAGTTTTCTCCCGTGCGACTCGCGAAAACAACTTTTCCATCAGGAGTCCATGCCACTGTGTCAGGAAGATTGGTTTTTACGATCTGGCGCGCGCGATTCTCATCTTCATTCGCCGCAGTGATCCAGATGCTGCTCGCGTTTACCTGCTGGATCGTGGCGATGGCGCCGGAATCCGCCGTGAGCCCAACGCTGTTTTCTCCGTAACCGTTCAGGTCGTTTGTGATTCGCCGCGCCGGACCGTCGGGGTAGGGAAGCAGCCAAACCTGTGTTCCGATCGACGAGAACTCAGGCTGCGCCGTAATGATCATCCCACTTCCGTCTGCAAGCCAAAGCACTCGACCGACACTCGCCCACTTCTCAGTACCGATCGGCTCCGGATTCCCGCCTTCGACCGGGACTTTTACAACTGTCGAGTATCCCGGGCCGGTTCCATTGAACATGCCGGCGGCGATCAGCTTACCGTCAGGAGACCATGACGGGCCTGCAGTGGAGAATCCATTCGGCTGCTTGGCGACAGCTATAGTCCGCGGCTCTCCGCCGCCATCCGTCCTGGCCGCCATCAACGACATGTCGTTCTGATTCCGCCGCACAAAGGTGAACTGCGATCCGTCGCGAGAAAAACCAACGGGGCTGTAGACACGATCGAGAATTTTTGCGGGCGCGCCACCGAGCACGGGAATGCGATAGAGCGTAGGAACGAAGTTAGTTCTCTCGAGCATGGCGACGTAGTAGATCATCTCCCCATCAGGAGAAAACGTCGTGCCCAGGAAGGCGCCATTCTCAGGCGGAACGATTCGCACGAGACTGCTTGTCGAGATCTGCCGGATCCACAAACTGGCTTGCTGTTTGGAATCGTTGGCGGCGCAGACGACGTATTTGCCGTCAGGCGAGATCGACACCTGGCCGTTGATGTCTTCGCCGTTGATCTTCCCGCCGGTTGTGAGGGCGGTCATCTTTGCGGGCCCGATCTCTTTCGGTCGCGAGAAGAACTTGTAAAAAGCAAAGCCGATAGCGCTGATGACGATCAAACCCAGCACGAGCGCTGCAATGGAGAATTTTGTGTTCCGGCGCGCCTGAATAGAAATTGTTTGGGTGTCTGCTACGGCGCCGGATCGCGTTCTTGGAGGTTCACGCAACGTGGTTTGTTTCGACGTTCGTGAGATCGTCGGTGCGATTGATGAGTACGAGCGGCTGAAGTCTGACATCGAGCCGCCTGACTCGAGCCGTTGCTTCAATCGTCTCAGCTTGCCAAGCATCTCTCTCGCCGTTTGGGTTCGTTCCTCGCGATCTTTCGTGAGCGCCTCGGCGATGATGTATTCCAACGGCTCCGGCACGTCGGGCGTAAAGTCACTTACCGGCTGCGGCTCGTGATCCGTAATCGCGACGATGATATGACTCTTCGAAGCGCCATCGAACGGCGCGCGCATCGTCACCATTTCATAGAGCACGACGCCGAGGCTCCAGATGTCGGAGCGAGCATCGATCTCGCGTCCGGCGGCCTGCTCAGGTGACATGTAGGTGACGGTGCCCAGGATCGTGCCCGGCTCCGTCTTCGCCAGGGCGACTGTTGTCTCCTCCGGTCCCGACGACAATTCGCCGCGCTCTGTCAGCTTCGCCAGGCCGAAGTCGAGCAGCTTTACGATGCCGTCCTTGCGAACCATGATGTTGTCAGGCTTGATGTCGCGATGGACGATGCCCGCGGCGTGTGCGGCAACGAGTGCGGAAGCGATCTGGATTGCGATATCGATTATCTCGATCAGCTTCATATCGCGGCGCACGTAGTGCCGGAGAGTAACGCCTTCGACGAACTCCGTGGCGATGAAAGTCAGGCCTTCGGCGCGACCGATCTCGTAGACCGTGAGAATGTTTGGATGATTGAGAGCTGACGCGGCTTTCGCTTCCAGAATGAAGCGGTTGAGACGGTTTTGATGAGCAGCTAGTTCCGCGTAGAGAAACTTCAGAGCGACAGGGCGATCCAGTTCGGTGTCCTGCGCCCGGTACACCTGACCCATTCCGCCCGCACCGATTTTACTGATGATGCGATAATGGGAAAGCGTAGCTCCGGGGGAAAATTCGGCCACTGCTGTCTTGTACGTTAGTGCGGCTCGGAGCGCAAGTACCGAGAAAGTCGTTTTACAGGATTACAGGATTAGCACGATTTCATGTAAATCCTGTTAATCCTGTAATCCTGTCAAAACTTACTTCCGCTAAGGAGGAACAATGAAACTGCTGATCTTTATCGTGGTGGGAATTGTCGGCGGAGTGTTGCTGCTGGCTGGAGTTATGGCGCTGATCGGATCGATGTTGCCAAAAGCGCACGTCGCTTCGCGTTCGATTCTGTTGCATCGTTCTCCGCAGGATGTTTATGGAGTCGTGCGTGACTTCGGCTCAGCGCAGAAGTGGCGTGCAGATGTGAAACGGATCGAGGTTGAATCACCAGTCTACTTTCGTGAAGAGGGAAAACACGGGACCGTCAACTATGAGCTGGTCGAAGATGTTCCTGGGCAAAAAATGGTGACGCGGATCCGAGACACCGATCTCGGCTATTCAGGCCAGTGGACCTACTCGTTCACGCCCGAGAACGGTGGCGCGCGCGTGACGATCCGCGAAGACGGTGAGGTCTCAAACGTCCTCTTCCGTTTTATGTCGCGCTACGTCTTTGGACAGACGTCGACGATTGACTCGTATCTCACGTCGCTCGCCAAACACTTCGGCGAAGAAGCCGCGCCGCAATAACAAGGAGCTTTACTTAGTTGCATCACCCGTCATAAGATTGCTCGACTCAGTTTAGCCGCGGATTACATCAATAAATACGGAGATCGAGATGTCAGCAGCCGCACACCCCACGCGGATTGGCTCCGCCGATTATAGTTTTTACGACAAGCTGAATAACGTTTGGCATAAACGCGCACTCAATGCTTTTACGTTCATCGTCCTCGCGCACTGGGCTGAGCATCTGACGCAGGCTTACCAGATTTACGTGCTTGGCTGGCCGCGTCCGCGCGCCGGTGGCGTGCTCGGTCTGTTCTTTCCGTGGCTCGTGAGCTCTGAAGTGTTGCACTACGGTTATGCGATCGTGATGCTCATTGGAATCTGGACACTGAGGAAAGGCTTCACTGGAACTTCGCGTAAGTGGTGGACGATCGCGCTCGTGATCCAGTTCTGGCATCACATCGAGCATGCGGTTTTACAGTGGCAGGCGCTGACGCATCATTACTGGTTTGGCTCCCCGGTGCCGATCAGTTTTCTGCAAACGTTCTTTCCGAAGTTTCGAGTCGAGATACATCTCTTCTACAACGCGGTTGTGTTTATTCCGATGGTGATCGCGATGTACTACCACCTGTTTCCACCAAAGGGAGAAGAGAAGGCGGCGTGTAGCTGCGCCTTGCATCGCGAACCGCTGCAGGCCGTCGCGGCTTAAAGCGTTAAATGCCACGAAAAGGCACAAAAGGCAGAAATAAGGTTAGCCTTTTGTGCCTTTTGTGCCTTTTCGCGGCTGGTTTTATAAGTTGTAGAAGCCAGTCGTCACCGGAAGTCTTTGTCGCGCATGAAGTCTTGCCGCAACCTCCGCGGGTCGGCCACGTGGTCATAGCCCTTCGGGTAACAAGTGCTTCACGAAAGCCGGTAGTGGGGGCTCAAGTCAGGTTGGAAGGGAACATGTCGCACGCCGGAATGTCGCCGGTATTTGCTGATACATTAGAAGTCGTGCCCGGCGAGTATCGTGCAGACATGGAGCTCTCGATGGCGGGAGATTGGACTATCCTCGTTCACCTGACTTTGCCCGACGGCGTGAAGTTGGAGCGCCAGTTTGAAATCAAGGGAGTGGCACCAGCCTGAGTAGTCAATTCGATCTGTTGCGCGTTCCCGTCATTGGCAGCCTGCTCAAGCAGCGCCACGCGCGCACACTACTTCAAATCCCCGTCTTCATAATTAGCGCGGCGATGATCGTGCACGGGCTATTCGGGCCGCAGCTCGCGCCGAAGAACCTTGCTACGACGTTTACGTGGGTACACTTTCGCGGCGCGCTCGTGCTCGTTCTTCTCTTCGCGGGAAACTTCTTCTGCCTCGCCTGCCCGTTCATGCTCGTGCGGAATCTCGTGCGCAAGTTTGTTCGCCCGGTGCGAAACTGGCCACGTGCCCTGCGCAACAAGTGGCTGTCGATCGGATTATTCGTGGCGATGCTTTTTGTGTACGAGTGGCTCGATCTGTGGGCGTCGCCGTGGTGGACCGCGTGGCTGATCGTCACCTACTTCGCCGGCGCGCTCGTGATCGATTCGATCTTCAAACACGCGACGTTCTGCAAGTTCGTCTGCCCGATCGGACAATTTAACTTTGTCGCCGCCACTGCATCACCACTCGAAGTCACAGTTCGCGATCAAGACACCTGCATTAGTTGCACGACGAAGGACTGCATACGCGGCGTGCGCGAGGTGGCGGCGCCGTTGGTCGTGATTCAGCGCGGTTGTGAGCTGGCGCTGTTTCAGCCACGCAAGACCGGCAACCTCGATTGCACTTTTTGTCTCGACTGTGTGCAGGCGTGTCCGCACGACAACGTCGGTATATTGAATCGTGTCCCAGCCGCGGAACTGACTAGCGATCCGGTGCGATCTGGCATCGGTTTTCTCTCGAAGCGCAAAGACCTCGCAGCGCTCACGATCGTGTTCACGTTCGGAGCTCTGCTGAACGCGTTTGGAATGGTGAGTCCTGTTTACGCAGTCGAGCAATGGCTTTCAAGATCTCTCGGTATTCATTACGAGATGCCGCTACTCGCATTCGTGTTCGCACTGTTCCTCATTTTCGAGCCAGTGGTTTTGATCGGGATCGCGGCATGGCTGACGCGCGTGTGGGGCGATAGTGGAAAGCCGCTGCTGTCGATAGCTGTTCGTTACACGTATTCACTGGCGCCACTCGGCTTTGGAATCTGGCTGGCGCATTTTGGTTTTCATTTCTTTACGGGCCTGTTCACATTCATTCCCGTGACGCAGTTAGCGATCGGTTTTCTTGGCGAGCCGCGTTGGGGCATGCCCGGTCTCGCACCGAACGTGGTCCAACTGTTTGAGTTTGGCTTCATTATTCTTGGACTACTCGGGTCGCTGTTGGTAAGTTACGGGATCGCGACTGTTGAAGAAGTTAGACCGGTACGTGTGTTTATTATCTGGGCCGCATTGTCGCTCGTCATTGCCGCCGGAGCGTTTTGGTTGATGTCGCAGCCGATGGAAATGCGTGCCATCGCGCTCGGCAGCGGCTGAGCTTTAGACAGGATTTACATGTTAATCCTGAAAAATCTTGTAAATCCTGTCAACAACTACCTATCGAATGAGCAGCGGTTCACATTTTCGACGACACGTGTTGCCGCTGCTCCTCGTATTGCTAATCGCTCCCATCGCGAGCGCGCACGAAGGACCGCCGTTTCCGTTATTCGTAGATCAGAAGATCGATCCTTACGTTGTTTCACTGTGGAGCGATCCGGATGTTGGTGATGCGCTGTTCTTTGTGATCGTCAGTGCTCCGGCTCAGCTTCCACCAGACTTGCAGGTGCAGATCGGCGTGCAACCAGCGAGCGGCCGATTGCCGGAAACCTTTTATGCCGGCACGCGAGAGAGCGTTTCGGGCCAGGTCCAATATCGCGCTCTCGTACACTTCGACGCCGAAGAACTCTGGCGCGTGCGTGTCCGTTTACAAAGCTCGCAAGGAACTACGGAAACAACCACGACGGTCGAAGCCACGCCGCCGGGTTACGGTCGCTGGGATCTTCTGCTTTATCTATCCCCATTTCTGGCGGTCGGAGTGTTGTGGGCTGTGGCAATGATCAGGAAGACAAAACGGCGAACTGGAGAAAAACATGCCTAACAATCGACGCAAACTCATGTGGATCTCACTCCTGGTGCTCATCGCGATCGTCATCGCGATCGTGTTGACGCCGGTCTTTCTAATCATGCCGTTCAAGGCGCAAACGTCGCGCATCCTGGAAGTCTCCTACGTGATGCGTCGCTGGTCGCCAGTCGTGACGGTGCTCGCCTCGCTGCTGGTTCTCACGCTAACAGTCAAGCTGTGGCTCGGTGGCCGTTGGTGGAGCCGGATCATTCTCGTACTACTGCTCGCGCCGGTCTTCGCAGCGACGTGGCTTGCGCGCCAGAACCATTTTGAGTGGATGTTCAATCCGCTGCCGAATCCCGCTTACGCAAAGGCTGCCGATGTCACGTTCGTAAACGACGACGATCGAGTGCTGTCAGTCACGCTCGGGAATGAATCGGTTGCGTATCCGATTCGATTGATGGGCTATCACCACGTCGTGCAGGACACGGTTGGCGGCACGCCGATCGTGGCGACTTATTGAACGCTCTGTCACACCGGTCTGGTGTGGGAATCAACAGTCGAC
>Ga0207708_10003280_pt1 | contig 11926 bp, 7 predicted proteins | sample KBSK5101metaG_FD_184340 | JGI IMG/M metagenome (GOLD analysis project Ga0207708, IMG submission 184340) | Corn, switchgrass and miscanthus rhizosphere microbial communities from Kellogg Biological Station, Michigan, USA - KBS K5-10-1 metaG... | ecosystem: Host-associated > Plants > Roots >...
GGTCGCTATGACGGGCAGGCCGCACGCAAGCGCCTCGATCAGCACAGTCGGGAGACCTTCCCAGCGTGAGGAGAGCACGAACGCGACCGCGCGGGAGAGGTAGGCATAGGGATTCTCGACTGATCCGGGCAGCGAGACGTCATCGGCGATGCCCAGCTCACGAGCCAATTCCTCCAACTCCGAGCGCTCGGGCCCCTCGCCAAGGACGAGGAGTCGAGCCGGCCGCGCGGCCCGTACCCGACTGAAGGCCTGGAGCAGCGTGCGGAAATCCTTCTGAGGTCGCAGTCGACCGACGGCAACGAAGACCTTGCTGCCATCGGCGAACCAGGGATGCTCCACCGGCTCCTTCGCGCGCTCCTTTAGATCGGGCGTCACGATGGGGTTGAACACGACCTTCAGCTTCTCCGCGGGCAGACTCGTGAACCGCGCGAGATCGTCCACGACGCCCGACGAGACCCCAACGACGTAGTCCGCTCGCGGATAGACCACACGAATGATCCGAGGCATCAGCCGATCACGCCGGCTCTTGCCGTGCTTCGCGGCTTCGGAAAGTGTGTTTTGTTCGACGACCACGACCCGACCCCGATATCGCACAAGCCGGCAAGCAGTGAGAGCGACGACGTTTGCATGGTCGAGGTAGGAAATGAGCGCAAGCGGCTGCTCTCTGCGGAGATACGCGATCAGGCGGGGCAGGGACGTGAGAACGCGGCGAGCGCGGAGATCAACGATCCTGACGTCGCGAGAAACCTCCGGCAGCCGCGGGCCTTCGGCGGCGGCGAGAACGAGATCGACGTCGAAGCCGCGTTGCGTCAGCCCCTCGGCGAGCTTCAAGGCACCCCGCTCGGCCCCGCCCTGCGCCATCGACGGGGCGAAGATGGCCAGCCGCCCGCCGGAACGCGAAAGCGAGTCGCCGGTCAGCCACTTCTCGTTCATCCGGGCCGCCGCGTCCTCGAGTTCGTGCGCCCGACCACGCTCCTCGAATGCCGGATTCGCCCCCGAGCGCATCCGCCGCTAGGGCCGTTGGACGAGATCTTCGACGCTCGCGTCGGCAACCGGGCGTCGCTCGACGGGCTCTGGCGGCCCGACACCAGGCTGCGGAGACCGCCGGGTGGTCCAGTGCTTGCGAGTCGTTCCGCCTCGGTTGTAGACGTAACCAAGGGGACGTACACCGAGGATCTCGAGGCGATTGATCAGCTGCCTTGCATCTTCGGCCTTGGTCCGGTGACGAACGACGATGACGACAGCACCCGCCATCCGCACGATCTCGTCCACGTGATCGCCGTCGAGCATGGGAGGGCTATCAGCGACGACGAAGTCGAACTCCCTCTGCGTGCGCCTGTGCATCGATGTAAGCGCCGCCGATCCCACGTCGACAATCGCCACCTTGCCGCGATCGCCTACTCGGATCACCGGAGGCGCAGCGTGCTCCTCGACCTGACCTGCGCCGTCTTCGCGATGTCCGTTCGTCTCTCCGCCGTCGTCGCTCGTCGTCTCTCCGTCGTCGTCGCTTGTCGTCTCTCCGTCGTCGTCGCTTGACATCGGTGTGACGAGGGCCAGCAGACTCGTGAGCCCTGGGGCCTCGACGTCTGCGTCGAGCGCCTGCACACGGTGGCCTTGCTGTGCGGCTGCGAGAGCCGTGTTCGCCGCCACCGTCGTCGATCCATCACCCTCAGAGGGGGAAACGAACGCAACGAAAGCGGGCTGGCGAACCTTGCTCGTCCTGCCCTTGGGCTGTCCGTTCGACTCCGCATTGACCACCAGACTGGCGGCCAGGAAGCGAAATTCGCGGGCCGCCGGAGTCGCCGGGCTCATGAGTGCCGGCAGCTTCAATGCCGGTCCGCCTCGACCGAAGTTGGGTATCTCCGCGAGGAGGGGGACGCCGAGCAGCGTCTGCGGGTCGAGCGCCTCGAAAAACTCCTGACTGCGTGTGCCCTTCCAGTAGGCGACCCCGGAGCCGACGAAGGCTCCGAGAAAGAGGGAGACAGCGAGCACGGCGAGAGTCGAGGGTCCGCCTGCCTTCCCGGCATCGGCGTCGTAGGCTGCGGAGACGCCGTCGCCGGCGACCGCCGCGTCCGTCTCGGTACGATCGCGCTCGGCTTTCAGGCGACCGACGAGGTCGGCGGCATCCTTGGCATCCTGCTCGCTTGCGGTCGCTGCAACCGCCTCTGCTTTCGCGATTGCCGCATCGAGCGCGAGCAGGGCCTGGTTTGTGTCGCGTTGGAGCTCGGCACGAACGGCTTCCTCGTAGGCCTGGACGATTGCATTCGCTCCGGTCGCCGCAGCATCGGGGCGACCTGCGTGGAAGCTGACGGACACGAAGTTCGACTCGGTCGATGCGGTGATCAGCGTGCGCCGCTGAAAGTCACGAGGATCGACGCTGATCGGGTCGTTGGGATCTTTCTGCGCGATCACGCTTGCGCGTTCGGCAATAGGCAGCGACTTCATCACGGCGACCTGGTCGGCGACGTAGCGCGCTTCGTCACGAGAGGGATCCGCAGCGGTCGGCGCAGGTTGGGAGAGGAGGACGGAAGCCTCGGCCGTGTACTCCTTGTGGCGCAGCTCGCTGACGAGGAGGCCGACGCCTGCGAAAGCCAGAGCGAACGCGACGACGAGCAAACGCCGGTTCCAGATCAACGAGAAGACGTTCGTCTCCGCGGTACCCGGCGATAGGTCAGTCGTCATGTTCTTCGCTCACCCCGATCCACCACCCGATCATGGCTGCGATACCCGTCATGTGTCGCGACCTCCGATTTACCGCTGAGCACGCGGTGGGCCGTGCACACGACCAAATTCCATGGCCCGGTTTCGGCTGAAATTGTTCCTCTCCCCTGGTCCTACCCGCTTCTCTCCGAACCGCACAGTGTAGGCACGATGAGGAAACCGGACAAGCTAGACCCGTCGGCGAGGAGCCTCACAGGGCCTCCCAGACGAGCTTCCTGATCTCGGCAAGCACCTCGGGCAGCGGGCGATCGGTTCGCACCCCGCGCACCGGGACTCCTTCGAAGCGAAGATTCGAGCTCCGTTCGTGCCGTGACCGCACGTACGCTTCCGGCTCCACCTTCTCTCGATTCCTGTTTCGCTCGAGGGTCGTCTCGAGCGGGGCGGTGAGGTAGATCGCGAGATCCGGCGGGACGATCGTCCGGTAGAAGCGAGCTTCCCGCTCGATGAGCCAGCGGCGAAGGCGGCCTTCGTTGGCGGTTCCTCCGGGAGAGCCCAGCTGCGCTCCGTCGGGGGCCCCTTCGCCCGCCGACGGGTACCGGTCGCAGAGCACGACGCTGCCGTTGACCGCGCTCGCAAAGGCACGCTTTAGAAGGACATTTCGATCATGGGCCAGGAGGACGGAGCGTATGCCGAAGAGGAGCGGGAAATTCTCCGTCGAGCCGGATGGCCCAGGACCGGCCGAATGTCGGCGCTCGGCCACCAGAGTCGAGCGCTGCCCGGGGACGAGCGAACGAAGCAACGGAAGCAAGAGATTGGGAACAACCGTCAGTGGCGTGCCAGGCGGCTTCCCTGCGTGCACGCGCTGAACCGTCAGATATCGACCAAGCCAGCGCTCCATTTCCGTGAGGACGGTGGACTTGCCCGTGGCCTCCGCCCCGACGAAGGCGATCACGGCCCCTCCTTCTCCGAGCGTGAGCCCTTTCCGAGTCCCGCGCACGCGATACGTCGCCCTGCCGGTGAACGCACGCACGCCTGCGCCCCAGGCTCTGACCCTGCCCCGCCGGGCGAACTGTCGCAGCTGACTGCGGACTCGGCGGCCGAGCATGATCCGGCGCCACAGGGGCGCGGGGTCCAAGAGCCCCTCGAGCGCCTGGTCGAACAGGTCCGGGCTAACGGCGGGCAACCAGGCGGTCAGCAACTCTCTCGCCTCGCCGCGCGCTTCATCAGTTGCGAGCCACGACGCCTCCCGACGGACGTCGTCCCATCCCCTGAGAAGCAGTGTGAGCTCGGCGAGCGTGGCGTGCTTCACGGACATCCGTAAGACGAAGATCACGAGCTCGGCTCCCTTGCGCGGGACGATGACGGCCCCTGCTCGGCTGACGTTCGTCAGGAGCATCTCCTCGAGCGGTAGGCGGTAGTTCTTCGTCAGGCTCTCGCCCGAGATAACGCGGTAGTAGGCATGGACGTGGACGATTGCGCCCTGCGCCTCGTCGAGCGCAAGATGGTGCTCCACGGATGGGAACGGCGGAACGCCGACCTCGATCGCCGGACGAAAACCGAGCTCCTCGATGAGGGCGCGAAACGCCTGAGCGTCCTCCCGCTTGACCAGGAGGTCGATGTCGGTCTCGGCGGCGAGAGTCTCTGCCAGGACCCAGTTGCTCTTCCAGTGGCAATACCGGATATTGGAGGCGTCGAGGCGCTCGAAGAGCACGGAAACCTTCGGGATCACCTCTAGACCTTCTCCTCGAGGGAGGAATCGAGCGTGGTCGCGGTCCCGACGCTCGGCCGCTCCGGCGGCAACGAGGAGAGCAACCGTTTGACGACCTCGCTTGCCAGCCGGCGCCTCCCTTCCTCGTCTAGATCGCTGCTCTCTACGATCGTGACTCGGCCTGCAACGGGTACCGTCTGGACGAGGAGGTCGAACAGCTCGACGGTGCGCCGGACATCGGCCTCGATCTCTGCGGCGCCCATCCCTACGTGCTGGCGACGCGGGTCAGGGCGGGACCTGGCCCGTTCGACGAGTGACTCGACCGGCGCACGCACGTAGACGACGAGGTCCGGCATCGGCGCGAGGTCTGCAAACCGGGCGAGGTCCACCTCGCCGAAGTCCGTTTTCGTCGCGACGAAGAGGTTGTACGAGCTCAGAAGCGTCCCCTCGTCGGACAGGACGATTGCATCTCGCGCGCGCTTCCGGGCGAGGTGGAACATGCCCACCTTGCGAAGGACGCCACGCATGCCATTGAGCCTGTCGAATCTCGATGCTGCGTGGCCCCAGAGCGTGCGCCGTGCGAAGGCGAGGAAGGGGCGCTCGTCGGGGAGGGCGCCGAGAAGGAAGGGAAGGCTGCCGAGCTCCTGAACGACGTTGACGGCGGTCGGGTGCGCGACGCTGCGAAGCACCGGTCGCTGGAGCAAGAGCTCGGGCATCGCAATGACCTTCTGGCCCGGAATGCCCTGCTTGCAGATCAAGTTCCTCAGCGTCGTCTTGCCGGCGCCGGCGCAGCCGATGAACTCTACGATCATATGAGCTCGCGGTAGACCGCTTCGTACCCGGCGTGCATCCGCTCGAGCCCGAAGCGGTTGCGGGCGAGATCCCGGCACTTGACGCCGACCGCCCGCCGTTGCTCGGGCGCCATGCTCCTGAAGCGATCGATCTCGCGGGCGAACGAGAGGGCGTCGCCGACCGGAACGAGCGGGATGAAGTCGACCCCGGCGGCGATCTCCCTGTGAGGTGGGATGTCGGAAAGAACGACGGGACATCCGCTCGCCATCGCCTCCATGACGGCAACCGGAAGGCCTTCACCGCGTGAAGGGGACACGAAAAGATCGGCCTCGGCGCACCGAGCGAACACCTCGTCGCGTGGAATCAGCCCGGTCAGCTCGACACGGCCCTCAAGCTCGGAAACACGAAGCTCATGCCTGAGCCGAGGCTCGAGGGTGCCCGCGCCGATGAAATGCAAGCGGGCGGATCCGTCGTCCACCTCGCGAAACGCGGCCAAGAGCGCCAGCGGATCCTTGACCTGCTCGAGACGGCCCACCGACACGATCTCGAACGCTCCGTTGTGGGCTGCCGTACCTGAAACGACCCTCCGCACGCGGTCCAGATCGGCCGCGTTGGGCACGACGCGTCCTCGGCCTCTGAGCACCGCTCGCCAGAGAGCCGGATAGCTCTCGTGCGCAGCGCGTCCACAGAACACGGTGCGCCCGAACGTCGCGAAGATGGGCAGCATGAAGAGCTTGTCACGAAGCTTGTAGTCGTAGAACGAGTCGTGCACCGTGTAGACGAGCGATCGAAACAGCTCCCGGCGCCGTGATTGCCGGATCAGCCCCAGCATGAGGAGCACTGCTGTTGGCGGGGCGTGCGCGTGGACGACGTCGTAGGTCGATGTGCGCACAGCCGAGCCGATAGCACGGAAGAATCCACGAAGAGTTCCGTCCCCGGAGAACACCTCGATCTCGTCGGGGACTTGCAGCTTCGGTTCGAAGTATGTGCAGATGGAGAGGTCTCGCACGCCCATCACGGGCAAGCAATGCTCGTTGTACTGAGAGTTGGTCTCGCCCAGAAGGAAAATCACATGCAGGATCCTGAGGCGTCGTGCATTTGTAGGCGGAGTCCCTTTCATCGTGATGGCCCCGCGTTCACAGGTCGCCGGCTCGGGCCGCGTCCCAGAATGCCCTCGATTTCCTCGGCGATCCGAACCGGTGACATCACGCTGGTGTCGAACGTGAAGGCCGGCGGCTTTCCGAGCGCCTCGAACCTTTCGAAGAGCGCCGCGTAGGCGCGTTGATGCGCCAGAAGGACGTCGTGACCTTCGCGGATCGACCGACCTTTCGCTTCGTGGTCTTGCTCCCTCTCGTTGATCCGCTCGAGGAGCACCTCCTCCGGCGCCACGAGCGACACGATGCCGTCCAGATCGACCGACCAGCCCGCAACCTGCTCGTCCAGCCACTGCTCGAACTCCCGCGTCGCCGTGACAGGCTTTCGGCCCCACAAGAGCCGAGCCAGCGCGAAAATCGGGCCCTGATCGAGGACGACGAGCCCCGAGTCGTCGCGACAGGCACGGCGGAGAAAGCGGCGCCATTCCGTGACGTAGACGATGAACTTCGTTTCCTCCCAGTCGAACGGAGGACGCACTCTGGCGCTCCGGGCAACGAGTGGAAGGACGCGCGGGGCGCTGTGGGCGACGTACGCCCAGTGGGCGCTGGTTTTCGTGTGCAGCGAGTCGGCAATCCGATTGCCCGGGTCCCGGTCAGCGAGTGTTCGGGCGAGTGTCGATTTGCCGGTGCCGGCCACCCCGACGATTTCGATCTTCTGACAATCCATCGGCCTTCCTTCTAGCCCAAAGCCGACCAGACGAGCGCCTTCAGCTCGCGCGCCACCGCCTCCCGGGGCTGGCTCGCGTCCACCACGTCGACTCCGAGACCTGCCCAGTCGACGTTCCAGATCTCGGCCCCGCGCCTCTGGACGCTTTCGGGACTCTCGTCCGTCTTTCGCGCAGCGGCGATCTTGGGATCGACCCTGAGGACGACGAGGAGGTCGGGGGGAAGGATCGTGCGGTGATAACGCTCTTCGAGGACCACCATCTTCTTCACGATCCGATTCTCCGAGTTGCCGCCGGGCATCGTCGGGATGCGCGGAACATCCATGGAAGCAAGCTGCGGATGCGGATACCGATCGCAGAGAACGACACCGCCGCCCAGCGCGAACCGGTGCGCTCGGCGGTAGACGAGACTCCGATCGCGGGCGACGCAGACGAGCCACACGAGCGGCCGAAACGCCGAGACTCGACGTGACATTCGCCGGACGGGAGCCACCGGGATCACGCGTGCGAGAAGGCGGGCGACAATGTCCGCTCCTTTGAGCCCGGCTCTGAGTGCGTACGTCGTCGCCGACCACGGTGGCCGTCCGAGGTGGACCAGGCGCACCTCGAACTCGGAGCCCAACCAACTCTCGAGGACGGCCAGCGCGGTCGACTTGCCGGCTCCGTCACCTCCCATGATCCCGATGATGGAGCCACCTCCTACGGGCCGGCTGCACGAGACGCCGCGCCTCCGCCTATTCAGCGCAAGACTGATCCGGCGCCCGATCCGGAGCGCACGGTCGGCGCGACGTGACCGACGTGCGTAGGGCTGGAGTGCGATCTCGAGTCTGCGGGCGGCCATCACCCTCGATCCGAGGGATGCCTCCGCGCTCAGGGCCTCCAGGCAATCCGAGAACAGCCGAGGTTCGAGACTGGGCAGGCACTCTTCGAGAACGGACTGCACGCGCCCGGCGTCTGCACGCGCGGCCAGGTCTTCGAATTCGACGCGCTCACTGTCCTTCGGTCTGGCTCGCCGCCCCCGGAGCGCACGCCAGCAGATTTCGTCCCAGGTGCAGTACTTGAGGACCAGGCGAATGACGAGGGCGACGTACTCGAATTCCGCTGCCGGGAGCCTGAAAACCGTCCCGGGACGCGCCGACCGTATGTATGACTCCTCGATCGGCAGCCGGTAGTTCTTCGTCCGATCGTCTCCGACGACGAGCTTGTAGTGGGCATGGACATGCACGAGCCGGTCGGCCTCGGCGTCGAATCCGTAGAAGCTCTCGATGCCCGGAACCTCTTGGCCCGACCGGTAAGCCCTCACGAAGCCGAGCCCCGAGAGAAGCTCCGTGAACCTGCGAATGTGAGCCGCCGCGACGAGGAGATCGATGTCGTTCTCACCAGAGATGGAACGGTCGATCGCGGTATTGCTCTTCCAGTGGCAGTACGGTACGCCCGCTTCCTCGAGCCGTCTCCCGAGGCGGATGCTGAGCTGGAGCGGGCGATTGGTCGAGAGCCCAGGGCTCGCCGCGAAGCCCTCTGCTTCGGGTGCCACCGCGCCGCTCACGGGACGTGCTCCACGGCCAGCCGGCGCCTCGGCGCCCGAGAACCTGCTTTCTCGAGCAGCCGGTCGTATTCGGACAAGTAAGCGTCGAGCATGCGTTGCATCGTGTAGCGCTCGCGCTGGATTTCTCTCCCCCGTCTCGAGAGTTTAATCCGCCGGGCCTCGTCCATGGCCAGTGTGCGGATCGCCGCCGCCAGGCTCGCCGGATGCTTGGGAGGAACGAGCAGCGCGGCCTCGCCCTCGTTCGTCACCTCGCGATTGCTCTCGATCGACGTGGTCACCACCGGCTTCTCGGCGGCCATCGCCTCGAGGAGCGAGATCGAGAGCCCTTCCCAGAGCGATGGAAGGGCCACAAGATCGGAGGCGGCGAGCAGTTCTCCGACATCCGCTCGGAACCCCAGGATCCGCACGACGTCCTCCAGGCCAAGGTCGGACACGAGTTGGGCGAGCTCCCCACGCAGAGGGCCGTCGCCGGCCAGCACCACCCTCAGCGCAGGCAGTTCCGAGCGGAGCAGCGCGGCGGCTCGAATCAAGTGCTCGAGGCCCTTCTGGGGTGCCAGCCGACCGGTAGAGAGGACCATGAAGGCGTCATCCCCGATGCCGAGCTCCGCGCGGATCTCAGCTGGAGCCCGTGAAGCCGAGGCCCGCTCGTCCAGGACTCCGTTGGGGATGGAGACGACCTGTTCCGGCCTACCGATACCCCGGTCCAGAGCCCACTGTCGCTGAAAATCGCCCACCGTCACGAGGCGGTCGCACCAGCGTGCTGCGAGTCTCTCGATCGTCACGTACGCCGTGGCGGTGGCCCTCCCTGTCTCTTCGTGGAAAGGAAAGAGGTGAACGGTGTGCATGACTGACGGAACGCCGCCCAGTCGTGCTGCGAGCGTGCCGACAATGCCCGGCTTCGTCGTGTGAGTGTGCACGATCGAGTACCCGGATTGCGAGAGGAACGACGTGAGACGCGCGAGGCCGCGTGCATCCCAGACAGGCCTGATCTCGCGCCGGATCACGTCGAGGTCGACCAATCCCAGGCCTGCGCCTCGAATCGACGCCTGGAAGTACGGGTCGATCGCGAGGACGTCCACCTCGAAGCCACGCTCCTGAGCCGCTCGCCCGAGCTCCAGCATGAGAACGCAGTCGCCCCCAAAGGGCGACGAGCCCTTGATGTGGAGGAGCCTCGGACCCGTCAACTCTCTAAGCCGGTCACCGCGCTGCCGTAACCGGCCCCTCAGGGCACGTCGATGCCGAAGACGTCGTTCGCTGCGAGACCGAAGCTCGAACCGTCGAAGAAGAGAGACGGCGCGTATGTGCCGGCGGTTGTCGGTCCGAGCTGGGTCGGGTTGAAGACGAAGACATCCTCGTCCGCCCCGCTCAAACCGGGAACGGCGAAGACGTCTGCGGTCGACAAGAAGAGCCTTCCTGAGGCGTCCACGCTCACCGCGTCGATGTCCTCAGGACTATCTCCGAGTCCCACATCGCTGCCGTCGAAGTAGAGCGCAAACGTCCCCGCGGTGGTCTGGCCGAGCGAGCTCGGCGTGAAGGCGAGAAGATCCTCGTCCCTGGCCGAGGGGCTCGAGACCGCGACCGTACCCGTCGTTGAGATCACGATCCGCCCATCGGACAGGAGCTCGAAGCCGTCCACGTCGGCCGCCGACTGTGTCAGGCCCACATCCGAGCCGTCGAAGTACATGGAGAACGTGCCCGCGGTCGTCGCCCCGAGCGAGCTCGCGTCGAAGCGGACGACGTCAGAGTCGTCGATTGGCCCCGTCATTCCGGGCAAGATGTTGGCCCGGTCGGCGTCGACGGAGAGGAGCAGCGAGTCCGAATCGAGCCACGCGAACGCGTCGATACGGTAGCCCGCCAGCCCCACGTCCGAGCCGTCGAACGCCAGTGAGAAATGCCCGGCGCCGTCGTAGGAGACGATGTCCTCGTTCGCAGCTGAGACTCCGCCGACGGTCGCGGCGTCGCGCAGTGAGAGCGTGAACGCCGAAGAACTCGTGTCGTCCACGTTCGTGACGGTGACGGAGATCTGCTGCGAGTCGCTGCCGCCGCGGCCGTCGGAGACGGCGACCGTGACCTCGTAGACGTTGTCCGTATTCGCGTCGCCGGGCGCCTCGAAGTCGGGCGGGGTGGTGAAGCTGAGGACGCCGCTCGTCTGGTTGATCGTGAAATCGGAGGAGTCGGCTCCGCCCGCGAGCGAGTAGCTGAGCGGATCGCTGTCCGGATCGGTCGCGTCGACGTCGGTGACGGCGGTCTGGTTCTCGGGCACCGACTTCGAGGCCGTCGCCCCGCCGCCGTCCGACGTGATCGTCGGATCCTGGTTGGATGGCCCCGTCTGGGGTGCCGTCATCTCGTAGATCTTGCCGTCGTTCTCGTTCGGATTGCTGTTGTTGTCGACTCCCCGATCCGCAATGTAGAAACGAAATGCCCCAGATCCGTCGCTCGCGGGTGCGTAGGCGAGGCCCGCCGGCTTGCGTGCTCCTGCAGCCGCAACGTTGATCGTCTGCACGAGCGTGCCGGTGGTGGAAGTCTCGACGACTATCGGTCCGCTCTGTCGGTTGCTCAGGACGAAGAGGGTGCCGGACACCGGGTTGTATTCGACCGACTCGGGATCCTGAACGCCGAACGCCGCCACGTCGAAGTGGCTGACAAGGCTGCCCGTCGTCGTGTACTCGTAGACCTCGGCGTTGACTCCGTCGGCGACGAAGATGCGATCGTGTGCCGTGTCGTAGGCGATCCCCTCCGGATCGCTGTCGCCGAAGGCGTTCACACCGAAGGAGTTCCAGCTGTCGTCGGCAGTACCGACAACGTCGTCCGCGCCTGGATTGAGGCGGAAGACCGCCTTCTGACTGTCGTCCGAGAAGTAGTAGATGTCCTGAGCGGGATCGTAGGCGACCCCGGTCGGCTCGTTACTCATGGGAACGACAGTTGGCTGAACCTTGGAGATGTTCGCCGTGCGCATGACGTTGCCGCCGAACGTCATCTCCCAGACGTTCGCACCTGCGAAATGGGTGATGCCGCCGACGGTCTCCTCGACCTCTCCGTCAGTGACCATGATCGAGTTCTTCCCCGAGAGGTATGCGAGGCCGGATGGGTCAGGGCTCGGCTTGTCCCATGCCCCGGTATCGACCGTGTGGACCAGCGACGAGCTGAACGAGCTTGCCGCGGGAGCGACGGCCGCGGACAGCGAAAGCTCCACGATCTGGCCGAGAGCCTGGCGCGATCCGCCGCTGTCCGCCACGTAGATGCTGAGCTCGTCGGGAGCGTCGGTCAGATCGCCGCTCGGCGCAAAGACCATCGCCTGGGGAGTGCGGAGCGTGATTCCGGACAAGTCGCGCACGGCGACCGTCTGCCCGCCCGTCGTCAGCTCGTAGAGCTTTCCGCCCTGAGCATGGACGTGAAGATG
>Ga0207708_10003285_pt1 | contig 11904 bp, 12 predicted proteins | sample KBSK5101metaG_FD_184340 | JGI IMG/M metagenome (GOLD analysis project Ga0207708, IMG submission 184340) | Corn, switchgrass and miscanthus rhizosphere microbial communities from Kellogg Biological Station, Michigan, USA - KBS K5-10-1 metaG... | ecosystem: Host-associated > Plants > Roots >...
GGGCGCGCGTCGGCGTCGAGCGTGCCGCTCGCCAGCAGCAGGACGCGATCGCAGCGTCGCGCGGCCAGCGCCAGGTCGTGCAGCGCGACGACGACCGCGCGGCCTTCCGACGCGGTCGCGCGCAGCAGATCCATCGCGGCCAGCTGGTGCGCGATGTCCAGCCCGGCGATCGGCTCGTCCAGCAGCAGCAGCGGCGCCTCCTGCGCCAGCGCGCGCGCCAGGTGCACGCGGTGACGCTCGCCGCCCGACAGCTCGTTGATGGGCCGCTCGGCCAGCGCGGTCGTGTCCGTCGCCGCGAGCGCGCGCGCGACCGCATCGACGTCGGCCCCGGTCTCGGGTTGCAGACGGCCGAGGTGCGGCAGCCGCCCGAGCGACACTGCCTCGCGCACCGACAGCGGCACGTCGGCGGGCGCGTCCTGCGGCAGCAGCGCCGCGTGGCGGGCGATCTGGCGGCGCGACAGTGACGCCAGCGGCGCGCCCGCCAGCGCCACCTGACCCGACGACGGCGCATGCAAGCCCAGCAGCAAGCGCAGCAGCGTCGACTTGCCGGCCCCGTTGGGTCCGCACAGCGCCACCAGCTCGCCCGCGCCGATGGCGAAGCTGACGTCGCGAAGCACCGGCGCGGCGCGATAGCCGAACGTCACCCCCGAGACCTCGACGAGGCTCATGCGCCTCCGACCCCCACGCGGCGGCGCACGAGCAGCGCCAGGAACATCGGCGCGCCGACGGCCGCCGTCACCACGCCCACCGGCAGGTCCGCGGACGCCGTCCGTGCCACGACGTCGGCGATCACCAGGAAGACGCCGCCGCCGAAGAACGACAGCGGCACCAGCGCCCTGTGCGGCGCGCCGATCGCCAGCCGCAGCACGTGAGGGACCAGCAGCCCGACGAACGCGATCGGCCCCGCCACCGCGACCGCCGCGCCCACGATCAACGCAGTCGCCAGCACAAGCCGCAGGCGCACGCGCGGCACGTCGACACCGACCGACTGCGCGCTGACCTCGCCCAGCAGCAGCGCGTCCAGATCGCGCGCGTGCGCGGCGATCACGGCCGTGCCCACCAGAACCGCCGGCGCGCCCAGCAGCAGGTGATCCCAGGTCCGGCCCTCGAGGCCGCCGAGCAGCCAGTACATCACCTCGCGCCCGACGTTGTAGCTGGCGAGCGAGATCGCGAGGACGAACGTCGTCAGCGACACGTTCAGCGCCATCAACGCCACGCCCACGAGCAGCAGCGTCGCCGTGAACACCTGCCCGCGTCCCTGGCGCGACGCCACGAAGAACACCAGCACCGCGTCGAGCGCGGCGCCCGCGAACGCGCACGCGGGCAGCAGCCACACGGCCCGGCCCGCGATGTGGAAGTAGATCGCCAGCACCGCGCCCAGCGACGCGCCCGACGAGATTCCGAGCACGCCCGGCTCCGCGAGCGGATTGCGGAACAGGCCCTGCAACGCCGTGCCCGCGACGGCGAGCGCGCCCCCCGCGACGAAGCCGACCAGCACGCGCGGCAGGCGCACGCCCACGACGACCGTCTCCCGCCAATCGAGCGGGTTCACCTTGCCGGCGAGACGGCGCGCCAGCGCGCCCATCGTCTCGCTGACCGAGATAGGCGCCGGTCCGACCAGCAGCCCGACGACGACCGCAACCACCGCCGCCAGCAGGACCAACGCGAAACCACTGACCGTCCGCGGGCGCCAGCGCGAGCGCGAACGCGCGGGTGTCGCCGGCGTCGGCTTCTGGCTGCTGGTGTTGTCTGGCGGGGCCCGCGTATCGGGCCCCGCTGTCGCGGACGACATGAAAAACCCCTCGTTCGGCGCGAACGAGGGGACGGTTCCGGCGGTGAGGCCGAAGGCCGATCTCCGTCCGCGCGGAGAAAAAAAGCGTCGGCCTTCGGTAGGTCTCCTGGCTCGTGGATCGCGTCCAGATGAATTTCAATCATCCAGGCCGCCGCCGTCCTCTCCTTCCCCGACGAATCGAATTCATCGTCGAGTGGGTCTACGAGAACAGCCTCCACTTACAGTGGCGGGACCGCGCCGGCTTCTCACCGGCTTCCCTGTTATGCCCGTGGGCACCGAAGGCACCTATTCAATTTTCAGAAACTGCTGCATGCCGTATCCAACGACCGCGACCACATGTCAAGCAGGTCTTCCTGGAAGCTGGAGGGCGGCAAAAAAACTTGTAACGCGCGCAGTCCTGGATCATCCGTACCGCATCCGACGGATAAACCGATTCAAAGGAGCGTCATGACGAAAATTTTCTCGAGTCTCGCAATTGCCGGTCTGATCGCCGCGGCGTCATCGATCGGCGTCGCTGCCGATGAAGGCGCCGCGAAGCCGGCCGCCCCGAAGGCCGACGCCGCGAAGGCCGCTGAAGCGCCCAAGGCGCCTTCCGCCGCGGCGGTCGCCGCCGGCAAGAAGATCGACTGGGCCAAGATGGATGAGAACGCGAAGAAGAAGTACATGAAGTCGACGGTGCTTCCGACGATGAAGAAGCTGTTCGTCGCGTTCGACAAGAAGAAGTACTCGAGCATGAACTGCCAGACCTGCCACGGCGAGAAGGCGACCGAGAACAAGTTCAAGATGCCCAGCGCCGAGCTGCCGAAGCTGCCACAACCGACCGATCGCGCCGGCTTCATGGCGGTGCAGCAGAAGAAGCCCGAAGCGGTGAAGTTCATGGGCACCGAGGTGAAGCCGACGATGGCCGCCTTGCTCGGCAAGACCGAATGGTCGCCCACCGCGCCCGACGGCTTCGGTTGCTACGCGTGTCACACCAAGGAAGCTGCCGCCGCGCCACCCGCGCCGCCGCCGGCGGGAAAGCCGGGCGCCGCGCCCGCGCCCGCTGCGCCTGGTGCGCCCGCGGGCAAAGGCTGGTAGGCGCGTAGCGCGCGGTCGGCAGGGAAAGGGGATATTGTCGCGGCATGAAATCGACCATGCCGCGACACGGTTTCGCCCGTCCCCTGGCGCTCGGTTCGTTCGTCGCGCTCCTCATCGCGGTCTCCGCCGTCGGTTGCGGAGGTGATTCGGGCGGAACAACCGGAACCGCCGGCACCACCGGAACCGCCGGCACGACCGGAAGCGCAGGTACAGTCGGCAGCGCCGGCACGACCGGCAACGCCGGCACGACGGGAACCGCCGGCACCACGGGAACCGCCGGCACCACCGGAACCGCCGGCACGACGGGAACCGCGGGTACGACGGGAACCGCGGGGACAACCGGCAGCGGCGGCGCCGCCGGGACAACGGGGGGCGGCGGTGCGGGCGGCCGCGGCGGCACGACTGGTAGCGCGGGTTCGGGCGGAACGGGCGGCGCCACCGGAGCGGGCGGCACCGGCGGCGGTCCCACGATGGCGTCCGTCACGTTCACGCCGATCTCGCCCGGCACGATCACCGGCACCGCGGTCTTCACGAACGTGGCTGGCGGCGTCCAGGTGGTCATCAACCTCGCGAACTGCCCGGCGGGCGCGCACCCGATTCACATTCACGAGGGTACGAGCTGCACGAACACGACGACGCAAGGGATGCACTGGGGCGGCACCGGCGGCCCGGGCGAGAACATCGGGCCCAACGGCGGCGAGATCACCTGCTCGGCCGCGATGACCGGAACGCTGACGTACACGCGCATGAACACGCCCACGTCGACCGCGTGGAGCATCGGCGGACCGACCGCCACCAACGTCATCGGCCACGCGATGATCGTCCACAGCTCGACGACGACGACCGATCGCCACGCCTGCGGCGTGATTCAAGCGAACTGACCAGGCTTACGCGCGCCGTAGCCTCGACGCCGCGGCCGCGTCGAGGATGAAGGTCGCGTCGGCGTGAAGCCGCAGCGCGGACGCCGGAAGCGCGGGCGTCGGCGGTCCTTCGACGGCGCCCGCGATCACGTCGGCCTTGGAGGCGCCGTACGCGAGCAGCACGCAGCGGCGCGCCCCCAGGATCGTCGCGATCCCGATCGTCACCGCCTGCGTCGGCACCGCGCCGCCCGCGAACGATGGTTCGACCGCGCGGCGCGTGTCGTCGGCCAGCGCCACGACGTGCGTGCGCGAGTCGATCGGCGCGCCCGGCTCGTTGAATGCGATGTGCCCGTTGCCGCCGATGCCGAGCACGCAGAGGTCGAAGCCGCCGGCGGCCGCGATGGCGCGCTCGTACGCTTCGCAAGCCGCGCGCAGATCGGCGGCCGCGGCGTCGGGCGCGTGCGCGCGTTCGGGCGGCAGGTCGACGTGGCGATAAAGCTCTTCCTGCATGAAGCGCCGGAACGACGCGGGGTGATCGGGCCGGACGCCGGCGTACTCGTCGAGCGAGAACGCGGTGGCGCGCGCGAACGACAGCCCCTGCTCGCGATGCCGCCGCGCCAGCTCGGCGTACACCGGCCGCGGCGTGTTGCCGGCGGGCAGCGCCAGCACCGCGTCCGGCTTCGCCGCCAGCAGCGCGGCGACGATCTCCACCGTGCGCGCGCACGCCGCTTCGGGCGTGGGAAGGACCGTGACGTTCACGCGGCCACCCCGACCAGAAACTGCATGACGGCGAACGCCCACGACCAGACCAGCACCGCCGCAGCGAACGCGATCCCGCGGCCCGCGGCGACGCGATCGACGCCCGCCCGCCTGCGCAGCCGCAACGCGAGCGCGACGATGCCGACCAGCGAAACGACGGTCCCCAGCAACACGCCGGCGATGCCGCCCATGCCCTCGATCGGATCGATGCCCGGAAAGCCCCGCACCGCCCACTGCAGCCACATCGCCGCCGACAACGCGAGCGGCGCGAACAGCCACGCGATCATTCGTCCCGGCGACGCGGTCGAGGCAAACGCGGCCAGCCCGATCGCGGCCAGGATCGTTCCTGCGAAATGAAAGACGGCCCGGTCGTACGCCATCCTGTGCGACAGCATCTGCATCAGGGGATCCGACTTCAGGTCCGGCGGTACATCGAGCCGCGCGCGCAGCGGAAACACCGCGGCCGCTTGAGCCACCGCCAGCAAGCCGATCGATATGCCCACCGCCACGACGGCGCGTTTGCCCATGCCCTGGATGGCTATCGTACACTCGATGGCGATGACGACACCGTCAGCCAGCGAGGCCGCCGTGCAAGCGGCGCGGAAGCTGCTCGCCGCCGAATCGGTCGGCGTCCTCTCGACGATCTCCGTCCACCGGCCGGGCTTCCCGTACGGGTCGGTGACGCCGTACGCGCTGTCCGCCCAGGGCGCCCCGCTCCTGCTGCTGTCCCGGCTGGCCGCCCACACCAAGAACCTGCTCGCCGATCCCCGCGCCAGCCTGTTCATAGGCGATCGGTCGGCGGCGGAAGATCCCCAGGCGGGCGCCCGTATTTCCCTGCTCGGCCGTGTGTCGCCGATGCCGCCCGCGGACGAGCCAGACGCCCGTCAGCGGTACCTGGCGGCCTGGCCGCGCGCGGCGGATTACCTGGCCCTGGGCGATTTCGCCTTCTGGCGGCTGGAAATCGAGGAGGCGCGCCTGATCGCCGGCTTTGGCGAGATCCGCTGGCTCGACGGCGCCGCGCTCCGTTAGCCGACAGACAGAGTTTGGGAAGATTGTTCCCTACATTTTTCTCAACGATTTTCAGTGTCTCAGTCTTGACCGGGCTCGTAAACACAGGTCAGATCATCGTCCGGGCGTGATCGGCGAGATCGTTAACAACTACAAGATTTCAGAGCTTCTCGGGGAGGGGGGGATGGGTGCCGTGTACCTGGCGGAGCACCCCTTCATGGGACGCAAGGCCGCCATCAAGGTCCTGCGCCGCGAGTTCGCCGAGGATCGCAGCCTTGTCGAACGCTTCATGAACGAGGCGCGGGCCGCGAACGCGATCCGCCACCCGAACATCATCGACATCATCGACGTCGGGCGGATGCCGAACGGGATCCCGTACCTGATGATGGAATTCCTGGAGGGCGAGAGCCTCTCGCAGCGGATCCGGCGCGGCAACATGCCGATTCCCGAGGCGCTGGACGTCATCCTGCAGACGACGTCGGCGCTGGCGGCCGCGCACGCCAAGGGCATCGTCCACCGCGATCTCAAGCCCGACAATCTGTACCTGGTCCCCGACGACGCGGCGCCCACCGGTATCCGCGTCAAGGTGCTCGACTTCGGCATCGCGAAGCTGCGCGACGATATGTCGGGCGGGATGGCCAAGACGCAGGCGGGCGCGCTGATGGGCACGCCGCCGTACATGTCCCCGGAGCAGTGCCGTGGCGTCACCGATGCGGTCGACCACCGCACCGACGTGTACGCGATGGGGATCATCCTCTTCGAGATGCTGTGCGGCGCGCCGCCGTTCCTGGGCGAAGGCTGGGGCGACGTCGTGCTGGCGCACCTGACCAAGCCGCCGCCGTCGGCGCGCGCGCAGAACCCGTCCATCCCCGAGTCGCTGGAAGTGGTGATCATGAAGGCGCTGGCGAAGGAGCCGGCCCAGCGGTTCGCGAGCGCGTCCGACATGCGCTCGGCGCTGCGCGCGATGACCGGTATCGGTACGTTCCCGCCCCGCACGGCGACGATGGCGGGGATGACGGCGCCCGCGCCGACGCCGCCCAAGCAGCCGACGACGTTCCGTACGGCGACCGGCGAGATGTCGTCCATGAATCCGACGATGGCCGAGAGCCCGGCCGCCCTGCGCGTCGAGAAGAGCAAGCGGGGCATCGTGATCGCGGGCGTCGCCGCCGTGGCGACGATAGGCATCGTCGGCTTCCTGGTCACGTCGGGTGGCAAGCAGCCCGCGACCGCTGTGACCGCGCCGCCCGTCGCGCCCGCCGCGACGGCACCCGCCGTGGCCGCGACGGCGCCCGCGCCCGCGGCCAAGCCCGCGGCGCCGCGCGAGGCGCCGGCCGCGCCGTCGCAGATCCTCGTCAAGCTGGCCTCCGATCCGCCGGGCGCGATCGTCACCGACGCGCGGCGCGGCGTCGTCATCGGCGCGACGCCGTTCGAGCAGCGTTTCGATCGGAAGTCGACGACGCTGGGCTTGCGGCTCGGCAAGGAAGGCTTCGCCGCCGTCGACATGGAGATCCCCCTGGGCGCCGACTTCGAAAAGTCGATTCGCCTCGAGCGCCAGTCGAAGCCGCGCGCGCCCGTACGAACAGCTTCCGCCGGCGGCAAGAAGACGGCGAGCGCCGGCGGTGGATCGACGCCCGCCGCGAACGCCGGCGCCACCAACGCGCCTTCCACCACCCCGCCGCCCGCGACCACGACGCCGACCGCGACGAAGCCCAAAGCCGAGAAGTGGTGAGCCCGGGCTAGCCGCTCCCGCGCGAAGCGCGGGTTCGCGGCTACCCGAACACGATCGTCCGGTTGCCCGAGACCAGGACGCGGCGTTCGAGGTGCAGGCGCACGGCGCGCGTCAGCACGCGGCGCTCCAGCTCGCCGCCCTTTCGTATCAGCTCGTCGACGTCGTCGCGGTGGCTGACCCGACCGACGTCCTGCTCGATGATCGGACCCTGATCGAGATCGCTCGTCACGTAGTGGGCCGTGGCGCCGATGACCTTCACGCCGCGCTCCTTCGCCTGGTGGTACGGCTTCGCGCCGACGAACGCGGGCAAGAACGAATGGTGGATGTTGATGATGCGCGCCGGCCAGCGGCCCACGAACTCGGGCGTCAGGATCTGCATGTAACGCGCGAGCACGATCAGATCGACCGACAGCTCGTCCAGCAGCCGCTGCGTGGCCGCTTCTGCCTGCGTCTTGTCGCCCGCGGCGACCGGGATGTGCTCGTAGCGCACGCCGAAATGGCCGGCGACGGACCGCAGCTCGTCGTGGTTGGACACGACCGCGACCAGATCGCCGCCCAGCTCACCCAGCTGGTGCGCCAGCAGCAGATCGTAGAGACAGTGCGGCGACCGGCTGGCGAACACGGCCACGCGCGGCCGGACGTCCGAGTAGGTCAGCTCCCAGGCCAGCTGGAAGCGCGTCGCAAGCATCTCCAGCGCCGACTGGATCTGGGGCCGCGCCAGCTTGAAATTCGCCAGGTCCCACTTCAGCCGCATGAAGAAGAGACCGGTCTCGACCTCGGCGTGCTGATCGGCGTCGAGGATGTTGCCGCCGTACTGGAACACGAACTCGGACAGCGCCGCGACCAGCCCGGTCCGATCGCCACAGCCGACCAGCAGGGTCGCGGTCACGGGCGGCGTCGGCAGTGTCGGATTGGAGACAGGCGACATCGACTGGGCGCTAGCATACACGCGGCGACGGGCGCCGCGCCTGGCGCCGCGCCTTCCTGGGCCTGCCGGCCGTCAGAGCTCGAGAACCAGTTCCTGCGGGATCGCCGTGGTCTTCGCGCCGGCGGTGGTGAGCCACCACTGGCCCGGGACCAGCTTGCGACCCACCGCCACCTCCGCCTCCGCCACTGTCGCTTCCTGGATCTCGCGTCGGGTCAGCCGGTGCGCGGCGAGCGCGCCCGCGGACGGCGTCGTCAAACGGACGACGTTGCCGTGCGTTTCAGCCAATCCCCCCGACGGCAGATAGATGATTCGAATGTCCATCGTCGAACCTCGAAGGACATCGAAACACGCCACACGCATAACGCAATTTTTCGTGCATCGATTTCCCGCAGTTACGGATACTGCGCAATCGATCAGCAGATCGATCAGTGGGATCGATCAGCGGGCTGCGCGGCGGGCGCGAACGGCGTCCGCGAGCTCGCGCAACGTCGGCACGGTGTCCGACCAGGCGAGACACGCGTCGGTGATGCTCTGCCCGCGCGTGAGCGGACGCCCCGGCACCGCGTCCTGCCGCCCGCCGACAAGGTGGCTCTCGATCATCACGCCCGCGATGGCGCGCGCGCCCGCGCGGATCTGGCCGGCGATGTCGCGCGCGACCTCGGGTTGCCGCGACGGATCCTTGCGGCTGTTGCCGTGGCTGCAGTCGATCATCAGCCGGCCGGGCAGCTTCGCTTTTTCCAGCACCGCGACCGCGCGCGTGACGGCGCCCGCGTCGTAATTCGGTTCGCTGTTGCCGCCGCGCAGGATCAGGTGGCAGTCGGGATTGCCGCGCGTCGCGACGATCGCGGACAAGCCCTGCTTGGTGACCGACAGGAAATGGTGGGGATGGCCGGCGGCCTGGATCGCGTCGATGGCGATCTGGATGTTGCCGTCGGTGCCGTTCTTGAAACCGACCGGGACCGACAAGCCCGACGCCAGCTCGCGGTGGACCTGACTCTCGGTGGTCCGCGCACCGATGGCGCCCCAGCTGACGACGTCCGCGATGTACTGCGGCGTGATGGTGTCCAGGAACTCGCAACCGGACGGCACGCCCATCTCGGCGAGATCGAGCAGCAGGCTGCGCGCCAGGTTCAGACCCTCGTTGACGCGGAACGTCCCGTCCAGGCGGGGGTCGTTGATCAGCCCCTTCCAGCCCACGGTCGTGCGCGGCTTCTCGAAGTAGACGCGCATGACGACGACCAGCGCGTCGGCCAGCTCGACCGCCAGCGCGCGCAGCCCGCGCGCGTACTCGCGGGCCGCGTCGACGTCGTGGATCGAGCACGGGCCGACCACGACCACCAGGCGATCGTCCTGCTGGCGCAGAACCTTCGTCACCGCGTCCCGGCCCTCCGCCACGGTGGTCGAGGCCGTCTCCGACAGAGGCAGATTCTCCATCAAGATGGCAGGCGGAATCAGCGGCCGGATCTGCTCGATGCGAAGGTCGTCCGTGGGGCGAAGCATGAAGGCCACAATCTAGCAGGCCTCCTCCACATGGAAAAATTGCGAAAATTTGACGGGATTGACGCGACGTCTAGGGTGGATGGGCCGGAGGGATCGAATGAGCTACGTCGAGATGCGGGAGTTGGTTCGACTTCGCTACGATCTGCGCCGCCTGCTGGCCGAGAGGCCGCCCGGCGCCGAGGCCGACGCCCGCAAGCTGATCGCCCGCATAGAGGAGCTGGTCGCGGCCGACACGGAAGAGAAAGCCGTGGTCGTCCCCGAGCTCGCGCGCTGGGCCGTCAGCCTGGCCGTCTCGGGCTGAGCGCGCGCCTAACCTTCGAGAGCGCTCTCTGGTCACGGGAGTATGCGACTTCGAGTGCAGGTCATGGTGTCGTTGCTGACCGGGGCGTTGCTGGGCGCGCCGCTGCAGGCGCGGGCGGCCCCCGTCGAACCGTTGCCGGCGCCGGCGGCCGCACCGCCGTCGGTCGGATCCCTGACCTACGTCAAGAGCCTGGGGCATCTCGAGGAGATCACCAGCCGCGACAGCCTCCTTCACCCGCGGGCGCTCGCGCTCACGAGCCGGATCTACCTCGGCACGGGCGTCATGATGGGAAGCGTCGCTCTCGGCGCGCTGATCATCGCCGCTGCCGCCACGATGTTCACGCAGACCGAATGCATCACCCCGTCGACGCCCCCCGGCTTCGACCTACCGGTGAGCCCGATCTGCCAGTCGCACACCAACGAGACGATGGCGGTCGCGGGCGTCGTCACCGGCATCGTCGGTGGCTTCACCGGCTTGATGCTCATGCCGTCGCCGTACGAGGCGTACGACATCATCAACCAGTGGAACGCCCGCCACCCCGAGCAAACGCTCCTGCTCCCCCCGTCTCACTCGGATCACTGATCAGCGGACGTGCTGCGTACGGAAGGGACGACCCTTCCGGTGCGCCGGCTTCGCCGTCGCCGACGACGGCGGCTGGCGCAGCGGGATCAGCTTACCCGGCCCGTTGCCGATCAGATCGGCGCGCCCCATCCGGCGCAGCGCGGTCCGCAGCAGCGGCCAGTTCGCCGGATCGTGGTAGCGCAGGAACGCCTTGTGCAGCCGCCGCGTGGCGGGCGTCTTCGGCACGAAGACCGTCTCACCGTCGCGCCGCAGCTTGCGCAGCGGGTTGCGGCCGCTGTGGTACATCGCGGTCGCGGTCGCCATCGGCGACGGCAGGAAGTTCTGGACCTGGTCGGCGCGGAAGCCGTTGCGCTTGAGCCAGAGCGCGAGGTTCAGCATGTCCCGGTCGGTCGTCCCCGGGTGCGAGGCGATGAAGTACGGGATCAGGTACTGTTTCTTCCCGGCCTTTTCCGTCGCATCGTTGAACAACTGCTTGAACTTTTCGTAGCTGCCGATGCCGGGCTTCAGCATCTTCGACAGCGGCCCTTCCTCGGTGTGCTCGGGCGCGATCTTCAGGTAGCCGCCGACGTGGTGGGTGGCCAGCTCGCGCACGTATTCCTTGGACGTCGCGGCCAGGTCGTAGCGCACGCCCGACGCGACCAGCACCTTCTTCACCCCGGGCAGCGCGCGCGCCTTCCGGTAGAGCTGGATCAGCGACGAGTGGTCCGTGCGCAGGTTCGGACAGATCTCCGGATAGACGCAGGACGGAAGCCGGCAGGCTGACTCGATGGCAGGGTCGCGGCAGGCCAGCCGGTACATGTTCGCGGTCGGCCCGCCCACGTCGGAGATGACGCCGGTGAAGCCGGGGACCGTGTCGCGCACGGTCTCGATCTCGCGCAAGATCGAGGCCTCCGACCGGTTCTGGATCACGCGCCCCTCGTGCTCGGTGATCGAGCAGAACGTGCAGCCGCCGAAGCATCCGCGCATGATCGTCACCGAGAACCGGATCATCTCGTAGGCGGGAATCTTCACGTCGCCGTAGCCCGGGTGCGGCTTGCGCGTGTAGGGCAGCTCGTAGATGCGATCCATCTCCGCCGTCGACAGCGGCAGCGGCGGCGGGTTCAGCCACACGTCGCGGTCGCCGTGCCGCTGCACCAGCGCGCGCGCGTTACCGGGGTTCGATTCCACGTGCAGGATGCGCGACGCGTGCGCATACAGGACCGGATCCGACACGACGGCGTCGAAGTCCGGCATGCGCACGACGGTGCGCGTGCGGTCGCCGCGGGGCCGGAGGCTGGCGCGCGGCACGAACGCGGGCGGCGCCGCGGGCGCGGGCGCGCAGGCCGGATCGCCCTCCCCTGCGCCGGGCGTCATCGCGTAGGGATCGAC
>Ga0207708_10003288_pt1 | contig 11891 bp, 12 predicted proteins | sample KBSK5101metaG_FD_184340 | JGI IMG/M metagenome (GOLD analysis project Ga0207708, IMG submission 184340) | Corn, switchgrass and miscanthus rhizosphere microbial communities from Kellogg Biological Station, Michigan, USA - KBS K5-10-1 metaG... | ecosystem: Host-associated > Plants > Roots >...
CCCCGGCGCACACCCACCGGAGGAGTAGGGTCGGGCGATCTCGTCGGGCCGAGGGGAGGGTGGGGCAGTGTCGCCCCTGTCGCCGCTGGCACCCTTCGTAGGCCGAACGGCCGAGCTGGGCGTGCTGCGCAGCGCCTTCGCCGAAGCGGCCGCCCGCCGTCCGCGGGTCGTGCAGATCGAAGGCCCCGCCGGGATGGGCAAGACCGCGCTGATCGAGCGGTTCCTCGCCGACCCTGGCGGCGACCGGCCGCCGACGGTCCTGCGTGCGGGCGGCGACGAGGCCGAGACGCTGCTGACCTACGGGGTCGTCGAACAGCTGGCCCGCGCGGGCGGCCTCGACCCGGCTCCGGTCACCGGCCCGGCCGGGCCGCTCGACGACCCGGTCACCGTCGGCACCCGGCTGCTCCAGCTGTTCGACCGCGACGACGACGCCGTCGTCGTGGTCGTCGTCGACGACGCGCACTGGGCCGACCGGCCCTCGTTGTCGGCGTTGCTGTTCGCGGTGCGGCGGCTGGTCGCCGACCCCGTGCTCGTCCTGATCGGGGTCCGGGACGCGGTCACCGGGCTCCCGGAGGGCCTGCGCCGCGTCGTCGACAGCCACACCGGCACCGCCGTCACCCTGTCCGGGCTCGCCGAGCCCGAGCTGCGCGACCTCGCCGCCCAGCTCGGCTCGCCGCTGTCGCCGGTGGCCGCCCGCCGCCTGCGTGACGGCACGCGGGGCAACCCGCTGCACGCCAGAGCGCTGATCACCGAGTTCCCGGCGCCGTCGTGGGGCACGGGGGAGCGGCCGCTGCCCTCGCCCCGTTCGTTCCGCCTGGTCGTCAAGGACCGCTGGTCGGGCTGCTCGGCGGCCGCGCGCGACCTCGTCGACGCCGCCGCCGTGCTCGGCGTGCAGAGCCCGCTCCCGCAGGTGGCGGCGCTCGCCGGGCTGGAGGAGCCCCTGGCGCCGCTGGACGAGAGCACGGCCGCGGGCCTCCTCGCGGAGCCCGGGCCGGGCACCCCGCTCACCGTGGCCTTCCCGCACCCGCTCGTCCGGTCGGCGGTGCACGACTCGCTCGGCGTGGCCCGGCGCAGCGCGCTGCACACCGCGGCGGCGGCGTTGGTCACCGAGCCCGCGGCGGTGCTGCGGCACCGGGTCGCCGCGGCCACGGTGCCCGACGCCGCGCTCGCCGCCGACCTGGAGGGCTTCGCCCGCCGCGAGGCCGAGCGCCAGGCGTGGCCCGCGGCCACGGCGAGCCTCGTCGAAGCCGCGCGGCAGAGCCCGCACGCGGCCGACCGGCAGCGGCGCGTGCTCGAGGCCGTCACCTGGATGCTCCAGAACGGCGACGCGGCGAGCGCGGCGGCGCACCGCGGCGAGATCGCCGACTTCGCGCCGGGCGCCCAGCGCGACAGCGTGCTCGGCGCGCTCGCCATGGCCGCCGGGCGGCCCGCCGAAGCGGAGACCCTCCTGCGCGGCGCGTGGTCGGGGTGCCGCGCGGACACCGATCCCGAGCTGCGGGCCACGATCGCCCTCCAGAACGCGATGCACTGCTACGGCCGCCTCGACGGCGCGGGCACGGTCAGGTGGTGCGGGCGGGCGTTGGAGCACACCGGCCCGGACACGGTCACCCACTGGGCGGCCAGCACCTACCTCGCCCACGGCCTCGGCTACGCGGGCCGCACCGCCGAGTCGTTCGTCGCCGTCGCCGCCGCCGACGGCCCCGACTACGACTGGCTGGAGCCCCGCTCGGCCCGGGGCACGCTGCGGCTGGTGGAGGACGACCTCGACGGCGCACGCGCCGACCTGGCCGCCGCGGCGCTCGCCGCCTCCGAGCTGGGGGTGCTGAACACGGCCGCGTTCTCCTTCGCGTTCCTGGCCAGGGCGGAGTACCTGGCGGGCGCGTGGGACGACGCGGTCGTGCACGCCGAACGCGCGGTGGCGATCAACATCGAGGCGGACCTCGACTTCACGCGCTCGATGGTCGTCGGCATCGCCGCGCTGGTCCCCGCGGCCCGCGGCGACTGGGTGGGCGCCGAGCGGGCGATGGAGGGCGCGCTCGCGGGCGCGGCCGACTACGAGCGCTCGGTCGTGGCCGTCGCCATGTCGCGGGCCCGGATCGGCGAGGCCATCGGCGATCCCGAGGCGGTGCTCGCCGCCCTCGAACCGGTGCGCCACTTCCCGTTCCGCGACGGTGTGGACGAGCCCGGCTTCTGGGCGTGGCCGGACCTGTACGCGGAGGCGCTCGTCGGCGTCGGGCGGGCCGCGGAAGCCGACGAGCTGCTCGGCCCGCACGAGGAGCGCGCCGCCGCCAGGGGGCGGCAGTCGTCGATCGCCCGCCTCGCGCGGGCCCGCGGCCGGGTCGAGGCCGCGCTGGGGCGCGCCGAGCAGGCCGAGGCGGCGTTCACGCGCGCGCTGGACGCGGTGGGGAGCGTGGCGTTCCCGTTCGACGCGGCGCGCACCCGGCTGGCGGCGGGGGAGTTCCTGCGCCGAGCGGGGCAGCGGCGGCGGGCCGCCGAGCTGCTGACCGCCGCGCAGCAGGGCTTCGCCGAGCTCGGCGCCACGCCGTACGCCGAGCGCTGCGCCCGCGAGCTCGCCGCGTCCGGGCTGCGGCCGAGCCCCCGACGCGGGCGCGACGAGACCCGGCTGACCGCGCAGGAGCTGGTGGTCGCGCGGCGGGCGGCGGCGGGCCTCTCCAACCGCGAGCTGGCCGCCGAGCTGGTGGTGAGCGTCAAGACCGTGGAGTACCACCTGCGCAACGCGTTCGCGAAGCTGGGCGTCACGTCGCGGCGCCAGCTCGCCGACCGGCTGGATTCCCACTCTCCGGAAGGCGCCTTGTCCGGGCCGGGGTGAACGACGACCCTGCGAGGGTGCCCACCGACCTGCAGCGCGACCTCGCCGCCGAACTGTGGGACGCCGACCGGACGGCGGTGCCGATCGCGCCGCTGACCGAGCGGCATCCCGACCTGGTCCTCGCCGACGCCTACGCGATCCAGACGATCAACATCGACCGCCGGGTCGCCGAGGGGCAGCGGGTGATCGGCCGGAAGGTCGGGCTCACGTCGAAGCCCATGCAGAAGCTGCTGGGCGTCGACGAGCCGGACTTCGGCGTGCTCACCGAGACGATGGTCGTCGAGGACGGCGACGAGGTCGACCTCGCCACGCTGGTGCAGCCGCGCGTCGAGGCGGAGATGGCCTTCGTCATGGGCCGCGACCTCGCGGGCCCTGGCGTCACCACGGGCACCGCGCTGGCCGCCATCGCCGGTGTGCTGCCCGCGATCGAGATCGTCGACAGCCGGGTCGCCGACTGGAAGATCAAGCTGGTGGACACGGTGGCGGACAACGCCTCGTCGGGGTTGATCGTCACCGGCGGACGCATGACGCCGCTCGCCGACGTCGACCTGCGGCTCGTGGGCGTGGTCGTCAGCCGCGGCGGCGAGGTGCTGCACACCGGGGCGGGGGCGGCCGTGCTCGGCAACCCGGCCCGCTGCGTGGCGTGGCTCGCCAACACCCTCGGCGCGTTCGGCGCGGGGCTCCGCGAGGGTGACATCGTGCTGCCGGGCTCACCGCACGCGATGGTGGCCGTGGCGCCCGGCGACGTGTTCCGCGCGGAGTTCGCGCACCTCGGACCCGTGACGGTCCGGTTCTCCCGCGGCAATTCCGAGGAGGCGGCGTGATCGACGCAGCGGACGTTGCGCAACAGCTCGTAGCGGCGGAGCGCGAACGCAAGTCCATCGGCCAGTTCTCCGACGCCCACCCGGACTTCGACCTGGCCACGGCCTACCAGGCGCAGCGGCTCTTCATCGACGCCAAGCTGGAGGCGGGCGAGCGGTTCGTCGGCTGGAAGCTCGGGCTCACCAGCCGCAACAAGCAGCAGGCGATGGGGGTCGACGCGCCGCTGTACGGGCGGGTCACCAGCGGCATGCTCGCCACCTTCGGCGATCCGGTGCGCCTCGACCGCTTCATCCACCCCCGCGTCGAGAGCGAGATCGCGTTCCTCCTCGCGCGCGACGTCGAGGCTCCCGCCACGGTCACCTCGGTGCTGGCCGCCACCGACGTCGTCTTCGGCGCGGTCGACGTGCTCGACTCCCGCTACGAGGGGTTCCGCTTCACGTTGGAGGACGTGGTCGCCGACAACGCCAGCGCGGGCGCGTTCTACCTGGGTCCGGTGGCGCGGCGGCCGGAAGCCCTGGTCGACCTGCGGCTGCTCGGCTGCGTCGTGCGCGTGGACGGCGAGGTGGCGATGACGGCGGCGGGTGCGGCCGTGATGGGCCACCCGGCGGCGTCGGTGGCGTGGCTGGCCAACCAGCTCGCCGCCGAGGGCGAGCGGCTCGAGGCGGGCCAGCTGGTGTTCTCCGGGGGTGTCACGGCGCCGGTGCCGGTGACGGCGGGCGGCTCGGTGACGTTCGAGTTCGACGGCCTCGGCGTGATCGACGTCTACGGCGCGTGAGGACGGGAGCGACGATCATGCCGACATCGCAGGCCAAGGTGCCCACCGACGCGGCACCCCGCTACGCCAAGCAGCTGCTCTCGCACCTGGGCCGGAAGAGGCAGGTCGAGGCCTTGGAGGGCGAACCGGACGGCGGGCGGCTGGTGTTCGAGAACGGCACCGGCACGGTGCGGCCCGCGGGTGACCACCTGCTGCTGGTGGCGGAGGCCGCCGACGAGGAGTCGCTCCGCCACGTCGAGGACGTGCTCGCCCGGCACCTGGAACGCTTCGGCGCCCGCCGCGAGCTCGTCGTCACCTGGACCGACCACTCCTGACGCCTACCCGCGCGAGTTGCGCACCGGTCCGGTGGAGGTGCGCACCCGCAGCTCCGTGGGGAGGACGAGGGTGTCCGGGCGGTTGTCCAGGAGCAGGCCGACCAGCGCCCGCCCGGCCTCTTCCACCGGGCTGGCGACCGTCGTGAGCGGCGGGTGGCAGAAATCGGCGCCGAAGATGTCGTCGTGGCCCACCACCGACAGCGCGCCGGGCACGGCCACGCCGCGCTGCTCCAGCCTGCGCAGCACGCCGATCGCCATCAGGTCGTTGAACGCCACGAGCGCGGTGGCGCCCGCGGCCAGCCCGACGTCGGCCGCCGCCACCCCGCCTTCGAGCGTCGGCGGGAACGGGCCGAGCCGCGCGATCTCCGCTCCCGCGGCGCGGGAGTGGCGGGCGAGCGCCGCCCACCGCTCGTTCTCGGCCCACGCGTTGCGCGGGCCACCGAGGTAGGCCAGCTCGCGGTGGCCCAGCGCGACCAGGTGCCCGACGATCTGGCGGCTGCTGTCGTCCTGGTCGCTGACCACGCTCGGGAAGCCCGCGAGCTCCCGGTTGTACAGCGCGAGCGGGCGGCGCCCGCGCAGCTCGACGAGCTCGTCGTCGGGCCGTCGGCTGGAGGCCAGCACGTACCCGTCCACCGATGACGCCAGGCGGGCCGCGAGCTCGGCCTCCAGCTCCGGCAGGCCGCGGCTGTCGGCGAGCACCAGCGTGTAGCCCGCGGCCGCCGCCTGCGTCTCCGCCCCGCGGATCAGGCCGAACTGGTGCGGGTTGGTGATGTCGGTGACCAGCAGCGCCAGCATGCGGGTGCGCCCCGACGGCAGCCCCCGCGCGAGCAGGTTGGGCCGGTAGTCCAGCCGTCGCGCCACGGCCTGCACGTGCTCGCGGGTGCGGGCGCTCACGCGCTCGGGCCGGGAGAGGGCCCGCGACACCGTCGACACGGCGACGCCCGCCTCGCGCGCCACGTCCTCGAGCGTGACCGCCCGCCCGTGATCCATGCCGCAGTTCCTAGCGCATGACGGCAAGGTTGGCAAACGTTTGTCACAATAGTTCTATGGCATGGCGGGGATGGATCGTTTGGGCGGTCGGCGTGGTCGCCTACATCTTGGCGGTGATGCAGCGCACGACGTTCGCCATCGCGGGGCTCGACGCCGCCGAGCGGTTCGCGATCACCCCCGGCGTGCTGTCCACGTTCGTCTTCGTGCAGGTGGCGGTGTACCTCGCGGCCCAGGTCCCCGCGGGCATCGCGGTGGACCGGTTCGGCTCCCGCGCGATGCTCGTGGTCAGCGGGGTGCTGCTGGCCGCCGGTCAGCTCCTGCTCGCCGTGGCGCCCGACCTCGTGACGGCCGTGCTCGCCAGGGTGGTCGTCGGCCTCGGCGACGCCTTGGTGTTCACGGCGGTGCTCGCGCTCGTGCCGCGGTGGTTCCCGGCGCGGCGGGTGCCGCTGCTCGTGCAGGTGACGACGATGCTCTGCCAGCTCGGGCAGGTGCTCTCCGCGCTCCCGTTCGCGTGGGTGCTGCACGGCGCGGGCTGGTCGTCGGCGTTCGGGGCCGCGGCGCTGGCCAGCGCCTCGGTGGCCCTCCTCGTGTTCGCCGTGGTGCGGAACGCGCCCGCGGGCGTCGTGGTGGACCGCCCGGCGGACACGTCGTTGCGGGAGATCCTCGACGCCGTGCGCGAGGTCTGGCGGCGTCCCGGCACCCGGCTTGGCTTCTTCGGCCACATGGGCACCCAGTTCTCCATGATGGTCTTCACCCTGCTCTGGGGGGTGCCCTGGCTGGTCAGCGCGCAAGGTCTCACGGCGGCCGAGGCGGGCGGCATGCTCACCCTGTTCGTCGTGTGCACGATCGCGATCGGGCCCCTCTTCGGGATCTTCACCATGCGCCACCCGCTGCGCCGCTCGTGGGTCGTGCTCGCGGTGATCGCCGCGGAGGTGGCCGTCTGGACGGCCGTGCTCGCGCAGCCCGGACCGGCCCCGCGCTGGCTGCTGGTGCTCCTGATCGTGGCGCTCGGCGCGGCGGGGCCCGGCTCGGTCGTCGGCATCGACATCGCGCGCACCCACAACCCGAGCGCCAACCTCGGCGTCGCCCAGAGCATGGTCAACATGGGCGGCTTCCTGGCCTCGCTCGTCGTGCTGGTGGCGATGGGTGGCGTGCTCACCGCGATGGGCGGTTTCACGCCCGAGGCGTTCCGGGTCGCGTGGCTCGTGCAGTACGCGGTGTGGGGCCTTGCGGTCGTCGGCATCCTGGTAGCGCGGCGGCAGGCCCGCCGCCTCGACGCGGAACGCGGGGTGCACCCGCGCCCCCTGCGGGAGATCTTCGCGCGGTAGTGCAATGCGCGCGTGCCTCCCGCACGTCCTGACGGCTGGGAGGTGGAATGGAGTTCGCCGAGCTCGCCCGGGAGCAGTTGCCCCGGCTCTACGGTCTCGCCCGCCAGCTCGTCGGGGAGGACGCGGAGGACCTCGTGCAGGAGTGCCTGCTCAAGGCCTACCGGTCGTACGCCGAGTTGCGCGACCAGCAGGCCGCGCCCGCCTGGCTCACCCGGATCATGGTCAACTGCGCCCGCGACCGCTTCCGCAGCCGTGGCAGGCGCGTGCGCGAGTCCCCGCTGCCCGACGTCGAGGACTTCTCGCTCTACCGCGTGATCGCCGCGGAGGACCCGTTCCCCTACTCCGACTCGCTGCACCTGGACTTCCTGCACCGGTTCGGCCCCGAAGACGTGTGGGCCGTGCTGCGCGGCCTGCCGGAGATCTACCGGCTGCCGCTCGTGCTCGTCCACATGCACGACGTGAGCACCAAGCAGGCCGCCCGGCTGCTCTCGGTCCCGCTCGGCACGTTGCTCGCCCGGCTGCACCGCGGCCGCAAGCAGTTCGAGAAGGACCTCTGGACCTATGCCCGTGAACACGACCTGTTGCGCGAGATCGCGCGGGAGGGGACATGATCCGCTGCGAGGACGCGCTCCGCGATCTGTGGGGCTACCTGTGCGACGAGGTGACGCCCGAGAGCCGAGCCCGGATCGCCGAGCACCTCGATGCCTGCCGCCGGTGCTGCGGCGAGATCGCATTCCTGAACGAGCTGCGCCGGGTCGTGGCCGAAGCCGAACCGGAGCTGCCCGCCGACGTCGGCGTCCGCATGGAGGCGTTCCTGGCCACGCTGGAAGGGAGCACCGATGACCGACCTGATGCACAAGGCTGAGATCCAGCAGCTGGTGCGCCAGGCCTACCTGGCCGTCGACGTGCCCCGCGGGTCCGGTGCGGTCTACTACAGCGCCGAGCAGCTCGCCGAGCTGCCCGCCGGGGCGGTGGCCTGGTCGTTCGGCGTCGGCAACCCCCTCGAGCACGCGGTGCTGCCGCCCGGCGCGCGGGTGCTCGACGTCGGCTGCGGCGGGGGCATCGACGTGCTGCTCGCCGCCCGTCGCGTCGGCGCAGGCGGCCACGTCACCGGGCTCGACCTGCTCCCCGAGATGTGCGCCCGCGCCCACGCCAACGCGGCGGAGGCGGGGCTTTCGAACGTCGAGATCATCGAGGGGGAGATGGAGGCCATCCCGCTCCCCGACGACGCCGTCGACGCGATCGTGTCGAACGGGGTGATCAACCTGTCGGCGCGGAAGATGCGGGCCCTCTTCGAGTGCGCCCGGGTGCTGCGCCCGGGCGGGCACCTCTGCCTCACCGACGTCACCATCGACGAACGCGACCTGCCCCCCGAGGTGCTGCTGCACCCGGCCGCCTGGTCGGGGTGCGCGGCGGGCGCGATGGCCGAGCGGGCCCTGCTGCGCGCGTTGGCGCGGGTCGGCCTCGTCGACGTCGAGGTGCGTGAGCGGCACCCGTTCGGCGTCGAGGACTGCGCCCGGTTCCCGCTCTTCACGCCGGACCTGCTGGAGGTCATGCGCGCGACGATCCCGCCGGAGCGCCAGCCCGTGATCGCGACGGTCGTGACGGTCACGGCGCGCCAGCCGGATAAGGACGCCCCGGAGCGCGAAGTTGTTGCATCGCCGGAAGTGCGCAATGCGCCCGTATCGCCGCCCGTCTTGAAGGGCATGGAGAACACGATCCGGGAATTCAGCGCCGGTGACCGCGCCTGCGGTGACGGCGTCGGCCGCGACCTGCGCGCCTGGTGGGCTTCGGTCCCGCCGGGCACCCGCACCGTGGTGACCATGCGCGATCCCTCGACCAAGGCGGACGTCCCGCCGCTCGCGCGCATGCTCGGGCACACCGTCGAGGACATGACCGAGAACGGCGACACGCTGCGCGTGACCGTACGCACCAAGGGAGACCAGACATGAGCAAGATGATCTTCGGCTGCTCACACGGCCAGGATGACGTCGAGCGGGCCACGCTGCCGTTCATCGCCGCGAACGTGGCGGCGATAGCGGGCCAGGAGGCCTACGTGCTGCTGACCGTCGAGGGGGCCTGGCTCGCGACCAAGGGGTACGCCGACGACATGCACTTCCCCGGCATGCCCGCCCTGCGCGGGCTGATGGACGAGTTCATCGACAACGGCGGCACGATCTGGGCGTGCGGGGCGTGCACGAAGCCCCGCGACATCACCGAGGACCACCTCATCACCGGCGCCAGCATCATCGGCGCGGCCAAGGTGGTCGAGGAGATCGCCGCGGGCGCGCAGAACATCACGTTCGCCTAGGGGACACGTCACGAGGCGCGGACGGGGCCACCGTCCGCGCCTCGGTGCTTGTCACGCCACGAGGTCCTCGGGGCCGTAGCCGTCACGCCGCATGCGGCCCCGCAGCTCGACGAGGGCGCGCCCGCGGGTCGGGCCGATGCTGCCGACCGGCATGCCCGTCGACCGGGAGATCTGGACGTAGTCGGCATCGGCGGCCCCGAAGATCGCGTTCACGAGCTCGCGGCGGCGGGTCGGCAGCTGGGCGACCGCGGCGTCCACGGCGCGGTCCCGCTCGGCGTGCAGCACCCGGGCCTCCGGCGTGGGTCCCGTCCAGGCCACCTGGTCGACGAACGTGTCGACCGGCAGCTCGCGCTTCGAGCGCCGTAGCACGGCGAGGCACTCGCGGGCCGCGGTGGTTGTCAGCCACCCGCCGAGGCGCTCCGGCTCCCGCACGGTGCCGATCCGCTCCAGCGCCCGCAGCCAGGTGTTCTGCACCGCATCGGCCGTGTCGGCCTGCTGCAGCCGGAACCCGGCCACCGTCGCGCGGACGAGGTCGCCGTACCGGACGACGATCTCGCCCCAGGCCCGCCGGTCGCCGTCCGCCGCGGCCATGACCAGCTCGGTGACGGTCCGCTCGCCCACCATCTCGATCATCTCTGTCCCCTCCATCGGCTCGGTACCGACGCTAGGAACAAGCGACCCCCGGCGGATCCGAGCAAACCCTGGCCAGTACCCCAGAGCCGTAGGGGACAGATACTGCGAGAGAACGGCGGCGCGCGGACTCCCCCTGAACAGGAGAAGTCACACCACCACCCGACAGGTCGGACTTACCTCTTCGTAAGGGCGAGCGCCCGGAGCAGCTGCTCAGGACCCTCCTAGGCCGCCAGCACGCCGCGGGCCCGCGCTTCCAGGGCCAGTGCGGCGGGGGCGGGGAGCTGCCAGCCGGTGCGGCGCTCGAGGTCGCGGAGCTTGCGCAGCGCCTGCCGGAGCGCGGTGTGCCGCTCCTGCTCGTACTCCGAGGACCCCACGATGTCGAGCAGGTGCCGGGTCTGCTCGAGGAGGTCGCGCTCGGCGGTGGTGAACCGGGCGTCGCGGCTGCGTTCGGCCGCGCCGACGGCGGCCGCCCACGCCTGCTCCTCCCGCTCGACGGCCTCGATGAAGCGCCGGGCGAAGGCGCGGGCCGGGTACCGCTCGGTGGCCAGCGCGACCGCCTCGGCGAACGCGTCGATGAAGCGGGCGGTCGGCGGCTGCCGCACATCGGCCAACCCGGGGGTGGCGAGCACGGCTTTGGCGTCGCACTCGAAGCGGGCGTACGCCTCGGCGACGGCCTGGTGCCGTTCGACGGCGTGCTGCCACTTCGCGCGCCAGTCGACCCGCACCCGCTCGGCCCGTGACCCGCGGGCGAGCTGGCCCATGAGGAGGACGAGGCCGCCCGACCAGAGCACGGCGAGCACGAGGGCCGTCATCAGCAGGCTGCCCATCACCGGCCACCAGTCCATGCCGCCGAGGAAGTGCGGGCCGTGGTGGAACCGGGGACCGTCGGGGCCGAACCCCGCCATCCCGGGGCCGTGGGGAGGCGGGAAGCCCGGTCCGGGTACGTAGGGTCCGTCGTCAGGTCCCATGGTGTCTCCTCCCGCAGCCAGGAGCACGGTAACCCGGTCGGTGCTCGCCCGAGGTGAAGTCGGGGGCGCAGTCCTCAGCCGATGACGACGTTGGTGGCCAGCAGGCCCGCCGGGTCGAACCGCTCGCGGATCGCCACCAGCCGCGCCCGCTCCGCCGGGCGCCACAGCTGCCCGACCCGCCCGGGGCCCGCCTGGCCGAGGAAGTTGAGCAGACCGCCGCGGGCCCACGGCCGCAGCGCCTCGACCACGGCCGCGCCCGCGCCGGCGACCGCCTCGACCGAGGACGCCGCCGTGACCCCGACGGTGAAGACGGAGAACGCGGCGTCCCGGCCGGTCACGGCGTTCGGCACGCGGGGCGCCCTGGCGACCGCGCCGCCGAGCAGCCGGATCTCGACCATGGTCAGCGGCGAGGCGACGCCGGGGCCCGCCTGCGCCAGCACCGCGTCGACGGCCGCGCCGGGCAGCTCGGCCAACCCCACGCCGCGGTCCCACGAGGGCATCGGCTCGGTCGGGTCCATGTGAACGGCGTCGATCGCGGCGAACGGCAGGTCGGCGACGACGTCCATGATCGGCGTCGCGGCCGCGCGCATCGGGGCGAGCAGCGCTGGGCCCTGCTCGCCGAGGTGGGTGAACCGCAGCGCCACGACGAACCGGCCGCGCAGCGGCTCGGGCAGCTCGGGAACGGGGGGCAGGCGCAGCAGCGCGACCGACGTCGTGGTGTCCTCGGGGAGCGCGGGCGCCCACTCGCGCCAGGCGTGCAGCACCGCGGGGGCGTCCTCGCCCGCGAAGAAGACCGCCCCGCCGTGGAAGGTCGCCACCGGGACGAGGCCGAACTCCAGCTCGGTGACGATCCCGAAGCTGCCCTTGCCGCCGCGCACCGCCCAGAACAGGTCCACGTCGTCGGGGTCGGTGCTCTCGGC